>FTCV01002155.1_pt1 | contig 11103 bp, 15 predicted proteins | sample 1639691 | NCBI WGS metagenome assembly FTCV01 (sample SAMEA3914864, study PRJEB12502) | metagenome | biome: forest; material: soil | place: USA | collected 2012-03-12 | depth 0.3 m
CCGCCGATAACCACCTCGTGGCCAGCTCGGCATTTCGCCTTGGTCCAACTTGGGGTCCGCCCTGATTGATAGGGTGCGTCCCGATCCTTCGATACGATCCCTTCCAGATCGAGTGAACACGCCGATTTCAACACCGCATCGCCACCGGTGGAAAAATGCTCGACATAGCGGATAAGGAACGTGGCATCGCTTTCTGCCAGAAGCGCCTTCAGCCGCTCCTTTCGCTCACTGAGCGCAGAGGATCTGAGATCGATGTCGCCATCGAACAGCAGGTCGAAGGCAAAGAAGACCAACTCATCGGTTTTGTTTTCGGAGAGAGCAGCCTGCATTGCCGCGAAATCCGGCGTGCCTTTGTCATCCAAGGCCACGATCTCGCCATCGACGATGGCATCTGGCAGGGACTTGGCGGCCTTGGCGATGGCGGAGAATTTCTCGGTCCAGTCGAGCCCTTTCCGGGTCTTCAGCGAGACTTTGCCGCCAGATACGCGCATCTGGATGCGGTAGCCGTCGAACTTAATCTCATGCACCCACTGCTTGCCCGATGGCGGCCGGGCAACGCTCTCGCAGAGCTGTGGGACGATAAATTCCGGCAGCTTGGCGGTCGATGCATTAGGCTTTGCCTTCGTCCGCGACCGTCGCTCGGCAGCAGCCAACCCCTTGTTGCTGTCCCAGACAGCATCCGCCGCCACCGTATCGTCCTTGGCCAGCATGAATGGTTTGGGCGCCTTACCCTTTCCCGCGGCAATTGCCGCCATGCCGCGGCCGGATGCGACCGAACGATCGTTTTTGATCACCGCGTCGCCATCGTGGTCGACAGCGAAATCATCATGATGTTTGATTAGCAGCCAGTTGGTTCGCTTGCCGCCATCGCGGTCGTTGCGCATGCGGACAAGGACGAAGCTGCCATGCAGATGCTCGCCGTCGAGGGTGAACTTAAGATCGCCCTTTTCAAGCTGCCGCTGCGGGCTGAGCTTGCCTTCGGGCTCCCAGAAGCCACGATCCCACAGCTGCACCGTGCCGCCGCCATACTGGCCCTTCGGGATGGTGCCTTCGAAGTCGCCGTAGTCCAGGGGATGGTCTTCGACCTCGACGGCGAGACGCTTGTCATGCGGGTCGAGCGACGGCCCCTTAGTCACCGCCCAGGATTTAAAGACACCATCGAGCTCGAGGCGCAGATCATAGTGCAGCCGCGTTGCATCGTGCCGCTGGATGACGAAGCGCAGTCGGTTTGAAGCCTTGATCGCAACGTCGCCACGCGGCTCGCGCGTTTTTTCGAAGTCACGCTTGGAATGATAAGTCGCAAGCTTCCCCGTTGCCATCGTCCAGGCCCCTTACGCAGAAGGTCTCAGCTCGAAACCTAGCTCGGGCGGCGGTGTTCCGCCGTGATCCGATGGTCGAAAGCTAGGTCAGATCAACGTGGGCGACCTTGTCTTTGTAGTCCGACTTTGGGTCGATCCCCAGGAGAAGCTTGGCGCCAGCCCAAAGGCTCGTCGCGTCTTCCCAGATTTCGGCGTGCTTCGGCTCGAAGCGCAAAAGCGCTAGGTTCGGGTCATCTTTTCCGCCTTCATACCACGCAGCAACAAACCGGTTCCAGAACCGATCGACGACCGCCTGGTCCGGTTCGAGAGCCAAGGCCCCGTCGACCGTTGCAAACAAGTCGTGGTCTTTCGACGTGAACGTCGCCACTGCTTCGGCGCTTTCGCTGAGGCCTATCACCAATGAATTGTCCTTGGTGGTGAAAAACCAGAGTGGCCCTTGGTCATTTTCAAATTGCGCGGTCATCGGGCGGGGATGGCCATCCGTCGTGCCTTTCGCGCCGAGCATCATCGTCATGTCTTTCTTCAGCGCGGCCCAGAATTTGACCTGCAGCTCCAACGGTGTCGGCATCGTCGTTTCCTTTGAAAAAAATTGGGCTTTGAACGCTCAACGCCGCTCAACAACTTCCGCGGCAGGCCGGTCATCGCCGCTAGCCTCTTCGAGGTGGACCTCGCCTTTTTCGTCCTGATATAGAATGTCCGTGGTCTCATCGGGCAACGACTGCTCACCCGCGGCGCGCTCTGCCGCAGCCCTTGCCTCATCATGTGTAGGAAATGTTTCCGAGATCGTCTGACCGGAGCGATAGGCCCACCCGCCGTCGTGCTCGACGATGCGGTATTTGACGTCCGTCATGGCTAGCTCCCAATCGACTCAGGTGCCTTCCAAACAGTTTGCGGCGCCGCGATGTTCCGGCCGGGCGCCTCATGCGCCGAGCATTTCGGATCCCTAAACATCCCCAACCCGAGCCTTCTGGTGCACTTGATCTAGGAAAGCGGCGCAAGTGGTGGGCCGCGGAAGGAGTCGAGAGCGCCGAGTGCGTCGAGCGCGATCACGCTATGAGTCGCCGCCGATCGATAGATGGCTTCCATCAACTTCTGGTCCTGGAGGCCTTCCTCGCCCGGCGTCCGTGGACGACGTCCGGTCAGCACGCAGTCTGCCATGTGGTCGAGCTCCAATGCGAACTGGCTGACAGGTTTGATCGTGAAAGTTTCGTCAATCTCGCTGCCTTGCTCTGTGCGCGAGATACGTAGTTTCTGGCCCCGATAACCGAAGGCATTCTCGAGCAGCAAGCTGGCGGCCGGCGTATGCGCCAGCATGGTCTGGGCTTTGTGGGCGCCATAGCTCGTCGAGCACGTCGCGTGCAGGCCTGATGGGAAACGCATCAGCCAGGTCACTGCCTCTTCGACTTCGGTGAAACGAGGATCGTTCGGTGTCGACCACATCTGCGCCTCGATCTCGATCGGCTCCTCCCCAGTTAGCGCCCGGATCGTATTCAAACAGTAGAGACCAACATCCGGGAGACAGCCGCCTCCGGAAAGTGCCTTCCGCAAGCGCCACTGACCGGGATCGCCTTGGTTCTGGGCGTTGACGGCTTCCACCAATTTCAGCGGGCCAAAGCTTTTTGATCGAGCCAGATCGGCAACTGTCCGGTTCGCTCTCTCATACTGGCATCGATACGCCACCATCAGATGGACCTTGGCCGCATTACATGCTGCGACCATCTCCTCGCCCTCCGCGGAAGAAACGGCCATTGGCTTCTCGCACAGCACATGCTTGCCGATTTTCGCGCTGCGCAACACATACTCATGGTGCAAAGCGTTCGGAACGACGATGTAAATCACCTGAACGTCCGGATTCTCGGCGATCTTCTCGAAACTCTCATACGAATATCGGGCGTCTGGATTGACGTTATGCGCGTCGCCGATGGCCTTGAGTTTTTCGGGCGAGCCAGACACCAGGGCGGAAAGTTTCGCCTTCTTTGCCTCCGCGAAAGCCGGTAGGATCTCTTCAAGCGATAATCTGCCAAGACCGACCAACGCGAAGCCAACTTGCTTGTCGCGCGGCAGCGGCGGCTCATCCGGCAATTGTTTTGGCTCGGTGGTTTGATCTGCGATGGGAGGCAACGTGACCTTGCCATCCGCGACGCTACCAATATCGATCGGCGAGCGCGGCTGTTCGGCTGCAGAAAGTCTCGATCCAAGGGTGGCGGCAATGCCGACACCGCTGGCGTGAATGAGCCGACGGCGGGAAAGCAGGCCTGACACCACTTACACTTTCCCAGCGCGCAGACGATCCGCGGTGACGGCGACCGGATCTGCGGTGTTGAGACCACCCATATCGTCCTGATCTGCGCCAGAGCCTCCTGCGCGGTGCTCGCGCGCGACCGTGGGAGCCTGCTCAGCACCGACCACATCTTGGATTGGCGCCGAGCCGCCATGTTGAGGATGCTCATAGAGCTGCTGGTCGTCCTGCGCGATCTGGTCGAGATCGCCCTCATCTACAGGCGCAGCCTCATCGGCATGCTTTCCGGCGAAAACTTGCGCTTCGCCCTCATGCTTGAGATCAACCGAGCCCGTGATCTCAGCTAGCACCTGCTTGACTGTGCCTGACACGCGATCCGACAGATTGCCCATAGCGGCCTCCTCATTCTCGAGAGGCAACTGCGCACAGGCAGCGGCAGTTCCGCGCGAGACTGGATTACGGCTTCTCCACTCGAGAGGCGCGGGTGGCATTATCGATGCGAGCCCGACGATGGTTGGAACGAAGGTGGAGGTGAGACGTTCGCTGCTCGGAGGACATTGCCATGGACAACGAGACCAAAGCCGCCAAACTCGTACGCGAGGAAGACAAGAAGCTTGGCAATAAGGGACCGGCCACAGAAAACGCCGAAAACGAGGCGCAGCGCCATAAGATGGCCGGCAAGGTGCCGACCAATGTCGGCAGCGCCAAGGATCGCATGAAGGGCAAGGACGCAAAGTAGCGGTCTTCCGCCCCTCCTGGACATGACACTGAAAATAGCGACGTTCAACATTAACAACATCAGCAAGCGTCTGCCCAACCTTCTTGCCTGGTTGGACCAAGCCCAGGCTGATGTCGTCTGCCTTCAGGAGTTGAAGGCGACCGACAAAGATTTTCCCACCCGCGCCCTTCAGGAAGCTGGTTACCGAGCAGTCTGGAAGGGCCAGAAGACGTGGAACGGTGTCGCGATACTCTCGCGCGGATCCGACCCGGTGTTGACTCGGGATGTGATGCCTGGCGATCCATCCGATGACCAGGCTCGCTATATTGAGGCCGCCGTCCGCGGTATTCTGATTGGGTGTTTGTACCTGCCGAATGGCAATCCGCAGCCTGGACCGAAATTTGACTATAAACTCGCCTGGTTCAGACGTCTCGCCAAACACGCGAAGTCATTGATGGCAACCGGCGTGCCGGCGGTCCTTGCCGGCGACTTCAATGTTGCGCCGACCGATATTGATATCTATTCGACGAAGTCCTGGGACGATGATGCACTCGTCCAGCCAGCACCGCGTGCCGCTTATAAGCGCCTGGTTGCGCAGGGCTGGACCGACAGCCTCCGTAAAAAGTCCGGTGAGAATCGCGTCTATACGTTCTGGCACTACATGCGCCAACGGTATGAAAGAGACGCCGGTATTCGCCTGGACCATATCCTTCTAAGCCCTGCCCTCGCGCCACGTCTTATCGAAGCCGGCGTCGATCGCGACGTTCGTGGGCGCGAAGGCTCAAGTGATCATGCGCCAGTCTGGATCACGCTCGATGGCTAATGATTTCGGCGACGCCGACTACATGAGTGAAGCTCTGAAGATCGCCACTGTGCGTGGAAGCGACCCAAAGCTGTCGCCGATCGGCTGCATCATCGTCCGCGATGGCAAAATCCTCGCCAGTGCCCGCAACCGCGTCGAGGAGGATCACGATCCCACCGCCCATGCCGAGATCGTCGCAATTCGGGCAGCAACGGCGAAACTCGGCTTACCTGAGTTGAGAGGCACAACGCTTTATTCAACGCTCCAGCCATGCGGGATGTGCACGATGGCATCGATCTGGGCGAAGGTCCGACACATTGTTTACGGTGCTGGCCGCGCAGACGTCCACGACATGTATTTCGAAGACCGCCACGTCAACACGCTCGACTTCGTGGCCGATGCCTTTCGTGACGACATCACGATTAAAGGCGGTGTACGGCGCTTCGAGTGCGCAAGCTTATATTATCGGCCCGGTGACAACCCGCCTCTAGAAGAACAAGGCAACCTTTAGGGATTGATACGGCTACTCCCACCCGAAGACGCTGCGTCCGCCAAACGAACTTGAGAGCTGGCGCTCCTCGGCAATTTTGGCATCAACACGAGCGTCCTCGACGTGGTGCTCTAATCGCCGGGCTTGGTCGTCTAGCCGGCGGAACGCGTCGAGCTGTTCGCCCTCGCCAAGGCGCGCCTTCGCAACTGCGCTTTTCATCACGCGGATTGTCTCGTCGTAGACTTTGATCGGCACGGGGAACGGATGACGATCCTTGCCGCCGTGCGCGAATGAAAATCGGGCCGGATCCGAAAAACGGTGCGGGGCACCGTGTACGACTTCCGCGACCATAGCCAATGCCTCGACGGTCCGGGCACCGACGCCTGGGACGAGAAGTAGTTCGGCGAAATCCTTTGGCCCTTGATCTGCTGCGGCAGTGATCGTTGCCTGTAGGCGCTTGCCGACGACATCGCCCGGCCGGACATCATGGTGCGCCGGCATGACAAGATGCGGCAACAATGGCATCTCTACTTCCTTGGCCGCGACAGGCTCCATGGCACCGACGAGCGTTGCAATGATCCGATCGGGCGACAGCCTCTCAAGCACCTGAATCTGCCCAGTTCGCGACGGCTCGGCGCGTTCGTCTGTCAAGTTGGTGATCACCCCGACTGTCTTTCCTTCGATGGCCGCATGCGGCGCGTCGACGAAGCTGGTCAGGCCTTCCGATAACCAGTGATAGCGCCGAGCAAGACGACTTTCCTCGTTCATGCCTTGCTGAACGACGACCCATTTACCGTCGTCCGCAAGGATGAACCCATGCAGATAAAGATCAAAACCGTCCTGGACAGCGGCACTGTCGACCTTAGCAACGAGCCGGCTCGTTCGGGCAAGCGCCGCTCCGTCGAGCGAGCGCCTGTCCGCGATCGCAATCAACTCGACAGGCGTGAGCCGTGAGTGCTTACCACGACCACCACAAACGTGGAGGCCGAGGTCTCGCTCGCGCTCCTTCAGCCCGCGCTTCAGCGCGCCAATGACACTTGTCGTAATACCCGACGAGTGCCAGTCCATGCCCATCACGGCGCCGAAGGATTGAAACCAGAACGGGTGTGCGAGACGGCGTAGGAACTCATCGCGCCCGTATTGCAAAACAATCGCTTCGGTAATGATCGTGCCAAGCTTTGTCATGCGCTCCCCGAGCCATGGCGGGACACGTCCGCCATGGAGAGGTAGATCGGCGCTGCCACTCCGTTTGCTCAAAAGGGGTCACTCCGCCCGAGAACGAAAGTGGAACTGTAGCAGGCCCGTCGGCGCAGTGCATCCTTCGTCGAACGAACGCTAGGGGCCTGCGCAGCACTAATTGCTTGCTGTCGCCAGCGCTCTGGCCAACTTGTCACCCTGAGGGGTTGTGAGATTTGGCTATCCCGAGTTGTACGGCGCTGAAGGCGCAAAGCTAAAGCGGTCATCAAACCGCTCCGATGCGGCTGATGCGCAAGCTGGAACGCAGAAGGCACTTCCGACGTTCGAACTGAAGAACCTTGGAGGAAAGCCCAATGACCAGCAACGCAACCGATAAGATCAAAGGCACCGCAAACGAGGCGCTCGGGGACCTTGAGGAGGGTATCGGTGCCGCCATTGGCTCCGAGGATTGGACGCTTGCCGGCAAGATGACGGTCGAAAAAGGCCGCAAGCAGCGCGCCGAAAGTGAGTCCAACGCGAATGCTGAAGAGCAGATCGAAAAGGATTTGGTCGGGAGTGAAGATGAAGGCGTCGATGAGGAGAAGCGGCGCAAGCTCGACATTGACCTTCATCCGGGAATGAACAGCTAGATTTGGAGGCCACCATGATCCGCAAGCTGAAATCAGGTGAATACCGCCTCTATTCACGCAAGGCCGATCCCAAGACGGGTAGACGACGTAATCTCGGCACCTTCTCGTCGCGTGCCGCAGCAGAAAAGCATGAGCGCGAAGTTCAATACTTTAAACGGCAGTGACGAGCCGAGGGCCTGTGATCACCCACGGAGGAAATTAGGTCACTTGTGCGGGCGCGTAGACGACAAAAGCGCAAGCGCATTGCTCGTGGCAAATCCCAACGCGGTGTTGTCGAAAATACACCAGACTTTCGAGGCATTCTGCTGCTGCAAGATGTGATGCAGTCGGTCTATGAACGCCGGTCCATAGTCCGAGTGGTAGATCTTCGGCGATCCATGGAGACGAAAATAGGTTAGTTCTGCAAAGCCGGAAGGAAGATGAGAACCGGGTCCGGTTGCTGGGTCGACCGCAGCTCTGGCGATCCGATGGGCAGCAAGCAGTTCAAACACCTCGTCGTTGAACCAGCTTTTATGGCGCGGTTCGAATATCGCGTCGCCAGCGAAAACCTGGCGCAATCGATGGATAAACAGTTCGGCCGTTGCATCAAACCGCAAACTTGGCGGCAATTGAATAAGCAGAGGCCCGAGCTTCGATCCCAAATTCGAGATTTCAACTATGATCGCGGCAAGATCTCGCTCTTCGCAGTCGAGCCGGCGCTCGTGAGTGATGAAGCGTGGGAGCTTGACCGAAAACAGGAAATTGTCTGGGACGCTCTCAGCCCATCGCTTGTACGTATCGGGCTTGTGCGAACGATAAAAAGTCGAGTTGATCTCGCAGGCATCGAACACAGCGGCATAGCGTTGAAGAATGGTGCCTGACGAAGGGAAAGAGACTGCCGCCGCTTTCGGGATAGACCATGAGGCCGTCCCAATTCGGATCGACGCACCATCACTGGTTAGCATGACCTAAGCCAAACCCTTCGAGGGATACCGTTTCAGCCCCTTTCCGGTTTCAGCTCCGGCTTGTTTGTCCTCGCCCGCAGGAAGGAAACCTGCGATGGCGGTTTGCGGCAACCGCCCGCTTACGAACGCCGATCCGGCGACGGCAAATCGCCAAGGCCTATCAACTTCCTTGCTGATGCCAATGCGTGGGCCGCAAACTATCGATGGAGCTGGATTAAAGGTTAGCGAGAAAGGCGGCTCTGTAATAGGACGTCCATTGAACGAGCCGTTTATGTCCAACGCCATGCAGAGCCTTCCAGGCCCCGAGCAGAGCAGCTTCGGCTTCGTTGTACCGCGCCGCTCAGCCATCAAATTAATTCCGGTCGTTGGCTCGAGTGCTCGCAGCAATACCGCTTCGCCTTCACGACAAACCACGTTCAGGCACCAGTGGAGGCCATACGAGCGGTAGACGTAGGCACGTCCCGGCGATCCGAACATGGCTTCATTTCGCGCAGTTTTGCCGATGAAGCTATGAGAGGCGGCATCGTCTAAGCCGTAGGCCTCCGTCTCAACGATCAGGCCTCCAACACCACCGATGAGAAGCTCAGCTCCCAGCAATTGGCGCGCTACCTCTTCGACAGGCTGGCAGAAGATTGATGGAACGAAAAATATATCGTTTCCGGATTGACCGACCATTTTGCGTTCTCGTCCACTACTACCTTCGCTGCGACAGCTAATGAGCAACGCATGCTAGAACGCGTGCGTTCCAGCAATTCCACGACCCGAAACGCGTAAACCTTCGTTCAAGTTTTGGCGGGAGACTTGCTTTCGCGTTGATTCGATCAGCTTGCGAGGCCATTCCAGAATGGGCGAAGTGGTGCAATTCGGCTCGTGGCATAGGCGGCCATTCGATCACGGTAGTGCTCACACTGCTCGCGCGGTGATTGTTGAGGCGCCCGATAGCTCGGACCGCGATTACCCGGATGATTGCCCGCATAGTTTGCTAGCGCGTGCCGGGTTCTCACCCACAAAGGTTAGGGTCGAAAATGAACTCCGCATCATACGGTATAGCCATCAGGACGGCCCGACTGTCGAACTTTACAGCAATGCCGACCATACGCCCGTTTCTTTCGATGCTCAAAGATCCGGGAAGGGCCCGGCCCTGGTCCGCTTCTTAGGCACGCCATCTATCCGACTTTGCAGCGCCTTGCAGGTCGCTTTGATCACGCTATTTGACCCGGAATTGACTGCGATCTGATGGATTTCTGCGCGCTATCCGTCAGCGATTTTCCGAGCGGTTGACTAATCCGGCTTCCTGTTTTCCTGAAACTGTCCGTCGGCGATCGCAGGTTGCCACGGTTCGCGTCGCTTGACCCAAAGCTCGTAGTCAGGGGCGAGAGAGGAAGGTGCCTGATCGAGGCAGCCGATCCGCACTTCTATTTCCCCAGTGCCCGCTTCGCTTCCGAATAGCGATGATCCACATGATGGGCAGAAGTAGCGATCGTCTCGTTCGTCCTTCCAGCTTGCGGTTTTTCCTTCGACGACGGCTGCTGTCCACGACCAGACGGCGAACGCCATAAAAGGGCCACCGCTTTCTCGCCGACAAGTCAGACAATGACACAGCCCAGCTCGCTTTGGTTCGCCCTCCAAGCTGATGCGAACCTTACCGCAATTGCAACCGCCCATCCTTATTGTCATTGCCAGATACTCCGAATGCCCTCTTTCTCAACAATGGAGCAGATCGTGCGTTCCGTGCATTTCGTCGCTGGACTGTCGATTTGGGAGGAACTCTTGATCGGACCTCACGTTGGCCCAACGGGACCCCGCACGTTGGGGCGCAACCGAGGAGACCACCATGGGACTGTTCAGCAAAGATATTCAATCGATGGCCGACCTGTTCGAGCATCAGCTCAAGGACATCTACTACGCCGAAAATCAAATTCTGAAGGCGCTGCCGGAGATGATCGAGAAGGCGACGGCGCCGCAGCTTGCCGACGGCTTCCGCAGCCATCTCGCCGAAACCAAACAGCATGTGTCGCGTCTCGAGCAAGTCTTCGAGCGCCTTGGGCTCGAAGCGAAGGGCGTTGATTGCCCGGCGATTGACGGCATCATTGACGAAGCCGAGGAAGTCAGTGGCGAGGTCGCAGACAAGAATGTGCTGGACGCAGCGCTGATTGCGGCCGCGCAGGCGGTCGAGCATTACGAGATGACGCGCTATGGCACACTGATCGCTTGGGCGAAGCAGCTCGGCCATACCGATTGCGTGTCGCTGCTCGAGCAAAATCTCAACGAAGAGAAAGCCGCGGACGAGAAGCTGAACAAGCTGGCGCTTGGAGGCATCAATCAGCGCGCAGCCTGAGGCAGGACGTGGGGGCCGGCGTTCAATCTCGCCGGCCCCGCAGCGGCGGAGCATAACATGACCGACTATCCGACTTCACCCATGCCTCGCCAGCAGCAGGTTATGCCAGGCTTTACCGACCGCATGGATCCAAGGCCGGATCATGGCGAGAAGAGCTACAAAGGTTCGGGCAAACTCGTCGGCATGCGGGCTGTGATCACCGGAGCCGATAGCGGGATTGGCCGCGCCGTTGCGATCGCTTTTGCTCGAGAGGGCGCGGATGTGCTGATCTCGTATCTCAACGAAGATGAAGACGCGATGGAAACGGAGCGGCTGGTCAAGGAAGCTGGACGCAAATCGGTGCTGGTCTCCGGAGACATTCAGAAACCTGCGCACTGCCGAGAAATTGTCGAGAGAGCCGTTTCCGGGCTGGGTGGCATCGATATCC
>FTCV01001922.1_pt1 | contig 11083 bp, 8 predicted proteins | sample 1639691 | NCBI WGS metagenome assembly FTCV01 (sample SAMEA3914864, study PRJEB12502) | metagenome | biome: forest; material: soil | place: USA | collected 2012-03-12 | depth 0.3 m
ATGTGTTCTTCAGGCGCGACGAGTGAGCCGATTTGCCGGACTTCCGGCCATTTGAGCGCGACGAGCACGACGGCGAGTATGGTGCCGATTCCGCCTGCCACGACGGAGATGACCGGTCCGAAGAGCGCTGCGGTGATTCCCGACTCGAATGCGCCGAGTTCGTTGGAGGAGCCGATGAAGATATTGTTCACGGCAGCGACGCGTCCGCGCATGGGATCCGGCGTTAGCACCTGAACGAGCGTGTGCCGTACGACGACGCTCACGTTGTCGAATGCACCGGCGATCGCCAGCGCCACGAGGGAAAGCCAGAACGAATGCGACAGGCCGAAGACAATCGTCACCAATCCGAACCCCGCGACTGCGAAGAGCATCGTCCAGCCGGCGCGCCGCATGGGCGGAAGATGAGCTTGGGTGATTGCCATGGTGACCGCGCCGACCGATTGCGCCGAGCGCAGCCAGCCGAGTCCTACCGCACCAACGTGCAGGATCTGGTCGGCGTACATCGGAAGCAGCGCTGTCGCTCCGCCGAGCAGCACGGCGAAAAGATCCAACGTGATCGTCGCGAGAATGGGCTTGGTGCTGCCCACGAAGCGCAGGCCGGAGAAGAGTTCGCGCACGGGATGCCCTTCCACTTTTACCGCTTTCTCCTGGTGGATGTGGATGGGCAGGAGGAAAAGCACGAAGATCAGTCCGCACGTGGCGTCGAGGCCGTACACGGTGGAAAAGCCGAAATAAGCGACGACTAATCCGCCCAGCGCCGGACCTGTGATGCTGCCGATCTCGAAGAGGCTCGTGCTCCAGGTCACCGCATTGGCCAGGGCGGCGCGCGGCACGAGATTCGCCATGAGCGGAGCTCTCGCTGCCCAGCCGAAGGTTCGGGCAACTCCGTTGATGAGCAGGAGCAGGAACATCAGCGGAATCTCCGGCCCAAACCGGATGGCCTGGCTATTTTCGTGAAACACCTGGGCGAGCCAGTGCAGCCCGCTCGCGGCAGTCTGCAGGAACGCGAGCGGCGGGATTTGCGAAGCATGGCTCGAGGTGAGGACCAGTCCGATGGAGGTGATTACGCTCAGGATCTGAGTGACGATAATCACATTCCGACGATTGAAGCGGTCCGCGACCTGCCCCGCCGGGAGTGCCAGAAAGATGATCGGCAGCGCGCCTGCCAGGCCGATGAGACCGAGGGCCGTGGCAGAGTGGGTTCGCTGAAAGACCTGATAGCCCAGCGCCACGCCGAGCATTTGCCGGCCGATCACCGAAACGAAATTGCCAATGGAATAGCAGCAGTAACCTGGGCTGCGAAAAGCCAAGTAGGGATCATGGCGTTCGGGAGGAGGCGAAGTGGAAGGCGACGCAGGGTTTCCAGACATGGAGGAAGGCGAACAGTCAGCGCTTGGCCGGTGGCACTCAAGCGATTTAGGGATTTGGGACGCAGGAATTCGACCTTGGAAACCCGGCGCGAGCCTCGGCCTTTGATGCCTTGCGAACCCAGGAGCGCGATCTTTCTACAGAGTTGACCGCAATCGCAGCGGGCCGCCGATTGCCAAACTCCGACGCCCGTTCCCTAAATCCTTGCGCGGTGGCCCCTTCACATCTCTAGTGGGCTCCCGCACTCTGCATGAAATATCGCACTTACCTGATCTTCGGCGCTCCTGGCGCCGGCAAAGGCACACAGGGGAAGATCCTCGGAGCGATCCCACGCTTTTTTCACCTCGCCTGTGGCGACGTCTTCCGTTCCCTCGATACCCGGACGGAAATCGGCCAGGCATTCATGGAGTATTCCAGCCGTGGACAGCTCGTTCCCGACGAGATCAGCGTGAAGCTCTGGATGGCTCGCATCGCTGACATGGTCGGATCGCACTCCTTCAAACCGGATATCGATTCCCTCATCCTCGACGGCATTCCGCGCAATGTCCGGCAGGCCGAGCTGATGGAGGAAATGATCGACGTGAAGAAGGTCTTCCACCTTTCCTGCCCGGATCGCAACGCCCTCGTGAATCGTATCAAGAAGCGCGCGCTGAAGGAGAACCGCTTCGACGACGCCAACGAGGAAACCATCCGCCGCCGGCTCGCGACTTACGAAGCCGAGTCGAAACCGCTTCTCGACTTCTACGGCCCAAAACTGACACACTATATTGATGCCACCCGGCCACCTGTCCGGGTTGTGCTCGAAATCCTTAAAGAGATCACTGGCGAACCCTAAGCCATGAGCAGCCGCTCCAATTTCGAGAGCTTTCGGGCTTCCTCGCTTTTCTGCAAGACCTGCGGAGAAGCGAAGCCCGTGCAGGAGCGGCTATTGCTGGTGCTTCCCGAGAAGGAATTGTACGAATACCTGTGCTGCGGCTGTGGCGCGGTCGTCGGTTCGCGGGAGGTCGGTGCTGCCGAGCAGGTGATGCGGCGGGAATCGCAAGGCAACCGTCCGCAGGTCCGGATCCTCTGAGCGGTTCGCGTTTGTCCGGCGATTCTGGGTATCAATCCCGCCGGAGAGTTCTCTAATTTCAGCCAGTCAATCACACCCGGATGCGCATCATTTTTTTAGGAACAGGAGACATTGGGGTTCCGTCACTGGAATCCCTCATCGATGCCGGACACGAAATCCCGGCGGTCGTCACCCAGCCGGATAAACCGGCGGGGCGGAAACTGGAACTGCGTCCTTCGGCCATCAAGACCGTCGCGCTGGCGCGTGGCATCCAGGTCCTCCAGCCGGGCAAGATTCGCGAACCTGCGGCGATCGCGCAGCTCCGCGCCTTTGCCCCGGAGGTGCTGGTCGTGATGGCATACGGCCAGATTCTTCCTCGTGCGGTGCTCGATATCCCAACCGTGGCCTGCCTGAACCTGCACGCTTCGTTGTTGCCGCGTCATCGTGGCGCGGCTCCCATCCAGGCGGCAATCGAAAGCGGCGATCAGGAAAGCGGCATCACCGTCATGTACATGGCCGAAGGCCTTGATACGGGAGACATCCTGCTCAAAGCGCCGCTGCCGATTGGACCGCAGGAAACCGGCGGTTCGCTGCACGATCGTCTTGCGCATGTTGCGCCGAAGGCCCTTGCCGAAGCGCTCGATCTTCTTGCCGCAGGCAATGCGCCGCGTATTCCGCAGAATGATTCTCTCGCGACCTATGCGGCGAAGCTGACCCGCGAGCATGGCGAAATCCGCTGGAACGCCAGTGCGCGCGAAATCGATCTCAAGATCCGGGCCATGAACCCATGGCCATCGGCGCACACCTGGATCGCGAGTTCTGAAGGTCTGCGAAAGCTGAAGGTTTTCGCCTGCGAAAAGGAGGAGGCGGCGAGCGGTTCCCCGGGCTCTGTCCTGCGCGCGGATCGACAGGGCATTCTCGTCGCAACGGGACAGGGGGGTATTTTGCTCCACGAGGTTCAACTCGAAGGCAAGCGCCGCATGTCCGCACACGAATTTCTGCTCGGTCATCCGCTGGCGCCGGGAACCATTCTCGGAGAAGTTGCCTGATGGCCAGCAGACGATCCGCCCAACGACTCATCGACGAACACGTCGAGCTTCTCCGTGGTTGCACGCTCTGCCCGCGGATGCATCGACCGTCTGTTTCCGGCAAGGCCGTCCTCAGCAAAGTGCTGCTCGTGGGCCAGGCTCCGGGCAACAAGGAGCCCATCATGGGCCGGCCGTTTGCGTGGACCGCAGGGAAGACGCTGTTCCGCTGGTTTGAAAGCGCCTGTGGCGTGGATGAGGCGACTTTTCGGGAATCGGTTTACATGGCGGCCGTCTGTCGCTGTTTTCCCGGCCGCAATCCCGCTGGTGGCGACCGCGTGCCCGATGCGGCGGAGATCGCCAATTGCTCGCGTTGGCTGCAGACGGAGCTGGATATCTTGAAGCCCGACCTGGTGCTGCCGGTCGGCAAGCTGGCGATCACGCAATTCATGGAATTTGAAAAGCTCAGCGAGATCATTGGACGCTCCTTTTCTGTGGAATACGGCGGCCATTCCTTTGATCTGATCCCGCTGCCGCATCCTTCCGGCGCGTCGACGTGGCATCGGATGGAACCCGGCAAGACCCTGCTCGCGGAGGCGCTTCGTCTCATTGCCCGGCATCCGGCTTGGCCGCGGGGTGAATGACCGGGCCAGACCGACGACATAAGGTCGGCGCGAAGCGAGAAGAGGTTTCGGCTCGCGATTCGCGCGGATCCGGACTTCGGGCTTCGCGATTCCTCCACGATTCGTCATGGTAACGGCGTTCCTCGCACGCCATGCCGCAATATTCCGACTTCATCGACCGGCTCCTGATTCAGCCGAAACTGCTCGCCAGGCTCTGCCCGAGCGAACCTCTGCAATGGGAGCTTCCAAGGCGTATTCGCGAAGCTGATCAGGCGGCCATCGTCGGCAACCGGACCGTAACAGACGGAAATCTCTTCGAGCTTCTGCGCGGCCTTCTTTACTACGCCGTGGACGATCTCGACGCCGCGCACCGCATCTTCCAGGACGAAAAGAGCGATCTGGGTTCCTACTGCCACGGCATGTTGCATCGCCGCGAACCGGATTTCGATAATGCCCGGTATTGGTTCCGCCGCGCAGGCCGGTTGCCATTTTTTCAGAAGCTCCACGGCATCGCTGCCGAGCACTCGGCAGACATGGCCCGCCAGTCGACCTGGGATCCTTACCTGTTCACGGGCGAATGCGAACAGGCTCGTCACGGTGCCTTTGAAAAGACTGAAGAATTGGGCAAGCTCCAGCGCGCTGAGTTAGACGCCGTGCTCGCTTATCTTTGGCCAAAGGCGACTGCCTACGCCTGACCGGGCTGACTACTTCGGTTTTCAAGTAAGGCCGCGGCGGTCGAATTGGAGCCGACGCACGCGGCTTACTTCCGCTTTTCGCGAAAATTCTCATTCCCTGCCATTCCGTGGCCCGGCCCCTGCTATTCCGGCATAGACCATGAAAAACAAAGCTCTCTACGCCGTGCTCCTACCGGTCACGGTCGTTGGCGCTTATGTGTGTCTATGGCCACGGTCCGACGAAGCGCCTGCCCCCCAGAAGGCTGCACCCGCACCTGCGGCCAAGACTGCTGCCAGCGCTGAGAAGCCGGTTCGTCCGGAAGTGCCGCCTGTGCCTTCCGAATCCGTTGACATCGCCATGGCGATCGAACGGAAAGTCATCGTCGCGGAATTCATTGGAAACGGCCGCGAGCGGATGAAGGTGATGCTGATGAACAAGAGCGGAGCCGCGCTGCTGGTGAAGGTTCCGCTGGGCCAGATGTTCGAGAGCGACCGCAATATGGTTGTCGCGGTGCATGCCATGGAGATCGTGATCGGTCCGGGCAAAACGCAGGAAATGACAGTGCCGACGGCCGCGACACGTTCGGCAAATGTCATTGGCGACGTTCCATATCAGCTTTCGTACGCGAGCATTCCTCGCATCGAGCCGTTTTTGCTTCACGTCCAGGAGCATCCGGAACTTCCGCCCGGCGCGGTGCAGACGGGCATCCTTGCGCTCACGGAAAACCTTCCGCTCAGCGCCGTCGCCAAGTTTACGCTCGCTTCCAATCCGCTGCCGAGCCGGTTTAATACCGACGCCTTCCGGACTGAAACTTTCGATATCATGGCCGCGTTGCAGTTGCTCCGCGAAGCCGGCGTGCAGGAGGACAGCCTCGCGATCACGATCGATCAGCAGCTCAAGATTGAGGCGATGATTGATCCAAACGCGCGGCCACTGGCCATGCGTTACTACGCGATCGACCCCGAGCGCGAGTGGGACTTCTGGCGTAACGAACTGCTCAACGGCGAGCCGTGCACCCGCCATTACGCGCTGTACGGAATCGCCCGCTTTTATCCCGACGTCGCGATCGAAATGTTGCCGCGATGGGCGCGCGAGACCCGCACGAATCCAGTTTACCGGCTCTCCGCTGTCCAGGCGCTCGCCGATACGCAGCGTCCTGAAGCCCTCACGTTGCTGCGCACGCTTTCCACGGAACTCGGCCCAACGACCGAACTCGGCAAGGCCGCCACGGGCGCTGCCGATTACCTCGATTATCGCCTGGCCCAGTCGAATAACGTGAAGACCGTCGCCTTCCGCGCTTCCGCGAAGGAAACGGTGAGCAGTTTCTAACTCCAGCGCATCGCTGAGACCAAAGCTTTGGGGCCGTCCGAAAGGGCGGCCCCTTGAAGTTTATAGCATCGGGGGATTTGTATCGTGATCGACTGGGGCGGGTTTCGTGATACGACTTACCACTTATGAGATCCCCAGCGCGAGTGGTTCGCTTTATCGCATGTGCCGCTTTGGTCCTGACTGTCGCAGCTCAGGCTGATGCAGTCGAATTCAGCACTCTCGATCTTGCTGGAACGAAGGTCACGGTGTGCAGGGTCGATGTTCGCAAGGATCACCTGCAGTTATTCCATCGGGACGAGAATGGGCAGCCTTTCAAACGGTTTGAACGGCTTGCTCCCTGGTTGCAACAGCGCGGGCAGAAACTCGTCTTTGCGATGAACGGCGGCATGTACCATGGCAACTTCTCGGCTGTCGGGCTTTTCGTGGCTGAGGGAAAGCAGCTCAACCCGCTCAATACTGCCAACGGCGACGGGAACTTTTTCCTGAAGCCCAACGGCGTCTTTGCCCTCACCGATCACGGTGCGCGCATCGTGGAGTCGTCCGCTTATCCGAGCCTTCGCGAGCACATCATTCTCGCGACTCAGTCCGGGCCGATTCTCGTGCTTGGCGGAAAGCTGCATCCTGCATTCCATGCGAACTCCGAGTCGCGCCTGATTCGCAACGGCGTCGGCGTTCCCTCGCCAGATGTCGCGATTTTCGCGATCACCGAAGGGCCGGTGAATTTCTACGATTTCGCCACGTTCTTCCGGGATCGGCTTCATTGCCCCGATGCGCTGTTTCTCGATGGCACCATTTCCAGCCTCTATTCCACCGGATTGAAGCGCTGCAATTCCCGCATGGATCTCGGGCCGATGGTTGCGGTGACGGAATGAATTGGCCGCAGGCGGGATGCGTTGGGTCTAGGAAAGCCCTCGCCAGGCGTTATCATCTTGGCAAATGGAATCGCCCCGATCCGCCAAAGCCAAGCCTGACCGCGACTCGCCTTTCGTCGAGACGACGGTGAATGGCGAGCAGTCGGTGCTCTGGCGCCTGGAGGCGAGCGATTGTCCGCTGCTCGAGCGAATGCGCATTTCGCATGTGGGCATCGATGACGCCGCCGTTCCCTATCGACGGGTGCGGCTCAGACCGAGCGGCAGCTTCGTGCTCGCATGCGTCTCGGGCCAGGGCCAGACATGGCTGGAGGGCAATTGGCAAAAACTCACGCCGGACATGGTTTCGATGGCGCCGCCGCGAGTGCTGAATGCATTTTATGCAGTGGAACACCACCGCTTGCACGTGGCGTGGATTCGTTATGAGGAGCCGCCAGAGATTCGGCCGATCGTGGGTTCGAATTCTCCGGTGATGAGCCGCACGGGCGGCATCGCGCTAGCCCATGCGATCGGAGGTTTGCGCATGGAGTGGGAAGGCCACCGTGATTCGCAGGTCCTGAATGCGTGGCTCGATGTGATCGGCCGGCTCTGCGGACGCCTGAGTCAGCCGTGGCGTGGCAATGACCGCCTGCGCGAACTTTGGGAGGAAGTCGAAAACCAGCCCGCAGCGCCCTGGTGTCTGCGCGATCTCGCCGGGCGCGTCCACATGAGCGAGGAGTACCTGCGCCGTATCTGCCTGAAGGAGCTTGGACGCACACCGGTCCAGCATCTCACGTACATCCGCATGCAGAAGGCGCAGCATCTTCTCGAGACGACAAACGACAAGCTGGAAGCTATCGCTGCAGAGACTGGCTACGACAGTGCCATGGTTTTTTCCCGCGCGTTCAAGCGATGCATCGGCGTTACGCCCTCCGATTACCGCGCCCGCATGGGCTTCTGATCAGGCGTTGTTGGATTATTGCAGGGAAGTGTTGGATTCCGGCAGCGCGAGCTTAGTGGAATCCGGCGGGGCATTTGGATTGATGAAATGCGGCCCCCGGTGCCGAGTGAACTTTCCTCCTTTCGTTGCCCATGAAATTGAAATCCCTGCTCATTCCCTTGCTCGCCCTGGCGTGCGCGGCCCAGGCGGCGCCGCCGAAAGTGGCTGTCGTTTCCGATAGCCCCGACTTGCGCGACGCGATTGCCAAAAGCGGCGCCCAGATTGTCGATGCCGCTTCCGCCAGCGCTGCTGACGTGCTCGTGCTACAAAGCTCGGCGACTCCGCCGGCCCAACTGGATCGGGCAGCGATTGAAGCCGCGGCGAAGCGCGGCGCGGGCATCGTTCTCATTGGAAATGCCATCCAGGCGGGTAGCTGGCTGAAGCCGATCGTTGGCGGAGCGTGGACTGAGAATAGCCGGAAATTCCAAAGCTTGATGATGCTTTTTCCGGTCACGGATGCCCATGCAATCACGAAGGACACGACTTCGTTCGATATCAATGACGACACTTCCTACGACCTCGATCTCGATCCCGGAGTCACTGTGCTGGCCTCGGCTTTTACGCCAAAGATCACGAATGCGCGGAAGGCTGAGCGCGCGCCGGAGCGACTCGACCGAGCCAGTGTTTTCGACATCCAGCCGCAGATGTGGGCTTACGAAGGAGCCGACAAGCATCGCGCCTTCGTGTTGCTGCAGACTGGCGCGGAGACACTCAAACACGCGAGCATCCGCACATTCATCCTGCGTGGCATTGCCTGGGCGGCGAAGCATGACAACGTCGATGAACTGACCCGCAAGGAAGATCTAGCGACGCTTCGCTATCCGCAAGGTGGCGCGCGCCCCGCGGCGGAGACGGTGAAATCCTTTGAAATGCTGCCGGGCTTCAAGGCCTCCGCCATCGCTAGCGAACCGCTGATCAATAAGCCGATCGCGATGCAGTTTGACGGTAAGGGCCGCCTCTGGATCGCGGAAACGCCGGAGTATCCCAACGGCCGCCGTCCGCTCGTCGAACCCGCATGGAAAGAGACCGGCGTGCTCAAGCCGGGTGAATACGAGCGTCCCGCGACGGACCGGATCAGCATCCTCGAAAGCACCAAGGGCGACGGCGTGATGGACAAAAAGACGGTGTTCTACGCAGGCCTCGAACTCGTGACGGGTTTCTGCCTCTACAAGGACGGCGTGATTGCCGTGCATCAGCCGGACATCGTTTTCATCCATGGCGAAGGCGCGAACCAGAAGGTCGACCGTCTCTACACGGGGTTCACGCCGGGCGATACGCACTTCGTGGCCAATCACTTCATGGTCTCGCCCGATGGCTGGATCTACGCCAACACGGGCAGCGGCCCGAACGTGCAGTCGGTGGCGCATCCCGAAGTGAAGGCGAACCTTGGCAGCGGCGTCTTCCGGTTCAAACCGGATGGTACGGCCATCGAGCAGGTCGGCTCGAAGGGCGGCAATGCCTTCGGCATGGATCTCACGAGTGAAGGCGAAATCCTTGCCGGTCAGGCTACGAGCGGCAATCCGGTGCAGCACATCGTGCTTCCGGAATGGATTCTGAACAAGGGCAAGGTCGGCGATGCCGGCAGCGAGGAAAGCGTGATCAAGGGCCGCAAGGTGGTCCGCGAAGACATGCCGACGCGCGTGCCTTACATGCAGATCGACGTGGTGGGCGGCTACAGCTCCGCATGTGCGAGCACAGTCTACGAGGGCGGTGCCTGGCCAGAATCCTGGAACCGCACGGTCTTCTGCACGGAGCCGATTCTCGACATCATCCACTTTGAAAAGCTGCGGGCTGCCGAGCCGGATTTCCTCAGCGACATGACGGTGACCGATCGCGAATGGCTCCGCGCCCGGGACTTCTGGTTCTTCCCGGTCGATGTGCAGTTTGGCCCCGACGGCGCGATGTACGTGCTCGATTTCTACAGTCCGATCGTCGCCCACAGCGATACGCGCGGGCCCAAGCACAGCCGCGCCGGTGCGAGCGTACGTCCGGATCGCGAGCATTACTTTGGCCGGATTTACCGCATCCAGAACGATCAGGCGAAGGCTCTTCCGGTCATCGATCTGACCAAGGCTGACGCGAAGGGACTGGTCGCCGCCTTCACACATCCCAACAAGGGCGTTCGCTTCAATGCGCAGCGTATGTTCATGGACCGCGCCGATGCCGCCACGGCGTTGCCGGAACTGACCGCGATGGCCCAGAGCGAAGCATTCGCGCCGGCTCGCATTCTCGCCCTCTGGTCGCTGGAGCGTCTCGGAATGCTCGATCCCAAGACTCTGCAGGCCGCGGTGAGCGCGAGCGATGCGGATGTCCGCAAATCCGCGATGTTGATTGTCGAGGCGCTGGGCGACCGGAATAAGGTCGATATCTCCGCGCAGCTGAATGATCCCGATGCTCGTGTGCGCCTGCTTGCTCTGCGCGCTCTTGCTTCCAGCCCGCTGAGTACGGAAGGAGCTTCGACGCTTCTGGCCATCCTGCCCAAGCTTCAGGATAACTGGTCGCGTAGCGCCGCTGCCGCTGCGGCTTCGACTAATGCCGGTCCGGCGCTCGAGGCTGCGCTCGCTTCAAAGGATGCTCCTGCGAATGCATTGCTGGACCTAGCCAAGTCGCTGACGAAATCGCTGGCGGACAAACAGGACGCCGCCGCGCTCGCAAATGTCGTCATCGCCGCTTCAAAGGCGTCACCACAGGCTGTCCCGCTCGTTCGTACGGTGCTTGAAACCGCCGCGGCAAAGATTCCCGCGTTGGCCAGCAGCACGCCATCAGTAACGGCGGCGATAAAGACATTGCTCGCTTCTCCGGACCAGACGGTGTCGGCGAGCGTTCTGCCGTTCGCGGTGGCCTGGGATTCCGATGGCTCGCTCAAGAGTACGGTCACTCAGCGCATCGCTTCTCTGACCGCGCTCGCTGTCGATGCGCAGCAGTCCGATGCGGTTCGCGCCTCCGCCGTACGCGGGCTGATCTATGCCCGCAAGGCTGATCCCGCTATCGTGACGACGGTGACCGGTTTGTTGAAGACGAAGCTCAGTGATGGCCTGATCGTCGATATCATCGGCGCGCTGGCCGGCACGAGCGATCCCGCACTGGGCAAGCCGCTCGTCGCGATTCTGCCGAACCTTCCTTCGCTCGGTCAGAACGTCCTTTTCGATGCGCTGACCACTCGC
>FTCV01001749.1_pt1 | contig 11074 bp, 10 predicted proteins | sample 1639691 | NCBI WGS metagenome assembly FTCV01 (sample SAMEA3914864, study PRJEB12502) | metagenome | biome: forest; material: soil | place: USA | collected 2012-03-12 | depth 0.3 m
CGGCTGACGCTTATAGAGTTTTCCTTCGACTGAATAGAGCAGGGGCCGACCCTTCGCCTGCCAATCCAGTGCCGATCGGTGCCAACCCTGGGGCGAGACATCCGCGATCTGCAACTGACATGTCCCCTTTGTCCCATAGAACCATTGTGGGTCCGTATTCGGGTCCGACAAAGTGAACGCAAAGCCGTTGTTTCGGAGCAGCGCCGCGATGTCGTCGTTGGCGGTATGTTCCGTTGTGACGCTTTGGCCAATACCGCCGCCAAGCACCTTGAGAGTGACGCTCAAGACCAGCAGGAGGCCGAACGCAAGGCTAAGCGTGAATTGGTTCATTGGACCGCAAGGCTCCGGCATAGATGGCCATCACGGTGAGGTTCGTCGCCCATTCCGCCAGCGTAATGCCAACTGTTCCGTGGATGATGTCGTAATAGGCCGGCATAACTCCTATGAAGCTTATCCGCGCCAGGTTGATAGCCACCGTTGCAAGACATGCGGCGATCAGCGCGCGAACGACTGTCGTCGACCACCTGAGGTCATAGAGTTTGACAATCATGACGCCGCAAAGAAGTGCCAGCGAGAGGTTCGTGAGGGATGAGCAGGCCGGCAGCAGGAATACCACGCCGGAACCATCCGCAAACGGGACCGTGTTCCCTACCCCACCTGTGCCGACGATCCAGCCGACCATTTTCGCATCGGCCGCCAAGATGGGACCCCCGAAGACAGCAAAAGCCATTCGGGCCCAGAACATCGGAACGGTAACTGCTCCCAGCAAGACCGCTGCCCTGCGCAACGCTCCTTGTGGCGACGTCAGCGCCAGATAGACAGCAACGCCCGCCAGCGCCAGCCAACTCAACTGAGGCAAAGGAACCAGGAATGCGAGGGCCGCGGCGCAGGCAACGCCGAAATCCGACCGACGCGCCCACTCAGCTTCGGAATGCAAAAGCAGCCAGATGGTCGTCCCCATCGCCAGCCATACTATCAGGCTGATGCCGAACATTTCCGTCAGCGCGTAAACCGGGCCGGCGCGGGCAAGCGATTCCGCGACACGGTCGGTTACTCCGTTTGCGAACCCGGTTGCCACCACGGCGCAGTAGATCTGGCTGCGATAAACAGTCATGTCGGTATGAGATCAGCTGCAGCCGGTCGAGGCGGTGCCGGTCATTTGCTGCGCTGACGGCGACGATACCACACGTAGCCGCCCAACGCAGCCAGCGCCGGCAAGCCGAGGCCGATCACCGGACCTGGAGCGGATCGGCTCGTATCCCCACCACCTTTACCCGGCGGGAACCAGGATGCCATCGCATAGCCCGGGAGGGCGTTCAGGAACGTGAAAAACAATGCTATCGTAACGGGCGCGATAAACTTGATCATTGCTTCCCCCTTCGGAATAACCACAGAACAAGCCAATAATGAGCATATTTTCCAAAAGAAAACCAACACGCCGCCGAACGAAAGGGGTAGAGCCGCCTAATGAATTTGATCGTCAGTCCGGCGGCTTCAGCGGTTTCCCGAGATAGTGCAAAGATGGCTGGCGAGTGTGGTTCAGTGACGCCCAGCCGCTGGCGCTCAGTAGTAGCCTCGACCGTATCCGTGCCGGCATTTGTTCAAGACAATGCCCAGAAGATTGGTTTCTCCTGCCAGCTCCTGTTCACAGCGGCGGATTCTTGCCATGGTGGTCATTCCGGCGCCCACCACAAGCAAGGTGCAGTCGACATTGGGCAGGAATGCCAGCACGTCGTCACTGCCGAGAACTGGAGGCAGGTCGACGACAACTGCCGTGGGGCTAAGCTTGTCGTGGATTTGCATCATCGCTGCCCGTGCGGACTGGCTTTGAAGCAGCTCGGCCGAATAGTTGATTCCATGCGGAGTGGCGCTTACGGCAAGATTTTCACCATAGCGCACGAAGGCGCTGTTGATTGAAGCCCGCCCTTGCAAAAAGCTCTCGGTAGGCCGCGCCATGTCAAGACCGAGTATCGAACTGATCCGGGGCTGGCGTAAATTCAGGTCCAGAAGCACGACCCTGCAACCCCGCATATTCGCCAGACTGAACGCCAGGTTCGCGGCCACGACCGACTTCCCGGATTCGCGCTCCGGCGACGTTATGGCAACAGTGGTCCAGTTGTTGAGATTAAGACACCTGAGGACCTTGGTGCGCAAAACATCGAAGCTGGCCTGAGCCGATTCCCCAGGAGCAAATGTGACGAGCTGGGCCCGACGGGCCTGATCAAGATCGAGTTCAACACGTTCCAATCCTGCCCAATGCTCGTCAACCGACACCAGGGGCTGCCGTGCGACGACTTCCAAGGACGCATGCGGCGCGGGCTGGAGCTTCACCTTTGTCGGCATGCTTTTGTCTCCCGCGGTACGTATCGATCGCCTAGCATGGGCCGTTGGCTACTTCGAGATCGCACTGTTCACCTCGACATTTGCGGGCGGGCGAGAATCTACAGGCAGGAAGTTCGGACTACCGCCCAGAAGCAACACAACGGCCGCAACACTCAGACGCATCTTACGCGCAGATTCCTGGCTAACGGTCGCAATATAAGGGATGGTGACAAAAGGCTGGCCCCGAAACACGGCTGCAAGATCGACAGGACGGCGAATGGTTGGGAAGAACATTTCCATGAGCGCGAAGATGCCGAAGCTCAATGCGATGCCTGCCCCGAAACTTCCAACGACGATCGCCTGCCGTTTGGGCCAGATACGTTTGTCCGGTGGGGTTGCCGGCTCAATGAGCGACAGCTTTTGGCCAACTGCTTCCTTTTCGATACGCTGTCCGGTCGATGCGTCCGCCAACCTGGCGACTGCATCGTTGTAGTGCGTCTGCACGGCCTCGTAATTCTGCTCGAGCGCGCGGAGTTTGGTAGCGTTCATTTCGGTTTCGGCGATTGATCGCGTCAGGTCGTCGAGCAGCGGTCCAATGGACTCCTTTTCCTGCGCAATCAAAGACAGCTGACCCTCGGCGTCGGCCAACTGCAGGCGAAGCTCAGGGGACATCCCGGCGGCGCGTGAGACATCCGTTGTGGTCTTGCCCTTTTCGGAGATGCGTTTCTCGAGATCGGCGACCCGTGTCCGCAACGCCACAAGGTTCGCACTGCCGTCCTTGAAGATCGTCTCCTGCTCGGCAAGCGAACGCCGCAACTCGGTCAGTTGCTGATCGTCAGCCAGTGCTCCTTGCCCCCCGGAAGCCGATATCTGTTGAATCATCGAACGCTTTTGCTGAAGGGAGATGATCTCGCGCTGAATTTGACCGAGCCTTTCTTCGTAGGCTCTCTGCTGCATGCGGCGAAACTCGAGGCTGTCAGGCAGAGCCTCCTTATGCTCCAGTTTGAAGCTCAGGACCGCTTCTTGGGCGTCTTTCAACGCGGCTTCTAGACGTTCCACCTCGCGCTTGAAGAATTCATGCGTGTCGTCGGCCACAGCCTTGCGTTCGCGCTCGTTCGCTTCGAGCATGGCGTTTGCGTAGGCATTTGCGACATCGGCGGCGAGAATGGGGTCGGCCGCATCGAATGAAATCGTAAAGGCGATGGCTCCGTTACCGCTACCCAGATTATTAGTCAGGACAGCCGGCTCGATCCTGGTCCTTGCAAGCATTTGTGCGACGACATCGTCGTCGGAGAGATCATCCTTGGGGAAGATCGCAAACTTCTCGGCCAGACCGAGCAAACTGGCCCTTGTCGTGAGCTGCTGCTCAAGAACTTGCAGTTGCTGAATGGGATCCGCGGTGACCGATGAACGGGCCAGTTCTGTTGATATACGAGGCGGCTCGACCAGGATTTTGGCTACCGACCTATATAGCGGCTGAAGCAAGAGCGCGACCGCGAATCCGACAACCGTCGCCATCACGATCGGGATGATCAGATAGCGCAGCCGCTGAACATAGAGCGAGGCGTAGAAACGGAAATCTTGGCTGTTCATTAAAATCGACTCGCCGTCAAAGATTCCTTGCACATCGACGGCGAACCAACAGCGCCGGCACACTCGTTGCGTGCCAGCCAGATTCGCGTAGCGGTCCCATCGGTGGAAGCACTTCCTAAGGTCGAGCTGACATATGAAGTATGCCTCTTTCGATGATGGACCTTCTCCTTTTGGCCGTCGACCAGGTCCTATTCTTGCATTCACTCGGTTTCGCTTGGGACCTATTCTTGGTTGATCGGAATGCCAGTGCAACGATCCGCCCGAGAGCGCACGCGTCGAGGAGGAAGAGTGTCTTCAAGCCCAATTGCCCGCCTTCGCCATGGAAGGCTTGCTGCGGCCCTGCTCGCCGGCGCCGCGCATATGTTCTTTGCTGCTGGCGCTCAGGCCGACGACTATCGGCTCGCCGCGCAAACGAAGATCCACATCTCGATCATCCAGTGGAACCCCTCGAAGGGCGAGTACCAACGCTGGGAAGCTCTCAGCGGCGATTTTCTTGTGTCCAGTCAGGGGAAGATAGGGTTACCGGTCCTCGGCTCACTCGATGTGGGCGGCAGAACGAGCACCGAGGTCGCTGCTCAGATATCAGTGGCGCTCCACGACAAGATGGGCCTGATCTCCCCACCGGATGTATCGATCGAAATAGCCCAGTATCCGTCGATCTATGTCGTCGGGGCGGTCACCACGCCTGGCGCGTATCAATTCAGGCCGGATTTGACCGTACTGCAGGCGGTGGCGTTAGCCGGCGGGCGCTATCGACCGCCGCCTGAAAAGGCGGGAGAGAGCGGGATCAGCCTGCTTGGCGAACTGACCACGATCCGCACCCACAAATTGCGATTGCTCGGCCGCATCGCCAGGCTGCAGGCGGAACTGGGCGGAGACTCTGAAATCCACTTCCCGGCCGAATTGACCAGCAACGACGCCGGCGACGTGGCCGGCCAAGTTATGGCGCTGGAGCGTAGCCTGTTCACGGCACGAGCCAACGAGAAGGCGCGACAAGTGGAGAAACTTTCCGATCTACGCAACATGTACACGAACGAACTGGATATGTTGACGAGCAAAAGCAAGGACACGGGCGAGGAAATCGCCCAGACCGAAACAGAAGTCGACAAGATCACCAAACTGGTCGAGCAGGGCATTGTAACCTCGTCGCGATGGGCGGAATTGAGACGTGTGCTCGGCCAGATGCGGGCCGAGCATGCCCAAGGGGACATCGAGGCAATGCGGGCGCGACAAGGTCTGAGTGAGACGACGCGCCAGGAGTTCAGCATCAGCGACCAGCGCCAGACGGAGGCCGCCACACAACTGCGTGACGCGCAGAGCGAGCTCAGCGAGGCAAAAACGCGGGAGTATACGATCCGTCAGCTCCTGCAGGCCGACGGCACCGTCGTACCGGGAGCCGCGTCCGACGGCAATTCCGACCTGAAATTGGTCATCCTACGGCAAGATCGACAGGGACCAAAAGAGCTGAGCGCGTCAGAAACCACGCCGCTCGCACCCGGCGACGTGGTCAAGGTTTACGTGGCCAGCTCAATGCAGAACACCGTCGATCCGGCTACGTCCCTGCCGAGAACCGCCACCCAGGATAGCGGAGAAACGCAGTAGCAGTGTGCAATCGGTAGATTGGCTGCCCGACTACTGGGCGCTGAGCGCCGCCCAAAGAGCTGCCCAATGTGTCGGTCCCATGCCCACGCGAGCTCCCTCTCCTAAAATCACAGCCAGTTGGAACATCACTGACAACAGAAAGCCGTGATGGCGCCGGTAGTACTGGACCCGGTTGCGCGTCAACAGCGCAGAGAGGAATGGGTTGGTTCCAGATTCTCCACCGATGTGGATTATTTCTGCTCCCGAGACGTATGCGATTGACATCCCGACGGCGCGGACTCTTCGCATATAGTCAACTTCCTCGCTGTAAAGAAAGAATGACTCGTCCCAGTCTCCCACGAGCTTGCGCGCCCGCGCCGAGATTGCCAGTGCGGAGCCTTCAGCCCAATCGGCGAATCCATCGGCCGTGTATCGCGCTGGATCGCTGATCTTCTCCCCTGTTCCGACCCAAGCCCCAAGCTTCCCTCCGAGAACCGCATCCGTCCATGCCGTCTTCAATGACGGCTCGCGTCGAAGTGAATGCGTGAGCCTGCCGCCCTCATCAAGGATTTTTGGCACGGCCACGCCTACAGTGGGATCCAGCAGCCGATTTACAAGCAAACGGGCCGCACCAGGCAGTAGCCGCACGTCAGGGTTCAACACGAGCAGGGTTGAGTCTTTTCCAACCGTCGCGACAGCCGCGTTGATGCCGCCGGCGTAACCCGAATTCCGGCCAACGCTGACAACTCTCGGTCGGATGGGATGAGAAAGTGCTATGGCAACGCTATCGTCGCTGGACGCATTGTCTGCAATGACGACTTCAAAGTCCTGGATTCCGTCGAGCCCTGTCTGAAGCGAATCGAGGAATGCTTTGAGATGCCAGCTACTGTTGTACGATACCGTCACCACGGACACGCGCTCATGTCCTGGCTGCGACGTTTCTTCGTTGCAACGATTTCCCGCCATGGCTTCGTTCCCGATCTCTTTCACGTCTTCGATCCCGGCAAAAGTCGCGTCGCTTGACGCAATGGTTGTTCGTCCGTCCCGCCCGGTGGAAGGGTCGCGAATATGTCGCGTTTGCTGGAGCCCATCTCGATCCACATCGGGGACGATACCGCAGGGTAGGCATCCGTCTCCGCCGGCTCGCTTTGCGCGGATTTGGCGTCAAGGATCCATACGCCGCTTCCCAAAAGAAATAGAGCGAGAACATAGGTGCTGTTCCAGAAGTGAACAGTCCATCCGATGAGGAACAGGAAACCCAGTGTGATCAGGTAGGCTGTTTGAAAATGATCGAGCCTTTCGTCGCTATTTCTTTTGACAGCTATGGCGATGCCGATCGAGATTCCCGCCAGCAGCAACAAGATCGGGGCAGCGAAACCAAAACGCATTGCCTCAACTAGCCAGAAATTATCTATGGTGCCGTTCGGCATCCATCCCGGGCGATCCCAATCATTCAGTCCGATCCCGAAAATGGGGTGGTTCAGCGCGGATGTGGACCCATACTCCCAGATCAATCGTCGATACCAATATGTTTGCGGGTCGAGCACAACCATTTGTGTCACGATCGAGATTGGCGATCGATTGGAGACGATCTGAGCCGCAACGAACAGCAAGAGCACCGCGCCGATGAGCAGTTTCCAGCGATGTCTATTTCCTCGCAGCAAAGTGTTCCAGAAAAGCAGAAAGGCTTGCGCGGCCATGCCAGCGATTGGCCCACTCGATAGAGAGGTGGCCGCTGTCACAACGACCAGTGCGGTCTTGAAATTCCGGTGAGCTGCGGCTTTCTTGTAGCCAAGAACGAGGTAAGTGAGAGCCAGGACGCTCCCTACGTTCAATCCGAATAGAATTGGATGGTCGAATACGGAAATAACTCGCGTGTGACCCATTCGTTCAACGGTCGGATAGTCATTGACCGGCAAGACGACACTAAACGCCTTGAGTAGGATGTTGCCGCCGCCAAGGCACTCGACTATGGCAAACGGCATCAAAATCACGGCGATCCAGAACAACAGTCGAACGGCGTTGTGAAAGTCGTCCGCGTCACGGATCCAACACCGCGCAAGCATGTATGGGCCGGCAGTTTCTAAAAAGAGGATCCCCGCGGACTGGGCCCCGGCGGCCAACCCGTGATTTGCGATGAGACCGATCACCGACCAGACGGCAAGCATCAGGATCGCGATATCCGCAAACCTTATCCGACCGGCCTTGCCCGAGAATAATCGGACGGCGCAGGGTACAATCAACGCTAAAAGCACAAGGCGATAGGCCGAGAGCCGAAGCGGCCCGAGGTAGAAAACCCAGGGTATCTCAAGCGAGATCAGAAACACCCAAACCGGCCAGGAGGTCGTCTTCCCGGACAACGCCGCCGGACCGCTTCGCGCAAACTGGCTGGTGGATTCGGAGCGCTCGCCAAAGCCCACAAGGCGGTCGGGACTTTTACCTTTGGGGTTCCAATATCCGGGTTGGTCAGCAACGCTGCTCACGACCGATGTCCTATACCCGAACCAGTCGAACCATGGTCGACTGGATCAGTTGAAGCCGGCCGCCAATCCACCCGGCAACGATCTTTTTCCTGGTGAGAGCTGGCTGTTCAACAAGGATGGAAGAGAGATACGACAAAGGCAGCGTCACCATCATCGCCACCAGCGCCGCAAATGGCCACGAATGTATCCCGGGATACATGATGATCAGGCCGCAAAGGACCGGCGCATGGATCAGATACACTCCGTAAGACAGATCGCGCCTGACGAACGAGCGCCCTGGCAGGTTCGACAGCCCAGCGAAGACCACGAGATATGGCAAGCAGAGCGGCGCCGCGACGATACCTGCTCCAGACGCAAGCGAAGCCAACAGGATCAGGAACGCGAGACCCGCCAAAGCAGCCGAATAGGGTATTGTCCGACGGAAGGTGGATAGAGCGACGCCGGAAGCAAAATAGACGAAGAGGCTTATGAAGGTAACGAAACGGCCAGGCAGCCGTTCGGCGAAGGCAGGAAAGATTCCGTTCGCGACATAAAGGACATAGGTCGCAAGGAACACGACCAATACCAGGCGAGGCCGGGCGAGGATGCCAACCACACTCATCACCGCCAACGCAACATAGGACAGGACTTCGAAATGCAGCGTCCAGAGCGCGCCGTTGACGATTGCGGGATGGCCGTCCGGCAACTGCACCCCGGGGAGGAAATCATGTGTCAGCGTAAGAATGTTCTTGGCGTAGAGGCGCAAACCAGGATCAGAGAAATACTGCGGCAACGGCAGCGTTGTCAGGATCGGGCCAAGCAGGATCATGGATGAGATCACCACGACAATGAGGGCTGGAAAAATCCTGAGCGTCCGGCTTGTCGCATAGTTGATTACCTTGCCCGACCGAACCAGGCTTGGAGCCACCAGAAAGCCGCTGATGGCGAAGAAAACAAGAACCGCGAAGAGGCCGAAATGCAGAAACCCGCCGCTGAACGCGAAGAGGAGATCTGCCTTCGCATCGTAAATGGAACCGTGGGCATGATGCAGAAGGACCGTGATCGCCGCAGCCAATCGAACTTCATCGAAGCCCGGCCCCACGAACCCCGTTTCGGCCAGCCGGCTTTCCAGGGTCCGGCCGCGTATGTTCCAACCGAGAACATTTGGGATCATTGGGCTGCCCAGTGAGATGCTTCGCAGCGAAAGTTTGGGCGGGGGATATGGCGCGCGCAACTACCTAATCGGGCCAACAGAGCGGCCCCTGTTGGCAGCCAGAAACGAAAGGAGTACGAACGTTGTAGGAACGGGCGACCGTCGGCGTGCCGTCGCATTTTGCCCGCGAGCCGTGAGACTTTTGACAGCCGGAACTTCATCCACATCCTCGCCTCGCTGGAGGGGGTGCGCCAGTGCTTCTTGAGTCTATTTGGAAACAACCCAGGCCACTCTAACGGTGGCATGGTTGTTCCGTGGGCTGATCGGCAGTGTCGCCGACCCTGGTGAGCCAGGACTCCCGCCAGAACGGATAAATCGCGCGCGGACAAAACCACCGACCGTTGACGCTGAGTTCGCCTGAACAGGCGACACCGTCCAGGATGACGCAGTCTTTGGGGATCTTCAGCATGCGGCCCGTTTTCTCATCCACGATCCGCTGCACGGCAGTCTTTACACGGAACGTGCCGCCGCAATGGGGAAGCATCTCGCGGTCGAAGGAGAGGCCACTGCTCTCGCCTCGATCGTCAAGGGTGGCCGCGATTTCCGCCGCGGACCGGACCCGGACGAGTTCGCCAGGCCGCAGGCCGAGCATCTCGCGCTTGGAACCAGTCTTACCCGGACCTTGCAGCGGGAGCGTCCTGATCAGCCCGAAATGATGGAGCACGTCCATTGCCATCGCCCTCACCAAAAGGGCTACGAAGCGGATCGGATTGAAGTTGCCGTTCGTCAATTCGCGCCAATACTGCCCGATATCCCGCCGCCTCACGGGCTCGGATGCCTTGAGAGCGTCAGTCGATTGGCATCGCCAGACCTGCGCGCCGCTTTCATCCACCGGGATGGCCGGGTGCGTAGCCGCGCCGGTAGTCCGCTCGAGCTCTGCAGAAGCAGCCATTGTGGCGACCCCAGGACGCGCAGAGTGGTTGTCATCGACTTTGCGAAGCCATTCTTCCTTCCAGTAGATACGGCAACCTGCCTGACACCCGCCATGGCTCGACCCATCGCAGCGCAGATCCTCGAGATAGACGGTCCCGCGCATTCGACGAGAGCCACTTTCGTCAACCATATTGCAGACTTTGTCGACGCGCCGCGACACCGTAAGGCGTTGACCGATATGCGCCATCATCTCCGGCATGAACAGCGTCCCCTGCAGGGCGCCGTCCTTGTCCAGCGTTGCCAGAATCTCGGCCGCGGAGCGCACCTCAACGACATCGCCGGGGCGCAAGGCAGCTCCGTTCGCTGGTTTTTGAGGGAGCATGGTTCTTCATTCCTCTAAGTTGATGATGTCGCCATCGACTTGGAGCCGCTGCGGCTTGGAGTTCGTTTTCAACTTCCGTTTGCCGGTCCAGAGGCACCGAGAATACATCGTACACAAAGAGACGGTGGCCGATCGCTACCCAAAAGCGAAGGAGCCGGCGCGCCGATAGTGGTAGGCCGAACTGCCGCGATGCGCCTGTCACTGACACCGCCCACTGGATACCACCCTTGCCAACGGGCCTGACGGTTGCGAACTCCGACCCCGAAATTCGGCTCGTTGCGGCGAATGCAGGCAACGGACCAACGGCTTTTTGCGATATCCGGGTCAAAGCTCGCCAATGCACCCGAACCCTCTTCCTTGGGCGACGTGCTGTGAGGAAGGCATCCGGTCGTATTCAGGCCGCCCGTCGCGCCTGCTTATTCTTTCGATGATGGCAAGTTCAGCACAATGAACGAGGAGCACGACTTCTGGAATCGCGCCATTCTTCGCCAAGCCAGTGTCGATTTCGACCGGCCGCCCTCCCTGCCGCGGGTAGAGATGAGGGCCCAATGAGAGCAGGCGGTCTGATGAACCAAATACTGCAGTTGCGCCAATTCATCACCGATCCACGAGAGCAGCGGTCGATAGCGACGACCTTACGAAGAAGGC
>FTCV01000438.1_pt1 | contig 10956 bp, 10 predicted proteins | sample 1639691 | NCBI WGS metagenome assembly FTCV01 (sample SAMEA3914864, study PRJEB12502) | metagenome | biome: forest; material: soil | place: USA | collected 2012-03-12 | depth 0.3 m
GAGCCGCTCCGTCGTGAACTCACCGATTTCCTCGACTGCGCGCGCAATGGCGTGCAGCCGAAGGTATCCGGACACGAAGCCACCGCCGCACTGGAGCTGGCGCTCGAAATCACGCGCCGCATCGAAGCCGCGCAGCAACCGTAAGGACCGGCTATTAGGCGGCCCGATCCATCTCCGTTCTTCGACTTTCGTGAAACTCTATCTCATAGCCGGCGAGGCCAGCGGTGATGCCCGCGGCGCTGAATTGATGCGGGCCCTGCGCGAACGCGTCCCCGGGATCCAATTCTGCGGCGCTGGCGGCCGCGAGATGGCTGCGCTGTCCGGCGAGCCCTTCCTCGATTGGGCCGACGAAGCAGTCGTGGGCCTCTGGGATGTATTGAGGAAATACGGCTATTTCCGAGGGCAGTTCAACCGGATGCTCGATGAGATCGGCCTCATTCAGCCGGATGCCGTGCTGTTCATCGACTATCCCGGATTCAATCTTCGGCTAGCCAAGGCGCTGCGCGCACGGCAGCCAAAGCTCCGGCTCTTTTATTACGTCTCGCCGCAGGTCTGGGCCTGGAATCGCGGACGCATTCCAAAGATGGCGCGCATCCTGGATCTGATGCTCTGCATCTTCCCCTTCGAGAAACCACTCTACGAAGAGTCCGGCCTGCATACCGTCTTTGTCGGACATCCAATGCTCGACTCACTGGCCTCCAAGCGCACGGGCGCTGCGCGAGAAACCGATCTCGTGGCGCTCCTGCCCGGGTCGCGCGAAAAGGAAGTGCGGAAGATTTTCCCCATCATGCTCGCGGCAGCGAAACTCCTGAAGGAGCGGATTCCCGCCGTGCGCTTCGCCACCTCGGCAGCATCCCCCACCCTGGAGGACCTGATGCGGCGGCAATTGCTGGAGGCCGGCTGCTCGCATGACTTCTGCGCCATCGGCCTGCGCAATTCCCATGACCTCATGCAGCATGCAGGAGCCGGCCTCGTGGCATCGGGCACTGCCACGCTGGAAGCCGCCTATTTCGGCCTCCCCTTCGCGTTGCTCTACCGCGTTGCCTGGCTGACCTGGGTGATCGGCAAGCGGCTGGTGCGCGTGCCTTTCCTGGGAATGCCAAACATTCTCGCCGGACGCGAAGTCGTGAAGGAATTCCTCCAGGACGACGCCCAACCGGAGCCCATTGCCACGCATCTCGAGCGGTTGCTAACCGATGCGACGGCGCGCCAGACGCTCCAACACGATCTCACTGGGGTGATCTCGCACCTGGGAGAAGGCGGTGCCGCTGCGCGCGCGGCTGAGGCGCTTTCGGAAGAGCTGGCGACGCCCGGTAGCAAGTAGAAGCAGGGTCTGCGTCGATTCGATCAGGATTCCCTTCCGGGCGGTTCCGGACTTACAAGGGATGCAATGAGTCTCGAACACTTCTCTGCAATCTGGGCGCCGTGGCGGGTGGAATATTTCAAGCAAACGGAACGCCGCGATTTCTTCACTGAAGCCGCGCAGACGACCGATGATGCCGCGCATTACGTAGTCGCCCGTAGGAAGAACTGTTTTCTAATGCTCAACGGCTTCCCCTACTCTGTCGGACACATGATGGCGGTGCCTTACCGGAAAGTCGCCGACTTGGCGGAGCTTTCCGACGCGGAGCGGCTCGAACTCTTCGAACTCGCGGAACTTGCGCAGAACCTTCTCCGGGCCGCAATCAGGGCGCAGGGCTTCAATATCGGCCTGAACCTTGGCAAATGCGCAGGCGCAGGAGTCGCCGATCACCTCCATCTGCATGTCGTGCCGCGATGGGATGGAGACAACAATTTCATGCCGGTCCTCTCCGACACACGGGTTCTGCCCGAAGCGCTCGACGCCTGTTACCGCAAGCTCATGGAGGCGCAAGCCGCCATGGCGCCACCCGTGAGGTAAACACCATGCCCGGGTCGAGGCTTCTCACGCGCATCCTCGAGATCGCCACCAAGGCACATCTCGGGGACGTGGCCGTTGCGTTCCACGACTTCGAAAGCTCCCTGGCATTTTCCTATCAGGGCGACCGCTGGTTCCACGCGGCGAGCACGTTCAAGGCTGCGATCCTCTTCGCGTTTTTCAAGAGCGTCGAATCCGGCAAGTCGCAGCTCGACGACCATCTGCAGGTGCGCAATCGCTTCGTCAGCATTGCGGATGGCAGCGTTTACCGCGTGGGAGGCGATCGTGACGGCGATGCCTCTGTTCACAAAAGGGTCGGGCGTTCGATGAAGCTGCTGGATCTCGCGACGGTGATGGTCACCCGCTCCAGCAATCTCGCGACGAATCTGCTGCTGGATTACCTGTCGCTCCCTTTCGTGCGGCAGGTCGTGCATGATGCGGCGATCGATGGACTCGAAATCCGGCGTGGCGTGGAAGACATTCCGGCTCACACGCAGGGCGTGAACAACGAAGCAACCGCCGACGGAATGCTCCGGCTCTTCCGGGTCTTTCTCGACGACCGCTATCTTCCCGAGCCGCTGCGCGAGCACGCGTTGAGCATCCTGCTTGCCCAGGAATTCAACAGCATGCTGCCGGCAAAGCTCCCGCCAGATGCACGGGTCGCGCACAAGACCGGGGAAATCTCAACCAATTGTCACGACGCCGGGATCGTCTTTCCCAAGGACCGCAAGCCGTACCTGATCGCGATCATGACCGAGACCACCCCGGAGACGGATAAGCGCACCCGGGCCGTCGCGGAAATCTCCTCGGTGATCTTCCGGTATCTGGTAGGATCGGGGCGGGAGGAAAAGCATGCCCACGAGTGAACCGCTTCCCGTCGTCGATGGACTCACACTTTCGATGGAACACCGGCGGCTGCTCCGCCCCGGAGAAGCGGTGCGCGACCCGCAGGGGCGAACCCATCTCCTTCCGCGCTATTTTCATGTGCTGCAAAGCTGGCAGCAGGCCCGTGACACGCGGGTTGCGCCTCATTTTACGTTATCGGAATTGATGTCGGTCGATTGCCGTGAAGCCCGCTTGCTCCTGCGACGGCTTCCCCATTTCGTGCCGTGCGCCGTCACGATCCTCGCGCGTTATCTGGAGGAATTCCGGCTTCGCGTGAATGCGCCCGTCATGCTGTCGGTGAACGGCGGATATCGTTCGCCTTCCCACCAGTTTTCAGGGACGCCGGGTCCCCACTTATGGGCCACCGCTGCGGATATTTACCGGATCGGTGATACGTGGCTCGACGATGCCAGGAGCATCAGGCGTTTTGCGCGAATCGCCGAATCCATCGGGCCTGAAGTCTTCGTCAAACCGTACGGGCATGGACCTGGTGAAACCGACGATCATCTCCATTTCGATATCGGCTATGTACACGTCGTGCCGCGAGGGCTGGATGAAGCAGCCCATGGACACGGCAATCCCTCGCACCAGGACGATCCGGAAAGCTGAAAGAGCCGCCGGATCGTCGTGCTGGCGGGATGCTTGAAAGTGGGGTAGAATTCAGCCCCCAACCACGCAGGTGACACCAATCGTTTCGGGAGAAGAGATTTATGCCCAAAGCGCCAGACGGCCATCTGTCCGCAAGCATCCCCAGGCAGAATCGTAAACGGATTGAACCGCCAAAGATCCGGCGGCCGGTCATTGGGTTGGAAGCGGAATTCACCTTGTACGTCCAGGAGAAGCGGCGTTTTCCAGAGCATGTCTTCCGTTCGCCGCAGCGCATCATCCGCGAGACGATGATCCCGAGAACGGGACGCTCGTTCCACCTGCCCTCCGGCGGCGCGATCTATTTCGATACGGGCGTCATCGAAGTGGCTACGCCGATCATCGAACTGGAGCCGGGCTGCTGCGTGCGTGCGGTGCGCTCGCTTTGGGAGCAAATCCGCTACGTCCGAACCGAACTCGATGAGTGGGAGAAGAAAAACGGCGCCGCAGTACGGCTGGAGGGCTTTTCCACGCATTACAATGTCTCCGTGCCGGACCGCGAGGATCTGGATCCTGCCGGCTGGCAGCAAGCGGCCCTGCTGCTGACTTATCTCATGCATCCTCCCGTGATGCTCCTCGCGGCCAACAAGCTCAGCACGGGGGTCGGCATCCGGCCTCGCCCGCGTCGCCTCGAAGTGACTGTCGATTTCACGCCGGATCCGGAATTGATGGTCGCGACCTCAGCGCTCGTTGCCGGCTCCATTCCTTCCATTCTGGAATGGCCCAGCTTCGATCTCTCGGAACTCCAAAAGCGCGCCATTCCGGTCATTCACGGCTTTCGTCCTCGCAAGCACACGTCCCGCAAGGGCTTCCTCGCGCGCTACGATTGCTTTCCGCAAAACCCATTTGCCGCCGATCCCAATGCACCGCAATGGCAGGTCAACGGCCGCCAGTCGCTGAGCCTGCGCCAGATCGCACGGGAAATCGCCGCCCCATTCCGGAAATCCATCCGGGCCGTGGCCGATGCAAGTACGGTCAAGCACCTCTTCGCCGTGCTGGATGGCCGCGCGCGCTCGTTGCTGGACTTCGAAAGCCGCCCTGGTCGTTACGAAGATGTGGGCCGTCTCATCGATTGGAACCGGCGGGAACTGGACCACCTCCCGCGCTCGAAATACGAAAAGGTCATTCGCAGGATTATCACGCACAAGCCGATCCGGGTCGGCGCAAACGCCTACAAACCCGAACGAATGCAGGGCTGGTACGAGGTCGTGTTTCGCAATACGTCCAGCGGCCGCCGCCGCGTGTTCAATCTAGACGAATTGGTTCGCCACTGCGCGGTGTAAGTCGCAGGCGCAACCGCGTTGACATTCCACGCGGTTTTCAGCCGGATGAGCGGCGTGACTCAATCCCCTTCCCGCCTTCGCACGTGGCTCCAGCTTTTCCGTGCGCCCAATCTGTTCACGGTGCCCGGCGATCCCCTGGCCGGATATCTGATCACGAACAATAGCTGGGTGGATTGGAGCCTCGCTTTTCCAATCGTGGCCAGCCTCTGTTTTTACGCGGCTGGGCTGCTGATGAACGATCTCGCAGACGAAGCGGAAGACCGGCGCGAGCGTCCATTCCGGCCGCTGCCAAGCGGCAGGGTCAGCCGCGGCAGCGCGATCGGCGTGATGATCGCCCTCTGCGTCATCGGCATGCTTGCGCTCGTTGCCACGCATGAAAAGCGGGCCATCATCGCCGGCGCGATCCTGATCGGCGCCATCGCGCTCTACAATTTCGTTACCAAGCACTGGCCGGTCATTGGCGCGCTGAACATGGGAGCCTGCCGAGGATTGAGCGTCATGCTGGGAGCGTTTGTAGGAGAACAATCCGGGTTTCAATTCCAGATGGCAGCCATTCCTGCGCTGCTCATCGGGCTCTATATTGCCGCTGTCACGAACCTCGCCCGCCACGAAACCCGCGATCGCGTGCCAGTGCTGGCCCGGCTTCTGCCATTGGTAGCCGGTATCTTTGGATGCCTCGGGAGTATTCGCTTCGCCATGAATTCTCCCGCCGACGGCCCGGCAATCCTTATCTTCGGGATCGTGATCCTGTGGCTGGCGTGGCTCGCCATCTGCCTCTTCAAGAAACCCGCTCGCCCCCTGCCGCCGATGATCGGCGCACACATCCGCGTGCTGCTTCCGCTTCAAGCCGGCTTCTGTTTCATCGGCGACCCCTACCTGTGGGAGCCGGGCTCGATTGCTGCGATCGTTTTGCTGGCCGCATGGCCGGTGAGCAAGGTGGTCTCGCGGCGCTTCTACGCGAGCTGAAACCCCGACCGCAGCACCGACTCGTTCGCTCTCTTCCCAGCCCTGATGAAAAGCTATTCCGTCCTGTTTCTAATCGCCTTCGCACGCGTTGCTTCAGCTTGTCTCAACGGGTACGAGCCAAATGAGGTGGATGTGGCGCACTCCCATAGCCTGGTTGGAGAACTTACCTATCATCAACTCAAGGAGCCATGGACCGGCGTGCGCGACCGCCTTCGAGAGAAACTAAAAGACAGTTCCACTTTTGAGGTGCAGAATGATCTCGCCGTCGCGTTGCTTCACACTGGCGAGACAGCCGAGGCCATCTCGCTCCTTACCCAAGTAGAAACGGATCACCCCGGCGCTTACCAGACAGCCTCGAATCTCGGCACGGCTTACGAATTGGCAGGTGACAACGCAAACGCGTTAAAATGGATCCAGGAAGGCATTCGGCGCAATCCGGACTCACACGGCGGCTCTGAATGGGTTCATGTGGGAATTCTGCAGGCGAAAATCAGCATGGGATCGGATCCGGAGTGGTTGAACACGCACTCGCCGCTGGATTTGGAGGTCCGCAAAGCGGATGAGTTTTGGGTAAAATCATCTGGTTTCCCCAAGGACAACGAAGGACGGTTTTTTTGGGTACCGTCGCCTGATTTGCCAAAAGACAACGAGGGGCGCGTTCAATCTTTAAGGCAATGCATCGGCGCTCTACGCATTCAACTTCACGAGCGTCTCCAGTTCACGCCGACACCAAACCCACTCATTGGACGTCTCATTCTGGAATATGCCGACCTTTTGGAAAAAGCCGGCGAAAAACCAAAAGGTCTTATAGGCCTCTATCAGCTCGCATTGAATTACGCGCCCAACGATCATACCGCCGAGGTTAACCTCGGGCCCGCGAGGTGGCAGTTGCTGGCGGAAGGAATCCACAAACCGGAACCTTGGTGGTCCGCCGAAGCCTCCGCGATCGGCAAATGTTTCCTCATCCTTTTGGCGACCCCATGCCTCCTGATCGTGGCTCGCAACGTGTGCGCCTGGTTTCAAGCCCGCAGCAAAAACTCCTAAGCTTCAGGGTTTTTCCGCGGTGTCCGTGACTAAATCGCCCGGAACACTGGCGATTTTCGTAAATGCTGCTTCTCTACGAAGCTCCCGACAACATCACCGCCGTGGCCTCTCCCAATAAAAAGCTCCTCGTCGTCGACATCGCCGCCCTCGGGTGGAATCTCGTCTCCCATCTGCCGGATTTCCAACCCGCCCAGACCGTATTTCCCGCCGTCACCTGCACCGCGCAGGCCAGTTTCCGCACCGCCGCCCTCACGCAGGACCATGGCGTGATCGACAATGGCATGTTCTTCCGCGACCTGCGGAAGGTACTCTTCTGGGAGCAATCGTCCGCCCTCGTGCAAGGCCCACGCATCTGGGACGATTTCCGCGCACGCGGCAAAAAGGTCGGAATGATGTTCTGGCAGCAGAGCATGGGCGAAGCCGTGGATCTGGTCGTGACGCCCGCGCCCATCCACAAGCACAGCGGCGGAATGATCCAGGACTGCTACACGCAGCCCGCGGAATTGCAGGGCGCGCTCAATGAAGTCATCGGCCGCCCCTTCAATTTGATGAACTACTGGGGCCCGCTCGCGAACCACAAGTCGAGCGACTGGATCGTCGATTCCATCGTCGGCGTCATGGGCCTGCCTGAATATGCGCCTGACCTGCTGCTGACCTACATCCCGCATCTTGACTACGACCTGCAGCGCTACGGCCCCGATAGCGAACCTGCCAAAAAGGCGCTGGATCTCCTGCTCGGCTATCTCACGAGGCTGAAAGCAGCCTGCGCGGACTTCGGCTACGACTGGATTTTCGTGGGCGACTACGCCATCGAAGCGGTCAAGCGCGGCGCTGTTTTCCCGAACCGCCGGTTGCGCGAGGCCGGACTCTTCGCCGTGCGCGACATTCGCGGGATGGCGTACACCGATTTCAACACGAGCCGCGCCTTCGCGGTGGCGGATCACCAGATCGCGCACGTGTATTGCAAGGACGAAGCCGCGGCGCAGGCTGCCAAGGCCGCGCTCAGCGATCTGCCCGGCGTGGCCGAAGTGCTCGACCGTGAAGGCCAGGTCGCGCGCGGCATCGCGCATCGCAATAGCGGTGAGCTAGTCATCGTCGCGGAAACCGGAGCCTGGTTTGCCTACCCGTGGTTCGAGGAACGGAGCGAGGCCCCCGACTACGCAGGCCACGTGGATATCCATAACAAGCCCGGTTATGACCCATGCGAACTCTTCTTTGGGTGGCCGCCCGGCAGCGTGAGCTTCGACACAACGAAGATTCACGGATCGCACGGAAACACAGGCCCCGGCTACGAAATCGCCTGGAGCTCGTCCCTCGATTTTTCCCGGAAGCCGGAATCGCTCATTGATCTCGCTCAGGAAACAAAGCGCTGGATGGACGCGCAGAAGTGATAAATTAAGAATCAAGGGAACTGCGCAGTCCGGGATTATCCTCCCGTGAGCATGACGCCCGTCGCGCAGGTTCCCACCGCGCAAATTCCCACCATACCCGCCAACCGTTCAGCCGTTTCTTCCCGCCGGCAGCAGCGCCCTGCGCCGACGACCGAGCCCGACATGCTTTCCGAAAAGATCATCCGCCAGCAAATCACCGTAAATTGGGACTTTCCGGTCATCTTTACCCATCATCTTTTTGACACAGGAAACCCGGTGCTGCTTGGTGCGCTCGACCGCCTGTGCGAAAGCCGACGGCACCGTGCGATGGTCTTCATCGATTCGCAGGTCGCCGGCACCAACCCCGGTCTGGCCGGCGAAGTGACCGCGTACTTTGCGACGCATCCCACCAAGCTGGAGCTTGCCGCTCCGCCGCAGGTCGTCACCGGCGGCGAGGCGATCAAGAATGATTTCCTACTCGTCGAGGGCTTCGTGAAGCTCATGCTCGAGAAGCGCATGGATCGCCACGGCTTCATCATCGTGATCGGCGGCGGCGCGGTGCTCGATGCCGTGGGCTTCGCCGCGGCGCTGGTGCATCGCGGTCTGCGGTTGGTCCGCGTGCCAACCACTGTGCTCGCGCAGAACGACGCGGGCGTGGGCGTAAAGAATGGCGTGAATTTTCTCGGGGGCAAGAATGCGATCGGCACCTTTGCGCCGCCATTCGCCGTGCTGAACGATTACGAGTTTCTGCGCAGCCTGCCTCAGCGCGACTGGCTGAACGGCGTGGCCGAAGCCTTCAAGGTGGCAATCATTCGCGACCGCCCGTTTTTCGATTACCTGCTGGCGCATGCGCACCTCTACCCGGCGCGTGATTTCGCGGCCATGGAAGTGCTCGTTCATCGCTGCGCCGAGATGCATCTCGATCACATCCGCACGAATGGCGATCCCTTCGAATACGGCCAGGCCCGGCCGCTCGACTTCGGCCACTGGTCGGCACACAAGCTTGAGCTGATGTCCGGTTTCCGCGTGTCACACGGCGAAGCCGTTGCAAGCGGTGTCCTGCTTGATTCGATCTATGCGAAGTACCAGGGCTGGATCAGCGCCGCCGAACTCGACGAGATTCGCACCGGACTCCAGCGCAGCGGCTTCCAGCTGTGGTTTGACGAGCTCGACCAGCGTGAAGCGGACGGCCGCCGCACGGTCTTCGATGGCCTGCGCGACTTCCAGGAACATCTGGGCGGCGAACTCTGCGTGACTTACCCCAAAGGCATCGGGGCAAGATTTGAAGTAAACAAGATTGACCTTGCGTTGATGGAACGGGCAATACAGGAACTTAAAGGTTCTTCACCCCGTAGGATCGCATGATTGTTCAGCACAAGCCGCAGCTCCATCTTACTTACTGCCAAAATATCCACCCCGGAGAATCGTGGGCGGAAAACTTTGCCGCGATTAAGGATCACGCCTTCGCTGTTAAACAGCGCGTTTGTCCAGATCAATGGTTTGGCCTTGGATTGCGACTAAGTGCCCGCTCGGTCGCTGAGCTCCTGCAGCCCGCGGCACGTGAAGAGGCGCTCGATTTCTTCGGATCGAACGAGCTCTATCCGTTCACGGTGAATGGTTTCCCGTACGGTCAATTTCACAAAGAACGCGTCAAGGAGCAGGTTTACGCTCCGGATTGGCGTACTCCCGAACGGCGCGATTACACGATCCAGCTTGCGGACGCACTGGCCGCGCTGCTCTCCGAAGGAATCGAGGGCAGCATCAGTACCGTCCCCTGCTCCTACAAGCCGTGGATTACGACACAGGACGAAAAGCTTGGCATTGCGCACAATCTCGCCGCTTGCGTCGCTTACCTGGAAGCGTTGAGGGAAGATACCGGCCGCACGATTCACCTCGGGCTGGAGCCGGAGCCGGACTGCTATCTCGAGACCACTGCGGAGACGATTTCGTTCTTCAAGGAACTGATCTTCACCGAAGGCGTGGATGAAGTCGCCCGAATCCTCGGCTATGACCGCTCTCGTGCTGAGGAAGTCGTGCGGCGTCATCTCGGCGTCTGTTTCGATACGTGCCACGTGGCGATGCAATTCGAGGATCCGCATGAGTCCCTGCGCGCCTACCAGGCCGAGGGGATCCGCATTTCCAAGATTCAGATCAGCAACGCCGTTCAGGCCTACGGCACCGACGCCGCGCGCGAAGCGCTGGCCTCATTTTCGGAGCCCATCTATCTGCATCAGGTCAAAGGCCGCACCAAGTCGGGCGAGCATGTCGCGTATACCGACCTGCCGGATGCCCTCCAAGCTCTGCCGGATTTCTCCAACATCGAAGAGCTTCGCGTCCATTTCCACGTGCCGCTCTTCTTCAATGGCTCGGGACCGGTCACCTCGACTTCGGCCACTCTGACTCCGGATTTCCTCCACGAGCTGCGCAGCGGTCTCTGCCCGCATCTCGAGATCGAGACGTACACCTTCGACGTGCTCCCACAGGAGGTCCATCCGGGCGATATTGTCCGGAGCATCGCCCGCGAATATTCCTGGGTGCTCAGCCGCATCGAGGGGCTCTAAGCCGGAAAGGCCTATCTCGCGCGAGCGCATTCCTCGCGTTGCGAAATCCGAAGACACGGGGCTGCTGGCTCGCCCTTTCGGCTCTTTGCAGACCAGCCAAAATGCCCAAGCTGCAGCTTGGGCATCATTCACCCCGGCGCCGAACGAGCTTCGGCATCGGCGTCCGGCCGGTTACGAAGAACTGCCTCCAGCCTTGCGCTTTGAGCCGCAAACCGCCTGACTTCTGAAAATCCATTCTCTTTCCGCATGTTCGAACTCCTGAAGACCGATCCGCATTCCAAAGCTCGCCGGGGACGGCTGCATAC
>FTCV01002839.1_pt1 | contig 10951 bp, 5 predicted proteins | sample 1639691 | NCBI WGS metagenome assembly FTCV01 (sample SAMEA3914864, study PRJEB12502) | metagenome | biome: forest; material: soil | place: USA | collected 2012-03-12 | depth 0.3 m
CCATCAGGCCGAGCAAGTAAAGCGGCATGAAGGCGACGTAGAAGCCGACCAGCCAGCACCAGAACGATGCCCTGCCCCAGCGCTCGTCGAGCTTGAAGCCGAACGCCTTGGGGAACCAGTAATTATAACCGGCCATGACGCCGAAGATGACACCGCCGATGATGACGTTGTGGAAGTGGGCGACCAGGAACAGGCTGTTGTGCAACTGGAAATCGGCAGGCGGCACGGCCATCAGAACGCCGGTCATGCCGCCGATGACGAAGGTCACCATGAACCCGATCGACCACAGGATCGGCACCTCGAAGCGGACGCGTCCGCCATACATGGTGAACAGCCAGTTGAAGACTTTAACGCCTGTCGGCACCGCGATGATCATGGTCATGACGCCGAAGAAGCCGTTGACGTCTGCACTGGCGCCCATGGTGAAGAAGTGGTGCAGCCAGACCAGGAAAGAGAGGACGCAGATCGCCATCGTCGCGGCCACCATGGATCGGTAGCCGAACAGCGGTTTGCCTGAGAAGGTGGCGACGACCTCGGAAAAAATGCCGAACGGCGGAAGGATCAGGATGTAGACTTCAGGATGACCCCAGACCCAGAACAGGTTGACGTACATCATCGCATTGCCCTGTCCGTCGACCGTAAAGAAATGAAAGCCGAGATAGCGGTCGAGCAGCAGCATTCCCAGGGTGGCGGTCAGAACCGGGAAGGCAGCGACGATGAGCAAATTGGCTGCAAGCGACGTCCAGCAGAAGACGGGCATGCGCATGTAGCCCATTCCCGGCGCCCGCAATTTCAGGATCGTGGTGACGAAATTGATACCCGTCAGCAGCGTACCGACGCCGGAGATCTGCAGCGACCACAGGTAGTAGTCGACACCCACGCCTGGCGAGAATTGCAGCTCGCTGAGTGGCGGATAAGCGATCCATCCCGTCTTGGCGAACTCACCAACGACCAGAGAGATGTTGATCAGCAGCACCCCCGAGGCCGTCAACCAGAAGCTGACCGAGTTCAGCGTCGGAAAGGCGACGTCGCGCACGCCAAGTTGCAATGGCAGGACGAAGTTCATCAGGCCGATGACGAACGGCATCGCCACGAAGAAGATCATGATGGTGCCGTGCGCCGAGAAGACCTGATCGAAATGCTCCGGCGGCAGATATCCTTGTGCGCCGCCGGCAGCGACGGCCTGTTGCGCCCGCATCATGATGGCATCGGAAAATCCGCGCAGCAGCATGACCAGCGCCAGCAGGAAGTACATGACGCCGATCCGCTTGTGGTCGACGGATGTGATCCATTCGCGCCAGAGATACGGCACATAGCCTTTCAGCGTGACCCAGGACAGGATACCGACGATGGCCAGCACCATGAAGGCCCCTGCCCCCATGATGATCGGCTGGTCGAACGGGATCGCGCTCCAGTCGAGTTTGCCGAGCAGGGTCATTTGTCTCTCCTCTGTGACACCATGTCCGCGAGCCGTGCGGGATCGTTCGGCTGTACCGCCAGGCTCAGCACGTGGTTGAACAGGTCGGGAGCAACGTCTCCATAGGTGAACGGCGCCACCGTCTCGCTTGGCTTGGCAAGGTCGGCATAGGTCCGCGCGTCGAGCATCGGACCGACCTCGCGCGTCGCGCTCACCCACTGCGAGAAGGCACCGGCCGGCACTGCGTCTACGGCAAATTGCATATCGGCGAAGCCTTGGCCGCTATACTGGGCCGATAACCCACGGTACCGTCCGGCCTGATCGGCCTGCAGATGAAGCCGCGTCGCCATGCCGGCCATGGTGTAGATTTGGCTGCCGAGCTGCGGGACGAAGAAGCTGTTCATCACGCCTGAGGACGTCAATTCGAAGCTGACCGGCGTGCCAACGGGGATGGTCAATCGATTGACGCTTGCGATGCCTTGGTCCGGATAAATGAACAACCATTTCCAGTCGAGCGAGACCACCTGGACCCTGACAGGGTCGGTTGCGGTGACAATTGGCTTGCGCGGGTCCAAATCATGCGCGCCGACCCAGGCCACGCCGCCCACCAGCAGCACCGTCATGGCGGGGATCGACCAGACGAGCAGCTCAAGACGGCCCGAATATTCGAAATCGGGCCTGTAGCGCGCGCGCCCATTCGACGAACGAAACCAGAAGGCGACGCCCAGCGTGGCGAGGATCGTGGGGATCACGATTGCCAGCATAATGCCGAGAGAGTTGAACAGAATCTGACGCTCGGCGGACGCGACCGGTCCTTGGGGATTGAGAACGCCTTCCGAACAGCCTGAAAGGATTGCCAGGCCGATCAAGGTGGTAGTCAGCAGCCGCAGCCGCATGTCAGATCTCCTCATGATCAGCGTCCATTCCTCAAACTTGCATCTGCCAAAACAATTATGCTTGTACGGTGCTGCTCAGCCGGGGCCGATCGTGCTCATAGAAGCGCCCAGCGCTTCATTTCGGTCGTCTCGGGAAAGAGCTTTCAGTGCATTGACCATTTGTGGAATGACACGCTGAGCGAAGCGCGGTTCCATGAGCCCGAGCTGCGAAAATCCCCGACCACAGCTGCGGAACTGTCTTGTGCCGCGAAACAAATCGGCGCTGGGTTACAGGAAGTTTTCTCTCACCATTTCCCAGACGTCTCCTCCGCGACCGTGCAAAACCGCGCGCGCCGAGTAGAGCGCCATGCCGACTGCCGGCTTCGCAGCCATGAAGGGCGGGATCACCAGTTGCAATGGGCTGACGTGCACGTGCAGCAGAGCGGGCCCTGGTTGCGCAAGCCAGTCCTTGACGCTTGCCTCAAGGTCGTCCGCCTTGGAGACCGTTTGGCCCCAAAGACCGAGCGCTCGTGCAACGTCGCCAAAGTTCGGGTTTTTCAGCCGCGTGAACGTATCGAGCATGCCCTCGGCCTTCTGCTCGATTTCCACGAAGCCGAGCTTGCCGTTGTCGTAGACGGCAATCTTGATCGGCAGCTGCTCCTGGACCACGGTCATCAGGTCGCCGAAGAGCATCGAGAGGCCACCGTCGCCGGCCAGACAGATGACCTGGCGGCCCGGCTGCGACTTCTGCAGCCCAATGGCCGACGGCATGCCACCAGCCATGGTTCCATGCAGGAGACTGGCAAACGTGCGGCGCTGACCATTGGTTTCGATGTAGCGGACAAGCCAGGCGGCCGGTGTGCCGTCGTCGGCAGAAAAAACCGCGTCATTCGTTGCGTGGCGGTTGATCGCTTCGGTCAAATAGGTTCCTGGAATGCAGCCGTCGCGACCTGCCACGGCCTTCGTCTTTTCCGATTGCCTGGCCTTGGCGTAGCGACGCAAATATTGGTCGCGGAAGGAGGCGTCGGTGCGCTCGACCAGCTTCGGCAGCAATGCCTCCAGGGTTGCCTTGACGTCGCCGACAACGCCCTTAGTGACCGGGTGCCGGCGCCCGAGATGTGTGGGGTCGATATCGACCTGAACGATCTTCGCCTTGTCGGGATAAAACTGCCGCCAGGCAAAATCTGCTCCCAGCAGCAGCAGCGTGTCGCAATCGAGCAAGGCGTGATAGCCGGCCTCATTGCCGAGCATGCCGGTCATGCCGATGTTGTAGGGATTGTCGAACTCGAGGAAGTCTTTGCCGCGCGAGGTATGCGCGATCGGGGCCTTCAGCCTCTCGGCAACGGCCAGGACCTCCTGATGCGCGCCCTGGCAACCGGCTCCGCCGTAGACGGCAAGGTTGCCGCTGCTGTTGAGTATGCCTGCGATCTCATCGAGATCGCCTTCGCTGGGACGAACAATAGGCGCTGAAACGTGAACTGCGTAGGGAATGTCGTCAGCCACTGTCGACGCGGAAACATCCGCCGGCACGATGAGAACGGCGACACCACGTTTCGCCAAGGCGGTCTGGCAGGCGATGACGGTTTTTCGGCGGGCTTGCTCCGGCGTATGGATCATGTCGCAGAAGACACTGCAGCTCTGGTAGATCTGTTTGAAATCGACCTCCTGGATGAAGTCGAAACCCAGCTCGTCGCGGACGATCTGGCTGGCAATGAGAATGACGGGCGCGCGGTTTCGGTTCGCTTCAAAAATCCCGTTGATGAAATGCAGGCTGCCTGGGCCGCAACTTCCGGCGACGGCCGTCAAATGACCCGTCAGTTGTGCTTCGGCCTGGGCGGCGAAAGCGCCGGCCTCCTCGTGCCTCACCGACACCCACTCGATCTTGCTTCGCTCGAGCGAACGCGCGATCAGATTGAGCGTGTCGCCGACGACACCGTAACAATGTTCAACGCCCGCGCTCTGCAGCGTTTCAACGATGATGTCTGCTACCTGCCTGCTCATGCCACGTCACACCTGTTAAGACCCTTTTGAGCCTCAATATGGGGCGGCGCCGATGGCCGATCTTGGTTGGAACTGCGAGGATTTGGAGCGGATTGCTATGGTGGTCCGCGGGCTTTTAGGCACGGCAACAGGGGGCCCGCCGGGCCGATGCAATCAGCGGCGCCACAGGGTCTCGCGCTCGCGCCGCCAGTTGGCCGGGCTTTGGCCAAAAGCATGTCTGAAGAGCTTGGACAAATGGGCCTGGTCGGAAAACCCGACGGTCAGTGCGATTTCGCTCAGCGAAGCTGCGCTGGTCAGCATCAGGTGACAGGCTTCCTCGAGCCGCCGCCTCACGATGTAGGCATGCGGCGGCTCGCCGAATGCCTGTTTGAACGAGCGTGAGAAGTGGGCCGTACTGCGCCGCGCAACCTCGCTGAGATCGCTCGCGTGGATCGTTCGATGCAGGTTCCGGTCGATGAAGGAACGGACCCGGGCGATCTGCCAACCCGCCAATCCACCCGTTCTGGAATTGTTGACGCCTGAACGACGCTCGATTTCCAGCTGGAGAATGGATGACGCGGCTGCCAGCGATGTCCTTGCCGCGTCCTGGTCATGCTCGATCTCGCTTTGGGCTGCTTCAAGCAACAACACGAGGCTGTTTGCCAGGGAGCCAAACTCGAGATCCATTGGAGATGAAACATCCGCGGCATCGCTGTATGGCCGTTCCATATCGAACCCTCGACAAACACCTCGTACCAGCCGGGGCGAACTTCATGCAGGCTCTCAAGGGAACCGAACACAAACTCGGCCGCGGTGACAGGCAGTTTGATGAATTGGAGGGACGCGATCTATTACACGCGGGTGGCGCGGAATAGGGTCATGGTTTCACTGGACTGAACTTTGGCTTACACCGGGAAGAACCGCAGACCGAATATCGTTGGACCCACCCCGATCGATGCGGCTGCGCTTCAGGAGTATTGCGGTTCCTCATCAGGCACCAGTTGCAGCTTTTCCGCCATTCGGCTGAGCGCAAGAAGCGAATTGGCTTTCATCTTTCGCATCAGCCGGCTGCGATGCACCTTCACCGTGGCTTCGGCGATGCCGATATCGCCGGCAATCTGCTTGCTGAGACGACCGCGCGCGACCTCGATCATGATCTCACGCTCCCTGGGGCTCAGCGACGCGAACCGTTCCCTGAGAACGACCAGGGCCTCTTCATTCTCCCGCCGGGCACGATCGCGTGCGAGGCCGAGCTGGATTGCGTCGAGGAGCTCCTGGTCGCGGAATGGCTTGGTCAGGAACTCGATGGCGCCACCCTTCATCGCCTGCACCGACATGGCGATGTCGCCATGGCCTGTGATGAAGATGATCGGGATCTCCCTGTTCGCCGCGGCGAGCTGGCGTTGAAGATCAAGGCCGCTTCGTCCGGGCAATCTGACGTCGAGCACCAGGCAGGTGGGACCATCCGGCAGGTCTGCGTCGAGAAACTCTGCGATCGACGCAAACAGCCGAGCCTCGAGGTCGAGCGATCGCAACAGACGCCCGATCGAGGCTCGCAGGGCCGCGTCGTCGTCGATGACCAGGATGGTAGCGTTCGCGTCCGACATCACTGCTGCTCACGACCAAAGGGCGGGCAAATGAGCCTTTGTCTCGGTCTGCAAGGTTCGCGTGGCTCCTTTGCTGCAAGCTTAGTCCCGGCCGGTGGAGGTGAATAGTCTCATTTTCGCTCGGGCGTGTGTGCGAGCGTAAACGAAAGTTTATGCGCGCCACGATCCGCTTGACAGGCATCCCACCATACAGCGGCGGAATTTGCGTCCCGGCATAAGCCAAAGTTTACGAACACCAGTATTGCTCCTGCCTCACTCTTGGGCGCAGGTTGCCCCATCGCATGGGGTGCGAGGGCGTTGTCGGGGCGCCCGCACCGCAATTCGTGCGCATTCCGGAGAACATCCATGCCGGTGGCGTCGTTGGTCTCAGTCGTCGATGACGATCAGTTCTTTCGCGAATCCATGAGGAGGCTCATGCGATCGCTTGGCTACGACGTCGCGGCCTTCTCTTCGGCGGCCGATTTCCTCGCATCGCATCGTCTCGGCGAAACCGCCTGCCTGATCGCCGACATCAATATGCCTGATATGACCGGGCTCGAACTCCATGAACAGTTGGTCGAGACGGGCCACGCGATTCCAACGATCCTTGTCACGGCCTATCCCGACGACGTTGACCAGGCCCACGCCCTGAACGTCGGGGTCGTTTGCTACCTTCGTAAGCCGTTTGATGAGCGGCATCTGATACGGTTTCTTCGTGAGGCGCTCCAGTCCGGTCAGCCGAGCGACGAGACTACGTGAGTTCCTTGCCTGCGCCAGGCAAGGAGAACCGAAGTACGGCCCCTCCCGAAGCGTTCGTGTCCGCCCACAGGCGGCCGCCGTGAGCATCGATGATCGACTGGGAGATCGACAGTCCCATCCCTACTCCGCTCGGCTTCGTGGTGTAGAAAGCCTGGAAAACGCGATCGACATGATCCGGATCTATTCCCGGCCCTGAATCGCGCACGGACACCAGAACGCCATCGGGCTGGATTTGCTCGGTGCTGACGTACAACTCCCGTGGCCCCAACTCGATCGTGCTCATGGCTTCGACCGCGTTCAGGATCAAATTCATGACGACTTGTTGCAATTGAACACGATCCCCTTCGATGGAAGACAGCGCCTCGGTGAGGCGGGTTCGGACCGAGACTCCATTTGTGGTGATTGCGCTTTGCGCCAATCCAATCACTTCGTCGATCGCATCGTTCAGATCGAAACGAGACTTTCGCGGAGGCGCTTTCTTGATGTGATCACGGATACGGTCGATGATATCTCCGGCTCGGTCGGCATCGTCGACGATAGAGGCGAGCGCTTCTCGAATTTCGCCTAGATCCGGCTGATTTCTATCCAGAAAATGCATGGCCGCCCGGGCGTTGTTGCGTGCCGCAGCGATCGGTTGCGTGATTTCGTGGGCCAGCGAGGCGGTCAGTTCTCCTACTACGCTCACGCGGTTCATGTGCGCGAGATCCGACTCCAGCTGGCGCAGCCTCTCATGCTCCTCCTGCGCGAGCATGAGTGCCGTCACGTCCGTGCCGGTGCCGCGATAGCCGCAGAATTCTCCGTCGGCGTCAAACGCCGGCTTGCCGGTCACCTTCACATGTATGGAAGAGCCATTCTGGCGAGCGGAGTGATAGACGAAGTCACGAAACGGTTTGCGTGCAGCGAGAGTTGCCTTGAGAAGCCGCCATTTCTCCGGCTCCGTTTCAAGATCGAGAGCGCGATCCCAACAAGCCGTGCCGATCCGATCGGCAGCGTCTGAACCAAACGCATTCTCGGTCAGCATCGTGAACTTGTAGTCCTGACCGATCTCCCAAAACCAGTCGGAGGCACTTTCGGCATAGTCGCGAAATTTCGCCTCGCTGTCGCGCACCGCGTCCTCGGTGCGCTTGCGTTCCGTCACATCGACATTTGTGCCGATCACCTCGACAAGTTCTCCGCTCGCTGAGAACAGGTGATGGCTGGTTGCTGCCAGGTGTTTGACTGTCCGATCGGGGAGGACAATTCTGAACTCGCCGGAGTAATCTTCCTTCCGGCCCAACGCCTCCTGGATTCTTGCCCACTCCCTATCTCGATCGTCTGGGTGGATCCGCTGCCACAGGGCGTCGCGGCTCGGAAGACCGTCCCGTGGATCAAACGCCCAGATGCGGTAACTTTCGTCCGACCAATAAAGATATTGCATCGTTGCCGCGTTAAGGGCCCAGGTGCCGGTATGGCTCAGCCTTTGCGCTTCCGCCAGATAGGCTTCGCTGCGCCGCAGCAGGTCTTCGGCTGTCTTGCGCTCCGTCACGTCGATCTGCGTCGTGACAATCTCAGCCAGTTCCCCGCTTGGCGAGAACACAGTTTGGCCGATTGTTTCGAGATGCCTGACCGTCCCGTTGGGCAGCACGATCCTGTAGCCGATCGAGTAGCCTCTCTTCTCCATCACCGCGCGCCGGACCACTTCGTTCAGTCGGTCGACGTCACCCGGATGGATCCGTTGGAACACCGCTTCGCGACTCGGAACACCTTCCGCCGGGTCAAACCCCCAGATGCGAAAAGTCTCGTCCGACCCGTAGAGAATCTTCGTTTCGTTGTATGCCGCCACACCGCTGTGACTGAGCCTCTGTGCTTCCGCCAGATAGGCTTCGCTGCGACGTAACCGGTCATCGGCCTTCTTGGCTTCATCGACGTCGACAGACAGGCCATACCATTGGATGATGCGCCCCTGCTGATCGCGCAGAGGCTGGCAACGAGCATGGTGCCAACGAAACGCGCCGTCCGCCCTGCGCAACCGGAACACACCCTCGTACGACGTTCCTGTCTGAATTGCGTGATAGAAAGCCTTCTCCGTTTCGGGAAAGTCGGCCGGATGGACGAAGGCCTCCCAACCACGCTGCTTGAACTCCTCAAATTGCATGCCGCTATAGTCCAGCATGCCCTGACTGACATGGGTCGGTTCGCCGCCCGGCTCGTTTGACCAGATGAGGCCCGGCACTGTGTCGATGATCTGACGGAGCTTGTATTCGCTCTCCCGCAGGGCCTCTTCGGCCCGCTTGCGCTCCGTCACGTCGAGGAGCGTGCTGACAACCTCCACCAGTTCGCCGCCTGCCGAAAACTTTGGATGGGCGGTCGTTTCAACATGTTTGACGCTTCCGGTGGGCAGTACGATTCTGAATTCGAGCCTATAGTCTCTCTTCTGCTGTACCGCACTTCGAGCCTCCTCGAGTACCCGGTCCCGGTCATCGGCATGGATCATTTGTAGCGCTGCTTGGCGGCTCGGGGGCCCGTCACGTGGATCAAGTCCAAAAATTCGAAAAGTCTCGTCCGACCAGTAGAAAATGGTCGTCTCGTTGAAGGCCGAGGAACCGGTATGACTGAGCCATTGCGCTTCAGCCAAATAGGCTTCGCTGCGGCGCAACCGATCTTCGGCCTGCTTGCGTTCCGTAACATCGACCTGTGTGGCGACAACTTCGACAAGCTCCCCGCTCGCCGACAACACAGGTTCGCCGATCGATTCGATGTGTTTGACCGTTCCATCGGGCATTACGATTCTGTAGCTGTGCAAATAGCCTGTTTTCTCGCTGAGCGTGCGCACGGGCTGTGCGTGCGCCAAGTCACGATCTTCGGGGTGAATCCGTTGGGTCACAGCATCGAGAGCCGGAAGACCCAGTGCCGGATCGAACCCCCAGATGCGGTAAGTCTCCTCCGACCAATAGAGAATTTTTGTGGCGGTATAGGCCGAGGCGCCGGTATGGCTCAGCCTCTCTGCTTCAGCCAGGAAGGCTTCGCTGCGCCGCAGCCGGTCTTCGGCCTTCTTGGCTTCATCGATGTCGATAGACAGACCATACCACTGGACAATGCGTCCCTGTTGATCGCGCAGAGGCTCGCAGCGTGACTCGTGCCAACGAAACTCACCGTCCGCCCGACGTAAACGCAGCACCGCCTGATGTGAAACGCCGGCTCGAATATCGCTGAGAAACGCCTCCTTGGCCTCCGGAAAGTCGTCGGGGTGTACGAACGCGCCCCAACCACCATGCTTGAAGTCCTCGTACTGCTTGCCGAAATAGTCCAGCATGCGCTGATTGTAGTGGGTCGGCTCGCCGTCGGGGTCCAATGACCAGACCAGACTTGGCACTGTTTCGATAATTTGACGGAGCCTGTATTCGCTGTCCCGCAGCGCTTGCTCGGCCCGCTTGCGCTCCGTCACGTCGAGCTGCGCAGAGACGATTTCGAGAAACTCCCCGCTCGCGGAAAACACGGGCTCGCGGATGGATTCGAGGTGCCTGACCGTTCCATCGGGCAGAACAATTCTGAACGCGTTCGAGGAGCCTGTTGGATCGACGAGCACGCGGTCGATGTCCGCACGCATCCTGTCCCGGTCGTCGGGATGAACCCGTTGAAACACGGCTTCGCGATCCGGAATGCCTTGCGCCGGGTCAAACCCCCAGATTCGGTACGCTCCCTCCGACCAATAGAGAGATGCCGAGCCGTTATAGGCCGAAGCACCGCTGTGACTGAGCCTCTGTGCCGCGGCCAGAATGGCCTCGCTGCGGCGCAGACGGTCTTCTGCTCGTTTGGCTTCGTCGATGTCGACAGAAAGGCCGTACCACTGGATGACGTTTCCCTGTCGATCTCGCATAGGTTCGGCACGGGTATGGTGCCAGCGATATGCGCCATCCGACCGACGCAGACGGTGCACAATCTCGTAGGAAGTTACGGTCTGGATTGCCTGCTGGAAAACTTTTGCCGTTTCCGGACGGTCGTCGGGGTGTATGAATGCCTCCCAACCACTGCCAATAGTTTCTTCAAATGGCGCGCTGATATAGTCCAGGATGCGCTGGTTGACATAGGACATGTTGCCGTTGGGTTCGGCCAACCATATGAGTCCTGGCACTGTCTCAAAGATCTGACGGAGCTTGTATTCGCTCTCGCGAACAGCTTCCTCCGCCCTCTTCTGATCATCAATGTCGATCAGGACGCCGTACCAGCGCAGCACGCGGCCGTCGCTGCCCCTCAGTGGTGCTCCACGAACATTAAACCAGCGGTACCGGCCATCCGCTCCGCGAAATCTGCAGACCACATCGTGAGGACTTTCGGTCTTGAGATTTGTGAGCCAG
>FTCV01002390.1_pt1 | contig 10935 bp, 9 predicted proteins | sample 1639691 | NCBI WGS metagenome assembly FTCV01 (sample SAMEA3914864, study PRJEB12502) | metagenome | biome: forest; material: soil | place: USA | collected 2012-03-12 | depth 0.3 m
GGCGACCGATCCTGCATGAGCATCCCGCAATGCCAGAATCAGCAATACAATCGCCGCGACGTAGCAAAGTGCAACGAATTGCGGGGCCTTCTCGCCATAAGCCAGCGCAGTCGAGCCAATACCGATGACTTCATCGTCCTCAACATCCTGCAATGCATAGATAGTGTCGTAGCCGATCGTCCAGGCAATGGCCGCAGCATAAAGTAATATCGGAGCCAAAGAGAGCGAGCCGAAAACCGCAGCCCACCCCATCAGGCCGCCCCAGGCAAAGGCAACACCCAACACGAGTTGCGGATGAGACGTAATGCGCTTCATGAACGGATAAATTGCTACCGGCAGCAGCGAACAGAAGCCCAATAAAATCGTGAAGCGATTGAAGCTCAGCAGCACGACAAGTCCGATTGCGGCAAGCAGAACGGCGAAGGCAGCAGCTTGATGAGTGGTAACCCGTCCGGAGGGCAATGGTCGGCCGCGCGTCCGTGCAACCGAGCCGTCAAGCTTACGGTCGACAATATCGTTCCAGGTCGACCCAGCGCCGCGCATCGCGATGGCTCCGATCAAGAACAACGCCAGATGCGCTGGCACAGGAAAATTTAATCCGGCCGCGCCGGCCGCAAGACCAGCCGACCACCAACATGGCAGCAATAGCAACCACCAGCCGATCGGGCGATCAATCCGGGCGAGCTCGAGATAGGGGCGAAGCGCCTCTGGCGCCAGTTTCATGATGAGGCTGCCGCGCACCGTATCGGCGGGCCTGATGTCCTGTACGGGCGCTTCGCTCATGAATTAGATCGGATCGTTATTCAGATCAAAGTGCACCGCCGGGCAGTCGCACGCCAGAGCCAGGCAGACCCGACGGGCCACTGCTCGCCGCCCGTTGTTGCTGTTGAAGCTGTTTCGCCTGAGCTTGAGCCGCGGCGCAGGCTTTACCACGAATTGCCGATGATTGAGTCGATTGCTTCTTCAAGCCTTCGGGTACCTCATCCGGAATTTGGCACCATGATTTGTTGGTTTCGAGCCATTCCAGCGTCTTTTTGTCGGAATTAACAAGTTGCGTCAGCGCGGAACAAGCAGCCGCGGGTGTTGGCTTTTTCTGGTTGAAGCCGTTGATCCGCCCGATGATCTGCTGCCGCACGCCCATCAACTGAGCAAAGTCTTTTTGACAATCTACGGCTGCAGCAGCCGATGCGTAACCTACGATCAGCCCCGTGGCCAGCAACAAACTCGCGACACGCCTCACGGCCGGCCGTCCAAGAGCACACTCAATCATAATGCGTTCCGCCCCGAATCTCTCTCGATAACTCCCGAAAACAGGAGACTTTGTCGATTCCATAGCAATAACGAAGATAACGGTGATTTTATGAGAAATTTGCTGGTTTGGCTAGGCCGCATACCTGCGTTAGGAAGCAGGCCTTGCTTCGGAGCAATCAAGAAATGCCGCGCCAGGATTTTACCAGCCATCGCCTTTTTGTCGATTTCGCGCTCGGAGCTGGTCTACCGGGCGCACTTGATCGTGAGCAGGCCAATTATCTGATTAATGTTTTGCGGCTTGGTATAGGCGCAGAAATCCTGCTCTTCAATGGCCGGGATGGCGAATGGCGCGCGCGAATCGTCGAAACGACCAAACGCAACTGTGTGGTTGAAGGAGTTCGCCAGGTAAGGGACCAGACGACGCCAAGCGACATTTGGTATTGCTTCGCCCCGCTAAAATCGGCTCGACTGGACTATATTGTTCAAAAAGCCGTTGAGATGGGCGCAGGGCGCATATTGCCGGTTTTGACGCGCCATACGCAGGTCTCCCGTCTCAATCTCGATCGATTGCAGGCCAATGTCATCGAGGCGGCGGAGCAATGCGGTGTCCTCAGCATGCCTGAAACGGAGGAAGCTATCCGCTTCGATCGTTTTCTGGAACGCTGCGGGTTAGAACGGGGCCTGATCTTCTGCGATGAAGATGCGGAAATTACCGATCCTGTGGCTGTCTTGCGCGACCTTAAGCCCGGTCCGGTAGCAGTAATCATCGGCCCCGAAGGCGGCTTCTCTGAAGAAGAGCGCCAGATGCTGCTCGCACGCGCCGGCACATTGCGCCTTTCGCTGGGGCCCCGCATCCTGCGCGCCGATACCGCCGGAGTTGCCGCGCTTGCTCTTGTGCAAGCAGTTTGCGGAGACTGGCGACGGTGACAAAGCTCATGCTTATCGAACCTCAGAATCGAAAAGACCATGGATAAGTCCGCCCGCCCGAACCCGAAGCCCCTCAGACTGGCATTGGCGCTGGGTGGCGGAGGTGCGCGAGGACTTGCTCACATTGCCGTGCTTGAAGCTTTGGAAGCATTGAACATTCAACCGGTTGCGATCGCTGGCACCTCTATTGGCGCCATCATTGGCGCAGCCTATGCGGCCGGATTTTCCGCCGCCGAAATCAAGCGGCACGTACTTGCCTGCTTTCGCGATCGCACTGAAGTTCTAACCCGGCTGTTTCGTGCGCGCGTAGGCACCTTCGCCGATCTGGTGCGACGCGGAGGCAATCCTGTCCTGGTTGACGGCGAACTCGTTCTTTCCGCTTTTTGGCCTGCACCAATGCCGGAGACGTTTAGTGGGCTCAAGATCCCCTTCTTCGCGGTTTCTGCAGATTTTTATGCGCGGGAACGCGTGGCTATTTCGGATGGGCCCCTGCTTTTCGCTGTAGCGGCTTCAATGGCGATACCGGGATTGGTCAAGCCGGTGGAGCGTGACGGCCGCATCCTGATCGATGGAGGAGTGATGGACCCGCTGCCCTTCGATGTGGTTGCCGATCTCGCTGATGTTATCATAGCAATTGATGTAACGGGCGGACCAACGTTGAAGGCAGCGCCGCCAGGGCCTATAGAAGCCACGGTTGGCGCCGCTCAGATCATGCAAAGCGCCATTATTGCGGCCCGTCTCGCGCACCACGCCAGCCGTATTCATATTCTGCGGCCTGATGTCGATAACTTCGCAGTGCTTGACTTCTTTGCCGCCAAACGAATTTTATCTGCCGCTGAACCGATCAAACTTCAAATGTCAAGCCTATTGGCTCTCAACGATTGACGAATGGCCCCGGCGACACTAGGTTGCGGCTCATCGGTTTCATCGACTGATATCATGGCTTTCGGCCGCGTCTTTTTGTACCGACCGGCGGCTTTTTTTGACCAGTTTTAACCCGTCGATCGCTCGTTGAAATTTCAGCGGGTGACACATCTGCAACGAGCGTAAGAAGGCCCATTTTGAACTTGCAAAAAGAAAAGTCTTTCGTCGAACAGCGTAATGCCGCGCAGGAAGCCCGGGAGCGCATGTTGGCCCGTTTCAAGTCGCGCCCGAAGGCCGACGACCCCGCCATGATCGCAGCGCGTGCGGAGCGCGAGGCGCTCGCGAAGGCGCGCGAAACCCGTATCGCTGAGCGTGAAACAGCACGGCGTGAGGCCGAAGAAAAGCTTCGTCAGGAGCAGCTCGTGCGCGAAGAGGCCGCTCGCCAAGAACAGGCCGCGCGTGAAGCCGCCGAGGCAGCAGCAAAGGCGGAAGCCGAAGCCGTTCGTCGCGCGGAGGAGGCTCGTATCGCTGCGGAGCGCCTGAAGAATGGTGGTCTTTTCGACGCCGTCCAATACGCGCAAATGCGCGCCAGCCGCGGACGTCGCTGACTTTAAGACTGTTCGAAGCGTTCAACGCCTTTCCCGAAAAAATGCTTTGAGTAGTGCGGCGGCGTCGTTTTCTCTCAATCCGCCGTACACTTCCGGAGCGTGATGGCAAGTTGGTTGGTTGAAAAATCGCCCGCCGCTTTCCACCGCGCCACCTTTGAGATCGCCCGCACCGTAATAGAGGCGGCGGATGCGGGCGAAAGAGATAACCGCAGCACACATGGCGCAAGGCTCGAGCGTCACATAGAGATCGGCGCCCACCAGCCTCTCGTCGCCGATTGCCGAACAGGCCATCCGGATCGCTAACGTTTCGGCATGAGCGGTCGGGTCGTTCAACTGCCGCGTGCGATTGCCGGCGCTCCCCAGCAACTTGCCCTCGCGTATGATAACGGCGCCAACAGGCACCTCGCCCAGCGCAGCCGCGGCGCGCGCTTCTTCGAAGGCGAGCGACATCGGATCCCTGCTGTCGAAATTGTGGGCCGGAAAACCTTTTTCGGGCAAAGCTCGCCTCTCCCTCACCTCTCTGCTATCAGGGCCGCATGAACGATCAATACAATGATAAGCGTCGAGGCGGAAAAGCTGGTGGCGGCAAGCCGGCGGGCGGCCGTCGCAATGATGCGCCCGAAAAGCGTTCTCCTGCGAAAGATGCACCGCGCCATAAGGGCCACAAGTCCGAAAGCTTCCACGGTTCGAAGAGCCGCGAGAATGTCGAACGGACCTCCAGCGTACGTCATCGTGAGACATTCCAGCAATCTTCCCGATTCGATCGCGATCAGAGCGCGGCCGCGCCTCGCGATGAGCGCCCCCGCTCGGGCACCTCGGGTACGAATGAACTCGAGCGCATTGCCAAGGTGATGGCCCGCGCTGGACTTTGCTCCCGGCGGGAAGCCGAAGAATGGATTCTTGGTGGTCGCGTCAGCGTGAATGGCCGGCCAATTTCTTCGCCCGCGCTCGATGTTGGCCCAAAAGACGTCATCCTCGTCGATAACAAGCCATTGCCGACTCGGGAACGGAGCCGACTTTGGCTTTATCACAAGCCACGAGGGCTCGTGACGACTGCCGACGACCCGGAAGGGCGCTCGACCGTATTTGAAAACCTGCCGCCGGAATTGCCCCGCGTCATTTCGGTCGGCCGGCTCGATATCAATACCGAGGGGCTGCTGCTGCTGACCAATGATGGCGGTCTAGCGCGCGTCCTTAGTCATCCGACCACGGGCTGGCTGAGGCGCTATCGCGTCCGCGTCCACGGCGATACAAACCAGGCGGCGCTGGACGGACTTCGCGATGGAATTTCGCTGGATGGTGTCGATTATGAACCAATCGTCGCGACATTCGACCGAAAGAAAGGCGACAATGCCTGGCTAACGATGGATCTGACAGAGGGTAAGAACCGTGAAGTCAAGCGCGTACTGGAGCATCTCGGTCTTCAGGTCAGCAGGCTGATTAGAATTTCCTTCGGCCCATTTCACCTCGGTGAAATGAAAGAAGGTGCGGTCGAGGAAATCCGGACCCGGATGCTGAAGGATCAACTGGGGCCTCGTCTCATGGAAGAGGCGGGCGTCGATTTCGATGCGCCGGTGTTCCAAGGCTCGGACGTCCCGGCTGATGAGCAGCGTAAAAAGCGCTACCTCAGCCGCGAGGGTTTTCAGGAACGACGTCGGAAGGCTGTGCTCGGCGAGGATGCGGCGCTGAAGGTCGAGCGTGACTCAGTCGCTGATCGCAAAGGCCGTCAGGTCAAGGTCGAGCGCATCCGAGTGCTGCGGCCTGAAATAGAAGACGCCCCGAGCGAACCACCTCGCCATCGGCGCGATAGCGGCGATCGGCCACGTCGACCCTCCCAAAGGGGGGACGTTTCGGAGCACAAAGGTCAGCGTAATGTAGCTAACCGCAACGGGCGCACGGATCGCAGTAGCGACGAGCGCCCCTCACGTGACTTTGCCTCTGGACGAGGACGACGGGAGGCTTCGGATTCCCCGCCCCGCTCTTTCGGAAACCGAGACCAGCGCAGCCGTACCGAGAATGATCGCGGCTTTGGCGGGCGTTCAAGCGATGGCGGTGCTTCGCAGCGAGGACGAAGCGATCGGGCGCCAGCTTCATCTGAAGGCAGGGGCGACCGCAACTCTGCAGGCAAATCGGCTGGTGGCTTCAAGCACCGGCCGAACGGCTTTAAGGCTAAACCAGGTAGCGGCCCGCGCGGGGGCGGCAAACCCCGTCGCGGCAGCTAAGCCCGCTAGACGATGCGCGTCGTTGCCGGCCGACTGAAAGGGCGAGTGCTTGCCGGGCCAAAAAGCGATGGCATTCGCCCGACGACCGACCGGATGCGCGAGAGCTTGTTCAACATCCTCGCGCATGGCTATGACGATATCGTCCAAGGCGCTCGTGTGCTCGATCTCTTCGCAGGAACTGGGGCACTGGGCATTGAGGCTTTGTCACGTGGTGCGATCTTCGCTGCCTTCGCTGATATCGGCGCGGAGGCGCGCGGCCTACTGCGCCAAAATATTGAAACGCTGGGTCTCGGGGGCGTGAGTCGTATCCTGCGTCGCGATGCCACCAAGCTTGGACCCGCAACTCCTTTCGAACCTTTCACTTTGATCTTTCTTGATCCGCCTTACGGAAAGGGTCTTGGAGAAGCAGCACTCAGCGCCGCCTTGGTCGGCGGCTGGCTCGCCAAAAGTGCACTGGTGGTGCTGGAGGAGCACGTAAAAACCAAAATAACTCTGCCCTCGGGCTTCGGCTTCGTCGAGCGGCGCGAGGCTGGCGATACTCAATTCATGCTTGCTGCAGTTGAAAGCTAATCACCCTCTTGAAGTAATCCTTTCAACCGATCAGCGGCGCCCGAACAGGCGCTCGACGTCGTTGAGTTTCAATTCAACATAAGTCGGGCGACCGTGGTTACACTGGCCAGAGCCCGGCGTCGTCTCCATCTCGCGTAGAAGCGCATTCATTTCCTCCGGCCGCATCCGACGGCCTGCGCGCACAGAATGATGGCAAGCGAAGGTCGCGAGCACATGATCTACTGCTCGTTCGAGCGCCAAGGGACCACCCCATTCGGTGATACTGTCCGCAATATCGCGGACCAGTTCTGGTATATCCCCACCGGCGATGGCCGTAGGCACTTCACGCACCGCGATTGCTCCTGGTCCAAATCCTTCAAGAACCAGCCCGAGTGTTTCGAGAGCTGACGCCGCTTCAAGCAATCGAGCAACGGCGGCCTCGTCAATCTCAACGATTGCAGGGATCAGTAGCATCTGCCGCGAGATCGCACTCTCGGCGCGCTGCCGTTTCAGCCGTTCATAAACCAGCCGCTCATGAGCCGCGTGCTGATCGACGATGACGATACCATCCCCGGTCTGTGCAACGATATAAGTGTCATGCAATTGCGCCCGCGCGGCGCCAAGCGGATGCTTGCCCACTTCTGCGCTATCTTCTGCAACATTGGCTCGAGCTTCAGGGGTAGAAAACCCTTCGAAATCGGCCTGTTGATTTTCCGAGAAACCGCCATTCCCAGGGAAGGCCGGCGAATCCTGCCAGCTCCAGCCGCCGGATGGCGCTCTCGCCGGCCAAGAGGCACCATAACCTACCGACCCGCCGGCGCGCGCGGCCAGGCGATCGATCGTACGGGCGCCGCCGGTTGTCGCGCTGCGAATACCATCGATCGCAAGACGTTCGCGTAGCGCGCCGACGATCAGACCTCGCACCGCACCGCCCTCACGAAAACGCACCTCGGCCTTCGCTGGGTGCACGTTAACATCCACCGCAGCCGGCTCGACATCGATGAACAACGCAACCACGGGGTGGCGATCGCCAGGCAGGTAATCGGCATAAGCGCCTCGGATCGCGCCAAGCAACAGCTTGTCGCGCACCGGGCGGCCATTGACGAAAAGATATTGTTCAGTCGAAGCCGCGCGATGGAATGTCGGCAAGCCGGCAAAACCCTTGAGCCATACCCCGTGGCGCTCGGCATCGATTTCAATGGCATTATCACGAAATTCCGCGCCGAGTATTTGCGCCAGACGCACGAGCAGGCCCTCCGGGCCTGAACCCGCCGCAGCATAGTCAAACCCCGCTGTACCTTCGCCGGCGAGTGAAAATCGTATCTCGGGCCGCGCCATAGCCAGGCGCTTGAGCATGCCAGCCACGGCTTGCGCTTCGGCACGATCGCTTTTCAGGAATTTCAGCCGCGCCGGCGTCGCATAGAAGAGGTCGCGCACCTCGACCCGGGTACCGCGCATGATGGAAGCCGGCTTCACAGCTCCTTTGACACCGGCATCGATCGCGATCAACCAGCCATTGGCGCCATCGATCGGTCGCGTTATTACTTCTAATCGCGCAACAGAGGCGATCGATGGCAGCGCCTCACCGCGAAACCCGAGTGTAGCAATCTGTGTTAAATCGCCATCCGGGAGTTTGGATGTCGCATGGCGCTCGACCGCGAGTTCGAGATCGTCCGGCCCCATACCTGATCCATCGTCGGTGACGCGGATCAGGCTTCTGCCACCATCATCGATGCGTACGTCGATGCGACGACTACCGGCATCGATCGCATTCTCGACCAGTTCCTTGATCACCGCCGCCGGCCGCTCGATTACCTCGCCGGCAGCAATGCGATCAATCAGGATCGGGTCGAGACGACGGACCGACATCCGAGCTAGCGTCCCTCACCAAGATATTTCTTGGCAAGGATCTTCGCTTCTTCGACGGCCGGCTGATCGAAGGGGTCAATCCCCATCACATAACCCGCCAGAATCGTCTCGATCATGAAATGCATCAGCAATGCGCCGAGCACGCTCTCATCAAGTCGTTCGAGTTTAATCCGACGGACGGCGCAGCCATTCTTGGCAAAAGTATCCACCATGGCCTCGCCTTGTGCGGAAACGAGATCGCCAATGGTTTTACCCGCAAAATCCTTTTGCCCCGCCCGTTCTGTAAGTGCCTTGTCCATTTTCGGGCCGAGCCCCTTGATGGCGAGGGTGATGACAGTGAAGAGCTTGTCCTTCGGCCCCGCAAGAAAAAGCTGCTGCGCGGAATGCTGGTCCACAGGGCCAAGCGTGCCAACCGGCTGCGTTCCCTTTCCATCCTTGCCGTTGCTTTCGGCCCAGAGTTGGACGAACCATTTCGTGAAGCGCTCCAGCTTATCGGCATACGGCATCACGACCGTGATATTCCGACCCGTTTCCATCGCTGCGATTTGCAATGCAGCGCCAACGGCTGCCGGATTATCGGCGGGCGTTTTTGCCTTCATCATTGCACCCAGCGTTTCGGCTGCTCCCCTGCGAACAGCGCGGATATCGAGGCCGAGCACGGCAGCAGGTAGCAAACCGACATTGGTGAGGCACGAATAGCGACCCCCCACCATCGTGTCGTGATCAAGAAAGGTGCAACCATAAGGCTTTAACAGAGCACGTAGCGCGTTTGTTTTGCCAGGTTTCTCCGGTTCAGAGAGACCATAGACATGATTGGCGATATGTTCGCTGCAACCCGCCTTTTCCAGCGCATCGAGCACCGCCATGGTCTGCATCAGCGTCTCGCCCGTCGAGCCCGATTTAGAGATGGCGACGAATCGGGACTTGTGTAGGTCCAAACGCTGAAGCATCTCTCCAAAGGAGACCGGGTCGAGATTGTTCATGAAATGAACGCGCGCACCCTTCTGCAATGCGCTAACACCGGGGATGTCGTAGCCGCCGAGCTGGGCTAGCGTCTGACCACCGAGAGCAGATCCACCGGTGCCAAGAAAAACAATATCCTTCGCCCCCTTTTTCAATGCCCGAGCAACCACCTTCACTTCAGCAAGATCATCTTTCTGCTTCGGCACGGCGAGGATTCCGACCTTGCCTTCCTTCGCTTCAGATTTCAGACGCTTCAACGCCAAACCAGTTCGCCTCAGCGCATCGGCATAAGCCGACTCGCCGAGTCCCGGAACGAAGGCTTTCGAGATATCCTGATCTAGCAGCATCGACTCACGTTCCTTGTTGCTGGAAAGACAATATCGGGCCGAAACCCGGTTCGGAAGCAGACAAATTTAACAATGCCAATTGGAAAATGTTGCGCACGGGGCTTGAGTTCGACACTTAGAACATAAGCAGCAAATAAACGGCATCCGGGGCTCGTAAAAAACTTGTCGTTCAGTCGTTCCTATTGGATCGCAGCCGGCGTACTGGTGCTGGCTTGGGTCATTCTGGCCTCTCCCTGGCTTTCGGGGGCCGTGACGATTCCGTGGGATGCCCGCGCCCATTTTCAAGCTCAGATTCAATTCCTAGCGCAAGCGCTGCATAATGATCAGACTCCATTCTGGTCTCCCAATGTCTTTGCCGGATCACCGCAGATCGCGGACCCGCAATCGATGATGTTTTCGCCGGCAATCTTGCTCGCCTTGTTCGACGCCAATCCGAGTTTCCAAGTCGTCGACACCTTCATGTTCTCCTACCTGCTGGTTGGCGGTCTAGCGGTACTAATGCTGTTCAAGGATCGCCGCTGGCATCCGGTAGGCGCGCTGGTCGCGGCTCTCGCCTTCTCGTTTGGCGCGTCGGCTTCCTCGCGCATCCAGCATTTCGGACAGATTCATTCGCTCGCCTTCTTCGTCATCGCGCTTTGGCTGCTTGAACGCACCCTTAGCCGCTCCTCCTGGTGGGCAGCGCTATTCTGTGGCCTCAGCATGGGGATGATGCTAGCCGAACCTGATCAAGTCGGCTTGCTTGCCTGTTATATTCTCGCGGGCCGAGTGCTCTATCACTGGCTCGGGAATGAAGATCGCTGGGGCGCATTTCGTTCGACGATCCTGCCGTTGATCGGCGTCGGTGCCGTCGCAGGCATCGTCGCAGCGGTCCCTGTCATCCTGACTTGGCTGTTTCTTGAATCGTCCAACCGCCCTCAGATCGCCTTTTCCGAGGCAGTCATGGGCTCGATGCATCCGGCCTCGCTGCTGACGAGCGTGATCGCCGACCTGTTTGGCGCCATAAATCCGAATATCGATTTTTGGGGTCCGTCCAGTAAATCCTGGTCGGAAGCGAATCTAATTCTGGCTCAGAATATGGGGCAGGTTTATATCGGCGCACTGCCGATCATCGCTGTCCTAGTTTTCGGTCTGCGCGGTAACCGGCTCTGGCGTAGCGAAATCCGTTTTTTCAGTATTTCGGCCATTCTCGTTACGCTTTACGCACTTGGCTGCTATACGCCATGCTTCAAGCTTTTCTTCCGTTGGCTACCTGGCGTCGATATGTTCCGCCGGCCTTCCGATGCGACCTTCATGATCGGCGCCATGCTGGCCATCACAGGTGGGTATGTGGTGCAC
>FTCV01001548.1_pt1 | contig 10918 bp, 8 predicted proteins | sample 1639691 | NCBI WGS metagenome assembly FTCV01 (sample SAMEA3914864, study PRJEB12502) | metagenome | biome: forest; material: soil | place: USA | collected 2012-03-12 | depth 0.3 m
GCGTTCGACGGCGCGTTAACTAGGTGCGCGTGACTTTACAATTCCTTTACAATTTTATGGCTCACTAAATATAAAATCTTAATCAGAAAGTGTCAGGTTGTCGGTTATATTACCTACGAAGTACTATGACACACTCCGCCTGCGCATCTGATCGAGCCATTGTTGTCGTCGATGACAACCCGGCAATTCTCGATGCCGTTGCTGGAATGATCGAAGTCGTGGCCGGCATTCCGGTCCGTTGTTTCGAATCGCCAATCGCAGCCCTACACCATTTCACGCTCCATCCGCAGGCATGCCGGCTGGTGATCAGTGATTTTGACATGCCGGAAATGAACGGCGCCGAGATGCTTCGTGCCATGGTGGCGCAGCGTCCGGAATTGCCTGCGATCCTATTCTCCGGCAGCACGAAGGAGGAGATCGTCGCGAGCAGCCTCCCGGCGCACTGCCGGTTCTTTTCCAAGGCGGGCGGGTTTTCGCATCTCATGGAGGCGGTGCAGTTGCTCGCCGCCGCTTGAAGGGATGGCGGGTAATAGCGCTGGGTGGGCGTCCGCCAGCGATAGGCCGGGCGGCGAATGTGATCGGAGCGAGTGTCGGCGGCTGTAAATCTTGATTTCCTAATTCGGCAATTCCCCGCTAATTGTCCGCGCCATGAAAATCCTCGTCACCGGCGGAGCCGGTTATATCGGAAGCATTTGCGTCGAACAGCTCCTGGAAGCAGGCCACACGGTGGCTGTCTTTGATAACCTGACCGAAGGCCATCGCAAGGCCGTCGATCCGCGTGCGGAATTGATCGTCGGCGATTTGCAGAACCGTCCCGAGATCGAGGACGCGATGCGTCGGGTGACGCCCGATGCCGTCATGCATTTCGCGGCCAATGCGCTCGTCGGCGAGTCGATGCAGAATCCGTCGAAGTATTTCCGGAACAACGTCTCTGCCGGGGTGAATCTGCTCGATGCCATGGTGAGCGTTGGCGTGAAGAAGTTCGTCTTCTCATCGACCTGCGCGACGTTCGGCATCCCGGATCGTGTGCCGATCGATGAGACGCTGCCTCAGAATCCGATCAATCCCTACGGAGAATCCAAGCTCATGTTCGAGAAGGTCCTCCGCTGGTACGACGAGATCCACGGCCTGCGCTATGTCGCGCTGCGTTATTTCAACGCCGCCGGCGCGACGGAGAAATACGGCGAAGATCACCGTATCGAGACGCATCTCATTCCCAACGTGCTGAAGGTCGCGCTGGGCCAGAAGGAGCACGTCGAGATCTATGGCACCGATTACGCGACTCCGGATGGCACGTGCATCCGCGACTACATCCACATCGTGGACCTTGCTCAGGCACACATGCTTGCGCTCGGAGTGCAGCAGAGCGCGAAATACAACCTCGGCACCGGTGGCGGCACCAGCGTCCGAGAGATCGTCGCGACTTGCGAGAAGGTGAGCGGCAAGAAGATCGCCGTCGTGGAAAAGCCACGCCGTCCCGGCGATCCCGCGCGGTTGATCGCCGGCTCCGACAAGATCCAGCGCGAACTCGGCTGGCAGCCAAAGTATCAGTCGATCGAAAAGATCATCGAGAGCGCATGGGCCTGGCACGTGCGGAATCCCGGCGGTTACGGAGACTAGGAGGAGCGACTTACTTAAGGCCGGGAGCGATCTTAGAAATCGAAGGAGGCGCTCAACGGCCGTTGCAGGCCCGAAGGGCCGACTAGAAGGTAGACGGTTGGCGTCAGCCACCGGTACGTTGTAAAAAGGTGGCGCGCCCCGGATGGGGCGCTGAGACAACGGTGTTATGCCTTCCACCCATACCTCGCTTCACTAGCATATCATCTTCAGCACAAAAAACCGGGAGTGAGCGCGAGGAGGCATTTTTTGGGCGGCGAGGTTGAGCGGGACTTTTACGGCGCGTTCGTGTTAATGCAGTGGGCGCCGTGTCAAATTCATCCGATCTCCAGTTCGATGTCGTCATTGCCGGCGGAGGTTTCGCCGGTGTGTATTGCGCACAAACGCTCGCTCGCAAACTCGGTTCCTGCGCGCGTCACCGCGTGGCGTTGATTGCCAATGAGAACTTCATGGTCTTCCAGCCGATGCTCGCCGAGGTCGTCGGCTCGGCGCTTTCACCGCGCCATGTCGTTAATCCGCTGCGGCGGCTCTGCCGTGGGATCACCGTCCTTCGGGGCGATATCACCGGTGGTGATCTGGACTCGCGCCGGCTCAATCTCGAGGCAGGGAGTTTTACGGGTGGGGTGACGATCGGGTTCAATCACCTGGTGCTGGCCCTGGGCGGGATCGTGGACCTCAGCCGCGTTCCCGGCATGCCGGAGCACGCCTTTCTGATGAAGAATGTCGGCGACGCTTTGAGGTTGCGAGGCGCGATCATCGATCGTTTTGAGGAAGCGAATGCCGAGACCAATGCCGCGGAGCGCAAGCGCCTGCTGACTTTCGTCATCGTCGGCGGCGGTTACTCGGGAGTGGAGACCGCCGGGCAGATCCTCGATCTTTGCAAGGAGATCGTGCGCTTTTACAACGGGATCCGTGAAGATGAACCGCGAGTCGTCCTCGTCCACAGTGGCCCGCACCTTTTGCCGGAGATCAGCGAATCGCTCGGCCATTACACGGAAGACAATCTGCGCGGACGCGGCGTGGAGATCATCCTGAATGCGCGGGCTTCGGCGATGACAGCGAGCCGTCTCATGCTCAACGATGGCCGGGCCATCGAGAGCCACACGGTCATCTCCACGGTGGGAAATGCGCCGCATCCGCTGATTACGCGCTTTTGCGACAAGTATGGGGTCAAGTGCGAAAAGGGCCGCGTCTTGACGGATGAGATGCTTCGCGTACCGGGGCATGACCGGCTTTGGGCGGCAGGCGATTGCGCGGCCGTGCCGATGGCCGTGAAGAAGCACAAGGGAGCCGCGCCGCAGACGGGAACCATGCTTGCGCCGTCGCCATTCAAGCCGCAGCAGTTCTGCCCGCCGACCGCGCAATTTGCCGTGCGCGAGGGCGAGGTGCTGGCAAAGAACCTCGCGCGGGTGCTCGAAAACGAGCCGAACCTGGAACCATTCGCCTTCACGGGACTCGGTGAACTCGCGGCGATCGGGCACCAGTCCGCGGTCGCCGAAATCCTTGGACTAAAGTTCCACGGCTTCATTGCGTGGTGGCTCTGGCGGACGATCTATCTGATGAAGCTGCCGGGCATCGAACGAAAGCTGCGCGTGATGATCGACTGGACACTCGATCTCTTCTTCCCGCGAGACATCACGCTCTTCCAGTCACGGCCCACCGAGCTGATCAAGGAGATGCATCTCGAGCAGGGCGACTACGTCTTCCATGCCGGCGACCCGGCGCTCTCGCTCTACGTCATCAAATCCGGCCGGATCCAATTGCTCGATGCGGATGGGGCCGTCCTCCGCAATGTGACGGCCGGCACCCAGATCGGCAAGCAGACGCTTCTTTCCAGCAAGGTCTGGCGCTTCACGGCGATCACGGCCGAACCGACGACGCTGGTCGCCGTGAGCGGCAAAGTCTTCGAGACCGTGATCAATGCAGGATCAACGGTCGAAGAAGTCTTCAGCCGCACCGCGCCAAGAAAGGCTGGCGAGCCGGAACCCGTGGCGGTCTGTTAGGATAAGTTACTTCCCCAGCATCTCGCGCAGCTTCGCGACGTCCGCCGTTGGTAACTGGCAGGCGTAATTCTCGCAGACATACGCAGCGGCTTTTTCTTCGATCGGGCGCATCCCTTCGAGGAATGGCAGCTTTTGCGTGAGCCATGCCTGGCCGGCGCCCTGATCCGCAAGCAGCACGATCTTATTCGGCAGATAGTGCCGCGATACTTCATCGAGGAGCGCCCGTGTATCTGGCGCGTCAGACTTCCCGGCGATGACGATTTGCTTCGGCTTCGCCAGCGATGCATCGACTGCGCATAACATTTGCGGCAGCGCGCTTGGGGCACGCGAGAGCTGTTCGGACACGGCCTTGATGGTCTGCAGCGCCTTGTCCCGGTATTCCTTGGAATCGGTGATCTGCGCCAATCGGAGGAGGTTCAGCGCCGCGGTTGAGTTGGGCGAAGGCTCCGCTCCATCGTAGTCTTCCTTCATGCGAAGGAGGATGGTCTTGTCTTCGCCCGCCGTGCTGAAATAGCCGCCATGAGTTGCGTCCCAGAAAAGCGCATCCATCTTCGCCTGTAACTCGAGCGCCCATTGCAGGTGAGTAACATCGAAGTCGGCTTCATAGAGATCAAGTAACCCTTGGATCAGTGAAGCATAGTCATCGGCGAATCCGGAGATCTCGCTTGCACCCTGGCGGTAATTCCGCAGCAGCGCGCCATCTTTCCAGAGGTGCTCGTGAATGAATGCAGCCGAGCGTTGCGCCGATTGGAGATAGCTCGCATCGCCAAAGGCTTGGGCCGCTCGCGCGAAAGCAGAGACCATTAGTCCGTTCCACGCTGTGATGATCTTATCGTCGAGATGCGGGCGCGGGCGCTTGGCGCGCACTTCGAGCAGCTTGGCGCGGCTCGCGGCCAGCGATGCCTCGATCTCAGCTTCAGACTTGCCGAAGAGCTTCGCGGCCTGCGGAACGCTTAGCCGCTGAATTAGTGTATTCCTGCCGGTGAATTCACCCTGCGGATCGCTGCCCTGCGGGGCGTTTCCATCGGGCTCGACTCCGTAGAAACGATCGAAGAGCTTCGCGGCATCCTCGCCGAGGACGGCTTCGATTTCCTCCTTCTTCCAGATGTAAAAGGCGCCTTCGCCATGCTCGGGCTTGCCGTGCTCCAGGAACGAATCTGCATCTTCCGCGCTGTAGAATCCGCCGTCCTTGTCTGTCATATCGCGCTGGACGTAATTCAGGATATCGCGCGTGATCGTTTCCCATTGCGAATCGTGCGTGGCCTGGAAGGCATCGACATACGAACAGGCCAGCTGCGCTTGATCGTAGAGCATCTTCTCGAAATGCGGGATGTGCCAGAAGCGATCGACCGAGTAGCGGTGAAAGCCGCCGCCGAGATGATCGTGCATGCCGCCCTCCGCCATTTTCTTCAACGTGAAAAGGCTCATGGACAGAGCGTGCTCGCCGTCGCGTGAATCCGCACCCTGCCGTGCGTAGACACGGAAGAGAAGATTCAACGCGACCGGGTGGGGGAACTTCGGAGCGCCACCAAATCCGCCGAGTTGATCGTCATAGGACCGCACGAGCTGGTTGTAACACGCATCGATTTCGTCCGTGCCTGGAGTGCCGTCCTTCGGCGCCGATGACATGTATTCCCGCAGAGCGTCGACGGCCTGTGTGGCGTTGGCCTCGATATTGGCGCGATCCTTTTTCCAAGCTTCGCTGATGTGCTGGAGGAGCGTCGGAAAGCCAGGGCGTCCGTAGCGATCCTCAGGCGGAAAGTAAGTTCCACCATAGAAAGGTTTTAGATCAGGAGTAAGAAAAACGCTCATGGGCCATCCGCCGCTGCCGGTGGTGGCCTGTACGTAAGTCATGTACACCTTATCCACGTCGGGACGCTCCTCCCGATCGACCTTGATGTTGACGAAAAGCTCGTTCATCAGCTTCGCAATCTCTGGATTTTCGAAGCTTTCGTGCGCCATCACGTGGCACCAGTGGCACGTCGAGTAACCGATCGAGAGAAAGATCGGCTTATTCTCGCGCCTTGCTTTATCGAAGGCTTCCTGTCCCCAGGGGAACCAATCGACGGGATTGTGCTGATGCTGGAGAAGATAAGGGGACTTCTCTTTCGCCAGACGGTTGGTAAAATTGGATGTTTCTGTATTCACGACGGCTTCAGCTCCTTGACAAAGGTTCGATGCTGCGATGAGTAAGGCCACGAGCGCCCCAATAGGCGGATAGGAAAATATGCGCAGCATTCTTAGATTGACCATCAGCAACCCGGCGCCTGAAAGCAAGTCGCGCCACTTTGGATTGCCATTCGCCCTCGCTGCGCTTGCTGCCCTCTGGCTTGCGGGATGCGCTCACGTGGAAGAGGGAAACGTGCACGTGCGCGACACGTCGCATACTTTCGCCACTGTGGTGATCGATGCCGGGCATGGCGGGCACGATGCCGGGACGCGCTCGTCGCGCCTGATTCTCGAAAAGGACGCCGCGCTGGACATCGCGCTAAAGGTCGAGCAGAAGGTCCGCGCCGCGGGGTTCAAGACCGTGCTCACGCGCAAGGGCGACTACTTCGTCACGCTCGACGACCGTGTGGCCATCTCGAATCGCGAACAAAACGCGATCTTCGTCAGCATTCACCTGAACGAAGCGCGTCCCCGTCCGGACGTGCACGGGGTGGAAACGTACTACGCTTCCGCGCAGTCTGCAGATCTCGCGCGCCGCATCCTTTCGCACGTCGCGAGCGTGCAGGGCGAAAGTGGCCGCGGCATCCACACCGCTCGATTCCATGTATTGCGGCTCAATATGAATCCGACGGTGCTGGTGGAGTGCGGATACCTTTCCAATCGTGCCGAGGCCGCGCGCTTTGCAAAGCCCGCGTATCGTGAAGCGGTGGCGGCTGCAATTGCCCAGGCGATCGTCGAACAGCGCCGACAGTAGAGCGCGGCTTTCCCGAGGTTTGGCGATGGGAGCGCGTTCGCGGTGCTGCGGGCGCACTCGGATATTTCGCTTTACACCCGGCACGAGCGTACGGACGCTTGGCGCACTCCCCATGAGCTACTCGTCTGTGCGCGCTTCTCTTCGTGCCCGCTCACGCCGCGCCGTGCGCATTCTTTCTCTCGCCTGCGTCCTTGCCGCTCTTTCGCCGTCGCTTTTCGGTGTCGAGTACTTCGATCAGGAGCATTTCGAGCGGACGCTCCGCGCGCAGGCAACCTCTTTACAAAAGGCTGGCAATCTCTTCACGCCGTTCCAGCTGGCGGAACAGAAACTCGACGGCGCATCGCTGGAGATGCCGGCGCCGGCAAAGACTCCGCTGGATAGCGCGACGATCTACGACCATCTGAGCCGGTCCGTGGTGTTCGTCGGGTTCTATTACCTGTGCCATCATTGCAACAACTGGCACCTCCAGGGCGGAACGGGCTTCGCAGTAGCGCCGGACGTGATTTCCACGTGCTGCCACGTCCTCGAATTCAAACCGGAGGATATGCGCGAAGCCTACGCGATCGCGGCGGATATCCATGGACACGTCTTCGCCGTGGATCGCATCGTAGGAGCCAATCGCACGGCCGACACTGTGCTGCTGCACCTCGCTGGCGCGAAGCTCGATCCGCTTCCCCTGCGCACCGATCCGCGCGTGGGCGAGCCAGTCTATTGCCTCGGGCATCCGGGCTCGCACTATTTCGTCTTCACCGATGGCGCTGTGAGCCGCCTTCTTCAGACCCACCGTGACGGTAAGCCGGTGCATTCCCTCAATGTCTCCTGCGCTTATAGCCCGGGTTCGAGCGGTGCGCCAATCGTCGATGCCTGCGGCAACGTCCTGGCGCAGGTAGATACCATCGAATCGCAGATGCTAAAGACCAACGTGCGCGAGTCTGCAAACCATGAGCAGGCCTGGGCCACAGTCTTCAGTCACCGCACGAGCACGGCGGCGGATGAAATCGCGATGCTCAGCGAGCCAGCAGCGCGCATGTCGCTCCCGGCTCCATCCACCGAAAAGAAGGCCGAGCCGCACGGGGACAACCTACCCAAGGCGCAAGCGGCGGAGCCTGAGAAGAAATCGAAAGAGCCTGCGCCTGTCCCAGATACCACTGCAAAGACCGAGATACCGGCAACGCCTACCGTTACCAATGGCGCCCTGCCACCATCATCCAGCGTTGCTCCGAAGGAGCGCGACGCAGCCGTAGAGAAGTAGGGAGTTGTGACCGCCGCGCTACCCCAGTGGCTGGGGTAGCGGGAGACGGTCCAAATATGAGGCCTGAATGCCTCTGCGGCGCTTAGAAGAGACGCTCCGCAGCGGCGAGTGCTTTCAGATAGACGCGATGGCGTCCGCCGAAAGTCAGTTCGTCGTCAAGGAGATGGAAGGCGTCATCGCCTCCGGCAGGGAGGAGATGGACGTATTCACGGCCATCGGGCAGGCGCACCTGGGCATGATGGAATGCCGAGCCGGCATCGCGCCGGATCGTGATGAACGGTTCCCCGGAGCACAGCTCGCAGACCGAGACTGGCGCACCCTCGGCGACCGTCAATTCGCACGTCACTTCGCCACGGGATGGGCAGCGGTAGGTGGCCTTGTCACCGGAGATTGCGACAAATTCCCACTTCAGCTGCGCGGCGATCCACGCCACGAAGAAGAGCGCCGTCGAGCGGTACCCGGGCGCATGCGTAATGCCCACGCGGTTGACCTTGCCAATCTGGGCAAGGTTCTCCGGATGATCGAACATCTGCGCGAGCGCCTGCCGCAGGTGCAGCGTGCGCGTCCAGTTCAGATCGCACAGGATCATGCGTGAGCCGGAATTCTTGATCGCGCGCTGCAGCAGTGTGAACTGCGGCAGCGGGTTCTTCCAGTCGCGGCTATCGAAGACCAGGCGATCGATCCACGTTGCGAGTTGCGCATTGAGCTGCTCCGAAAGATCGCCCTGCCACCAGAGGTAGAGGGGCAGATCCGAATCGAGATTGGCGAAAAGGATGTTCGCCAGCGAATGGTCCGCCGTTCCCTCGAAGAGGATCGTGATCTGTTCGCAGCACACCTGCTTTGCACCGGCACGGCTGAGGTGGCAGTGCGCATTGATCCAAGCGCGGACGCCTGGCTGCGCGGCATCGGGTACGCTGCCCAGAAGCAGAGCGCGGCAGGCGTGATCAGCCGTGAATTGCGAGATGAGCTGGGTATTGGATTCGAGCGCTTCGACGCCCTGGCAGTACACCGCGAAATTAACCAGCGACGCGCGAGATTTCGTGCCGCCGGTGCTTTCCCAGAGCTTTTTCAGCTCACGCGGGATCTGCGCCAGCTCGACAGGCTGGCCGAGGAGAGAAGGATCAAAGGCCATGATGCGATAGGGTCGCCACGGTTACAGGCGGCGCCAGGCGCGGCCGTCGCGTTCGAGCAGGTCGTCGGCTTCCTTCGGACCCCAGGATCCAGCCGGGTATTCGCAGATCGGCGGAGGAGTCGGATTCTGATGCCACGCATGTTCGATGGCATCGATGAAGGTCCAGGCCTGCTCCACTTCGTCGCGACGGGCGAAGAGCGTGGCGTCGCCGCTCATGGCGTCGAGCAGGAGGCGCTCGTACGCTTCCGGGCTCGCCTTGCCGAAGCTCGTGCCATAGTGGAAATCCATCTTCACGGGCTCGATCCGCAGCTGGCCGCCGGGCCGCTTGGCCTGGATGCGTAGCGAGATGCCTTCGTCAGGCTGGATGCGGATCACGAGTACGTTGGCTCCGACCGCCGTTTCATCGCGGTTGAAAAGAACGCTCGGCGCGCTCTTGAACTGCACGGAGATCTCCGCGCCATGCTTGGGCAGGCGCTTTCCGACCCGGATATAGAAAGGCACATCAGCCCAGCGCCAGTTGTCGACATTCACGCGAAGGGCGACGTAGGTCTCGGTCATCGACTCCGGACTCACGCGGTCTTCCTTGCGATAGCCCACGACTTCCTTGCCATTGATCGCGCCCGCGGCGTACTGGCCGCGCACGACATTCTGGCCGACTTCTTCCGGGGACATCACCCGGAGCGAACGGAGCACCTTCACCTTTTCATCGCGAACGGCGTCCGCAGTGAGATCGGTCGGCGGCTCCATCGCGACGAGCGAGAGCAGCTGGAGCAAATGATTCTGCACCATGTCGCGCAGGGCGCCGGCGCTTTCGTAGTATGGTCCACGCCCTTCGACGCCCAGCGGTTCGCTGGCGGTGATCTGGACGTGATCGATGTAGCGATGGTTCCAGAGCGGCTCGAAGATGGCGTTGGCAAAGCGCAGCACCATGATGTTCTGCGCTGTTTCTTTGCCGAGATAGTGATCGATCCGGTAGGTGTCCTTTTCCTTGAAAACTTTGCTGACCACCGTGTTCAGCTCATGCGCCGTCTCAAGGTCCGTGCCGAATGGCTTTTCCACGATGACGCGCGCCCAGCTTCCCTCACGGGTCTTATTCAGGCCAAACTGGGCGAGCTTTTCGAGAATGCCTTCAAATTCCTTGGGTGCGACCGAGAGATAGAACAGCCGGTTGCCCCGCGTGCCGCGTTCGGCATCAAGCTTATCCAGTCGCTCGGCCAATGAGCGATAGCCTTCGTCTTCGGAAAACTCGCTGCGGTGGTAAAGGATACGCGGTCCGAAATCCGCCCAGACCTGATCGTTCAAGCCTTGGCGGGAGAATTTCTTCAGCGCGTCTTCGAGTTCGGTCCGGAACTGTTCGTCCGTCTTCTCACGTCGGGCAAAGCCGATGATGGAAAGAGCCGCGGGAAGATCGCCGTCGGCCGAAATGTTGTAGAGGGCGGGGATGAGCTTGCGGTAGGTGAGGTCGCCGGAGGCGCCGAAGATCACCACATTGCAAGGCTGAGGCATGGGCCGGCTGGACAGGCCCTCGCGCAACGGATTGGAAGCGGGTGCAGTGGTCGGGTTCAAAGCACGTGTCGTTATAAAGGGGCTGGCCACGGATCAAAGCGAAAACTTTTCATGGAATCCATGCATCGAATCGGTCAAAGGCCGTGCGGCCGCCTCCGGCAAGGTGGATTGATTGGTCTAAACCCGTCCCGGATTTGTCGTATTGGCTTATTGAACCGCCAATAGTCAGATCCATCCGTCGTTATTTCGTGCCTTGGTTGCGCTGGCGCTGGGATTGATGCAACCCATACAGGGTTGGCTCACTTTTGTTTGTACCCAGGGTAGCGCGTCCCGCGCAACCCCGGGCTTTATGATACAATCCCTTCGGGATTGGAAATTGGCCAAACTCTAGAGCCTGTCATGCACTTTGGCGGAAGAGAGCATTGAGCATGAGAGAGGCGAATGCGGCCCAATGGATGCCTGCAAGAGTGGTTGCCAGGCGTTCA
>FTCV01001829.1_pt1 | contig 10829 bp, 8 predicted proteins | sample 1639691 | NCBI WGS metagenome assembly FTCV01 (sample SAMEA3914864, study PRJEB12502) | metagenome | biome: forest; material: soil | place: USA | collected 2012-03-12 | depth 0.3 m
GAGATTGGGCGTCAATCAAGGCGCGAGCGAAGCGGCAATATCCGAAGCGATCTTGCCCGAGCGAGCAACGCCGAGTGACGCCCAATATCCCCTCGCCCTCCGGGTTGCGTTGAAAATGGGCCGGCGGCTGCGTTGCTCCTCGGTTACAGGTTCATTGGAACATGCGCCCTCGTCGCGCCTTGCCGGCGGCCCATTTTGAACGCAACAATATCCTCCTTATTAGTCACTCAGGACACTAGGCCCATGGCCGCTCCTATGAGGCATCCGTCAAAGCCTTCGAACCCTACACCGACATTCAGGAGGTCAACGAAGACGCCCGCACCGCCGGCCGGAGCCTCCTGGCCGGGTCGATCCAGAAGAAGCACCGCTGCCACATCTACGTGAACAACCGTCTCGAAGGATGCGCCCCGAAGACGATCGCGGCGATGCTCAACGGGCTTGCGATCCCGCGTCCCATCGTCGAAGTCCGCCCCGTCCCGCAGGGCTGGATGGTGTACGAGAGCGACGACCTCCGTCCGAGCTACGCCAGCAAGGAAGACGCCATCAGCTACGCCCGCTTCCTCGGCACCCGCATGAAGCGCCGCGCATATGTCGTCGATGCAAATGGAAACATCGCGGACGATCTGGGGTTGGCGTTTCCCAATGAGCCCCGCGTGCTTTGATGCGATCAGCGACGGCACAGCCGTCCGCTAGAGAGCCTGATTAGACCACGCGGTCACCACCCCGGGCCGCCATGCCCTAACAGCTTCAAAACGCCTAGGCCCACCATCACCACAACCGGAGGAAAAATCGCACCAACCGATGCGAGCGTGATCCCTCGGGACACGGTGCGCGACCGACGGGGAGTAAACGCGGCAGCGATGGCGACGATAACATAACCAACGGGCAGCAACGCTATGAAGTCGCTGTACATCCGGCTGACAAGGCCAGATACAACCAGAGAAGACAATACGTACGCAATCCAGAACCACACGGGATCTGGATACTCGGCGGCACTTACATCCGTCATGTGATTTACGGAACCGTCGGTTACTGAAATTTGCTTCGGCAACGGAAAATTCGGTCGAATCAGCATTGGGACTGCCGTACCGAACAAGAACGCTGAAATAGAAGACAACACATCATATACCCAGTCCGGGATAGGACCGTTCAAAAATGCAAACTGAATAGCCAGCGCCCACCCAATGAACAAAAGGATATATCTCCGCGAGACGCGAAAACGCACAACCGTCAACGCCCCCGCAATCGGCAAAAAAGCAGAGAACACCCGGAAAAGCACCACCGATACATGGGTATTTGGACCTTCCCTGCTCATTAAAAAGACGTCCGTACTGCGCAATTGGTACATTGAAAACAACACATTCGCATGGCGCTGCGCGTCCACAAAGAATCCAAGGACAAAAGCAACGAGCGGAATGAGCACTAAATAATAGAAAATTACGACCAGTAGCAGCACCCTCACCGCGAGAATCAGGCTCGTTACGAGCTTGGATGGCAGTGCAATTTTCATCGCGCACCACCCTCGAAACATAGGGTATAAGGCCGGTCGATCCAGAGGCTCTCGAGTACTCTATAAGTCATTGGAAATCAGGATTCCCGAGTTTCAGTTTCGGAGGATGCTTCTATTTGTAGCCATAGACAGTGACCTCAGCATTCGCCACGGAATACTCGAGCCCGACATCGCTGGCAATTCGAGAAACTTCCTCGACAGCTCTGGCTCTGATCCATTCGACGAACACGAACAACACAGGTCCATTCTTGCTGTCGACATAGTTCGGCACGGGGACCCACACCGACGTACTTTCAAACGCCTCGTTTTTGTAGAGGAGCTTGATCTGTAATGGTATTCCAAGGTCTTCGACTGCGGCGAAGAACTCTCCCCATTTTGTGTCGTTTGCGAACGCGGCGAGATTTCGCGCATTGGCGAGCTTTCTAGCCTTCCTCCTGGATGCAATATCAGCCATTAGCGTTCGGACCGAACAAACCAAGCTCAGCGCCTGGTTAGAACTTCACCCGCAGCGCGAGGGGCACCGGCAGAAGAAACTGATTCTTCCCCAGTCAATCCGTAGGCTCGCGAGCACTTCGGAGGTTTCTCAGGACGCATCAGGAGCAAAGTCATTCGCGAAATCCTCCGCAGATACGTTTCGCACGATCCCAGCAGCACGCACAAAATATTTTGAAATCGGCATCCTCGAACCACTGTTCACACGATGAGCCGTTGAGCGCTTTTAATGCGTCTTCGCAGGCTGAGCACCACGCATCCGGGCGAGCAGTATCAATATCGTCTCCCCAGTAAAAGCCGACGCGCTCGCCACGATCAACAGCGTGCGCAACGTGAACGCAAACAAGGCCGATGCCTTGGCGTCCATGAGTATCACAGTTTACTTCGGGCGTTGTCATTTGAAAGAGCGCCCAGCGTCGCCCAACTAGACACTGGCCGCAACTTCACAGCCTATTTCCTCACAGTCCGGGTTCGCATTGGGGGAAGTCCGTCGCATGGCGCCTACCGTGCCTTCCCCACGCCACCTCCGCAAGCTCGGATCAGCCCATCACCCCTTCCCCTGCTTCCTCCGGATCCTCGCCATATGCACGGCGAGTTTCGAGGGCGACGGTAGCGTGAGCGATTGGATGGCTTGGGAGACCTCGGCTGGCGTCACGGTTCCTCCGGCGATGGTTGGGTGAAACTCGCGGAAATGCTGTTCGGCGACGCGCAGGCGGTGCCGGAGATGCGTCTGCCAGCGGGCCTCGATGTCCTGTTCGTCGATCGTCGCGGCTTGGGGATCGAAGTTCTGCACGGCACAAGTGTCCTGAGTGATTAATAAGGAGGATATTGCGAGAGGGAGATTGGGCGTCAATCAAGGCGCGAGCGAAGCGGCAATATCCGCAGCGATCTTGTCCGAGCGAGCAACGCCGAGTGACGCCCAATCTCCCCTCGCCCTACGGGTTGCGTTGAAAATGGGCCGGCGGCTGCGTTGCTCCTCGGTTACAGGTCCATTGGAACATGCGCCCTCGTCGCGCCTTGCCGGCGGCCCATTTTGAACGCAACAATATCCTCCTTATTAATCACTCAGGACACTAACCAAGAGCGCGGCAAGATCGACTTGTTCCACCTGATCTTCGATGAGACGCCCGTCGAGGGCGAGTTGGGCGCTGTCGCCTTTCTCAGACCACAGCGCGTGGATTCGCTTAGCGCACGGGCTCGACGCCTGACTCGACCAAATTGACCGATTCACGCAGAAGAACCCGCGCAATGGCCCAGTCGAACCAAAGCCCATTCGATTCCCCGCCCGGATAGAGCGAATCCTTTGCAAACGGCCGCTCAAAGATCTTCTTCGCAGCGGCCAATTCGGCGGTTGCCAACTCCGATTGGCCGAGACGATGCGCCGCCATCGCCGAAATCGCATGGACGCAAGCCCGCCGGGGCTGGGTGGTTTCCGAGAAGCCCTCCGATCGGCTGCTCCATTCGAGAGCCTGGGTGAAGTTTCCCCTGCGATACTCCATCAGTCCCATGGTCATCGCCATATAGGCAGATGCAAACGGCCCAGCCGCCCGGACAGCGGTCGGATTATTCAAGGTCTTGGCAACCAATTCAGCCGGTTTACGCAATCGCTCCAAAAACAATTTGTCTGAGGGCAGGAGCAAACAAGCTTTCAGCAGGCCACTCGCATTGACCGGAGTCGCCGCCCGGCCATACCCAATGATCGCGTCCTCTCGAAACTGGCGATAATCCTCAATCTCTCCCGCTTCCACCAAGGTTGGCGCAATTGCCAAAAGCACCCGCCAGGACGGGGGGGTGGCGGATCGGTCAAGGCGGTTTGCCCTAAGGAAAAGCGCGTAGTATTCGACCGCCTTGCGCTCCCGTTGCCGAATGGCATTCCAATCGCCGAGGGCTCGAAAAACCTGAGCGGCTTCCATCGCCGGCCCGATCGCGTCCAGCCGGACATTAGCCAGCAGGGCATCGGCATCTTCGACGCTGCCTTCCGACAGCAATACGGCTGCCTTCGAGATCGACTCCCGGGCCTTCGTTTGCTGCAGAAGCCGGTTTGCGTTTTCCCCCGCCTCTTCCGCGGCTTCGCGCAGCCGGACCTGCACCCGCCGCGCTTCTCGTTCCTTCAGGTAAAACCAGCAAGAAACCGCTGTGCCCACGATCAATGCAAGCGCAACCGCCGCAGCGGAGACGAATAAGCCTTTGTGTCGCCGAACCAGTTTCCCGAGGAGATAAAGACGGCTCGGCGGCCGGGCCGTAACGGGCTGATCATCCAGATAGCCCTGAAGATCCGATGCCAGGCCACTGACGGTCCCGTAACGCTGGCGCCGATCTTTCGACAAGGCTTGGAGGACAATCCAATCGAGGTCGCCACGGATCGTGGTCACGAGGTGTTTCGGGTCGGTGCCCCTGGTTTTGGCGGCGGCATCCCGTTGCTCTAGATCGAGTCCCAACAGAAGCGCCGAGGGAGCTGGCGGCTCTTCCTCCCTCAGGATTCGCAAGGTTTCAAACATGCCGGCCTGTGCCAACCGCTTGTTGCCGAAAGGAGTCGCGCCAGTGAGCAGCTCGCACAGCAAGGCACCCAGACTGTACACATCGCTCCGCGTATCCAAGTCAGGGTCACCCTCCGCTTGTTCGGGGCTCATGTATGCAGGAGTGCCCACGAACTGTTCAGCACCAGTCAGCGAGGTTTGCTCACCCAGCCGCTTCTCGGCCGCACGGACGATGCCGAAATCAATCACCTTTGGCACGGCCAGGCCGTCCTGCGATGAAATCAGAATATTCGACGGCTTGATGTCACGGTGGATGACGCCCTTCTGGTGCGCATGCTGGATGGCTTGGCAAACTTGGATGAAGAGGTTGATCCGCTCCTCGATCCCGAGCTTTTGCGCATCGCAATGCTCCGTGATCCGCACCCCGCGCACCAGTTCCATCACGAAGTAAGGGCGTCCGGTCTTCGTGACACCCGCATCCAGCACTCGCGCGATGTTGGGATGCTCCATCAAAGCCAGCGCCTGGCGCTCGGCCTCGAAGCGAGCGATGACCTTATCGGTGTCCAACCCACGCCGGATCACCTTGAAGGCGACGCGTCGCCGAACCGGTTCCTGTTGCTCGGCGAGATAGACAATACCCCATCCGCCTTCGCCAATCCGCTCGAGCAGTGTGTATGCCCCGATCTGAGAGCCCAATCCTTCCGGATCACTCTCCAGGGGTATTTCAAAAACCGGGAACTCCTCGCTAGCTTCGTTGGCAATGACCGCGCGGGCATCCACCGCGTCGCAGAAGAAGCTGTCGGCCTCCCGGGCGGTGCTCAACAACTCGCGAATTCGCGCCAACTGGCCGGCGTCTTTGCCACATGCTTGCAACAGAAACGCCTCGCGCGCCTCGAGATCGCGAATCCCAAAAGCCGCTTCGAACACGGCTTGCTCAACCTGACTTGTAACATCTACCCCCATTGTGATCTCACTCGCGCTCGTCCGAACCGCCGTCCAACTTCCGGATGATCCGGAAAAGGCAGACCTTCGCAAATGCCCATCGGCGCTCCACGGTCGCCTCGCTCAGTTTGATCGTCTGCGCCACCTGCTTATTGGAGAGACCGGCAAAGAACTTCAGCATCACAATCTCTGCGGCCTCGGGGTTCTCCCGTTCAAGCAGTTGAAGGCTTTCCTCAATCAGCAGCATGCGTTCATCCGGAGCCACCGTGCCCAAATCAAGGTCCGTAAGATCAAGCCGCTGGTGGCCGCCGCCGCGCTTTTGTCTGGATTTGTCCCGCGCGCGATTCATGAGAATCCGGCGCATTGCCTGCGCCGCAGCACGGTAAAAATGCGCGCGATCCGCCCAAGTCTGCCCCTCATCGCCCAATCGCAGCCACGCTTCGTGTACCAGTGCGGTTGGCTGCAACGTTTGGTAGTCCCCCTCTTTCGCGATCCGGGCAGCCGCCAGCCTTCGGAGCTCGCCGTATACCAAAGGCAGCAGCTGTTCGGAGGATAATGCCATTTCGATGCGGTCGCAGGACTGGGAGTTCGAAGGGAGTGGACTGATACGAAATTTCCAACGCGCTCCAATGTGCCCATCTCTCCAGACGGATGCCATCCTGCGCGAATGGAAAATGCCGGTGGAAACAACTACAAATATCAAGCACCGCAACCAATCTTTTTTTCCGTGAGAGCTCCCCTGCTCAGGATCGGAAATGAGGGGCACGTGGCGCCGTTCGTCTCGAATGATCAAATCGAGACCAAAATAAAAAAAGTGCCGGAGCGGTGAGGGATCTGGGCCGCAAATGGTGCTTTTACGGGTGCAATCAAAACTCGTTCAATGAAACGCACCATCCTCAAGACGATCCTGCTGACATCGATCACTCTGCCGTTTGTCACTCCTGTCTGCCATGCGGCCTCCTACACGTGGACGGCGACTGAGGGTGGTCCGCTGAGCGACGGTGGAGGAAACTGGGATCCGACCGGCGGCACGACCTGGCTGAACGGCACTTCACAGGTCTACGGGCCGTGGGGGAATACAAATGTCGATGAAGCAATTTTTGGCGTGGGGAGCGGTGCGGCCGGAACGATTACGGTGAGCAGCGTCACCGCGAACAAGATCACGTTCAATGCACCGGGCTCCGGCTACTACACGCTTTCAAGCGGCACGATCAGCCTCGCGGGTACGACTCCCACCATTACTGCCGCGAGCGGTGTGACGGCAACCATCGGCTCGACACTCGCCGGCACGGCTGGACTGACCAAAGCGGGCGCCGGCACCCTCATCCTTACTGATCCAGAAAGCTATACGGGGGCGACTATCATCAGCGCCGGGACCCTGGCGCTCTCCGGAGGCGACAACCTGTTGACGACCAGCGGAACGGTCAATTTCTCCGGAAGTTCCACACTGGATATCGGCAGTACCAACGAGACGTTCACCGCCCTTGGAGTGACCACCGACGGCGTCACCGGCACCGTACAGGGGGCGGGCACGCTGACTCTGACTGGTGCCTCGTTTTCCCTGGCACCAAGCGCCGGTTCAGCAACCCGCGCGCTGAATATGTCGGGGTTGAGTAACTTCGTTTATAACAATACCGCCGGCACTTTTGAGGTGGACGGCATGTCAGTTTCAACTGCTAGGGGTGACTCGGCGACGGTGACTCTCGCCGCAAACAGCACCATCACGGCTGCAAACTTGAATATCGGGAAAATTGGCGCCACCAACCCCGCAGGCACCATCAACACGGCGACATTCTATCTGGGGCAAAATACCGCCATCAACACCAACACGATCTGGGTCTCCAACTCCATGAACGCGGGACAGATTGGGTATCTTGCCGGCACCAACGCGCCAACGCTGACAATCCGCGGCGCGGACGGAGTTTCCCGAGTGACGACTATGAACGTGGGCAACTACGGGTATGGCAATACCGCGGCAGGTACGGTTGATCTTACGACGAATGTCACAGGCATTTCCACGCTCAACGCCCTTATTAATACCCTGACCATCGGCACTAATAACCGCGGCAGCAGCTTCTCCATCGCGTATAAAACGCAAGGCACGTTCACGATGGGTGCGGGCACGCTGGACGCGCTCACGATGGTGATCGGTCAAATCACCGCCGGTTCCACAAATACTGTAACCGGCTCTACCATCAGCGGCACCTTCAACTCGGGAGCCGGCGGCACGGTGAAAGTGAGCTCATTGGTCCTGGGCGACAACAACATCAGCTCCGGCAGCACGCAGACTCTGACCGGCACCTTCAACCTCAACGGCGGTGCAACCCTGTTTGCACAGAGCATCGCTCCAGGGCTCAATGGGGCAAGCGCCACCATTACCCGCACGTTCAATTGGAATAGCGGTACAATCCAAAACTATGACGCCTCGACGGACCTGACGATTTCCACCGGACTCACCACCTTTGCGCTAGTGGGGACGGGCACGCACGCCTTCGATCTCGGCGGCGGCCGCACTGGTACCGTCAACCAAGCGATGTCCAACACAGGCGCGCTGACCAAACTGGACGCTGGAACGCTGACCCTCACGGCCACCAACACCTACACCGGCACTACGACCATCAGCGGAGGGACGCTCCAGCTCGGCAATGGCGCGACTACCGGCTCGCTCTCTACCAGCAGCTCGATCATCAATAACGCTTCGCTCGTCTTCAAACGCAGCAACACGCTGACGCAGGGCACCGACTTTGCCAATGCGATCAGCGGCACGGGCGCCGTGACCCAGGCTGGTTCGGGCACCACCGTACTTTCTGGCACGAACACCTATGCAGGCGGCACCACGGTCAATGCGGGAACCCTGATTGTTGGGGGAAGCATTAGCGCCTCGGCCGCAATTGCGGTGAATGGCGGCATACTTCAGTTCAATGCCGCGCAGGCTTTGGGCCCAACGGCAACAGTGGCGCTGGGCGGTGGAACGTTGAATCTGAACGGAAACGGCCAGATGGCGGGGCCGCTCAGCCTGACTGCGGGCACGTCCACGATCGACTTCGGCGTTGGTAACTCAGGAGCAGTCTTCACGCTGGCGAACAGCAGCGCAGCGACTTGGCAAAGTGGCGCGACGCTGAGCATTGCGGATTGGAATGGCAGCCTGACTGGTGGTGGATCGGACGAGCTTCTCTTTAGCTCGAGCACGGGTCTAACAGCCGGCCAGATCGCCGATATCAGCTTCTTGAATCCTTCAGGCATGGCTCAGGGCGTGTACAATGCGCAACTTCTCCCAGGCGGGGAAATTGTGCCAGTGCCCGAACCTACCGCGCTTGCGGCAATGCTGGGAGGGCTTACGGTGCTCGGTCTTATGCGGCGACGGAATAGTTAGCAAACCTTTGAAGGGGAGCCTCACCGGGCTCCCCTGTGGGTAGTCTATGGGCCGCTCTTGATCACCGTGGCCGTGCGACGGGCGGTTCTTCCGCCTGGTCTAGGTGCTCGAAGACTGGCCTGAAATCGGTGCCGCCGCCGCCAAGTGACTCCAGACCGACGGCATCACCGGGGATGAACTCTTCCACCTTCTGAATCGAAGCGTCGCAGTAGATGACTTCGAGCGCCTCGGGTGAACATTCATCGAGCGCCGACTGGACCTCAGCCTGGAACTCAGCGAGCACTTTGTCGTCGATGGAGCCGGAGTTATCGACGGCGATCGCGATGCGACCCATGCGTTCGCTTCGCAGGGAAGGCAGGACGATGCCCGTGTGGAGATACCGGCGATTTGGCTCGCGCCAGGAGTAGTCGTCGCGCGCCAGCGTGCGCAGGAACTCACGAAGCACTTCGCGCCACGAGACCTTCGGCTTTACCAGCTCCTTCACGAAGCGCTGCAGACTCGCTGGCAGATGGCCGCGCTGCTTCGCTGTTGCCGCCGCCTGCACCACGGCCAGCGTCCAGTCTTCCTCGCCACCCTCGGGCCGATCTCCGGGCTCCGCGGGCTGTGCGACGAATTCGCCAGGCGAGGTGTAGCCTTGCGAGCCTGTCGATGGATTCGGTTGGTTCGTACCGTCACCTTCGCTTTCGCCGTCTCCACCGTCGTCATCCGGCAAGCGGGCGTAGATCTCTTCGCTGGAAAGGCCCGCGAAGCTCTGCTCACGGAGCGCGTCCTCAGGCAGCGTCCACGGAACGGCATAGCCGCGAGTATTTCCGTGCCGCTGCTCAAATGCTTCCCGATCCTCCTTCACATAAGTCTCCAGCATCTCGTTCACCTGGTAATCGGTGGCCATGTTCCACTTCTTCGGATCGCGGCCACCCATCCGCCAAAGATGCCCCTGCGCACAATGGCAGACCTCGTGCGCCAGGACCCCGCGCAGCTCGGAATCGCTGAGCTTTGAGACAAACGCGTCACTGTAGCGGATCGCTTTGCCATCCGTGCACATGGTCGGAACGGAGTCGTCGCGGATCATCGCCAGCCGCATCAGCAGCGAGCCATAGAATGGCGCGAAGAGAATCACGTCCATGCGCGCCTTGGTAAGCCGGTCGGTTGTCGGGAGACTCATTGATTTAGTTCAGCCACTTCTGGTTCGCTGTGACCCACTCGACGAATTCCTTGCAGGTCGGCAGGTCGGGATTCACGCGCTGCGCGTCGCGGATGAGGCACATCTCGTATTCCTTTGGAAGCCGCGCCGAGTAAGTAAAGACCTTGCGGGCGGCTTGTTTGGTGAAGCGCTTTACGAGCGCCGTCGTGACCGCGAAGAGCGCGGACGGATTTGTCGGGACGGGAGCGCGTTCCGGGTCGAGCAGGATCTGGTCGATCGTTGGGAGCTGTTCGTAAACCCGGAGAAATCCGACGAATTCCGAAGCAAAGGCCTGACCGGCAGCTCCGGCGATCACTGCCAGATCGGTGAGCCCGGCCTTCACCCATTTCCCGACGGCGGCGACCGTGCGAGGGCTCGGCGTATTCACCAGCTCGCGGGTCGGCTCGAAGGCATGGAGCAGATTCGGGCGAAACCGAATGAACGCGATGACTTCCGCCGGCACCTCATTCTGAAAGGCCCAGGCGCACCAGTCGTCCACGTTCACGGCGACTTCGACGATGGTATCCCAGCGTGATTTGACCGGTTCGAGGATGCTCTGCACGCCAGCCCGGTGCGAAGTGTCATTCGTCGCGCCGATGAAGACGACGTGATCGGAGATGCGATGGCCGTTCACACGGCGCGCGAGCAGGAGCTGCATGAGCGCGGCCTGCACGCTGTGCGGCGCCTGGCCGATATCATCGAAGAAAACGGCGAGCGGTTCCTTCGCGTGGATCATCTCGTTGAGATCGCCGAAGGGAAGGAAATGCGCTTCCTTGCCTCCGTTGGTAATCGCCGGCATCCCTTTGTAATCGGTCGGATCGGAGACGGCGGGATGCGAGACCATGAGCCTGTATC
>FTCV01000563.1_pt1 | contig 10820 bp, 7 predicted proteins | sample 1639691 | NCBI WGS metagenome assembly FTCV01 (sample SAMEA3914864, study PRJEB12502) | metagenome | biome: forest; material: soil | place: USA | collected 2012-03-12 | depth 0.3 m
CCGCCTGGTGCGCGACGTCGCTATCTGTGCCATCGTGCTCAGCATCGTCGCACTCGCGCCGATCATGTTCTGGCGGCTTCTGGCCGACCGGGTGCTGAGCTACAAGAACTTCAACACGTTCTACGTGCTCTGCGCCGGTTTCGGCGTTCTTGTTGTCTTTGAAATGCTGTTTGGCGCCATGCGCCGTTATCTCGTCCTGCACATCAGCAGCCGGATTGACGTCAAACTGTCGACCTACGTCTTCGACAAGGTGCTGAACCTGCCGATTGACTATTTCGAGCGCACCTCGGTCGGCTTGATCGCGCGCGACATGCGCGAAGTTTTCAAGGTCCGGCAAATCCTGACCGGCCAGTTGTTCAACACGATTCTGGATTCGGCGATCCTGCTCGTCTTCATTCCAGTGATGTTCTACTACAGCCCGACCCTGACACTTATCGTGCTCGGTTCGTGCGGCCTGATCGCTCTTTGGATCATCCTGATGCTGCCGGTCTATCGGCGCAAGTCAGCTGCCGTTATCAAGGCAGAAGGCGCGATGGGCTCGTTCATGATCCAGACGCTGAATGGCATGCGGACCATCAAGACGCTCGCGCTCGATTCACGCCAACGTCACCAATGGGACGTTCTGGTCGCAACCGCCGCGAAATACCGTTTCGCCGAGGGCATCACCGGCAACCTGATCAATACAGTCGTCACGCCGATCGAGCGTTTCGTCGTCAGCGGCAGCTTGGCGATCGGCGTTTACATGGCGATCTCTACCAACGAAGCGGTTTATCTCGGATCGATCTTCGCGTTCATGATGCTCGCCAACCGCGTCGCTGCGCCGCTGGTTCAGCTTGCCCAGATGGTCCAGCAGGTCGACGAAGCGATGGCTTCGGTCGCCCAGGTCCAACGGCTCGTCAACCAGGCCCCTGAGGAAGGGCGTTCAGGCCACGGCGTCCGTTCGCAATTGAAGGGCGACATCGAGTTCGCGAATGTGCGCTTCAAGTACAAGGGCGCGGTCTCGCCTGCGCTTGATGGCGTCAGCTTCAAGATTCCGCAGGGTTCTAGCCTTGGCATCATGGGCCGAAGCGGCTCAGGCAAGACGACGGTTACGCGGCTGCTCCAGCGCCTGCACTCGGATTATGATGGCCTGATCAAGATCGACGGTATCGACGTTCGAGAATTCGACGTTGATCATCTGCGCGCCAGCCTCGGCGTCGTGCTGCAGGACAACTTCCTATTCAGCGCGTCGATCCGCGACAACGTCACCATCGCAAAACCTGACGCCTCGTTCGAGGACGTCGTCAGGGCTTGCCGCCTCGCTGGCGCAGAAGAGTTCATTGAGAAGCTGCCGCGCGGCTACGAGACCTTCATCAACGAAGGCTCCTCGAACCTGTCGGGCGGCCAACGCCAGCGCCTCGCGATTGCCCGCGCCCTGATCACCGACCCGAAAATCCTGATCATGGACGAGGCAACCAGCGCTCTCGACGCCGAAAGCGAAGCGATCGTCAATGCCAACCTCGAGCGGATTGCGGAAGGCCGTACTCTGATCGTGATCTCGCACCGTCTGTCCTCGCTTGTGAAGTCGGACGCGATCCTGGTTCTCGAGCGGGGCACGGTCAGCGACATGGGCCGCCATGGCGAGCTGCTTCAACGCAGCGAGATTTATTCGCATCTGTGGGCGACGCAGAACAAGGATACCGACACCAACGTCGTGCCCTTGCGCAACCGCCGCTAAGAGTAACGCTCCATGTCCAGTATTGTATCCGCCGGCCGGACGACTCACGAGTTCAGTTCGGAGACCGATGGCATCCGCAATGGGCCTGAGCCGCTTGCCGTACGTGCAACGGTCTTCGTTCTTGCGGGGCTTTTCGCCAGCCTTCTGGTCGTCGCGGTCTTCGCGCTGATCGATCGCACAGTGTCGAGCACCTACGGAAAGGTCGTCGCGACCGAGTCGCCGATCATCTTCCAGCCGCTCGATCCGTCGATCATTAAATCGATAGACGTCAAGGAAGGCGAGCGTGTCGAAGCCGGCCAGCTTCTCGCTACACTGGACTCGACCTTCACCGCAGCGGATGTGAACCAGCTCCGCCTGCAGATCGCCAGCCTTGATGCCCAGATAACCCGCGCCCAGGCTGAGAACGAGCGTAAAACGCCGGTATTTAAGACGGGCAACACGCCGGATCAAGCCAACTATGTCGCGTTGCAGCGGTCGCTCTACGACCAGCGGGCGGCCCAGTACAAGGCGCAGATGAACAGCTACGAGGAAAAGGTTCGGCAGATCCAGGCCACGATTGCCAAACTTCAGACCGAGGAAGCCCGCTACAAGGAACGCGAGAAGATTTCGCAGGAAATCGAATCCATGCGCCAGCTTCTCGTAGAGAAGCAGGCTGGCAGCCGTCTGAACCTGCTGATCGCCAACGATTCCCGTCTCGAGCTGCTGCGCAACATCGATAACGGCCATAACAGCCTGATCGAAGCGCAACACAATCTGGCTTCGGCTCAGGCTGACCGCGAAGCTTTTGACCAGCAGTGGTTCACGCAGATCAGCCAGGAACTGGTGACTGCCACCAATCAGCGCGATACCGCTATCGCTTCGTTGCAGAAGGCGGAACGCAAGCAGGATCTGGTGAGGCTGACTGCGTCGGAAGCCGGCGTTATCTTGAACCTGACGAAGCTTTCGGTTGGTTCGGTCGCCAAGGATGGCGAGCAGCTCATGACGCTGGTTCCGCTACGTACGCCGATGGAAGCGGAAGCCCGCATCCTGTCGCGCGATGTCGGCTTCGTCAGGGCCGGCGACCCGGCAGTCATCAAGATCGATGCGTTCAACTATATCGAGCATGGCACGGCTTCCGGCCGCGTCCGCTGGATCAGCGAAGGCTCGTTCACGATGGATGACAATAACCAGCCGACCGACCCCTATTACAAGGTTCGGGTTTCGATCGATAAGCTGGAGTTTAAAGGCGTTCCGGATAATTTCCGGTTGCTGCCGGGTATGACCCTGCAAACCGATGTCAATGTCGGCACGCGTTCCGTGATGCGCTATCTGATCGGCGGCGCTATGCGTGGTGTTGGCGAGTCGATGCGCGAACCGTAAGCAACCCGGGATCGCATGCAGAACCTGTTGACGTTCAGAAACCTGACGACCTGGCGGCTTGCGCGTGCGCGGGCCGCCGATGCCCGCGGGGCCTTTTCGAAGAGTTACCAGCTCTATCGGAAGGTCGAGCATCTGCCTGACGCACAATTCGAAATCGCCCGGCTTTTCTATGCCGGCAAGGGAGTTGTGCGCAGCTATCCGGATGCAGCGATCTGGTTTCGCAAGGCGGCCGATCAAGGCCATGTCGAAGCGTGCTACGAGCTTGGCAAAATTTACCTGAATGGCTCCGCCGCGGTCCGCAACCAGAATTCCGCCGTGTGGCTGGAAGCCGCCAAGCAGAATGACGCCGGGCTGGCGGAAGATAATCTCAAGGTGCTCTATCCCGCCGGCATGATGCTTGAGGCCGATCCCAAGGAAGGCTTCCGCTGGCTAAAGCAGGCTGCCGACTATGGTCATACAGATGCGCAGGCGATGGTCGGTGACCTGCTCCGCCTTGGTCGCGGCTGTGAAAAGGATTTCGATCAGGCACGCGCCTATTATATTAAGGCCGACGCCGTGGAGCATGCCGGCGCCGCTTTCGGCCTTGGTGCCCTTTACATGGCAGGCCAAGGCACAGATCGCGACCCTGCCACAGCCGCCTCCTGGTACGAGAAAGCTGCACGGCGCGGCAATCTGCACGGGGCCGCGGCGATCGGGATGATGAGCCTGCAAGGCAACGGCATTCCCGCCGACATGAGCCGCGCGGCCGAATTCCTGAAGATGGCGGCGGACAAGGGCCATGTCCTGTCACTGTTCCACCTCGCCAAGCTCTATCTCAACGGTGAAGGCATCGCGCAGGATTACGATAAAGCGGAATCGTGCTTCCGCTCGGCTGCCAAGGCAAAGCATCTGCCGGCCTGCATGGCTCTGGCCGAGTTCTACAGCCGAGGCCTGGGCTCCGTACCCAATCCGGAAGAGGCCGCACGCTGGTATATGATGGCGGCGGAGCTTGGTGACGCCAGCGCGCAAATGGTCATAGGCCGGCTTTATGCGCGCGGCGAAGGTATCGGCCAGAACATATTCGGCGCGGCACGTTGGTTCCAGAAGGCAGCGGAGCAAGGCCACGCGACCGCCATGCACAATGTCGCGGTGTTTTATTCCAAAGGTGAGGGCGTTGAACGCGACACTGCGCAGGCAGCCAATTGGTTCGAGAAGGCGGCCCAGCAGGGAATGCCCGAATCGCAAACTCGCATCGGCATGCTCTACCTGAACGGTGATGGCGTCCCGAAGGATCGCGCCAAAGGCCTCGAATGGTTGGAGAAGGCGACAGCGAAAGACGAACCGGAAGCCCTGACCGCCCTCGGTAATCTGTACGTGAACGGCCCTGCCGAAACGAGGGACATTCCAAAGGCGGAGAACTATCTCCGCCGCGCGGCCAAGCGCGATCACGCACCGGCAATTCTGCTGCTCGCGAATCTGCTTTCACAGACTGGTAGCGACGACGCTCGCAAGTCCGAAGCCGTGTCCCTGCTGCGAACAGCCGCTGAATCCGGCCTGCCAGATGCTCAATATTCGCTCGGCCAGCGTATGCTGACGGCCGCGCAAGATGATGCAGGCCGTGATGAGGCGATGCGCTGGCTCGAAATGGCGGCCAGCGCCGATCACGCGCTTGCTCAGTTCAAGCTCGGCGTCCTGAATTGCACTGGCAATGGCATACCGACCGACCTCGAAAAAGGTGTCGAGTGGTATCGACGGGCAGCGAATAATGGGCACGGCGTCTCACAGTATAATCTCGCGGTTATGCTGATGAAGGGTCAGGGAACAGCGCCGGATCGGGAAGAGGCGATTGCCTGGTACAAGCGCGCGGCGGAATCCGGCATCGTCGAAGCGCAGCGCGCGCTGGATGCGCAAGCCAAGCTCGCGCCGGCAGTTCCGCCGCCCGCCAGCCCGCAGGAAGCCGCGCATCCCTGAACCTCGCGTCGTTATACGAGACTGGCTGCCCGCGAGTCCCGCCCTTCCCCGGCCCGCGGAATCATCTCAAGAGTGATTGCGCTCCTGCTCCCACTCTGAACGACAGAAGAGCCCTTTTATGGTTGGGCAATCGCGGCCGCTGACCAACATCGCAGTTTGCGGTGATTTCAAGCAGGTGCAGCTTGCTGCGCCGCTCAGCCGTCGCGTCGATCTCGGCAAGATCTTTTTCTCCGGGCGGCTATCGCGGAACGCGGCAGCACTTGGCCTCGCGCCGGAACAGGTAGAAAACCTGTTCCTCAAGGAATATCTGATCCAATTCCATGCACGCTACCTGAACCACGCGTTCGGCTCGATTTTCTATCCGCTTTACGACGCCATCTGGAATTATGGCGTGAAACGGCGCTGGACGCCCTGCGACGTGCTGTTGATGGTCATCCAGGGAAAGTCACTCGATCTCGTGCAAAGTGCGCGCAAACAGGGCAGCCGCATCCTTGGTCACCCCGTAACCTGCGAAGCAGGCTTCCTCGATCGTGAAATCCAGATCGAAACCGAGCGCCTGGGCCTGAATTTCGCGGATTTCGTTGAAGCAACCGACAGCTTCGTAGCGGAGGCCAAGCTTTGCGACCGGCTCTACTGCCTCTCCAGCCTCGTCAAGGAGAGCTATGTCGCGACCGGTTTCCCGGCGGATCGGATTGATGTGGTGCAACTCCCGACTGATCTCTCGGTCTTTTTTCCGAGTGAGGCACCGCCGCCCCGTCCGTTCCGGGTAGCCTGCATCGGTGGCATTTCCCCGGTGAAGGGCCATCTTCATTTGCTCGAAGCCTGGAAAAAACTCGCTTTGCCGGAGGCAGAGCTGATTTTCGCCGGCACCTGGCGGCAGGAAATGAAGCAGGCATTGGCCCCTTACGCCGGATTATTCGATTACCGAGGCCCGCTTGGCCAGGCTGACCTCGCCTCCTTGTATCGCAGTCTCTCCCTGATCGTCGTCCCATCAGTACAGGAGGGTTTCAGCCTGGTAACGGCGGAAGCACTCGCCTGCGGCGTACCGGTTATCGTCACCACGCATGTCGGTGCGAAAGATATCATCGTGCCCGGCGAGAACGGCTACGTCGTTCCAGTCCGCGACAGCGACGCCTTGGCCGAAGCAATCCTGCATATCTATCGTTCTCCGGAACTCGCAGCGCATCTGCGCGAAGGCGCGATTGCAAGCCGTGCGCGATTCCCGACATTGGACCAGACAGCCGACCAGCTCGCTGCGATCATTCGTTCGATGGCTGCATAACCCCACCTGCCCCGTAAGCGACAAAGTTACGCGGTAGGCGAAGCTCAATTGGTAACCCCGCGTCGCATCGACGTGTTAGCGTTTCACCGAAACCGCAAGGATGGTCGGCATGGTTCCCGTCAAGAAGCGTTCCCTGCTTGCTCTGGCCGCTGCGGCCGTATTTTCGTTTGGTTTCTCCGGCCTGACTCCGGTCGGCTTGCTTGGGTCGACGCCTGCCCTGGCATTTGATCAGGGACGGCCGACCGCAACGCCGGATCTTGCCGACTTGGCTTACGATAAGCTTGGTGATGCGTCCTATGGACCACGGCCGAATGTCGCCTTCAATCCGAGCGGCGCGATGGGTGTGAATGCCAAGCGCGAAAAGGGCGAGACCAACGAATTCTTCATCGAAGAGCAAAGGCATGGCGCCACTTATGTCCAGCTCGGTCTCGTGAGAGCCCGGCCGGAATGGCGGCAGCAGGGCTGGAATTCCATCGAATGGGGCCTCAGCCAGCAAAGCCCGGACGGTAGCTTCCCCAGCACGCGGTATGGCGTGCATAGCGAATCGATGTTCATTGAGGCGGCGAGCCGTGCTCTCCTGATCGAACACGAGGTTGGCGCGCCGGGTCCCCATGACGTGGCGAAGGCAGGCATTGTCGCCGGCGCCCGGTGGCTCGCGAGCCGCGATCCGCGCACCGATCGAGAGCTCATCGTCAACGCCGACTATACGCATCGTTTCTTCATCATGGCCTGCGCGCTCGGCAATGCGGGGGAACTCGCAAACGACCCGCAACTCAAGGCAGCAGCCGAATCCTATGCAATGCGCGGGATTGCGAAGCAGCGGCCGGATGGGGTCAACCCGGAAAAGGGTGGTTTCGATGTCGGCTACCAGGCGACAGGCATCGTCTATCAGGCGCGCTATTATGCTGTGACGCGCAATAGCGCCCTTAAACAACAACTTCGCGCCGCGATCGCACGGGGCGCAACCTGGCTCGCCAGCCGTGTCGGGCCGGACGGCACGGTCGATTCTGCGGGCAGCACGCGCATCTTATCCGAGTCAGGTCATGACCAGCGCGTGAAGGGCGTCCCGTACGGGCTGGTGATCGAAGCACTGGCGCTTGCCGCCTATGTCACGCAGGATCAGACGCTGAGAGCAAAGGCGGACGCGGTACAGCGCTCCCAAGCCTTCGCCGTCTATTATCTGCCCCGCTCCGACCCGGCCCGCGCACTAGCCAAGATGCCGGCTAAGGCTCACTGAGCAGCTTGGTCCGGCGCATGACGCGCCGGCTCTTATCGGAAACGCTTCGGCACTCCGTCGAGGCTCTGCGTTCGGGACCAGACGACGCCGCCGCGCACTTTTCTCGCCGGCGTACCGGCGTAGATGGAGTTCGGCTCCAACACGCCATTGACCAACGAATTCTGCGCAATGACGCAGCCAGTTCCGATAGCGCTGCCCTTGCTGACGCGCGCGCTGTTCGCCAGCCAGACATGCGACTGCACCAGAATGGAGCCTGGCCGATTGATCAATTCGCCGGTCTCACGGTCCCAGATCGTGTGACCGTCGCTGGTGCGCAGGACGACGCCGTGAGCGAACATGCAATCGTCCTTGACCACGATTTCGGAAGAAGGCGATTCCGCCAAAATCTGGCCGCCGCCGACCATGGTCGTGCTTCGGCCAAGCACAACCACCGCCTTGTCTCCAACCGCGGTCAGCCGGTCATTCCTCAGCGCGACATTGCTGCCGAGCAAGATCACGCAGTCGTTACCGCGGATATAGAATTTCGTGCCACTCAAGTTCGCCCGTCCGCCGATGACGAGCAGATTGTTCTGGCCAATGATCTCGACTTGAACATTCTGGTTAAACTGCACGTCTTTCGCAGCAAGGAAATGATTTCCCTCTGCAACGTTCATCTTAAAGTCGACCGTTGACGCGTCTACGTTTACCAAATTGTCGTAATCTATTAGCAACTCGACATTTTTTTCATTTTCCAAATCTCTCGCGCGGCTTAAGATTTCCACCCATCTTCTCCATTAGCCAACCGCTGGGCACAAAAAAATACCGACTGCCGTCGTTTGGATCATGTTTCGCATAGAAGGGACAATATGGAAACTCCCATCCATCGCAGCGTAAGACTGTCGGCGCTTGAAGGTTTCGCTCGATCTGAGAGCCTAAAAGCACGCAAGGAACGGCCGCTTCTCGTCGTGCGTGGCGACTTTAGCCACTTCCAGCAGTCCACTTTGGCGAAGGTTGCGGCAGCCGGCTATTTCGATATCGCCGATGCCTCGGACTGGAAGGCGGCCGATCATGCCGGCCGTCCGGTGGCGGCCATACGCTGGCGCGAAGGTGAGAAAGTTCCGGTCCCAAGCGGCTCGTTCCGTTCAGTGATCAACGATGTGCCATTCATCAAAAGCAGGGATGCAGTCCAGAAGGCGTTAAAGCGCGCGGCGGGCTACAATTCGGCCGTCGATCCTCGACAGCATGTCGGCCCTGGCGTAATCCGGTCGGCAACCAGTGCAGGGAATGACGGCATACCGACCGAATTTCCGGTTACGGCCGAACAATATTCCGCGAAGAGATCCTACGAATCCCTGATCGACAACGTATGCGGCGAGATCGGCGGCCAAAATTATGTCGTCGACATCACTTTGTCTCTCGTCGGGAATGCCGTCCCCTACTGCTATTTGAAATTCCGCAAGGAACGGAACCGCTTCCAGGCAGCCAACGAGCAGGTTGTCCTGGCGATACCAACCGACGTGTTGACGACGCAAGAGCTAGAGATTTGCCGACAGACGGTGCGGCATTTGAAACTCGGCTACGCTGAGATCAATGTCTTGCGCAGCTCCAGTACCGATCGCATCTACATCGTCGGAGTCGATGAGACGCCGCTTGGCCCTCCCCCGGAGCTTTCCGACGAAGGAGCGAAGATGGCGATCAGGCTTCTCGGCAGCACGATCGCCGATCGCTGGTGGCTGGCGTGACGCCAAGCTGATCTTCGCTCGAACCCCGCCTGCGAATGCATCCGCTGAGGCGAGATCAATTTACAAGCAGGACAGCTTGTTCCGTATCCGAAAAGCCGGGCAAAAGCCGCTGCAGCGTGCAGCGTCCCTCCATCAGGAGCATATTTCCGGCGGCACGCACGCTCTTGGCGTTGACATCGTCCAGCAGGATAAGGCCGCCCTGCCCCACGACCCGGCAAGCCAGCACCAGATCACGATAGGCGATTTCGATCTTATGACCGCCGTCGATATGCAGCCTTTGCCAACGTCGCGGGCGCTGCGTTGCATAGAGAGGCAGCACATCCTCCGAAGAGCCGATCCGCAAATCGATCCGCGCTCCGAAAACACTCCTGAGATAATCGAAGCAAGGTCGCGTGTAGCGATGCACGCCGATATCGATGCCGCTATAAACCAGTCTCGGATTGGCCGTCAGCGCCAGCAATGCGCTGTGGCCGGCATTGAACCCGACCTCAAGGAGACGATCGCCGGCCATTGCGAAGGCTGCGAACGCCATGCGCTTGTGTCGTCTCGTTGCATCGGGAATGTCGATAAATTCGGGCGAACGATGATGATAGAAAAGGTTGCCCTCGAGTTGCTCGCCCGTGGCGCGGATGATGGCATTGAGCTTTTCAAGATGACCGCGATAGGCCTCGACAAAAGGTTCTTCCGCCGGCGGTTCAAGAGAATTGCAGAAATCCTGCCAGGCAAGCAGGTCGGAAGGAGCGCTTTCAGTCGCGAACTTCTCACTCCCGCGCTTGACAGAAAAGCCAATCGAACGCAATCCGGACAAACTCAAAGGCATATTCCCTCCTTCGCGGGGCAATGACGAATAGGCACGCAATATGCTTCCGCGAGCCATGCCGTGGCATGCTATGACCGAACAACATGACGCCGGCCTGAATTAGGGAAAATTTTGGCAGAAGATAGCCGCATATGGATCAATCCGCCGCAGCAATTAACATTGATCAAACGCGATAGAGCCTGATGCAATACATACTTGCCGCAATCGGCTATATACTGCGATCCGCGACCGCGAGTGGTACAAAAACCGTCATCCATTCGCGCTAGCGCAAACACACAATCGAGCGTGGCTTATCATTTCCGAATGTGACGGAGAGCTTTGTGCAAGGCAAAATCGATCGCATCACAGATGGCATGATCCGGGGTTGGTTGCGGGATGCCAAGCGGCCCGGCCAGCGGCTGGTCGCCGAAATTCTGATCGACGGCGCCCCGATTGGAACTGTCCTTGCAGACCGCCGTCGCGGCGATCTCGTTGATGCGAAGATTGGCGATGGCGTTCATGGGCTTGAAATACTCGTGCCTGAGACGATCGATCAGACCAAGCCGCTGCTGGTGACGATGCGGACCCTGTTTGGCGGGGTTCCGATCATGATCGACGAGCGTCAGCTTACCCCGCAATTCGCGGCAGTTTCCGTGACCGGCAAACTGGAAGGCGTCAAATCGGGCTCGATCCACGGCTGGGCCTGGGACAAGAAGCACCCTACTCGCCAGCTTACCGTCCAGCTTTCCCATAAC
>FTCV01002732.1_pt1 | contig 10814 bp, 6 predicted proteins | sample 1639691 | NCBI WGS metagenome assembly FTCV01 (sample SAMEA3914864, study PRJEB12502) | metagenome | biome: forest; material: soil | place: USA | collected 2012-03-12 | depth 0.3 m
CGACCAACCACAACTACCTTCCGCAGGAAAATGGAAACGTCACCTTCGCGAACGCCTCACCGGCAACGGTTACGCTTTCCAGCAGTCATACGGTCGGGCAATTAACGTTCGACACACCGGCTAGCACCACGCTCTCCAGTTCCGGCGGTGCGATCCTGACGTCGAATACCGGCGTGACGACAACGTCATCTGCGGTGGGCACGTATTCCATCAACGTTCCGCTCCAACTCAACGCCCTCAATCTGTTTCACATTAACGCGGGCACGGTCGTGATGAACGGAACCGTGTCCGGAAATTACGGGATCATTAAGGATGGGAGCGGATCGCTCACACTTGCAGCGGACAACACGTTTTCTGGTGACTTGCAGCTCGAAGGCGGAACGCTGCGGATTTCCGGCATCAACACTTACAGCGGAAACACCGCAGTACTCTTCGGGAATCTCGTCGTCGCGGCAGAGGCGGCGCCAACTGGAGCACTTGGCTCATCCACATCCACAATCCCGATCGGCGCAGACAGCTCCCTATATGAATACGTGGGTGGCAGCAGCGCACGCATCACGATTGACGGCAATCATACGATTGCGCGGCCACTCGCCTTCGCAGACGGAATTTTTCAGAAAACTCTGGCAGCGACAAATGCTGCAACCGGCGCGACCTTCGCATCTCCAATCACCTTCGGGACTTCAACGGATATCCATCTCACAGCAACAAGCGCATCTGATGTTCTAAACTTTACCGGAGGAATCAGCGGTGGCACTGGCTCTGGAAAAGTCTCCATTGATGGATTGGGCGCCGTGGTCATATCAGGCGCCGGGAAGGCATACACATACTCGATTGCTACAACCATTGTCTCCGGAGCACTCCGGATCGATCCTGAAGTTACATTTACGGGGAGCGGCGACATCACGGTTAGCAGCGCCGGGCGACTTATTGTCCGAGGAGCCATTAGCGGAAACGGTATCGTGTCCGTCAATGACGGCGCCGTAGGCGGCGATGGCACGATCAGCAGAAAGGTTTCGCTGATTAATGGCGGCCAATTGTCACCGGGTAACGGCGTTGGGTCGTTGAATACCCTGGATGAGACCTGGTCTGGCGGAACGATGATCCACCTCGAAATTGCATCCGCGAGCGGCACCGCAGGGACTGGCTGGGATCTCGTTAACATTACCGGCGGCTTAACCCTCAATCTAGGAGCGCTCGATAGCATCAAGCTCGATCTATCAACGGTCTCCACCAACGGAAATGCGGGCGTCCTTGCGGATTTCAATCCAGCCTCAAATTACACTTGGACCTTCGCCACGGCATTGGGCGGCATTACCGGTTTGGATCCGGTAAGGTTCACCATTGACACTTCTGATTTCAAGAACGGCACCACGGGAGATTTCACAGTTAGCCTGAGTAACAATGCCCTGGTGGTCCAATACTCGGCTGTGTGCCCGAATCGGTCAGCCTTCCGTTGCTCTTCGGCGGAGGCCTCGCACTGCTCAATCGCCGGCGCAGAACCACTCCGACTTCACATAACCAACCCACACTCTTTATGCTTCGTTCACCTCTTCGCTTTACTCTCCTTTTTACAGGGTCACTTGTATTCTTTTCATCGGCGCGGGCCGCCTCTCCACCGCCCCCGCTCCCACGACCTGCGGTGAGCTTTGGCGCCACTATTTGCGATGACTGGATCTATATCTACGGCGGTAGCGTCGGTAAAGCCCATGAATTCAATCGCGCCTGCACCAAAGGCGACGGCTACCGGATGCAGGCGAAGCCCGGCGCAAACTGGGAACCGCTCCCGGATGGACAATCCTTGCTAGGTGCGACTCTTGTAGCATCGGAAGGAAAGGTCATCCGCATCGGTGGAATGACTGCTCACAATGAGAAAGGCGCAAAGAATGACCTATACTCGACAAATGAGGCCGCCTCGTTGGATCTGGCCTCCCGCACCTGGCAGCCTTTGCCGCCGCTCCCGGAGCCCCGTTCGAGCCACGACGCCATTATCTTCAATGGAAAGGTCTATGTCGGCGGCGGCTGGCTGCTAAGTGGCGACGACGGCGAGGAAGCCCATGCGACCCGGCATCATACCCTGCTCACACTTGATCTTGCGGCGCCTGGCGATGGCTGGAAATCCATTCCGCAGCCGTTTGAGCGCCGCGCACTTGCGATGGCGGCCTATCAGGGGCGCATTTGGTTCATCGGCGGAATGGATAACCAAAATACACAAGTGTTGACCGTGGACTGGTTCGAGCCATCCACCCAGACTTGGGGTAAGGGACCTGACCTTCCCCAGGGCCCCATGGCGGGTGTTGGCGTTGCCGCGTGCGAAGCCAACGGAAAGCTCTACGCAAGCCCCTATTCAGGCAAGGTTCTGACTCTTTCGGAAGACGGAACTCAGTGGCGGGAAACGACCGCCCTTCATGCCTCGCGTTTTTTCCACAGGCTCCTACCAGCTAGGGATGGCGGCATTATTGCAGTGGGAGGTTCGAATCGCCAGGGAGCCCTGATGGACCTCGAGGTCATCTCGCCATCTTCCAGTTCCGAGCAACCGAATACGACGCTATCTACGGCCGATAGCGCGAAGAATTAGCGCTCAAAAAAGGCTACTCTTGGTCGCTCGCAGAGCGGTGCCGCGCAGCGACCATGTGGCTGAAAGGCTCTAAGCACTTTCATCCGAAGGGGTAAGAGGAAATGGCGTGAGCAGGTGCATGACACACCTGTCTCCGTCAGCGCCTCCTCGTGAACCTCCCTCGCCTCTCCACGCTCGCCCTCTGCTGCCTCCTGCCAGCCCTGCCGACGCTCGTGCAGGCTGACGACGCCACGAAAGCGGATCCTCGCTATCCGTTCCGCACCGATTTCGCTAACGCCGAACTGCCGTGGTATTTGCCAAAGCCCGGGGAGTTTCCGCCCCACCACTCCGATCACCGGGTCGGCGGCGAACTCGTCGCAGCGGATTTCCTGCATCGCACCGGGCAATTTCGCACGACCAAGACCGGTGAACTGATCGAGTTCACGATGCCGACTTACGGCGCGATCAATTACCTCAACTCCGAGGCCGATCTGCGCGACGTGCCGCTCGGGACGTTCTTTCTCTTTTTCCTCAATCAGGACGCAAACGGCGGCTTCACGCGGCTTGCAACGATGCAGGATCAGTTTACGATGGATGGCGGTCACGGCTTCTCCTATCGGCTCGACGAAATCCACGCTCAAGACGGCAAGCTGCTAACGACCAAGCACAGCGTTTCCAAGGATCAGCCTGATCTCGGCAAGAAAGAGTTGTTAGTGAAGGCCGACACGCGGATCTGGAAGGGAGAGAGTCAGGTAAAACTCGGCGATCTCGCGGCCGGCGATGAGTTGCTATTCAATCTAACTGGCAAAACGTCAACGAACCCGGGCTGGTGCACGGACATCTGGGTTGGCGCCGATACCCACAAGCTGGCAACCGAGAAGCAGCGCAAGAAGTTCGCCGATTTCACCAAGTTCCGCGGTCTTCCCGCGTGGATCGACAAGACCGAAGGAAACAAGATTACCGCGACGCTCTTCAGCGGCGATTCGCAGAATTTCAAATCAACCTTCCTCGGCGCAGACTTCGTCGTGGATCGCGACGTCAGCGTAGTCGTTGCTAATGACGAGTTGCGAACATGGAACCCGCCCGTGGATCGGGAACGGGGCAAGGTCCTCGCCGTGCAGGACGGCCCGCGCGATTGCTATGGCAGCAGTGGCGTGCGCCTTGTCTTGACCGTACGCAACATGCTGGAGGGCTTTCGAAAGGGCCGCATCGTGCGGATTTTTGCGGGTCCGTGGCCGGTCAAGGATCAGCCTTATGGGGAAAGCCTCATGGGTTACGGATTTGAGCATTCCAAGACAGCGGAAGTCGTGGAGAACCTCGCGAAGGAGTATCCCAGTCAATTTCCGTACCGTACCGACTACGGAAACGAGCAGCTTCCATGGTATCAATTACAGCCGGATAAAGTACCGCCGCAGTTCTCCGATCACGTGGTACACGGAGCTTTGGTTTCGATCGATGCCGCGAAACGGACCGGACGGTTTGTCACGGATCGTACGGCCGAGGTCGTCGAGTTCTCTCTGCTGCCAAAGGCAACCGTTCGCTATCTTGCAACCGACGTCACGCTTTCAGATCTGCCCATCGGCACCCGCTGCCACTTTCATCTTTACCAGGATGAAAAGGGTGCATTCAGCCAGGCGAATCTCATCGAAGATGAGTTTAGCTATCTCGTTTCAAATGGGCTCACGTACCGCGTGGAAGCGGCGAAGCTCAACGAAGGAAAGCTGTATGTCGTGCGGCAGATGCCGCTGATGAAAAACTACAATGGCGATATGGAACAGCCGCCGGATATCGGCCGACAGGAGCTTCTCGTCTCATCCGAGACCCGTGTATGGAAGGGCGCGCAGGAAGCCCGGTTGGCGGATCTAGCCACAGGCGATCTCCTTCTCGTGAACGCTACCGGTGAAGGCACCGGCCAGCCATCGCACTGCACGGAGATCTGGGTCGGAGAGGAATCTCGAAAACTCGCCACCGAGAGGCAAAGCAAGAAACTCGCTGAAGCGAAAAAGCCCTGATTTTTCCGCAATGAAACACCTGGTTTTCGCTGCCGCAGTATCTGCTGTCTTAAGCTTCGTGCCCACGCATCAGGCTACGGCCAATCCTCTGTCTGCCGCCCCGGATGGAAGTGTCACGCCGCCCACGCCGGAAACGCTCAACAAGATGGTGCGCCCTTTCTTTGCCGAGCATTGCAACAAATGCCATGGCGAGAAAAAGCAGAAGGGCGACTTGCGAGTGGACACACTTGGAATCGATCTCGATTCGCCCAAGATCATGGGCCATTGGGAAGAGATCATGAATCGGATGAACTCCGGCGACATGCCACCGGACGAAGAAGATCGCCCAAAGGCGGAAGATATCGCCCGCATTTCCGAGTGGATCACTGGCCAGTTACTCGAGGCGGATTCCCAGCGGCAATCGTCGGCGGGCGAGCGCGTTGCGCTACGCAAGCTCACGCGCGAAGAATATGCCAATACCATCCGTGACTTACTCGGCGCACATTTCGATGTCACGGATCCCAACGGTTTGCCGGAAGATCCCGATTGGCACGGCATTCAACGGATCGGCTCTGTACTTACCATCTCGCCCGCGCATGTGGAAAAGTATCTCGCCGCGGCGGAGACCGTCCTGGATGAAGCCTTGTCGCTGAAAGAGCAGCCGAAGCATGAGCTCATCCACTGGGGACCGTTCGACATGCGCGGCTGGAAGCATTACCAGAAAGAATACGAAGCCCGGGGCATCGCGGACAAAGTGCGCGTGGATATTGTGCCCAACAATGGCGCGCTCGACGATCAGTCACTCGATATCAAGACTCCGGGTGACTATGTCGCGCGTGTCAAACTAAGCGGCCTGCGCCCGGAAGGCGGACGCGCACCGAGGCTCCGTCTCTACGCAGCGGATATCGGTCGCACTTTGTTCGAACAGGATATCGAGGCGCCGGAGGACAAGCCGATCACTTTGGAGTTCCGCACGCATCTGCCTGCCGGGCATCATCCGATCCACATTGTGAATTCGGTACCCGGCCCCAATCCTGAAGACCGGCGCTCGCGGCCCGGGCCGGCCATGACCGCTTTCACGGATCTCAGGTCGCGTCTGCCATGGCAGATGAAATTCACCGATGATGACGGGAAGCCCTGCGTGCCATTCCTGCTCCTCGACTCGATCGAATGGGAAGGTCCGATGTACGACTCGTGGCCCACATTGGCGCACCAGCGCATCTTTTTCGGCGGAGCCTTGGCGACAAAGGACGCGGCTTATGCGCGGAAGATCCTGGCGCAGTTTGCCGAGCGCGCCTGGCGTCGTCCGGTCCAGGACGCAGAAGTCGATCGCCTGGTGAAGCTCTTCGAAGATGCACAGAAGTTCGGCGATAACTTCGAATACTCGATCCGCACCGCGTTGCTCGCCGTGCTCTGCTCGAAGAATTTCCTCTATATCGAGGAAGGCAGCCCGGCATCCGCATCGCCCCAACTTAGCGACTGGGAACTGGCTTCACGTCTTTCCTATTTCCTCTGGAGCACGATGCCCGATCAGGCCCTGCTCGATCTCGCGCGATCCGGCAAGCTACACGAGCCAGCGACGCTCCGAGCGGAAGTTCATCGCATGCTGGCGGATCCGAAGGCCGTCGAGTTTGCACAGGCCTTTCCGTGCCAGTGGCTGCAGCTTCGTCGCGTCGGCATGTTCCCGCCCGATAAGACGCTCTATCCTGATTACGACGAGTATCTCGAAAAGAGCATGATCGGCGAGACAGTCGGCTTTTTCAGTGATGTACTCAAACGCGACGGAAGCCTGCGTGAATTCCTCGATTCCGACTGGACGCTGCTCAACGAACGGCTAGCGAAGCATTACGGCATTGAAGGAGTAACTGGCGACGAATTCAGGCGCATCACGCTGAAGGCGGAGGATCATCGCGGCGGTCTCCTTACACAGGCAGCCGTGCTGAGCCTCACTTCAGATGGCACGCGGCATCGCCCGGTCCACCGCGGAGTCTGGGTGCTGGAATCGATCATTGGCAAACCGCCACCACCGCCACCCGCAAACGTTCCAGCGCTCGGCACCCCCTCGGCCAATTCGCCCAAGACCTCGGTGCGTCAGAAGCTCGAGTTACACCGCTCCGATGCCAATTGCGCGGCCTGTCATCGCCGCATCGACCCAGTCGGCATCGCCTTCGATAACTACGATGCCATCGGCCGCTGGCGTACCGTTGAAGCCGTGCGGGACGGCTCCGGCACGGATCCCAAAGTGGACCCGAGCGGCGAGCTCTATGATGGACGCCAGTTTTCCGACGCAGCGGGCCTGAAGAAAATCCTGCTCGAAGACAACGATAAATTTGCCTTTGCCCTGACCGAAAAGCTCGCCACTTACGCCCTGCGACGGGGCATGACTTTCTCCGATCGCATCGAACTGCGGAAGATCGCCGAGCAGTCGAAGAGCAGCGATTACAAGCTCGCGTCCCTGATCGAGTCGCTTGCGAGCAGTCCTCTCTTTCTCAAGCGTTGATTACTTGCGAGTTACTGCCACCAGAAATCAGCTCCAAGAAATTCCCCGAAAATCGCTTGTTCTCAGCGAGCGAGCGCACGCCGCATCACTCATCCAAAGCCATGAGCAACATCGTCACGCAACGTTGGTTGATCAATCGCCGCCACTTCCTGCGTGGCCTTGGCGCCACAGTCGCCCTGCCCCTCCTCAATGCGATGATCCCCCTGCGGGCTCGCGCTTCGGGCACTCCGGAAAAACCGCGCCGCAGTGTCTTTGTATATATCCCCAATGGAGTGAATGGCATGACCTGGCAGGTAGCAAAGCCGGGACGCAGCTACGATTTTTCTCCTTCCCTCAAGCCACTGGAAAAGCATCGCGACGACATCACGATCTTCAGTGGGTTGCATCACCCCAACGGGCTCGGACAGGCGCATGTCTGCGCCGACACGTGGCTCACTGGCGCGAAGATCGATGCACAGAGCGCGCGAAAATACGAGAACACCGTTTCGTGCGACCAACTCATGGCGGAAGTCACCGGAGCGCAAACGCGTTTCCCTTCGCTCGAGCTTTCGATCAGCGCGGGGACGGGCCGCCCGTTGAATTCCACGACCCTTGCCTTCTCGCGCGACGGCGTTCCGCTTCCCGCCGAGGAAAATCCGCGTCTCGTCTTCAATCGCCTCTTCGGCGAGGAAGCTGGCGGGATCGCGGCGCAACGCGCACGCCTCGGCAAACGTCACTCCGTTCTCGATGCCGTGCTTGACGATGCGAATTCCTTGCGGCGCGAGTTGGGTACTGACGATCGCGCCAAACTTGATGAGTATCTTCACTCCGTGCGGGACGTCGAGCAGCGCACCGAGCGGCTCGATGCCTGGCTCGACGTACCGAAGCCCGTGGTGGACAAGCAGCTCGCCGCGCCCTTCCAGCGCGACGTTTCCAAGGCAAAAGCCGGTGAATACTGGCGTACGATGTTCGACTTGATCGTGCTCGCCCTGCGCACCGACATGACGCGCGTCGTGACTTACATGAATGGCAGCGAAGGCAATGGACTTGCCATTCCGGAAATCGGCATCACGCAGGCGCGGCATAATCTCTCGCATCACAACGGCGATCCCGTTGTGCTCGAGCGCCTGGCGAAGAGCGACGCCTTCATCATGGAACAGTTCACGCATTTCCTCGACTCACTGCGTGATGTGCGCGACGGCGACGAACCGCTCCTGGATCGCACGATGGTCCTCTTTGGCAGCGGCATGAGTTACGGCCACAGCCACTCGAATAGCAACCTGCCGATCCTGCTCGCTGGCGGCAAGGACCTTGGCCTCAAGCATGGCCAGCATATCGATTACAACAAGCCGCACCTAACCAGCGATTACACGCTTAGTTACGACGAATGGCGGAGCCTTTGCGGCAAGCCCAAGGACGAAAACGCGCGCCTGAGCAACCTCATGCTCACGATGCTCCAGAAGATGGACGTGCACGCGGAGAAATTCGTCGACAGCCTCGGACCGATTTCCGAAATCGTATAAGCGCGGACCGAGCTGGCGCCTCGGGGAAGCGTCGCCGCGGCTTCGTACGAACTTGCTAAAAAGAACCCGGCATCATCACCTCCCGAAATTCACCCGGCGATAAGTTAGTCAATCGCCGGAAGAAACGGCTGAAATAAGCGGGGTCCTGAAAATTCAAGCTATAGGCGACCTCGGAGATATTCATCTCCGTGTGCGCCAGTAGCCGCTTGGCTTCGAGTAGAATACGATGGCGGATCAGATCGCCCGCCTGGTGGCCAGTTTGCTCGTGAATGACCTGGCCGAGATGATCGGCCGATACCTTGAGCAGTTTCGCATAATCGACAACTGCCTGTAGCGTGCGGAAATGATGCTCCAGCGCCAGTCGAAAATTCCGCACCAGGATCGAACTCCGGCAATGCGGCATCCTGTCAGTAGCGCCTGCGGAAAGCCGGTCTGCCCGCACGAAGAGCACGCGCAGGAGGGCTCGCAGCGCCTCGTCGAAGCCGGCCGACTTATCCATAAACTCGCGCTCCATATCCACAACGAGCGCCGCCATCTCGCTTGCGGCGCTTTCAGGCAAATGGAGCGCCGGCCGGACTTCATCCGGAAACCAAAAGCCATGCTTCAATAGAGGGCTGGGTGGAGGCGTATTCCCATCAAAAAATTCCTGCGTAAAGCGGATGCCCACTCCATGAAGGCCTTTTGCATCCTCCCAACCGTGAACCTGGCCCGGGCTTACAAACACCAGCGTTGGCTCCCGGATGACGAAGCTTTGGAAGTCGTTGAAATGAATGCCGCCGCCTTCCAGTAAGAAAACTTCGAAGTAATCATGCCGATCAAAGCGCGAGCACTTTTGCAGGCGTTTGGCGATCCGCTCAAAGCGGGTGACATAAATACCTTCCACTTCGCCCGGAGGCTTCGGTTCGTCCGCAATACCGTGGGTCGGAGTGTGCTCTGACTCCAATGTCAGATCAGCCTGCGGCCGATATTTAGAAAGGGAGTCGCCCGCGACTTGATGTCCCCGCAACTGCGGCGTGCGCGTTTCACCAAGGGCACGTTTCGTTGCGAGGTTTCCCGCGCTCATGGCTCGTGGTCCGGGATCCTCGTTTCGTAAAGGGCACTCGTGATCATCGGCAGCGGTCTTTTGCGGGCGAGACGGGCGCTACGCGCCCAACGGTTTATCGAGCCGGAACTGGCGAATGGCGGGGTGGCGATCACAAAGATGCCGCATGACACTTCGATTTCGCGCACCAGTTCGAGCTACGCCGAAGATAGATATTCGAGTTACATCTTCCGATTGGTTGCCCCCGCCACACCACTCATATGAGCCGCCCCCTCCCTCGACAGTTCATGCTCGCTCCCAGCCCCGTCGCTCCCCCGGATAAGTACCGAAAATAGTCTGCAAAGTGCCGGAGGCTGCATTGGTGCAGGAGTCGCCCCGATGGGAAAGTCGCGATGTGAACACGACACTTGAAAAAACACTCGCGCGGAAGCAGACCGCTGCTCTTGCCACTCGTACAGATCTCACGGCCAAGGCAACCAAGGATATCACCGCTGCCCTGAACGCACTGCTGGCCGATATCTTTGCGCTCTACCTGAAGACCAAGAATTTTCACTGGCACATGAGCGGCCCGCATTTCCGCGATTATCACGTGTTGCTGGATAAGCACTCCGAGCAAATCCTTGCCGTCACCGACCCCCTTGCGGAACGTGTGCGCAAAATCGGCGGCCTCACGCTGCATTCCATCGGCCAGATCGCGCGCGAACAGCGTCTCGCCGACAACGACGCCGAATACGTGGAGCCTCTCGATATGCTGGCTGAACTGCGCGAGGACAACCTGATGCTCACCGCGCGGATGCGCGAAGCCCACGACATTTGCAACGATTACCGTGACGTCGCCACGGCAAGCCTCATCGAAGTGTGGATTGATGAAGCAGAACGCCGGACGTGGTTCCTCTTCGAGTCCTGCCGCGCAGGCACACCGCGTCACTGAATCTGCGATTCTTCTCTTTCGCCCAATTCTCGCTCGTTCCGTTCATCAATGATTGAGGCGGGCAGGTCGCTCGAATTCGATCGGGGTAGCCGCGTGTACTGCCTCCAGCACTGCGCAGCTTGACCGGGAGGAGAGCGACCTGAAAGGAAAACGTAGAAGAGAAGGTTTTCCGCGGACAATTAGCTCTGCTACCGATCGTGCAGAGATTCTTCAACTGGCGCCCTTTCTCGAATGAGAAAGGGGAGAGCGGGTGACGCGACTCGAACGCGCGACATCTTCCTTGGCAAGGAA
>FTCV01001232.1_pt1 | contig 10800 bp, 8 predicted proteins | sample 1639691 | NCBI WGS metagenome assembly FTCV01 (sample SAMEA3914864, study PRJEB12502) | metagenome | biome: forest; material: soil | place: USA | collected 2012-03-12 | depth 0.3 m
GCCTTTTATCTCGGCGCAGGCTCCTCCGAGTCCGCCAACGCATATGCAAGCACCGTCATCACCGCCGCGTTCTCATTCAGGTGCTTTGGATCCACCTTGTCAAAAGTATCTGCAGCCGTGTGGTGATAGTTGAAATAAAATCGGCTGTCCTGCACAGGCGCGAAACTGGGAACGCCCTGCCGCGTCAGTCCGGAGATATCTTCGCCAGTCTCCGGCGCACTGACCAGTGTCTCCGCCCCGATCGTGTCCAGGACCTGCGAAACTGGCCGCAGCCATTGCCCCAGGTCGCTTTTGCCCGAGTAGTAGATCCCTGCTGGATGACCCGCACCCAGATCCGACTCGATCGCCCCGATGTGGTCGGCAAGAAGCTCTTTGTGATCCGCCATGTACGCCGCCGCGCCTTCCGAGCCCTCTTCCTCGCTCATCCAGGCAACAAACCTGACCGTGCGCTTAGGCCGAATTCCAAGTTCCTTCAGCAGGTGAATCGCCTCCATCGCAACCACCACACCCGCGCCATCATCGATCGCGCCTGTGCCCAGATCCCACGAATCCAGATGGCCCGACACAATGACCACCTGCTCCGGATGCTCGCTTCCCTTCCAGTCGGCGATCACGTTATAACTCGCCGCATCCGGAAGCGCCTGCGGCGTCAGCGTAAGATGCAGCTTCACCGGACCCTGACTGGTCAGGCTCTTCAGCAGGTCGGCATCTTCAGCCGTCACGGCCGCCGCGGGAATCTTCGGCACATCCGGTGCATACTGGGTCATCCCAGTATGCGGCAACCGGAAATCTGCGCCTCCAACCGACCGCACCAGCACGGCCAACGCACCTGCCGCCGCGCCTGCAATCGGCCCTGCGCCTCGGTAAACGACCCCGCCGCCATACGCCTGCAGGCCATGTCCCTGTGCCGCCAATTCCTTGTCAAAACGATGGTTGAACAGCAAAATCTTGCCCTTCACCGCTCCGGCCGGCAACGCATGAAGCTGCTGCCAGTTGTCGACAACCACAACTTCTGCGGTTATTCCTTCAGGTGGCGTCGCAACGCTTCCGCCCAGAGCTGTCAGAACAACCTTCTGCGTGGTTCCCGGCGTCTGCCCCGACCAAGACGTCACCTCGGCCGTTTCCAGGCCGCGAACCCAGTGCGGAACCATCGCTTTCTCAAGCGTCACTTCCGCGCCGAGCGCCCGCATCTCCGCCGCCACGTACTCCACAGCCTGCTGCGCCTGCGCGGATCCACTCAAACGCGGCCCGATGTTGTCAGTCAGGTGGCGGAGTTCGTCCAGCGCAAAGCCGTCTTTCATAGCCGCGTCGCGCAGCCGTTCCATCGTCGCAAGTTGTTCAGGAGTCCACGCGCTCTTGCCTCCCGCCATCATTGCGTTCAGGCGATCGAGAATGCTCGGTGGACTGGATTGTTGCGAATTCTGCGCCGCAGAAAAAGGCGCAACGGCCATGGAAACTGTTGCAATCGCAAGGAGTACGCCGTATTTCGGCCTGAATTCCATGTCGGATGGTAGCATGCCCGCAAACGACACTTTCGCTTCGAATTGCGTCTAACAAATTGAGAAAGGTGTTGTGCAAGAGTGCTCAGAAGGATTGAAAGCTCTTGAGGAGCGCGAAGCGCATCACATGCTTTCGATGGATGCCTTGCCCGAGCCTGGCCCCTCGTATCTCGTTATACTGTTGCTAGGTGAATTGAACGCGCCGGCCCGAGGGGTTGGCTACCGAAGAGGTCATCAAACTCATGAAATCACTTTTCGAACGGCTGCGTACACGCCGTCTCGCTTCATCTTTTATTGTGCTTGCTACACTCTCGGCCGCCATCGTGGCCGGTTCTTTTGTCGCGCATGGAGTGCGCGGGCAGGAAAAGCAAAATGAGAGTACCGATGCAACGCCCCTCCATGTCGTTAATTCCGCAGTAGCCCCCAACGAGTTCGTCAAGATTGCCAAAGAAGTAGGTCCGGCAGTGGTGAACATTAACACCGAGACCTTGCCGAAGCAATCGACCACCCGGCACCGCAATCCGCATGGAAACATCACCCCACCGGGCGGCGGAGACGACGATCAGAACGGTCAGCAGCCCCAGGGTCCGGACGACTTTCAGAATTTCTTCAATCGCTTCTTTGGTGGCCAGGCTCCCGATGGCGATGGTGGCGACGATGGCCAGGTGCGCGAGTCGCTCGGCTCTGGTTTCATTGTCGATCCCAAGGGCTACATCATCACCAACAACCACGTGATCGAGCGCGCTGACAAGATTTACGTCAAGCTCTCCACCGACCCCGACACGCAGGACCTCGGTCGCCCCGCGCGCGTCATCGGAACCGACAACGCCACCGATCTCGCCGTCATCAAAATCGACACCAACTCCGCACTGCCCACCGTAAAACTCGGCAACTCCGATGCGACTCAGGTTGGCGATTGGGTTGAAGCGATTGGCAGCCCGTTTGCGCTTTCGCAGACCGTAACCGCCGGCATCATCTCTGCGAAGAACCGTACTATCGAGCCCGGCGCGAGCGGCCAATTCCAGCACTTCATCCAGACTGACGCAGCGATCAACCCCGGCAACTCCGGCGGCCCGCTCCTGGACATGAGCGGTGAAGTGATCGGCGTCAACACCGCCATCTTCACGCAGTCGGCCGGCTATCAGGGCATCGGCTTTGCCATGCCCTCCAACACCGTTGTCTCCGTCTACAACGACCTGGTCAGCGCCAGCCACAAGGTTACCCGCGGATCGATTGGAATCCAGTTCCGGCCCAACCTTTCCGGAGCGGTTAACCGCGTCTACGGATTCAAAACCGGTGTACTGGTGCAGCAAGTGCAGCCGGGCGGCCCGGCTGAAAAAGCCGGGCTCAAGCCGGGAGACATTATCACCACAGTGGACGGCCGTCCGATCAAGGATGGCGATGACCTGGTGAATGAGATCGCGAGCCGTAAGCCCGGATCGGCTCTCCGCCTCGGCTTCATCCGCGACGGTAAACCGACCGACACCACCGTCACTGTTGGCGACCGAGATAAGGTATTTGCGGAATTGAACAATCCGCAATCCGCCGCCGCACCCGACCAGCAGGGTGACGCCGGTGAAGCCAAGCTCGGGATCGTTGTCCGCGAAGCGTCGTCAGCGACAGTGGGCAAGATTCACACCTCGGGTATGGTCATTCAGTCGGTTCGCAACGGCTCGTTTGCCGACCTGCAAGGGCTTGAACCTGGTCTGGTGATCATCCGCATTAACAAACAGCCAACAACTACCAAGAGCCAGTACGATGCCGTCGTCGAAAAGCTTAAGCCGGGCGATGACGTCGTCTTCGAGGTAATGGATCCACGCCGCCCGGGCGACGGGATCAACTACATAGGCGGCACGCTCCAATAACCGCCAATATCGACCTGGAGCGGCTCAGACCGCTCTGAGTCAAAAGCGAAGCCGGCGTCCAGGTTCATCCTCCGGCCTGGACGCCGGCGAAGTGATCTGCATCTTAAGAAATGGGCAATTGTGGGCGCTTTCAGCCATCAGAACACAGTCCAAATGGCCCTTTACTTTAGTACCGTCGGCTCCGTTGTCTGTTGGCGCTGAAACGAAAGTGTTCGATAGAATGCCGGGAGGGTATCGTTTACCCCAACGACGAGGACCCCACCCGGAAGTCCACTAAGCAGAGGAAATGCAGCATGCTTTCATTCCGAGCAAGCCTGGCATTGGTATTATCCACGGCCATCGTTGCGTCGCCGGCCGTTGCCTCTTGCACGACTACCCGGACATCCACAACCAGCCACTCGCACAAGAGCCGCACCGCCAAGAAGTCGCGGCACAAGCTTCATGGCCAGCAGGCCATCGACCCGGCCCGCGTCACTCAGATCCAGCAGGCCCTCATTCGCGAGCACTACCTGACGACCCAAGCCAACGGCCAGTGGGACGCGACAACCATAGCCGCCATGCAGAAGTTCCAGGGCGACCAGGGCTGGCAGACCAAGCTGATGCCAGACTCGCGGGCTCTCAAGAAACTCGGCCTTGGACCCGACTATTCGTCAGCCATCAACGCCAAGGGCTCAACGTTTGGTGAACCACCGCCAATCAGTTCGATCCCCCCTTCGCAGGCTGCCGGATTCGCAGCCGCGGCGGGCACCAACGAATAACTCGGTCCAGAATCATTGAAGGGTTCAGCAGAAAAGGCCGCGGCAGGCGGCCTTTTTCGCGTTCCAGTTCTTCTACCTTAGAAATGCATCGGCGGAATCCCCTCAAGCAGGAACTCATACCGAGCGCGCAGCGTGTCGGGCCCAGCCGTGATCGGGTTGTTCAGGTGAATGAGCGCATCATCCGCGCCAAGCTTCGGCCAGGTGGGCAGTCCCGGTCCGTTGGGATCGCCTGACCGTGCAAAGTTCGTCCAGTAACTCATGATCTGATCGCTCAGTTTGCGATCCTCATCCCGAACCGTCCATCCAGGTCGAGTATCGAGCGTGCCAAACACATACTCGATATCGTCGGAGTGAAACGCAAATGTGCCCGGATGATACTTGCTCGGCGGCGCTGCCAGTTCGAAGTGATAGCGATACACCGGCGACAGGCCAGTCTTGCTGTGCGCCTCGATCCACTTCCACGTACCGAGAGCGATAAACGAATCGCTGCCGTAGTCAATCGCCGAACGCAACGCCTCTGCGTCCGTCTCGCCCGGATAGAGCTTCAGGAAAGCAACAGAGCGATCCTTGAACAGCCCGCCCGCCATGGCATTCCATTGCGCCGCGGTCATTCCGCGCATGGCAAAGAAGCTGCCTTCATCGGCATTCCATCCAGCCAGCAACGGCACATGCGCCTGCTTTCCTGCGGCGTATGTGTTTGGCACAGGTTCCGTGATTACCCGGCCATCGATCACCGGAGCAAATCCGGTTGTCCCCCTCTTCTTGGCCGCCTCGAGAATCTTATCCGTCGGCATCTCGCGCAGTTCCTTCAGTGACTTCGCGCCGGTCGAATCCACCCACGCATCATCCGTCTTGGCACGCTCAGCCACAGTCTCACCGCCGAGGTTGATGCCGCTCGGGAACGCCGCGCCGCTCTCGCCAATCGCCCGCTGGAACAGCCCCTGCGCCATCGGCGAAGCCATGAGCGTGCTCACTGCAAACGAGCCGGCACTCTCACCAAAGATGGTCACATTGTTTGGATCGCCGCCAAAGTTTTGGATGTTCGCATTGACCCAGTGCAGCGCTGCAACCATGTCCATCAGGCCATAGTTCCCTGCCGAACCGTTCGCCTCTTTGGCCAGTTCATCCGTCACCAGGAAGCCGAACACGCCGAGGCGGTAGTTGATCGTCACCAGCACTATGCCTTTCAACGGCAGAAAGTCGCCATTGTGGCGCGGCTCCGAACTGGCGCCGCCCGCATAGCCGCCGCCATGGATCCAGAACATCACTGGTAGTTTGCTCTTGTCGGTGGCGGTCGCAGGAGCGTAGACGTTCAGGAACAGGCAATCCTCGCTCGGTCCGCTGTCCTCAAAGACCATGTCCTCAAACACGCGTCCCTGCGCGCAGTGAGCGCCATACTTGGTGGCGTCGCGTGTTCCCTTCCATTTGGCCGCGGGCTCCGGCGCCTTCCAGCGCAAATCGCCCACCGGCGGAGCCGCATATGGCAGCCCCAGGTACGCCCGGACCTTGCCATCGTTGATCGTCTTGCCTTGTACCTTACCCTGTGCAGTCTTCACCTTCAGGGGATCGGCAGATGCCACGGTAGAAAGCCCCAGAACCAACGCGCCCATCGAAACGGCGCACGCCATCTTCGTACGAAAATGCATCACAGACATCCTCCGCGGAATACCTTATCAGGACGCACGAACCGCCCGCGGAGTTGCAGGAAACATTTTCAGGGAAGGAATCAGAGGATAGAACGGTCCAGTTCCGGTGCGAGCAGATCGGCCATCGTCTCACGCCGCCGGATGAGCCGCGCTTTTGCGCCTTCAACAAGCACCTCCGCAGGCCGCGGCCGCGAGTTGTAGTTCGAGCTCTGCGCCATCCCGTAGGCTCCCGCGTCGAGCAAAGCGACCAGATCCCCCGGCTGCACCGGCCGCAACTGCCGGTCCCGGGCAAAGAAGTCTCCGGTTTCGCAGACCGGCCCGACCACATCAACCACCCGCGCCTTCCCTGCACGCCGTTTCACGGGAATGATCTCGTGATGCGCCTGGTACAGAGCCGGACGGATAAGATCGTTCATCGCCGCATCGCTAATCACAAACGTCTTTTTGTCATTTCTCTTGACCCCCAGGACCCGGGCAACCAGCGCACCCGCCTGTGCCACCAGAAAGCGCCCTGGTTCCAGCAGCAGCCGTCCTTCGAATCCCTCAAGAGCCTGCCCCAGCGCCGCCGCGTATTCGCGCACTTTCGTTGCCGCATCAAAGCTCCCGCCGTGGTAATCGATGCCAAGCCCTCCGCCGGCATCGACAGCGCTCAATTCGATTCCAGCATCGTTCAGTTGCCGCACCAGCTTGTTCACCCGCTCCATCGCCGCGCCAAACGGATCGGCCGAGCGAATCTGCGATCCAATGTGAACGCTGACCCCATGCGCCTCAAGCCACTTGTTGCCGGCCGCGCGCTTGTAAATCCCCAGCGCCTTGCGAATATCGATGCCAAATTTGTGTTCACGAAGGCCGGTCGAGATGTACGGATGCGTCTCGGCGAACACATCCGGGTTCACGCGCAGCGCAAATCGCGCTCGCGTCTTGAGCTTCCGCGCCCGCGCGGCAAGCAGCTCAAGTTCAGCCTCACTCTCCACATTGAACTCGAGAATTCCAGCCGTGAGCGCCTGGTCGATCTCCAGCGCCGTCTTGCCTACTCCCGAGAAAACAACCCGCCCCACCGCTTCAGGCGCCGCCGCCTTCACGCGCTCCAGTTCGCCACCTGAAACAATGTCGAACCCCGCACCGCGATCCGCCAGCAGCTTCAGAATCGCCAATGCCGAATTCGCCTTAACCGCATAGCAGACCAGGTGCTCCTGCCCCGCAAACGCAGTCTGAAACAGTTGCAACCTCTCGACGATCTGATCGGCCGAATACACATACAACGGCGTACCGAACTTCCGTGCAAGGCTCTCCAGTGAAACTTTTCCGCAATGCAATGCGCTTTTCGGTTGCGGATAGTGAAAGGGGCGGGACGATGCAATCAGGGCGTCAGTCAAGCTCGGCATCCAGAAAGAGATTTCTCTTCTGAGCCTAATGCATTTTCGCGGATTCGTGGACGTGCTAGCGAATCATGCGTGCGGCAACTGGCCCCAGAATCGCCATGATCAGCACATACGCGGCAGAGAGCGGGCCAAGCCCCGGCTCAATCCCGACACCAAGACCTGCGATCACAATCGAAAACTCTCCGCGCGCAACGAGCGTCAGCCCCGCGCGAAGCCTCGCATTCTGACTTAGCCTGAAGCCACGCGTCGCCCAATACCCCGTCCAGATCTTCATCGCAGTCGTAACGGCTGCAAGAGCCACCGCGACATGCAGCACTGGCGGAAGGCTATGCGGATCAATTTCAAGTCCGAAGAAGAAGAAAAATATCGCAGCAAACAGATCGCGCAGTGGAGCAATCAGGCGATGCGACTGCTCAGCCATGGGGCCTGAAATCGCAATTCCCACCAGAAACGCGCCTATGGCAGCCGAAACCTGAAGCTTCTGCGCAAGTCCTCCTACCAGCAGCACACTCCCGAAGCCCGTAAGCAGAATCACCTCATCCGAGTGATGCGAGAGGAACGAGCTGAAGAACTCGCCATAACGGATTGCCCCAAACAGCGCAAGCATCACCGCAACCACTGCAATCAAAACCGAAACAAGAATCTTCGCCGGTCCGCCTCCAGCGATCAGCACCGCCGCGAGCGGTAAATAGATCGCCATCACCAGGTCTTCAATCACCAGGATCGACAAGACAGCAGGAGTCTCGGGACAATTCAACCGGCTCAAGTCCGACAGCACCTTCGCAATAATCCCTGAGGATGAAATGTAGGTGACGCCACCAAGCAAAATAGAAGGCAGCAACCTCCAGCCAAGCAGCAGCCCCGCAATAACTCCCGGCGGAAAATTTAAAACAAAGTCGATCACTCCGCCTGAAATCCCCGAAGCAAGGTTCCGCTTCAACTGCTCGCCGGAGTACTCAAGGCCCAACATAAACAGCAGCAGCAAGACCCCAATCTCAGAGCCGACCTCAATGAATTCATTCGAGAAGTTGAGCGGCAGCAGTCCGCCGTTCCCGAACGCAAGTCCAGCAAGCAGGTAAAAAGGGATCGCCGAGAAACTCCAGCGGTTTGAAAGGCGCGCGAGAAGAGCGAGGCCCAGCGTGGCCGCACCCAACTCAAGGAACACCTGGGTGAAATCGTGAGCTGGCTGGGTCAGCGGCGCCTCCTTGAATGAGACCGAAAACCACTAGCTCTGTAGATTAACGTGAGACAGTATCGTACGCTTCGATTGCACTCTGGTTAGCGCAGCCAGTCCGACAGCAAGCCGGCCACTTTCTCCGGTTGCTCGTAGGCAGCAAAGTGCCCTGCATGCTTCAGCAAATGATACTCGCACCCTACCGGAGCTGCGCCAAAGGCTTCCATTTCAGCCGGTGTTACAGAAGTGTCCTCGCCACCGGCGATGGCAAGAACCGGAACCTGAATCGTGCCAACCGTCGCCACCGAATCGGGCCGGGTCGCCAATCCAGCCTGCACGGCCACGAGCGCATTCTGAGACAGCGTCATCCGCGCCCGCAACTCCGGCACAATCTCGGGCCTCCGCGCGCGCGCCGTAGCTCCAATCAAGGTCTGCGCCATTCCATCAAACAGCGCTTCCATTTCTCCCGCGCGCGCCTGCGCAATTGTGGCCGCTCGTTTCACCAGGTTCGCTTCCGCATCCGCCTGGGGCTTGGAGCAGACGAATGCCAGGCTCCGCATCCGCTCTGGCGCTCTCCGCCAAAGCTCCAGCAGCACGTACCCGCCGATCGAACACCCGACAAAGTCAGCTTTGGGAATAGAACAGAACTCAAGCAGCGCAAGAATGTCACTCGCAAGCTGCGCGATGCTCAACACAGGTGCATCTGGAACACGTCCAAACGCACCGGCCGGCAAATTCGCACCGAGCTCGGACTCACCATGACCGCGCAGATCCGGGACAATCGCTCGAACGCTATCCAGTTGCTCGATTACGGGACGCCAATAGTCATGATCGAGAGGCGTGGGATGAAGAAAGACAATGGGCCTGCCCACTTCGGTATCGTGATAACTCAGGCTCGCTCCACCAGACTCGTATTTTCCCCTCATACGTTAGGAGGATACGCTCCCGGATTGCCAATCGGCTCTTCGGGAATGCCAATCCAGCCGGCAAGATAAGCGATTGCCAACAGGCCGCTCGAACAGAAGAATCCCACCACCGCAATGATGCGCACCACGGTCACATCCCAGCCGTTCGCTTGAGCCAACCCCATGCAGACACCGGCAATCACACGACCCATCAGGGGACGAACCAGCGGCCGTCCCGGCATAGGCGCCGCGGCGGCAACCACAGTTCCGCAGTTCGAACAGAAGCGTGCTCCAGTCGGTAAGCCTGCTCCACACCGGTGACAATAGAACGCCAAAGTGACCCCTCTTCCTGGTCTTTCAACTCAACCTAATCTACGAACGACCGGCGCGGATTGTTCCCCTATCCCCCGCCCGGACCGGTCGCCCCTAGGCGCCACGGTAGGGACTCTGCAGGCGCTTCCTCGCCGTATCGGCCCGCGAAGTATTCGGTCCAGCCGCAATCGCGGCCTCATAGTCCTTGACCGCCAGCTGGCGTTCGCCGTTCAAATCACGACACTCGCCCGCGGCAAGAAATGATCGAATCTTCAACTCCGCGCCAACATTCATCGCCTGCGCCGCCTGCTCATAAGCCTGCGCCGCATCGGCGTTATGCCGTTGCCCCCTCAGAGCGTCGCCCATCCCAAAATAGGTCAGTTCAAGCCGTGCCTGAGTAAAGTAGTCTGGCTTCCCGGCGTCCGCGAGGATGGTTCGGTAAGCATCCACGGCTTCCATTCCTTCGCCTGCATCCTTTCGCAGATTCGCCTCTTCCAGGCAAAAGAGGTAGTTGCGCGGATACTGGCTCTTCAATCCGCGAACCACCTGGATCGCGTCCTTGTATTTACCTTCGCGTCGCAGAAAAAGCGCGATCACGGTTCGTGCTTCGACGCTTGTGATCACCCCACGATTCCCGTCGTCTTGCAGCATTTCCATTCCGCGACTCTTCGATCCCGTCACGCCAGCGAACCCGACCACCAGTTTGAACGGCCACGGCAAGGATCCGACCACGTACTCGTACACTCCCACCACGAGCTTCGCATCGACATAATCCGGATCGAGCTGAAGCACACGCGCCTCGTCGTCCTTGGCCTTCGTCGCAAGCCGAAAACCGCCCGAAAACCCGCGCTCCACCATCGCCATGTAGGCGCACTTCAGGCTCCGCGCCCAGCCGCGCGCAAAAAGCGCATTCACATCATTCGGATTCTTGCTCAATTGCGCATCCGCTTCCCGAACGGCCTCGTCGGCGAGCGCGAAGATCCGATCTCGCACCGCCGGGTCCTCCTGCGTGGCGTGGCGCCCGCTCAGGAACCCATCGTTGGCGTAGAAAGTTGTGTCAAGCAGATCGAGCCGGTAAAGCTCCTCAAAGACCTCGGCATTCAACAGCAGCGCCGTAGCCTGGGGGTCGCCCGGATGCTGATCATGAAAGCGATCAAATCGTTCCACCGCTCCCGGAAAATCCAGGTTGTAAAAGAGCACATAGGCTTCGCGTACCAGCGGGTCACGATTGAGAGGATTCGTGTGCACCTCTCCGGCCC
>FTCV01002665.1_pt1 | contig 10800 bp, 16 predicted proteins | sample 1639691 | NCBI WGS metagenome assembly FTCV01 (sample SAMEA3914864, study PRJEB12502) | metagenome | biome: forest; material: soil | place: USA | collected 2012-03-12 | depth 0.3 m
CCGTCAGGCAACGGGCATCGAGGCCGCCAACCGGGCGGGCTCACAATGAAAGGAACCGAAAATGGCTACCGAAAAGAACAGCAAGCTGCCGACGCACTACCTCTATGCGGTCACCAAGCGCAGCGATGACGACAAGGGCTTCTGGACTCGGATCGGCGCAGCCTGGGCCAATAGCGACGGCAAGGGCTTCAGCGTCTCCCTCGAGCTCATGCCGATGAACGGCGCAAGCATCGTCATGCGCGAACCTCGCGAAGATGAGGCCGCGAAATGAAGCTCCTCAGCGAGGCGCAACGCGCTAAGCTCCTCGACAACGGCCGCCGCCAGGCGGCCGTTAAGGGGACCCCAGACGAGCTCGACTTCGAGCCGGTGGTGAAGCTTTTCAACCCAGGGGGCGCCGGCACATGGCTCCTTACTGAGCTTGAACCGGACGGCGACGTCGCGTGGGGACTCTGCGACCTAGGCATGGACTTTCCCGAATTCGGGACCGTCAGCCTCAAGGAGCTCGAAGAATATCGAGGAGCATTCGGTCTCACCATCGAGCGCGACCTCTCCTTCCAGGCGCAAGCGCCGATCTCGGCCTACATCGCAGCAGCCAGCGAGGCGGGTCACATCGTCTGTGACCTTTCTCTCAAGGGCTCCTGATCGGAAGGGAGGGGGCTCGTGAGAGCCCCCTCGCGACGATTGCCAACCATTACCGCCCTCGCCGCAAAGGCCGCGGCTATTCTTCGATCATGCGCACCACAAGAAGAACTCGCACTTACGTCCGCGTCAAACCTGCGCGCGCGTCGCGTTCAGGCCTTCCGCGACGGCAGATCATGCCGTCTCACGCGGCGCTCAGAGAACGGGAGCGCCCGATCCCGCCGGCACCGGAGGTGTTGGAGCGCGTCGCAGCGGCGGCGCTCGAATTCGAAACCGATCCCTATCCCGATTACGAGCTTCGCCTTACGCCAGAGGGCGGCATCCTCGTTACCTACAAGACCGTCGACGACAGGCTTCGCCACAAGATCGTCGCCGCGTTCCTCTGGTTGGCGGCCACGGCGGTCGATAGCGCCGTGCTGCTGGCCTACGCCTCCGGGCTTCAGATGCCGCTGCTTATCGCAGGCTGGATTGTGGCGGCGTTGCTCAACCTCATCATCGTCATGAAGCCGATCGAGGTCTATCGCACCATTGAAATCAGACCCGACTGCATGATCCTCGACGGGTCGGACACCTTCTTCCTTCGTCACATGCAGGGTGAATGGCCCCAGCTCGAGCCGCGGGGCGACCGTTACGTTCTGGCAGGAATCTACGGGACCCGCTTCGTCGAATTCCTCAGCCTTCCCGTCTTCGATGAAAATGATAGAGCGCCAGCGGTACTGGCGCTCCACCTCGGCTTTGCCATGGAACAACAATGGGGACGGCCTACGGCCGATCCCGCGTCTGGGCAAGCTCCCAGGCCAGCGCGATCGCGCGATTCCTAATTTCCTCGACGTCGTCATGTTCGAGCCTGATCGCAGCGGCGGGAGCTTCGCCCTCCATCATAAGAAGCTGGCTATGGTGGTTGCGCGAAAATGCCTGTCTCAGTTCAAACGGCACAATCAGTTTGTCGAGCCGCCTTGCGATATACCCGAGCGTCGCCTCATCGCCGTTGGCAAAGGTCTGAATGAGACCGGCGTTGCCAAGGAATGTCTCCGCGCTCTCGGCGTAGTATCGGGTTAGCTGGCTGATGTCCTGCAACACACACCAGAGCTTGATTCCAAATCCCGGGAAATACGCAACCGCCTGTTCCATGATCGCGAGATGCTGCAGGACCGCAAATTCTTCCATGAGGAACAATATCGGCGTTCTTGACCGGGGATAGCTGCCCATTCGCTCAAGCACGGAACATGCCAACTGGACCACGAGCCGAAGCCACCGGTAGTGACTGATCATCCTGCCAACCGGCAGGCAAAGGTAAATCGTCGTTGGTCGATCGGAACGAAGATCCGAAAGGTGAAAGTCCGAAAGCCGCGACATCTCGCGAAGCGGGAGACTATCAAGGAAGTCGGTCTGGGCGGCGGCCGTTGAGAATATCGAGCCTCTTTCGTTTGTCGGCGTCGACAAGAACCTGCGAGCTATGCCCGCGAGGATGCCGCCAAAGAAGTCGTCGTGAGACGCCATCGCTTTGAGCAGGGTCTCGATCGCCGCCTTGTTCTCGTCGAAATACTCATCATCGAACTTGCCGTCTGCCTTCTTGCGAGACCTCGCGGCGTCCAGGAGCCGAGGATGCGTTAGTGTCAGAAGCTGCCGCACCGTCACGAGATCGCGTCCATCTGGCAGCGTCAGCGTGAAGAGGATAATGCCCTGCAGCAGCACGCGGGCGGAGTCGTTCCAGTGCCTCGAGCCGCCATTGGGGTCATCCACAATCAGAGCTTGGGTAATGCCGGCCACGTCATCGATGATGCTGTCGTCGTAGGGTATCTCACCAAGCTCTTCGAGGGCGTTCCACATCGAGGCTGGCAGTCCGGATTGGTGGAAGGGGTCGAGGACAATCACCTGGTGGCCCAGCGCCCGCCTGATGGCGGCGCTCCTCTGCGCAAGTTCGCACTTAGGATCAAGCACCAGCATGCTCCCCGGATAAAGGTACAGGTTAGGTTCGAGCACGGTAGACGTCTTGCCCGCGCGGGAGCCGGCGATGGTCACCAGTGGCCGGTCGTCCATGTGGCCGATCATCGTGCCGGCGATCTTGCCAAGCACGATCTGGCCCGGCACCCAATGCATGGCCGCGAGCTGCTCGGGCGCCATCCAATAGTTGAAGGGTGGCCTGTCGGCCATAAATCGAGGCGTCATCACGCCGCGGGGGAGCGTCTCCCCATAGAGCTGTTGCGTCCGCCAATCGAGCGACGGCAGGCCCATCCTGCCATTTGTGCGCGCCGTCGATAGCGGCGTCGCCCATTTCCCGCGTTCCGACTTTTCCCATGGCCACATGTTGGAGCCTCCTGTTGTGATGGGGGCCATCATAGGCGGCACCGGAACGTGTGGCGGCGGAAGGTCTGGTGATCTCCGCCACCGACGGGTGAGCATCTCAGCAACGACAGGGCCGTGGCATCGGTCGCGCGGCACGACGGCAGTGAGCCCCCTCATCCGCGCATCCTGAAACAGCGGAGGGATCACATGAGGAGACTGAGAGAGAAACTCGCTACAACGCTTTTGTTCGTGGCGCACTATCTAACTTATGGCGTGGGTCGGCCGCGCAAGCCGCTCCTTGGGCCACGGCCAGGTCCGCATTGGCGCGGCTTTTCCGTCACCATCCGAGAAACACGCGTCTACGGGATAACCGTCTTTGGTTGGAGCCGTGACCATGCCGAGGAAAAAGCGCATCTGATTTAGTCATCTAGAGATCCAATGCTTGATTGGAAGGAGACCGAGTTGGTCAGCATGAGGGTGAGGGAGGCGCTCTAGCGCCTCTCTTTCTTTCAAGCTCTAGAACAGTGGTCGAGATGGGGGAGTGTACAAAGTCACGGCTGTGAGCGGCGATTACCAAGCATTCCAATGGAGACGGTGAAGGTAGAAAGATAGGTTAGGGGAAGAGGGTAGCCAGATGTCCTTTGCCTAGGCAAAGGAATTTCAGGGGCCGGCTTCGCTTATGGCCCCCCGAACCCCCAGGACGCCTGCGCTCGGCCAGGAGACGAAATTGAACCGATCAAAATCAGAACCGCGTTCGTATCAGTTAAATATCGGGCTGACCGAACGCGAACTGCACATCCTCAAGCGCCGCGCCGAAGAGCTTGGGATGAGGCCGGTGCATTTCGGGCGGGCCGCAATTCTCGAAAGCAGTGGAATTCGTCAGGAGGCGCCGGAACCGAAATTCGATCGTCTGGTCTATGAGCAGCTTTCGCGCCTGGGCAATAATCTCAATCAGATGGTTCGGCATCTCCATAGGACTGGCGATCCTTTACCTGCCGACCTCGAGCCCCTGTTGGCGGATATTCGCCAGATCCTCACTCGGAGGATAGGCCGGTGATCGTCGTTATTCATTCTGCGGGCACCTCGTTCAACGGGCTCGGCCAGTACCTCTCCCACGATGCAAATGCCTCGACCGACGAGCGCCTCGCTTGGATTCACACCCACAATCTAGCGCACGATGACATGCGGTCAGCCATCGACGAAATGGTATGGACACACCGTGACGCCGAACTGCTGAAACAGGAGGCTGGCATTCGCGCCGGCGGTCGCCCGACAGAGAAGCCCGTGAAGCATGTAAGTCTCAGTTGGTCACCCGAGGAGAGACCGACGCAGGAACACATGGTGGAGACGGCCGAGGATTATTTGCGGCATATGAAATGGGACGAGCATCAGGCGGTGATGGTCGCGCACAGCGACAAAGACCATTCCCATGTACACCTCATGATCAACGCGGTTCACCCGGAGACAGGGCTAACGCTCGACGATGGGTTCGATCGGCGGCGGTCGCAGGAATGGGCCCTCAATTACGAACGGGAGCATGGAATATTCTGCGAGCAGCGGCTTGAAAATGCGGCCGACCGGGAAGCGGCACCCACGCGACCGATGTGGAAGGCTTTCGAAAACTCCCGACAGGAGTTTGAAGCTGCGGAAAAATCACAGCAGGAAATTAAGGTCGGTTTTTCGGGCGGCGTAGAAAATCAGGATAATCCGGATGCGCAGGAATGGCGCCGCTTGCGGGGGATTCAGAAGGACGAGCGCATGTCCTTCTTTGCTGAGGGAAAACTCGAATTCAAGGCATTGCGCCGGGACGTAGCTCGCGAAGTCCGCGAGGAATTTCGGGAGCGGTGGGCCGACTATTACGCCGCCGTGAGTATGGGCGGCGACGTCGAACAGCTTGGCGCTTACAAGGACCAGCTTGTTGCAGAACAGCAGGGAGTGCTCGAACAGCGCCGTGATGAATGCTGCGCGCAGCTCCGAGTGGTGCGGGACGAGAGCTACCGCACCATACTCGACGGTCAGAAGGAGACGCGCTCGGAGTTGCGTTCTCGTCAGGACTCGGGCCTCGACAGTACCTTCTGGCTAAAATCGATTGCCGAAACCGCGCTCAGGAGCAAGGCGGAGGGCGACACGCGCAGCTACTATGGCGAGCTCATGGCGGGCGCCGACGAGAAAGCAGGCGAAGGGAAGGAATCGAAACCGGCTAAGCCGATGATAGGAAGTGTCGAAACTGGCCTGAGGCCAGCGGCCGGCCTTACAGTCTCGGTTGGTCTTGGCGCCCTTTCAGGGTTCGGCACGCTAGCAGACCGTCTTGCAGATGGCCTGATCGGCGGTCCCCGGGCGCCGCGCGCGCGGCCGGTCAGCACTGAAAATAAGAGGTCGAGCGATCACACAACTGCCGAACAGGTGAGCCGCGACTATGTCGAAAAGCGCAAACGTGACGAGGACGAATATCGGGACCGGCAAGAGCGGGACGGTTGGGACCAATCGCGGGGCTGAGCCAGTGACCACGCTCGGCACCCCTGACATTTCGGTCACCCATGAGTACAGAGATTTCGGCTATGGCCAGGGCGCAACGGAAATTCGGAGCATTTTTGCCGCCCGGTTTTCTGACGCGCGCAGGCGATTGCCGCGTCACGAGATCCCGTTTGCGGTCATTGCTCTTAGGGAAGAGAAAGCGCGCGCGCTCGAAGCACTAGCTCTGCGCTGCGCTTCAAAAAAGGACGAAGCCGCGGCAGCACGACGCGCCCTTGAGAGGCAGGAAAAGCCCGCTATAAGGCGAGCGCTTTTGGCTCCTAAGCCGCAGTTGGCTGTCACACACTAAGGAGGTCAGCATGGCTTTGCGCAATCGTGGAATCCCACTTCAGCTTCTGTATCTTGGGCTCGTCTTGGTCGCACTTTTTACGGTGATCTGGATCGCGTTGGGCCGAGGCGCCCCCTAAAGCGCGGGCGTCGCAGCTGAAGGCGCGGCAGTCGTCTTTCCTTCCAGGTATTTTTTGACCCCATCATCGAAATACGCCCGGTCGAAATCCGCTAGGAACACGGTGAAGTTGTTGATGTGGGTGTCGTCGCTTGTTTCAACGTTGACCTGTAAGCCCGTCCCACATTTGCGGAACTGCGGATTCCCGCCAGGTGCGTTGTAGGTTCCCGAGAGCGTTGGCATGAAGCTGCTAATTGCTTCGATGCCTGCTAGGCCGAGGAGTGCGCTGCGAGGCAGCGACGGAATCTTGCTGCCATCCGATCCAACCAGTGCGAAGGGCACGCCATCGCGGCCGCCGTCCCCTTGTGGGCGCACCGGATCGACATGACAGCGCCGAAACTCCTTATTTCCCGCCGGAAGTGCGCGACCCCGCGGATCGAAGGCCCAGTCGAAATCATGACCGGAGTTATCGGCCGGTGACGGCTTGCCGTATGTCGCGGCCAGCTGATCGTAAAATGGCGCGATGGCGGGGAGCGTATTGCGGTCCACGTCTTCGGAAGGGTAGTTCACGACGCGTGCAATCGCGTAAAGCGATCCGCCGTCACCGTTGGGCGTGAAGCGCAGGCTGAACCACTCGCCCGTGACGTCGTAAACCGGATCGCCGCTCCCGTCAGTGAGCTCCTGATGCCTGAGCCCATACATGTGACTCGCGGCGCCCGCGAGAACTGCGACCGGAGCAAGAATAGCTCCTGACGGGGGAGTTGGCCCCACGCCCCCTTCGGCAAGCTCTCCGACCGCGCCATTGTCGAGGAAGGCATAGGTCGTCGCGAACTGGGTCGCAGGGTTATGCGCGATGAGGACGGCCTTGGCTTGATCGATAGTCATACCGAGCTTGAGCCCGACTACATTGAGGTCGGTCGGATTCTGTTGAGCCAGCACGCCGTGCGCGCCAGTGAGTAACGATAGAGTGGCGAGCACCAGTGGTGTCGCACAACGACCAACCTTCGTCATGATCGAACCTGTGTTTTTGAGTGAGGAGCGTCGGGTTGTCGCCTAGTTCGTTGCGACCAAATAATGCCCAAGAGGCGTGTTGAAGAATTGTCGGGTGACGGTGACCTCGCGAACGATGCCAACCATCATCGGGGGTTCGTCGGGACCGGTCGCGTCGACATCGCTGAGGTCGACAGTGGCCTGCGCGAGAATAGTGCGGTCAGGATCCTTCGTAAGTACGGCTTCGGCCGCTTTTGAATCGAGCATCCATCGCTGCGCGTCGCTGGCGTTGTCAAAGCGCAATCTAACCTGTCCTTGGCCGAAGCATTCGAAAATGACGAACTGACTCGGATCGAAGCCAGAGAGGTCATATTCGCCCGCGGTTGAATCGTATTCGCCGAAGTTCATCTGTAGGGCGATCGTCACGGTCGTGACCGGCAGCAGCGAGGCCTGGAGAGCAATTAGCCGCCCCTTCTCCGCCTCCAAGCTGTGCTGCTTGTCGAACTCATTGGCTCGCTGCACTGAACTCGCGTGCGCGGCGAAATCATCAAGCGGTGGCGCAAGCTTCGCGAGCTTGTAATAGAGCAGGCACATCGCATCATCGGTCGGCTCGGTGAGCGTCGTGTTCGCGGCGGAAGCGGCCGACACTCCGAGAACAAACGATGCAGTGAAAGCGGCTAGCCAATTCTTGTTGAGCAAATGAGCCTCCGTAGCGCATGACAGTAGAATAGGCACTAACAACGACAGACATTGCGCCGGGCTCAAGCGACGTCGGTACTATCAATGCAATGCGACAGAATTGGGTATTCTGTCACATAGAGCGGATTTGCTTGACGGACTCTTGCTAACTTCCACGCGATTAGCTAGCGTTGCCGGTAGGTCGAAGAGCGGGAAAGCGCCGCGATCAGGGCGTTTCCAGAGCTTGAGACAGAATACCCAATACCGTCATGCCTGCTCGCCGGTTGGACGGTCGGAGGCGACGGATGCTCTCTCGCGCAGATGGATTCACGTTATTTACGGCCGACGGGCTTCGGAAGTACGTCACGCCGCGTGAGCGCGGTGCTTTCATCGACGTCGCTTCGCGTATCGAGCGCTCGGACGTCCGCGCGCTTTGCCTGCTTCTCGCCTTTTCGGGATGCCGAATATCCGAGGCCCTTTCGTTAAAGCGAAGTTCTATTGATCCCGAGATCGGCGTGGTTACGATCCGCTCTCTGAAGAAGCGCGGCCGACTAATTTATCGTCAGGTACCGATTCCGGATGAGGTGGTCAGCTGGCTGCTTGCGATGTCAGCGGGGATGGCACTCGACATCTGCTTTTGCCCACTATCGCGAAATCGTGCCTGGCAGTTGGTGAAGGCCGTAATGAACGCCGCTGAAATAGCGGAGGGCCCGCATCATACTCCGAAGGGCCTGCGTCATGGCTTCGCGATCCATGCCTTGCGTTCGGGAGTGCCTCCCAACCTCGTCCAAAGGTGGCTGGGACATGCCAGCATCGAAACCACGATGATATATCTGGAGGCCGTTGGTGATGAAGAGAGGGCGTTTGCGAGCCGCATGTGGACCGAGATCGTCAATCATGCGCCTCGGTCGACACAGTGACGCGGGAGCATTAGCCCGACTACCAGAGATTGCCGCTGTTTCATGGAGCCAAGATTTTGGGTTCGTGCAACTTTGTCTCAGACAACCAACCAAAGGAGGCAGTCAATGGCAGAGGAGAAGAACGATAAGCGACCGACCCACCGCGCATATGTGGTTGTGGGAAACGGGGACAATAGCATCTGGAGGGAGATCGGGGCTGGATGGGCCCACGCGGACTCCCGTGGGCTTAACGTCAAGCTGGACGCCGTTCCGATTACTGGGTCGCTCGTGTTGCGTGAGCGACGCCCGGAGGAAGATGGCGGACCCGAACGAGAAGACCCGCCACGCGCCGCAGAAAGACGCGATGGTCCGAGGATGGGGTGAGTAAGAAAGGCCGGAACTATCCCGGCCTTTCCCTTTGGCGAAATGCCTATTTCCCACCCGCAAGATCGTCGTTCAAAACCTTAGCGAGGTGCACGGCCCCGAGTGCGAGCTGTTGCATAGCGATCGGCTCGAACTTGTCGAAATAGGCCTGGTCAAGAATGACCGCATGGCTGAGGTCTGAGGTCAATTTCGTCTTAGGTGGGAGGGCCGCGTAAACATCCTGGCCGACGCCGTGGCATTGGTTGGCCCAAGCCTCTTCGGTGTTATCGGCGAGAAGCGTCGGATCAAGGTGGGGGATAATGGTCGACTCGAGATCGCGAGAAATCTGGCCCCAGTCATAGTGCTTGTAGAGCAGGATATCGGTATCCCAGAACATGTGCAGGTTGGTCAGGTCGCGGTAGGTCGAACTGTCAGGCGCTGGTCGGCTGATGTTGAAGCTGACGATGACTGCGTTGCCGCCGAGATCGTCCATCGGCTTCCTCTGACCCGCAACCGGCAGGCTTTGGTATCGGTCGACGCAGTGAAGCGGTTGCGAAAGGTCACCCACGAGGTGAACGACGAAATACAGCGCCTGAGCACGTTCGGCATCTGTCTTGGTAATGTCCTTGAGGATCGCCTCCTGCGCAGGAAGCGCCTTGAGAAGGCACGTCCCGTAACCTGGATCATCGCCGCAGTCGCGGGCCGCATCATACTTGAGCGTCTTATCGACAGTGTTGGCGTCTTGGCCAAAGGGGATGTCGATGAAGTGCCAGTTTGAGGTGTTCTTGTTGTTGGCGCGGTAGTCGTCAGCCCAACTCCCGATAGACGCTAGTGAGATCGTGTTGGTGCTGTCGGGTGCAATCTTGAGCAGGCGGTTCACAACCGCCAGAGGTCCCGTATTGAGCTGGTGATACGCGACCTCGGCGATTGCCGCGTGCCCGTCCTCGCCCCACGCAAATGCGGGCGTGGCGGCAAGGCATAGTCCGAAAGTAAGTAAGGCTTTCGTCACACGCATTTCATCCTCCTGAATGCGTCGTGGAGATTGCGAAGGGCACGCGCCGAACCAATGCGGTAGTCGCGATCCAATAACTAATCGAAGACAATTGAAGTAACGCCGACAGCGTGCCCATTTACCGGCTCCTGAGTCAATCTCACACTTGCGCGACGCGGAGTGCCGCCGTCACTACACAGTGAATTTTGAGAGTATTCGATTGTGCATATCGGCGGATGCAGGGTTTGGGGATAACGCGTTGATCCCCGGAAACAACCGGGAATCATTGGCGTATCGGCCACTCCGTCATTGGGTGCAGCGCAGCAATAAAGTAGAATATCGTTATTGTTAACATTTGGGGAGCGTGCGCGATGCCAGAGGTTAGTGCCGAATTTTCCGACGACCTTTTGCGGGGCGCGGACGAGATAGCGAAATTCCTGTTCGGCGAGAATGCCAGTCGTCGCAAGGTGTATTACCTCGCGAAATATACCCGGATACCTTTATTCCGCATCGGCTCAGTCTTGTGCGGGCGGCGCTCGGTCCTGACGGGCTGGGTCAAAAGCCAGGAGCGGAGACTCGCGGGGGAGCCGATGGAAATGGACGCTACGCAGGCACCTTGAATTCAGCCCAAGCGAGCACCGTTGGCCACCCGCCGCCCTCCGGACTAGAGCCCGCTCCCTCCTAATCGCGCCATTGCGAGCTGGGGCCGTGTCCGCTTCGCGCCAGAAGCAGATCGTGCTCACATCTTATCGATGACTTTGTCGCCGCCGCTATCCGGCGCGTCTGGTGCAGCTGCGATGACTGCAGACACAATTTCCGTCGCGGACCCAATCACCAATGGTCTGATCAGCTGGCGACTGTGCAAAAATCCCGCATGCTCCATGTGGTCGAGAAGGGTGAGCATCGGGTTCCAGAACCCATTGATGTTGGCAAACACGATCGGCTTTCGATGCTGACCAAGTTGCGCCCAGGTCATGATCTCGACGATCTCCTCGACCGTCCCCAAACCCCCGGGCAGCGCCACGAAGGCGTCTGAC
>FTCV01002272.1_pt1 | contig 10783 bp, 7 predicted proteins | sample 1639691 | NCBI WGS metagenome assembly FTCV01 (sample SAMEA3914864, study PRJEB12502) | metagenome | biome: forest; material: soil | place: USA | collected 2012-03-12 | depth 0.3 m
CCGACAACACAAAGGTCGAGTTCCAGGGCATCGGCAGTCTCACGGTCAAAAACGATCTCAGCAACGTCGCCTTGATCCTGGATGCGAGCAGCGTCGTGACCAAATCCCTCGTCATCGACGGCGATGTCATCGGCGGAACCTTTACAGATAGCGCGCACATCACCGCCCACGCCCCGGTTGCCTCCATGCACATCGGGGGGTCGGTGATCGGCGCGGCAGGACTCAGGTCGGGCGTCGTGGATCTCGAGGGCGGCGGCTTAAACTCGCTGACGGTGGGCGGATCGATCCTCCGCGGCGCGTATATAGACAAACAATCCGGCATCCTCACCGTCGCCGGCCAGGCGCAGACGATCCAGATCGGCGGCGATATCACGGGCATCGTTAACTTCGGCAACGCCAAGACGGTCACCGTCACGGGCGGCGTGCTGGGGAGCGCTGTCGACTCCGAGGGCGACCTTTACGGCGGGACCGTCGGGACGCTCAGCGTGGGGTCGATCCGAGGCGGCCTCAGCAATGGGGGTGGCACCTACGGCCGTGCAGGTTATGTGGAAATCAGCGGTGACATTGGCACGCTCAAGATCCCCGGGGGCATCTTTGCCGGCGAGAATGTGAACGGCGCTATCCGGTTTTCCGGGATGATCAACGTGGATGGCTCCGTGGGTACGGCCGTGATCGGCTCGCTCGAGGGCAATTTCAGCCAACTAGCCTACATCTCCGTGAAAGGGGTCGCCGGCCAGGATGCGATCAAGACGCTCAAGATTACCCACGGCTCCACGTTTGGCTCCATCGTCGCCGGCTTCGGGACCCAATACGTTGACGACGCCGGCGCTCCCGTTGATTCCGGCTTCGGCAGCATCACCATCGGCGGCAACTTCACCACCAGCTTCATTACCGCCGGCTCGAATTCCGGGAGCGACGAAGTCGCAGGCAATGCCAACGACGTGAACGTCTCGTCCACGGCCACGATCGGCAGTGTGAAAATCGCCGGGCAATTCAATGGCCAGGCGACGTCGGGCACGGTGTATCACATCTCCGCGGGTGTGATTAACAAATTCCAGGTCGGTTCCGCCGTTTACGATCACGCGGCGCTGCACGCGGGTGTCAACTTCAACACCATCGGCCTGGCCTCGGTCATCAGTGCTGCCTAGGTTTTGTGAACGGATTTCCCGTCCTCCTCGTTCCGAAGTCGCACTTCGGGACGCTCGGGGCCTTGGGCCTGCCAAAACGGCACTTCGAGACGAGATGAAGTCCTGCCCCAACGGGGCTGCGTACCAAAGCCCGGGGTTGCCCGGGAGTTCGGCAACGAACTGCCGGGCTACCCCGGGGATATAAAGTAACGTGAATTACCCCAAAGGGGTTGCGATCCGCGTCTCGCCAAACGGTGTCCGTGTCGCAATCCCGTTGGGGCCTGTTGGAGTAGAGCGCGTTGTTCCCCTCGTTCCGAAGTTGCCCCTCGACACGCTCGGGGCCTCACACAATTTTGCACAAGACTAGTACAAGTAACACATACTCAAGTGAATATCTCAAACCCATCGCCTTTCGATTTTGATCCCGGTGGTCCCCGAGATTGGGAAGAGGCCCGAAGGGCCGCCCGGATATTAGACGGCAGCGCAAGCTGCCGTATCACCAAAATTACGCGTCCGCCCCGAAAGGGGCAGAGCAGAAAGGCGGCTTCGGCAAGAAGCGTTGGAAAAAGCATCTGCGCGGTTGAAGCACGTTTTGATCTCCTTCACTCGCATGGATTCCCCTGTCCCATTCGGGGCGTCCGGCGTGTGATCCGTTGTCCGGCAGCTTGCGCTGCCGGCTAATATCCATCCGGCCCTTCGGGCCTGAGATTGGCGAGCAAAAAAAAATCCCACTGGCGGCTGGACGCCCATGGTCTATTTTCAGGGCTCACGTTATGCCTAAATCCACACCCGCTGACATCGCCGAAGAAGTGAAGCGGATTTATGCGGAGCTGGACCAGCGGCCCTTCGAACGCCACTGCACGGCGCAGACGACTTGTTGCCGATTTCAGCTCACTGGCCAAACACCCTATCTAACCAAAGCGGAAGCGTTAGTCGCCGCCGCTGCCTGGAAAAAGACGGGCCGCGGGCGATTGGCGGATGGCGGCAAGGAAGGGATTTGTCCCATGCTGGAGCGCGCGACCGGACGTTGCCTTATTTATGCCGACCGGCCATTTGGTTGCCGGACCCATTTCTGCAAGGCGGCGGGCGGCCCCTACGCGCGAAAACAAGTCGCCGACCTGATCCACCGGCTCGAAGATCTCAGCCGCACGCTCGGCCACACGGAAGCCATGCCCATGCAGCGAGCGATGGAAGAGGCCATGCGAGATCCATCCCCGCGCGGCGTCCCGACGCAGCCGTATCGGCGGTACTGATTAGCCGGTGGATTGCGGTAGCTGACGAAAAAGGGGGCCGTCCTCGTAATTGACACTAAGTTGTCGCGCCTATCACATAGGTAAATACGTGAGGAGTGGCGGTTACTTGCAGGTGTCAAGAGTGAGAGCAAATCCGCTTTACTTGTGTCACTTTATGAGTGAGCCGCAAGCGAGAGGAGCACGGGCTACGGCTTTTTGCGAAAGACGAAAGCCAGGAACACGCCATGGCGATGCCGTAGCCTGCAGCTTGGCATACGGTCTTGTACTGAACTTGGGTTGCGGCGACCCTTTCGGGCTCTGCTTCGGGACTCGAGGCGTAACGCTTTCGCGATAGGACGAAGAGACCAGCGGATGCAAGGAGAAGCAGGGCGAGAGTGAGGAGGAGGGCTCGTTTCCACCAGGGCATGGGAGGGAAAGGTTGGAGGTGCGTTTGTGGGTGAAGGCAAGGGGAGGGGGGCTTAGTGGACCGATGCCGCGTGGTCCTCGCCTCCTTCGCTTCCCTACGTTACTTGTTCATCTTCCAGCGTTTCCCGGATCACTTTCAAAAACTCCGAGACCCGATACGGCTTGGTCAAATAATTTGTGGCGCCGGATTTGAGCAATTGATCGATGCGCGCGCCCATGGCGTCCGCGCTGACCATGATCACGGGGATGTCCCGCACGTCGGGATCAGCCTTGAGGCGGGCGAGCACTTCCTCGCCGGGGATATCCGGCAGATTCAAGTCGAGCAGGATCGCATCGGGATGATGTTCCCGCGCCAAATCAAGGCCGAGCCGGCCTTGCATGGCGGAGAGCAGCTTGTACTCGGGATGATGCAGGAGGATGCGCTCGACGAGACGCAGATTGAGATCCTGGTCTTCGATATAAAGTAACGTCTTGGCCGGCGCCGCGGGATTACTGGTGATGGCCGGCGTCGCGGGTGTGGATGAGCCGTTGTCCGGCGGCGCTTCCGTAAGCGGAATTTCCAGCCAGAAGGTGCTGCCCTGGCCTTCCACGCTTTCGACGCCGAGCTGGCCATCAAGCGCATCGACGATGCCGCGCGAAAGGGCCAACCCGATGCCGGTGCCCTCGATCTCCGTGGCCTCCGCGCCGAGCCGCTCGAAAGGCATAAAGAGCCGGCCCATTTTTTCCGCCGGAATGCCCAGGCCAGTATCCGCGACGCTAATGCGCAGACGGCAATCCGGCGCGGGCAAGGTGCGCACTGTGATGCTTCCATCGGGCCGGTTATATTTTACGGCGTTCGAGAGAAGATTGAGCAGCACTTGCTTGAGGCGCTGGCGATCGGCCTGCACATGCCACGGCCTCTCTCCATCGGGTCCGTCCATGGAAAGCTTGATATTGTGCCGCAGCGCGAGCGGGCGGATGAGTTGCACGCACTCCTGCAAAAAGGCCGCGACGGCGATCGGCTCCTTGTGCAGCACCAGCCGGCCTGCTTCGAGCCGCGCGATATCGAGCACTTCGTTAATGAGCGAGAGCAGATGCTTCCCGGCGCGCGAAATGTGCTCGATGCTTTCGATCTGGCTCGGCGTCGATTTTTCCAGCTCCAGCAGTTGGGTGAAACCGAGAATCGCATTGAGCGGAGTGCGCAATTCGTGGCTCATGCGCGAAAGGAATTCGCTTTTCGCGCGGTTCGCCTTCTCGGCCTGATCACTAGACATGCGCACGCTTTCCTCGGCGCGCTGGCGCGAGATGGCCGCGGTGAGAACGTTAGCTACCGATTGCAGGAAATAAACGTTGTCCTGCGTAAAACGCCGCGGCGCGCGATTGAAGACCACAAGCACCCCCATCGGCTGTTCGCCAGCCGCGATCTTCACACTCACGCTGCTATTGATGTGGTGCTTGCGCAGTACGTCGGTGATCTCAAATCGCCGTTCATTAGCGAGGTTTTCGCAGATCACCGGTTCGCCGGTCATGAGGGTGTAGCCCGATTGCGAATGGTTCGAAGCCGGGATGCGCAGGTCGGGAAAATCCATCGCCCAGCCGGCGCTGGCGCGCACGGTAAACTCCGTGCCTTCGCGGTTCAGCTCCAGAACAGAGCAGTAATCGATTTTCAGGATGGTGCGGACGAGCGCCGCCGTTTCACCAAGCAGCACACCGAGATCAGCGCCTGCCAGTGCGCGATGCCCCAATTGCGCGACTGCTTCCTGCTGCAGCGCGCGGTCCTGGATCACCGCGTAAGCGTGCGCGAGTTCTGCCGTGCGCTCTTCCACCCGCGCTTCCAGCAGCTCGTGCGCACTGGCGAGTTCCTCCTGCGCGTTGCGCTGTTCCGTGATGTCGGCAAAAAATCCGATCATCCGGCTCAGCCGGCCTTCACGATCGAGGAAGAAATAGCCTTTTGCCTGAATGAATACATAGCGTCCGTCTTTGCGCCGCACGCGGAAATCCACAAAAAACGGATCGCGCGTAATGGCCACGCGCTGAATCTCGTCATCGAAAGTGCCGAGATCTTCCGGATGAATAAATTGCCGAAAACGATCCAGCCCGCCGCGCAGTTCCGACATCGAGTAACCCAGAATTTGCTCCGTGTTTCCCGCATAAGTCACTTCGTGCGTGAGCGAGTCCCAATCAAAAAGTAACTGGCCACTCGCGCGAATGGCTGCGTCGTAGCGATTCGCCCACTCGATGCGGGTTACTTCCTCCCGTTTGCGGTCGGAAATATCCCGCATGATCGTCGAGATAAATTCGATGCCGCCTTCGCCCGCATGCGACAGGATGAGTTGCGATACCGGCACTTCGCGTCCGTCGTACCGCAAAAAGGCCGTCTCGCCGCGCCATACTCCTTCGGCAATCGCCGTGGGGATGCCTTCATGCCGCACAATCTCGTAAGCCCACGCCGGATGCAGCTGCGAAAGATTAGCCTCGGCGAGCGTCGCATCCAGCGGCATGCCCGCCGCTTCGCGCCCGGCTTTATTTAGGTAAGTGAGGGCGCCGGTCGGTGTGGAAGTCGCCACGTAGTCGGTGGTCGCTTCCAAAATGCGCACGAGCCGCGCCTGCATCCCGGCGTCAGAGACGAGGCCGCTGGGAAATTGAATCTCAGCGGCGGCAGCTTCGGGAGTCATGGCAGCACGAGCGCGGTTCATGCGGGGAGCGGACGGCCCTTCGTTTCCGGCGCAAACCAAATTATCACCATTCCCGCGAGATACACCAAAACAATCGTCGCGCCGGCTTGAGCATAATTGCCATTGAATTTCTGCATCAGCGCACCCATCTGCAGCGCGCCCACTCCTGCCATAATGCGTCCGAAGTTATAGGCCAATCCCTGTGCCGTGGCGCGCACGCGGGTAGGGAAAAGCTCGGGCAGATACAGCGGCATCCAGCCATAAAACGAAGCGGTGAAGCAGCCGACGAGAAAAATGCAGACGAGAAAAGGAACATCGTAGTGCACGTCGCCGCGGAAGACGGCGCTGCAGATGGCCAGTGAGCCCGCGCAGAGAATGAAATAAGCCGGCCTGCGCCCGAGATGATCTCCCAGGCCAGCGCCGAGAAAGCCGCCCAGGATTGCGCCCAGCGCTGATGCGATCTGCACCACATTTTTGGCATTTTTCACCCCGGGTCCGGCGATTTGCGGAGCCCAGAGCGCCAGCCATTGGGTCGCTCCCCAAGTCACGATCAGCGCCACGGAGGCAAGTAAAATCGCGATCACGGTGCGGCTCAAAAGCGGTGCGCGAAAGATCTCACGCACCGGTTTAGTTTCACCCGATTCGATCACCGCGGCTTGCCAGCGTTCGGATTCCGGGACAAATCGCTGGATCAAAAAGGTGAGCAAAGCCGGCGCGGCGCCGATAAGCACAATGATGCGCCATTGATCGCGGATCGCGGGAAAGAACAGCTCCAGGCTCGCCACCAGGGCAAAGCCGACATTTGAGGCGGCCCCAATGAGCGCCGCCATGAGCGGGCGTTTGCCTTCCGGCCAAACTTCCATGACGAGGGCCACACCGAGCGCCCACTCGCCGCCCATGCCGAGCGCGGCGACGAAACGCAGGGCGGGAAGGTGCCACGGTTCACGCGCGAAGTAGCACACTCCGGTAAAAAGGGAGTAGGTAAGAACACTGAGGCTCATGGCGCGCACGCGCCCGATCCGATCACCCAGCCATCCAAAAACGAGCCCGCCCGCGGCCGCGCCCCAGAGGAAAAATGCCGTGGCCCAGCCCATCCAGAAGCCGATGAATTGGTCGAGCGGCGCCCCGCTTAGCGTGGGAGCCATCTCTTTCAGGGCCGGTCGAGCGACGATAGGGAAGATTCCCATCTCCAGTCCATCGAACATCCAGCCCAAAAAGGCGGCAGCCAGCGTCAGGAAAAGCGCCGTGGTGGAGGGAGACTGGCGGGAAGCATGCATGGCAAGCGGATGGGTGTAGCAAACTTGACGCGGGCACGCTTGGGAAAATTGCGTATTTTTGCGGGGAATGTTTTCGGTGGAAAAAAGATAGGGTGGGGTGGATATCGGATAGGGTCTCGGCACAGCACCGAATTGAAGCACACACGGAACGGTTTACGCATGGGACCAACGAAGGCGGAAAAGGCCGCAAAGTGTCGGCTCGAGTTTATGCGTGCTTATCCGGCATCGAGAAACATCTGCGCTCATCTGTTTTCGGTGCCTTGTTCTGTTTCTACCTTCTCATTCCTTGCCACCCCAAGCGCGAAAGCAGATCCAAAAATTAACCATCTTCTTCGTCGTTTTGTCGAAAACGCAGTTGATCAGCCACGACGAGATCGCCGGGACCCTGGGCGGTTCATATCCAGGATTCTTCAGCAGTTCTCGATCATAGACCGGTGCGGTCCAGCACTCCAATTTGCTATCTAGGATCCGGTTCCTCCAGATTCCAGAATTGAAGCTGGAGTTTGGGGTGGCCTCTGGAAACAACGATTTGAATTTCGCAAGAGTCAGAACACTGGGCTTATCGATACTGTCGTTGGCGTCCGATTCCTTTAAGACATCCCCTCTGGCCACAGCGTCAACCCAATCCCGGATGGTGATGTTTCGCGTGCTTTTGATTTCAAGAAGCCGATGCAAGGAATCGGCTCCGTGTGCCTGACTCTTCGAAAGTAAACTGCAGGCAAATACCGCCAGGAAGATGCGAATGCTCATGTGCATCCTCTATCTCTTTTTAACAATGGGACAAAGATAATCGATGCGGTACCCGTTCCGTTTTTAGCCTCCTGCGAAATCCCATACCTTAGTTAGATCACTCCGCCACCCGCCACGGCGAGCGTTCCGCCCATCCCGCCAGCGCCTCTTGCGCCCATTTCGTCGATTTGTCAGTGTGGCAAACATTGCAGGCGTTTGGGATTTTCAACGAATCGGTTTTCGCCGGGCTCACGAAGCGGAAGGTATGGCTGCGTACGTTGATATCGCCAATGGTCTGCGCGATTTTTGGCATGTGGCAAGCCACGCAATCGCTGCCGGCGCTGCTCGCGGCGTGATGCGTATGCTGCTCCAGTGTCGCCGTGCGCGGGCCATTGGCGGAGCCGGGGCTGTGGCAATCCAGGCACAAGCTGGCCGCGGGTTTGCGGAGATTCGAGGGATAAGGCGTGCCGTGCACGTCGTGGCAGGTAAAACAAGTAACGCCGTGTGCGTACATTTGGCTCTGCATGTAATCGTTGCCCTGCATCCGGTTCTTGTGCGCGGTGCCGTCGCCGAAATGGGTGAAGGAGGTCTCACCCAGCTTGTGCTCTTCCAGTTTCCAGTAGTCGGCGAGCCGTTTGGAAACATCATACCCGACAGGCCAGTCGTAGTACTTGCCCTCGATGGGATTTGTGAGGGGCCGGCCCTGTGAATGGCACTGGATGCAGGTGTCATTGGCCGCCACGTAATTCATGCGTGCCGGATTAAGGATCGGGCGAGCGACGGGGTCGCGCACATGTTCGCTGCCGGGACCGTGGCACTTCTCGCAGCCGACATTCCACTCCGTCACCGTGTGGGTTTGAATGTTATAGTTGACCGAATGGCATCCGTCGCAAAGCGCGGAGGTTGGCCGCTGAAAATTATCCGGTGGATAGAGCGGCGCCCACCAGTCGTCTTTCACGAAGTACGGTTTCCACGCTTTGTGGGTGACATCCCACTGCGCGGGATAGACATAGTAGTCGCTGCCTTCCTTTTTAAAGTAACGTTGCTTCCAGATGCTGCCATAGACGAGCGCGACGTCGGCCGCCGTGAATTTCACCAGATCGCCGCCTGTTGCCAGATCGGGAATAATTGCGTCTGGATGCTCCTTTGGATCGCGCACGACATTGGCCATGGGGGTCTTTTTCCAATGTTCATAGATATCCTGGTGGCACTTTGCACAGGCCAGAGAACCCATGTAGTGAGCCGTTCCCAATGTTAGCGATGACTGCTTTTCCGCGGCATGGCCGGAGGAGCCGTCGGTGATGGGAAGATTGCGCAGATAGCTAACAAGCTGCCACGTCTGCTGATCGGGCAATTGCCAGCCAGGCATTCCCGTGTTTCGCACGCCGTAGCGGATGAAATAGAAAAGCTCTCCATCCGTACGCTTCCGCTTGGCGAGCGCGTCGCGGCCGAGATCAAGAGGCGGGGGATACATCCCACTGGCCGCTTCGGTAGGGCCGCGCCCATCCGCGCCGTGGCAGCTTTCACAGTGCTCGTGATAGAGTCCGCGGCCCGCTTCGACCTCAGCCGAGTGCGGAGTTTCGCCGAGTGGATTCTTTTGCCGCCGCGCTTGATCCGGAATGCTTAGATTCACCAGACGGTTGGCGATAGACGCTTCCAAAATGGACGGCTTCTGTCGCGCGCGTGCACCGCCTGCCTGCAGATACCACCAAAGCGCGCAGGCCGCTCCGATGACGAGGATTAAGACCGAGAGAAAGACCACCACGGCTCGCCGCGCAGGCTGCGGCGATGATCTGCCGGCAGGTCGTGGGTGGTCCGCCGCGTGATTTGATTCTGAAGAGTTCGCCACAATGATCCTCTGCTTTGGAAATGGATCATGTGGCCGCACCCATCCGCACGAAAAGCGGAAAATCTCTTGGCGATACGCGGCCTACGCGCCGCGCATTTGACGCGAATCCCGGCGGAGCCATCCAGCGGGCATCAGACCGAGGACAAAGAAAAGAAGATTGGGAATGAGGAAAGCGAGGAGGATGCGGAAGGCGACCGGATATCCGTAGGCATGCGAGACGCCGGAAATCCCAGGCGCGAACCACGCCAGTGCGACGATGCTGCTGCCCAGAAAGCTGGACAAGAGAAGACCGCGGGGAATTGCCAATCGGGCGAAATACGAAATCAAGTAACACAGCAAATAAAGCAGCGAGCACTGCGCACCGGTTTCTCGCGCACTCCATACCCAGAGACCTCGGTGCGACCGCAGCCAAATTATCTCCAAGACGACGCCGATTGCCGTGAAACCCGCCGCGCTTATCGCGAGTGGCAGGCTGGTCCGCGTGATCGATTCCAGGCGACGCGAAGTAAAATCCCGGTGGCAACGCTGAATCACAAAACAGGTTCCGAGGACACCAAGAAGCATCGTCTCGATATCTCCCAACGTCAGGCACATAGCATGCAAGCCGCGGAGAATCGCTCCGGGCTCGCCACGGTGTTTGTAGCCAAATTCGCGGAAGACCTCGGCAAGCGAGATGAAGAAAACGATGCCCAAAAAACTGACAATCTTTACCGGAAGCCAGGTGCCTGGCGCTAGTTTATGAAACTCCGAGGCGACTTCACCCGATTGCCCGAGCTGGGATGCGGCGCGGCTGAAGGCCTCTGCTTCGAGCACGCCCTCGTGAACCAGCGCCTGCATGGCATCGCGGAGATGCGTTTCGAGTTCATCGAGCGTTTCTGCTCCCAGCTTAGTTTTGGCGCGCAGGGATTTGCGCCATTCGACGATGGATTGTTCGAGGTTAAACATGTTGAGGTTTCCAGAGTTGGTTGAGTACAGAGTTCACAAGCGTCCACTGTTCCTTGTGTTTCCGGAGCGCTTTCCGGCCTTCGGATTTCAGAGAGTAATATTTCCGTTTGCGTCCCGTCTCCGCCTCCATCCACCGGCTGCGCACTAGGTCCTGATCTTCCAGCCAGTGTAGTACTGGGTAAAGCATGCCATCGGTCCATTCAATATCTCCGCCAGAGAGCTCTTTCACTCGCTGAATGATCGCGTAACCATAACTTTCCCCTTCCGTAAGGATCGATAAAACGAGGGGAACCGAAGAGGCGGCTACGAGATCCTTTTCAAGTTTCATGAGGCGCGTAATACATGGCAGTGAAATGTATGTCAAGCGTCGCAAAAGAAAAAAGTGTTTCGCTTGGGAAGCGGAGAAGAAAGCGCCGAACTTTAAGCGGTCTTCTATTTCCGGGGACGCGCGATTGAATTGTCCTGAAGGCGCGACTATCACCCAGCGCCACCTTTTCGTTCATGTTGCAAGTTTCTCGCAATAGGCCGCTCTGCTCACTTGCTA
>FTCV01001608.1_pt1 | contig 10727 bp, 10 predicted proteins | sample 1639691 | NCBI WGS metagenome assembly FTCV01 (sample SAMEA3914864, study PRJEB12502) | metagenome | biome: forest; material: soil | place: USA | collected 2012-03-12 | depth 0.3 m
GGCCTGAAGGGCAGCGCAGCAGATGCGCCCGCTCAAATCAGCTGGCGCACTGTCACCACTGACGCTGGCGCCGCTCTTGAAGCGCACAACCCGACTGCATATCACGTCACGTTCTCCCAAGTAGAAGTTGCAGGGCGCACTGGCGATGCCAAGGCTGCAGGCGACGGCATGGTCGGGCCGGGCGAGACGAAGAAATTTCCTGTTGCCGGGCAGTTGACACCGGCATCGGACCTCCAGGTTCGCTACCAGGTCATCAATGACTTCGGTGGTGCCACCTCGGGAGAGGCTCCGCTTTCGTTGCCGTCGACAAAGTAGTCCTCAATAAACCTTCGGAAATGAATCTGCCTGCCAAGGATGTCCCCATGCGCTGTGGACGGTCTTGACCGGGAATGGCTGATATTTCTTCGTAGACTGACAAATGAGCAATCCAGCCATTCAGGCACTCCCTTCAAGGCTTACCCAGATCAGCGCCGTCGCGCTTTCGATGTTCCTGAGCGGTGGCGTCTGGGCAAGCGGCAACGCGGCGCCAGCACCCAATCTCCTGGCAGATGTAGAGTTCGACGAACAGTTCCTGCAGAAATTCGGCAGCCAACGCATCGACGTCAGCCGTTTTGGACGACGTGACGCGGTAGTCGCCGGCAACTACCGCGTCGACCTCTTTGTCAATGAATCCAGCATTGGCCGAGCAAGTGTGGAACTGCGCCCGATTGGCACTGACAACCTGAACGTGCAGCCGTGCTTCGACCGCGCGCTCCTGGAGCGCATTGGCGTCGACATGAGCAAGCTGTCGCCGGAAGCCGAAGCCGCGTTGCAGTCTGGTGATGGAAGCTGCACGACATTGCCTGGTTTGGTGAAAGATGCCGTCGCAGTATTCGATAGCGCCGAGCAACGATTGGACGTTTCCATCCCCCAGATCGCCTTGGCGCGCAATGCGCGTGGCTATGTTGATCCGAAATATTGGGAAGACGGTGCCACTGCGGCACGTCTGCAGTACAACGCCAATGCCTATCGATCCGAAAGCCAGGGGCAGGCGGTACTGCATAGCTACGTGGGGCTGAACGCGGGTATTAACATTGGGCCATGGCGCTTCCGGCATAACGGCAACCTGAACCATGACGATCAGTCTGGCACCCGCTATCAGGCCGTCCAGACCAATGTGCAGCGGGCAATCTCGCCAATCAAGAGTCAATTGACACTCGGGGATGCTTTCACCGACGGCGCGCTATTTGATAGCGTCGGGATTCGTGGCGCACTGCTGGCGACGGATGACCGCATGTATCCGGAATCCCAACGGGGATATGCACCTACCGTACGAGGCATCGCAAACAGCAATGCCCGGGTAGTGATTCGTCAGAATGGCAATACGATCTACGAGACGAATGTCGCGACGGGAGCCTTCGAGATCAATGACCTCTATCCAACGGATATGGCGGTGACCTGGAGGTGGCAGTCTATGAAGCGGACGGCAGCGTACGCATCTCGCGTGTGCCCTATGCCGCCGCAGTCAGCTCCCTTCGCCCAGGCGTGGTGCGTTATAGCGTCGCTGCCGGTCAGTACCGCAGTGCGACGCTTCGCTCGGCACCGATGATGGCCCAGGCAACCGTTCAGCGCGGCTTCACGAATCTGATTACGGGATATGGTGGTGTGGCCGTCGCCCAGGATTACGCGGCAGCGCTGCTAGGCCTTGCGTTGAACACGGATTATGGCGCCTTTGGAGCGGACATTACGCAATCCATGGCGCGGCTGGAAAATCAGCCGGCTCGCAAGGGACAAAGTGTGCGGCTGTCCTATAGCAAGCTTGTCACACCCACCAATACCAACCTGACGCTGGCTGCCTATCGCTACTCGAGCAAGGGATATCTTGGGCTGGCGGACGCAATGGCACTGCGGGATGCGGGAAGCGGTGGCCCGGACCCGCTCCTTCAAGGCATTCAACGTGCACGATTGCAACTGACGTTGAACCAGACCTTGCCGCCTGGCTATGGGTCCTTCTATTTGACCGGTTCCACCCAGAACTACTGGAACCGCAACGGCAACGACGTTCAGTTCCAACTCGGCTACAACAACAACTTCCGTCAATTCAACTATGGTGTGTCGGCCTCTCGCCAGTACGACGTGACCAGCAAGCGATGGGATAATCGTGTCATGCTGAATCTGAGCGTTCCCCTCGGCAAGAGTCCGCGGGCGCCCTTCTCCACGACGAGCCTGCAGTTCGGCTCCGAGGGTTCAGTCAACGCTCTGCAGTCAGTAACGGGTACCGCGGGGAAGGACAACAACTTCAGCTATGGGCTGGATGTTGGATATAGCAACGGGGACAGTGCGGGGCGCAGCACAACCAGTGTCGGCGCAAACGCCTCCTATATTGCTCCGATGGCCACGTTCACCGGCAGCGCCAGCAAGAGCAACACGTATTCACAAGTCGGCGTGGGCATTTCCGGCGGCGTTGTTGCCTATGGTGGTGGCGTGGTATTCACCCCGTCGATGGGCGAGACCCTCGCGATCATCGAAGCAAACGACGCGGCAGGGGCGCGTATCCCGAATGCCAACGGCTTGCGACTGGATAGCAGCGGCAAGGCCGTCGTTTCCAACCTCACACCATTTTCGCTGAACAGCGTTGAGGTAGATCCAACCGGACTCCCTCTTAGCGTAGAGCTCGCGGCCACCGAGCAACGTGTGGCCCCCACATCCGGAGCGATCGTACCGGTGAAGTTTGCAACGGTGAGCAAGGGCCGTGCGGTCATGATCAGCACACAAGCCAAGGGCAACAAGGAATTGCCTTTCGGCGCGGAAGTGTTGAACGAGGAAGGTCGCAAGGTAGGTACGGTGGGCCAGGCCGGACGCGTCGTCGTAAATGGACTGCAAGCTGACAGCGGTAGCTTGACTGTTCGTCTCGGGCAGAAGGCCGACGAGGTTTGCACGTTGAAGTACGCACTGCCAGCACGCGGAAAGGAATCGAGGCTGCCGTTCGACGTGATTGATGGCACATGTGAGTAAGCGGCTGAGCCATGAGCAATCATGGCTTCCTCATCTTCCGACGGCACTTGATTCGCATAAGCGCTATTGCGAATCAAGTGCGACCAATTTACCTTGGAGTCGAACAGATCCTCAAGTCCTAAACTGGCGTCATGACTACTGCCCTTCCGGAAACGCCTTGCGTCTTGCTGGCCGATGATCACCCCGTGATGTTGTGCGCGCTGCAATGTGCGCTCTTGAGCGGACGGAGCGTGCTTTCCCACCTTGCCGTCCACAGCGCAAAGGCGTTGCTGGATGCGGCCAGGAACCGTCGCTGGGATGTCATCATTGCCGACTACTCGATGCCCTCACCGGAGCACAATGACGGTTGGGCCATGCTGGTGCGGCTGCGTCGGCAGCAACCCAACGCAAGAATTCTCGTCCATACCGCATACGACAACCCGGGGCTGCTGCTGAGTCTGGATCGCCTGGGGATGCATGGCATTCTCTCCAAGCATGACACAGCTTCCGAGCTGCTATCTGCTGTCAAACATCTGACCGCTCGCGAATGCTATCGCTCGACGCGTGTCAGGGAGTTGCTTTCCGCCGCCAAGGGATCGACCACGTATGCCGGTCTATGCAGCTTGCGCCGGCGCGAGATGGAAGTCACCGGACTGGTTCTGGCGGGATTCGGCACGACGCAGATCGCCGATCTGCTCTCACGCTCCGTGCAAACGGCCAGTAGTCACAAGTGCTCAGCCAAGCGGAAGCTCGGTGTCACAAATGACGCGGAACTCTTCCAGCTCGCCTTCGAGCTCGGTCTGCTCATGCGGCCATCGAGTTCCATGATTTCCCCACAGCAAGCCGACTTCCAGCTCTGAACTGGGTCACCAGTATGGCATCGGTCCGCTCTGGAGTGATGGCGCTACTTCTGGACAATGACCTCTAGGAATCGAGGGCCGATGATCATCGACACGCAAGCGCTTCGGCCTGCTGTTTGACCCTGATACCCGGACGCCTCACGGAAGGCATGGCCCTCATGCCTTCAGCCCATGCTCAAGCGCGTACCCAAACAGGTCTGAGTCGTTGTTCAGCCCGAGTTTCCGCATCGCGCTATGTTTTTGCGTGCTGACGGTATTGATGCTGCGATTCAGATAGCGCGCAATTTCCGTCGTCGTCATTCCGCCGACATACAATCGCACGACCTCGATCTCCCGCGGGCTTAGTGCTATCACGCCTTTCTGTGAGGCCTGAGAAACATCGCATTTCGCGATTTCGCGTTGCACGGACGTTCCAAGATGCTTTCGCCCCTGATAGGCGGCGAGAATTGCGGTCGGCAATTCGGAAAGATCATCGCGCTTGTTCAAAATGCTCAATACACCCGCATTGCACATGCTGAGCAGAATTCCAGGATTCTCAAGCATGGTAAGCACGACAACACGTACCTGTGGGTACTTGGTGCGGATGGCATTGAGCATGACAAGACCATCCGGTGCGTGTCGGCTTGGCATCGAAAAATCCGTGACAAGAACATCACAACCCACTGTCTGCAGCCGTTCCATGAGCCCCTTTGGCTCTGCCGCCTCGGCGACCACTGAGATACCGAGTTCGGTACTCAACGTGTGCCTGACGCCAAGGATGATCAGCGGATGATCGTCGGCAAGCATCACGCGAATATTCATACAATCCCTTCAGCAATTGCTCTGCCTCTTTAGACAGAATTTCACGTATTTTAACGACCGACGTCTCCACGGGCGAGATATTTCAGAAGCTGCAGAGGGTTTCTTCCTGTTTTTTCAGATTCCGAATCTTCAATGTTTTCTTGCACAGTATCAACCATCTTCCGAATGGTTCACCAACGGGATGCGATCCTAGGATACATACTTTGATATGCATTAAGAATTATGCTGACATCTACTTTCCATCGCGCAGCTTTCTGAACAAATGTCACTCAGGCAGCACAATTTCCATTGTTAGCACCAGCACCAGCGTACGCGTGCAATTCAACCCTCCTTGATCTCGTCGAACGTCATCACCCTGGCGATCGCTCCGATGTTCTTCAGGGCATTTCGATGGTCTTCATCGGTCCTGGCGGCACAGGCATCCTCGACAACAATGACCTGATAGTCCCGATCGTGTGCGTCGCGCGCCGTCGCCTCGACGGCCCAGGTGGTGCTCACCCCTATCAGCACAACCACCTCGATATGGTTGGCCCGCAATATGGCTTCCAGCGACGTGCCATAGAAGGCGCTGATCCGATGCTTCACCACCACGGAGTCCGTCGGAAGCACATCCAATCCTTCTGCGAACTCCGTACCCCACGTGCCGAGTGCCAATGCCCCAGCCGCCCTGGCACGCCCAAAGAACGGCGAATCCCCGGGATGCTCTGCATAGTTGCCAGAGAACCCGACCTTGACGAAGATGACGGGCCACTGGCTTTCCCGCGCGTATGCGATGACCGCATTGGCCCGCGCGAGGAGGTCCCGGGCACCGGCTTGCGCTGCGGTACCGCCGCCGGCGAGCTTGCCTTCCGGATGAACGATATCGTTGATCAGGTCGAGCACGATCAGTGCAGTCTTCATGGTGCCTCCATCGAGCGAGTCCGTGAGCTGAACGATGAGCGTCAGTCGTCGGTCTTGTATCGCGCCTCCAGTTCGTCGTACATCGGCTTCCTGACCAGCCTCTGACGCTCGCTGAACGGCGCGACGATCGCAGGGTCCTCGTCCATCTGCCCCTTCGACAACAACATCCCCAGCGATTGCTGCATGCCGCGTACCGCCCCCTGCAACGCGGCATTGGCATACAGCACCACGCCGTAGCCAAGGCGTTCCAATGCGTCACGACCCTGCACGGGCGTCTTGCCACCAATCACGATGTTGATCAGCAGCGGCGCCTGAAACAGCTTCGGCAGCCGTTCGATATCGGATAGCGCTTCGATCGCCTCAAAGAACAGGATGTCGGCACCCGCTTCCGCAAAGCGATGGCCACGTTCGATCGCATCGTCGATGCCGTGGACAGCCGCCGCATCCGTCCGCGCGACGATCTGGAAATTGGGGTCTTCGCGCGCGTCAGTGGCCGCGCGAATCTTGGCCACCATCTCATCCGTGCTGACCACATGCTTGCCGGCGAAATGCCCGCACTTCTTCGGCATCACCTGATCCTCGAGCTGAATCGCATCGGCGCCGGCGCGCTCCAGCGTGCGCACCGCGAGTTGCACATTCAGGGCGTTGCCGAACCCGGTATCGGCATCCACCAGCAATGGCAGGTCGACCGCATCGCGTACTCGCGCCGTGTGCTCGGCGATATCGCTCAAGCCGATGAAGCCGAGATCCGGCAGACCAAACGACATGTTCGTGACGCCCGCGCCCGTGAGATACAGCGCCTGGAATCCCAGGTCTTCAATCACGCGTGCGCTCATGGCATTGAACGCACCGGGAAGCAGAAGTGCCTGACGGGACGCTACCTGTCGGCGAAACGCCTGTCTGCGGGAAGAGGCGATGGCGCTCATGGGTGTTCTCCTTTCTGATTGGAAGTCCGTCGGCAATGGTTCGGCACAAGGACTGCCCGCCACTGCCGCTTTGGCCATATTAGGGCACCGCGCCTGGAAGCGATGGCGTCGACGTGCCGACGGCCGGGCGCGCATAAAGCACCGTGGCGCGCCTGGCTGGCACAGGAATCGCGCAGGCCTCCTTCCTACCCTAGGGTTTCACCGAACACACGCACTCAGTCCTTGATTTCTCTCGATTTTTTGACTGCAAGTGCCTCTTCAGACAGATTCGACGCTGACATTGCATCTTGATCTTCGGCCGTTCTTCTCCATAATGCAAACGTTTGCAAAGGAGATCGCATGGCAACAGAGCAACCGCAACCCACACGCAAGCCCGTCAGCGCACTGGCCCTGATCGACAACGAGGAGGCAGTGACCGAGATCGTCAGAGCCGCCATGGCGCAGACCGAAAACCCGCGCCTGCGAACCGTGATGGCCTCACTGGTGCAGCATCTGCACGACTTCCTGCGCGAGATCAGGCCTTCGGACGAAGAGTTCGAATTCGGTCTCGATTTCATCGCCAGGCTCGGCCAGGCCACGCACGCGACCAACAACGAAGTGGTGCTGGCCGCCGACGTGCTGGGGCTATCCACGTTGGTCACCACCATGAACAACAGCACGAAGGACGGCCGCACCCCAGGTGCGCTGCTTGGACCGTTCTACCGCGCCAACGCACCGCGCTATCAGTGCGGCGACTGCGTCGTCCAGGACGATGCACCGGGGTTGCCGCTGTTCGTCAGCGGCAAAGTCCGTGCGACGGACGGCACACCGCTCGCAGGCGCGCTGGTAGAGGTCTGGCAGGCGTCGCCGGTCGGACTCTATGACAACCAGGACCCCAAGCAACCCGATCGCAATCTGCGCGGCGTATTCCATGCCGATGCCGATGGCAACTATCACTTCCGCACGGTGCGCCCCGCCGGATACCCCGTACCCACCAATGGCCCCGTCGGCAAGCTGCTGGCCGAACAGAACCGCCATCCGTACCGCCCTGCGCACATCCATTTCATTGTCGCGGCGCCAGGCTATCGCACGCTGGTGACGCAGGTCTTTGCCGACGATTCCGACATTCTCGAAACCGACGTCACGTTCGGCGTGCATCGCCAGCTCGTGGGGGCGTTCCAACGGATCGAAGCGGGCCGCAGCCCGTGGGGCGATCACCCCGCACCATTCTATACGCTGGCCTTCGACTTCACGCTGGAGCCGGGCAAACAGGCATTCCCCAAACCCCCGATCGATTGAAATTCCCGATCCACTCTCGCTTCTGACACCATGACTCGTTCCACTCTCTCCGGCAAGGTTGCCGTCATCATCGGCGGCACTGGCGGTATCGGCCTGGCCACCGGCCGGGCGCTCGCCGACATCGGTGCCAGCATCGTGCTGACCGGCCGCGATATGGACCGTGCGAACAGCGCGGTGGCGGCGCTGCCTGCCGGCAATCACCTCGCCGCCTGCGCGGAAGTGGGCGATAGCGCCACGCTTCGCCAACTCGCCGACGACATCCACCACCACTACGGCCGCGTCGATATCCTCGTCAATACCTCGGGCTTCACGCGCGCCATCCCGCACGCGGACCTCGACGCACTCGACGATGCCTTGATCGATGAACTGTTCGCCATCAACTGGCGCGGCCAGTTCGCCGCGATTCGCGCCTTCGCGCCGCTGCTGCGCGCGAATGGCGACGGCCTGGTCGTCAATGTCGGATCGATCGCGGGACGCACCGGGCAGGGCAGCAACGTGGCCTACTGTGCCGCCAAGGCTGGCCTGGACGTCATGGCGATGTCGCTGGGCCGCGCGCTGGCGCCGGCAATACGCGTGCTCAACGTTTCGCCGGGCGTGGTCGACACGGCTTTCGTGCCCGGCCGCGACAGCAACTTCAATGAACGCGCGGCGAAAACCACGCCGTTGCGCCGGATCGGCCAGGCGCAGGACGTGGCCGACGCCGTCGTCGCATGCGCCACCTCGCTGCGTTTCGCCACGGGCACCACCATCGTGGTCGATGGCGGACGCCAGCTCGGCTGACAACCCTGACTCTCCACCCGATCCATCGACTCATGCACGCTCGCAAAACAATCATCACCTGCGCCGTGACCGGCAACATCGTCACGCCAGACCAGCATCCGGGGCTTCCCATCACACCGGCCCAGATTGCCGACGCCGCGCTCGAAGCGGCGGAAGCCGGCGCCGCCGCCGCGCACATTCATGTACGCGATCCGGAAACGGGGCGCCCATCGATGGCGCTCGACTACTACGCCGACGTCATCGACCGCATCCGCGCGCGCAACCGCAGCCTGATCATCAACCTGACCACAGGCCCCGGTGGCCGCTTCGTCCCCGACGAAAACGAGCCGCGCGTGGCCGCGCCGGGCACCACGTTGCTCCATCCGGCGAAGCGCGTGGAGCACATCGCCGCCTTGCGCCCCGACGTCTGCTCACTCGACCTCAACACCATGAATTCGGGCGGCGATGTCGTCATCAACACGCCCGCCAATGTGCGCAAGATGGCCGCCGTGATCCGCAGCGCCGGTGTCATGCCGGAACTCGAGATCTTCGATTCCGGCGACCTCAACATGGCGCTCGATTTCATGCGCGAAGGCGTGCTGGACGGCCCCGGCCTCTGGACCTTCGTGCTCGGTGTGAAGTACGGTTTTGCGGCCACGCCGGAAACGATCTTCTATGCCCGCAACATGCTGCCGCCCGGCGCGCACTGGTCCGCATTCGGCATCGGCCGCGCGGAGTTTCCGATCGTGGCGCAGGCATGGCTGGCGGGCGGCCACGTGCGCGTCGGCCTCGAAGACAACATCTATCTGGAGAAAGGCGTCCTCGCGCCGAGCAACGCGGCGCTGGTGGCCAAGGCCCGCGACATCGTCCAATCACTTGGTGGCGAGATCGCATCCGCAACCGAGGCCCGCGCACTGCTTGGCCTGCGCGAAGCCTGAGCTTTCCCTTTACACCCCGAGCTTCACCCTTCATCGCATTCATCATGAATACCATCCAGGTCCATCAGAAAGCCCCCCACATCGACGCGCTCGAACTCCCGCTGGTCGGCATGCCACGTCCCGATGCCGAAGCCGGACAGTGCATCATCGAGATCGCCAGTGCAGGCGTGAATCCCAGCGACGTCAAGGCGACGCTCGGCATGATGCCGCATGCGGTCTGGCCACGCACGCCAGGGCGCGACTACGCCGGCGTCGTGATCGAAGGACCGAGCCAATGGGTCGGCCAGCAGGTCTGGGGCAGCGGCGGCGAACTGGGCATCCGTCGTGACGGCACCCACGGCAAATACCTGCGCATCGGCGTGGAAGCGGTGCGCGCAAAGCCGCAGGCGTTGTCACTGCTCGAAGCCGGCGCGGTGGGTGTCCCGTTCATCACGGCCTACGAGGGATTGCGTCGCGCCGGCATGCCGAAAGCCGGCAGCACGGTACTGGTGTGCGGCGGCAATGGCAAGGTGGGACAAGCGACGATCCAGATCGCCACAGCGCTCGGAGCACGCGTATTTGCCGTCGAACGTGGGGCCGAGCCCTATCGTGGCCATGCCAGCGCCCCGGTGCGGATGATCGACGCCAGCCGCGAAACCATCTCGGCGGTGGTACGTGACGAGACCAACGGTCATGGCGCCGACATCGTCTACAACACCGTGGGCAGCCCCTACTTCGAGCGGGCAAACCTGGCCATGGCCATCGGTGCGACGCAGATCTTCATCTCGACGATCGAGAAACCGGTGCCGTTCGATATCTTCGCGTTCTACCGCGGCCAGCACACCTTTGTGGGCGTCGACACGCTTGCGCTGGATAGCGAAGCCGGCGCGAAGATTCTCGATGTGCTGGCGCCGATGTTCGCGTCCGGGGCATTGAAGCCGTTCCCGGTGCTTGCCGACTACACGTACACGCTGGCCGATGCCCGCGACGCCTATCGCGCCGTACTGCAGGGCGCCACCGAACGCGTGGTGCTGACGCCATGAACACGACCCGCTTCGCGCAGGCTCCGGCCTACCATCCCCCCAACCATGAAGGGATGCACTGCCTGCGCCTGCAAGGGCATGAGGCCGGCCCATCGGAAGCGCTGTGGATGGGGGTGTCGATCATCCTGCCGGGTGGCCACACCTCCCTCGACGCCTCGCCGCTCGAGAAGCACTACGTCGTGCTGGAAGGCGAAGTCTGCATCCGCACACCGACCGAAACCGTGCAGCTCGGCCAGTTCGACTCGGTGCGGCTGGCGCCCGGCGAGGCAC
>FTCV01000651.1_pt1 | contig 10716 bp, 10 predicted proteins | sample 1639691 | NCBI WGS metagenome assembly FTCV01 (sample SAMEA3914864, study PRJEB12502) | metagenome | biome: forest; material: soil | place: USA | collected 2012-03-12 | depth 0.3 m
CATCTTCGGCACGCTGATAGTTCAGCTGGAACACCTGACTGCGAATCGGCTCGAGCTCATTGATCTGCTGCTGCGATTCCAGTTCGAGCTTTTCCTTCGTGGCCAGCTCGGCCTTCGGCGCCACCCACAGCACGTTGCCATTGCGACGCGAGGCCAGGCCCTTCGAATCCATCACGATCTGCAACGCCTGGTCCCAGGGCACATCCTTGAGGCGCAGCGTCAGGTTGCCCTGCACCGTATCGCTCGTGATGATGTTCAGGTTCGTGAAATCGGCAAAGACCTGCAGCAGCGAACGGATGTCGATGTTCTGGAAGTTCAGCGACAGGCGTTCGCCGCGGTACCCCTGACCGGCGATCAGCTTGTTCGGATCATCCTTGACCTGCCGCACCTCCACGACGAACTGGTTGTCCGTCTGGTACGAGCTGTATTCCCAGTTGCCGCGCGGCTCGATCGTCAGCCGTGCACTGCCGTTGGTATCGCTCGCGCGCATGCCCTGGACCGGCGTGCCGAAGTCGGTCACGTCGAAGCGGCGGCGCAGGTCGGTCGGCAACGACGTCCCCATGAAATCCACCACCAGGTTCTGACCCTGCTGCTGGATATTGATGCCTGAATCGCGCGACGACAGATCCACCACCACACGGCCGGCACCGTCGGTGCCGCGGCGGAAATCGATATTGCGGATCGACGGACGGTTCAGTGCCACCTGCTGCGCGGCGACGGTAGCCGGCGACGGTGCGAACGTCGGCGCTGCCGAAGCGGCGGTCTGCATCACGTTGTCCATCAGCACCACGAACTGCGTGCCGCGCATTTCCGTGCGATACGTGGTCGAGCGGCTCAGGCTCAGCACCACGCGGGTACGGTCCCCGATCTGCATCACGTTGGCGCTCTTGAGCAGCTTGCCGGCGTAGTCATACTGCGCGCGGCCAGCCGCAAATCCCGTATCGAAGAAGTCGATCGCGATTTTCGCCGGATTCTGCGTCGTGAAATCCGCCGGCACCTGTGCCAGCGGGCTCTTCAGGTCGACCGTGAATACGGTCTGCTCGCCAACGACGTTGGCCTCCACCTGTTTGAGCTGGTTGCTCTGTGCCAGTGCGGCCGGAGAGGCCAGCACCAGCGCCATCGCTGAAACGCCCGCGAGCGCCCGGAACCAACGTGCCGTGATCATGCGGATGCCTCCAGCTTCAGGCTGGTCATTTTCTCTTTCCAATCTGAGACCCCTTCCCGAACCAATTCGCGCAACACGATCTCTTGATCGCTGATGCGGACCACCCGGCCATAGCTCTGGCCGAGATACTGACCCACCTTGACGTGATGGATCTTGTTATCTACGCGTACCACACCGTAGGTCTCGCCGTCCTTCTTCAGCATGCCAAGCATCTTGAAGTTTTCCAGCGGGAAATCCTCAAGCGGCTCGCGTCGCCGTCCGGCCTCCGGCGACTCGGACATCGACTTGTTCAACTCGCCAATCTTCGTTTGCGCGAACGGCTCCGGTGACGTGCGGCCGCCGTATTCGCGCGGCGTGTAGGGCTTGGCGTCGGGCAGCGGCTCGGGCGGCGGGGCCTTGGCCGCGCGGGTCTGGGTCATCCACTGCCGCAGGCCGTCTTCCTCGCTCGCGCCGCACCCTGCCAGGGCGATGACGGCCAGCACCGCGGCGGCGAGCGTATGCATTGCGACCGGTGGGCGTCGGGTCAGGAGGCTCATTTGGCGCCTCCCTTCTTCTTCGCGGCGGCATCGGCGGCAGCGCGGCGCTGCGCGGCCTGCTCGTCCGGATCCAGCGCGCGATACGCCATCGCCACCGCTTCCATCGACAACGTGCCGTCCTTGGCGACCGACATGTTCAGGTTACGCATCGAAACGATCCGCGACAGGGCCGCCACATCGGCGTTGAACAAGGCAACTTCGTGATAGCGGCCCGTGACCTTCAGGTTGACCGGGATTTCGGCAAAGTAGGGCTTGACCGTGGCGGTCTGTGGCTTGAACAGCTCGAACTGCAGACCGCGCGCGACACCGGCGTGGTTGACGTCGGCCAGCAGCGCGTCCATTTCGGTGCTGTTCGGCAGTTGCCGTTCCGCCAGCGCGACGCGCTTTTCCACTTCCACTTTCTGCGTACGCAGCTCGTCCAGATTGGCCACCTGCGCCACCTTCGACTTGAACTGCTGCTTCAGCGACTCGTGTTCCGCGTGCTTGCGATCGAGCTCGGCACTCTTGTCGCTCCAGTAGAACTGCCAGCCCAGCACCAGCACGATCACGGCGGCGAGAATCGAGAACAGTACGCGCGGTGCCGCCGGCCAGGTCTCGGGCTCGTTCAGATTCAGGCCGCGAAACTGCGCGGTCAGATCCTGCAATGAGATATCGGAGTTCAGTGCCATGATCAGACCTTGCCTCCTTCAGGCTTGGCTGCGGCGCCCGACGCACCGGCACTCCCCTTCTTCTTGTCGGCCGGATTCTCCGGCGCGCGGTAGGCGAAGCGCATCGAGAAATCAAACAGCCGGCGCTGCTCGCGCAGGTTGTTGGTCATCGTGATCGCCTTCGATTCCACCAGCTCGGCGCGGTCCAGCCATTGCACCTGGCTGATGTTGCGCAGCAGCTCCGATACCCGCTCGTTGGACTGCGCCACACCGGCCATGACAAAGTCATCGCCAGTCTGCTTGAGGCTGGTCAGGTACACGCCTTCCGGCACCTGGCGCACCAGTTCCTCCAGCAACTGCACGGGCAGGTTGCGCTGCGCCTGCAGACTCTCGATCGCGCGCTGGCGGTCCAGCAGCGCCTCGATGTCTTTCTTGAGCGAGGTGACTTCCTTGATCTGCCCGTCCATGCGGGCGTTCTCGGCAGTCAGCGTCTGATTGAGCTGACTCACCTCGTCGATCTGGGAATCGATATAGAAGCCGCCGATCAGCACCACGAGCACTCCCGCGCCCGCCGCACCGCCCAGCATGCTGTAGACCTTCTTGCGCCGGGCTGCCTTGCGCGCCTCGTGATACGGCAGCAGGTTGACCGACGGAATGGTATTCGTCGTCGTGGACATGCGTGTCCCCAGGTGGGTTATTGCAGTCCGCGCAGCGCCAGCCCCGCACTGACGATATAGGCCGGCAAGTCGCGCTGGAGATAGCGCTCGTTGACCTTGCCTGCGGTCGTCATGTTTGCGAAGGGATTGGCCAGCGTGGTCGTGATCTGCGTCTGCTGCTGGATGGCTGCCTGTACGCCGAGCAAGGAAGCATGCCCGCCGGACAGCAGGATCTCGTCGACGCGGCCGAGGCTGGAGCTGGCAATGAAATTGCCGACGGCGCCCTGCACCTCCATGGCCAATGCCTCGAGAGACGGCTTGAGCAGCTGCGCGCGCCACGCTTCAGGCAGCGTGTTCTTGCGCTTCTTGATCTCCGCCTTGAGCGCATCGAGCGTGAACATGCGCGCCGCGCTCTGCGTGAGCTGATCGCCGTAGCTGTTCAGCGGCTGCTCGTACAGTTCCTTCCAGCCCTGGTAGAAGATGGCCTTGGAGCGACTGCCGCCGAGATGGATCACGGCCACGACGGGCAGATCCTTGGCGTCGGTTTCCGTGACACTGGTCGGAACGCCAAGCATCTGCACGATCGACCGCTGTACGGCGTACTCCTCGACATCCATCACCTGCGGTTTCAGGCCGGCCATCTCGGCTGCCGTCACACGCTCCTGGACACGATCACTGTTGGCGGCCGTGACGCGTACGCCGATGCCGCCTTCCGTTTCGCTGGGACCAATCACCGCGAAGTCGAAGTTCACCGCCTGGGAAGGCGGATAGAGGCGGTGTGCCTCGGATTCGACCTGCGAATAGAGTTCGTCTTCGGACAGGTTGTCCGGCAGACTGACCGTCTGGGATTCCGTCAGCATGGATGGCACGCCCAGGACCACGTCCTTGGTGCGGATGCCTGCCTTGCCGAGCGCGCGCTTGAGCGCAATCCCAACGGCTTCGATGTTGACCACGTTGCCATCGGCAACGGCATTGCGATCCAGCAATTCGCTGGCGCATTTTTCCAGCCTGAAGTCGTTTTTGCCCGCCCCGACGGACAGCTCAACGACCTTGACGCTGGACGACCCGATATCCACGCCGACCGTAGTCCGGCGTAGAAGACCCGACAAGATGCCCCGTCGCAAGGTGACCCCCTGACATTTGAACTCGCCCACGGCATGTCTGCTCTAAGGGTGCGAGCCAGTTTCTTGGATGAAACGTTTTGCTCTTTTATGTTCGTGGATTCTCACAAAAACCGGAGGCGCTGGCAATGTGCCGGTTTGACCACGCTTTCTTTTTCAGAGGCCCCCTCCCAATTCGTTGCCAAAATCCGACGGTCGGCCACAACGTCGTCGCATTGCGTTGTGCCCCCACGACTCTCCTGCGTCAATCCAGCACGCTCCCACCGACAGTGCCGATCGACATACGCGCTACCTGCAAACCCGCTTCACGCCTGCACACTGCATGACGTGACATGCAGACTTCAACGGCATTACATCTTGTAACAGCGTGGTAGCGCCTTTCAGGGCACTACGCGACAAGTCCGAGGGAGTGCCGACGATATAATCCGGGCACTCTCGTTAGGTAAACCCTTATGGCCACAGCACAACAGAAGCCGTCCCTTCCCATCCGCCGTCCGTTGTGGATGCGGCTCATGTTCTGGGTAGTCGGACTGCTTGTCGCCGGCCTCGTCGCGGTGGGACTGCTGGTGGGCTATGCGCTGGTCGTCGCAGCACCGAACCTGCCGTCGCTGGACACCATCACCGACTACCGTCCCAAGATTCCGCTGCGGATCTACACCGCCGACAACGTACTGATTGGCGAGTTCGGCGAAGAGCGCCGCAACTTCGTGCCGATTGGCGAAATTCCCGATGTCATGAAGAAGGCCGTGCTTGCCATCGAGGACGACCGTTTCTACGAACACGGCGGCGTCGACTTCGTGGGCGTGCTGCGTGCCGGACTGGCCAACCTGCGTGGCGGGCTCTCGCAGGGCGCATCGACGATCACGATGCAGGTGGCGCGCAACTTCTTCCTGTCCAGCGAAAAGACCTACACGCGCAAGATCTACGAGATGCTGCTCGCCTACAAGATCGAGGCGAACCTGAGCAAGGACCAGATTCTTGAGCTGTACATGAACCAGATCTACCTGGGTCAGCGTGCGTATGGTTTTGCCAGCGCAGCGCGCGTGTACTTCGGCAAGTCGATCAAGGACGTGACGCCGGCCGAGGCCGCGATGCTGGCCGGCCTGCCCAAGGCACCATCGGCGTACAACCCCGTGGTCAATCCGCGCCGCGCCAAGGTGCGCCAGGAATACATCCTGCAGCGCATGCGCGATCTGCGCTACATCACGCCGGAGCAGTACGACCAGGCCGTGCGCGAAGAACTGAAGGTCCGCAGCGAGGGCAACGAGTTCTCCACGCATGCCGAGTACGTGGCCGAAATCGTGCGCCAGCTGATGTACGCGCAGTACCGCGAGGAGACCTACACGCGCGGCCTGACGGTCTACACCACGCTGGTCAAGTCCGACCAGGACGCGGCGTATGAAGCCGTGCGCAGCGGCATCATGACCTACGAACGCAAGCACGGCTACCGCGGGCCCGAAGCGTTCATCGACCTGCCCTCGGACTCGGCCGAGCGCGAGCAGGCCATCGACGATGCCCTGGTGGAACACCCGGGCAGCGATGACCTGCGCTCCGCCGTGGTGACCAGCGTCACGCCGAAGCAGATCAAGGCGACCCTGCTGTCGGGCGAGGTGGCGACGATCGAAGGTGCGGCGCTGCGCTTCATCGCGCCGTCGCTGGCGGCCAATGCGCAGCCCAAGGCCAGGATCCGTCCCGGCGCGATCATCCGCGTGACGCAGGATCCGAAGGACAACACGTGGTCAGTGACCCAGTTGCCCGAAGTGGCCGCCGCGTTCATCTCCCTGAGCCCCGAGGACGGTTCGATCCGCTCGATGGTGGGAGGCTTCGACTACAACCGCAACAAGTTCAACCACGTGACACAGGCCTGGCGCCAGCCCGGCTCGAGCTTCAAGCCGTTCATCTACACGGCGGCGCTCGAGAAGGGCTTCTCGCCGGCCACCGTGATCAACGATGCACCGCTGACGATCGGTCCGGACACCGGCGGCCAGGTGTGGGAACCCAAGAACTACGACGGCTAGTTCGAAGGCCCGATGACGATGCGCCGCGCGCTGGCCAAGTTGAAGAACCTGGTGTCGGTGCGCATCCTGCGTGCGATCGGCACGCAGTACGCCCAGGACTACATCACGCGCTACGGATTCGAAGCCGACAAGCACCCGGCCTATCTGCCGATGGCGCTGGGCTCGGGCAGCGTGACGCCGCTGCAGATGGCCGGCGCGTACTCGGTCTTCGCCAATGGCGGCTATCGTGTGAACCCGTACCTGATCCAGCGCGTGGAAGATTCGCGTGGCAAAGTCATCTCGGAAACGCATCCGCAAAAGGCCGGTGACGATGCCGTGCGTGTGCTGGATGCGCGCACGGCGTTCATTGCCGACAGCATGTTGCGCGAAGTGGTGCGCAGCGGCACGGCCAATCCAGCCAAGCAGCGCCTGGGTCGCAACGACATGGCCGGCAAGACCGGCACGACCAACGACGCGGTGGACGCCTGGTTCGCGGGCTACACCCCCAAGCTGGTCGCCATCGCCTGGATGGGCTATGACCAGCCCAAGAGCCTGGGCGTGCGCGAGACCGGTGGCGGATTGGCGCTGCCGATCTGGGTTGGCTACATGAGCAAGGCTCTGAAGGGCGTACCCGAAAGCCCGGACCGCCAGCCGCCGGAAGGCGTGGTCATGGTGGCCGGCGACTGGACGCTCGAGGAGAATGCCGGTGGCGCCGGCGTGGCGTCGGTGGGCCTGGGCGATCCGTGGCCTGGCAAGCCGGACGAGAGCTCGCGCCCGCCGCAGGATACCGAGGCGGAAAAGAAGAAGATCCTGGAGATGTTCGGCGGCGCCTGATGCAGGCGTCACCCAAAAAGGAAAACCGGCCCTTGCGGCCGGTTTTTTCATGGCCTCGGGCGCGCGATGGCAGGCGCCCCCGGCAACGCCGCGTTACTTCAGCGTCAGCGTCGCGCCCGCCTGCTGGCTCAGGTAGCCCGAGAGGGCCGCGTACAGTTCCGAGCCGCTGCGGGTATCCATCCATTTACCGCCATCATGGCGGAAGTGGAATCCGCCCGCCTTCGCCGCCACCCACAACTCCTGCATCGGCGCCTGGCTGTTGACGATGATCTTGGAGCCGTCTTCGAATTCCAGCTCCATCACGTTGCCGGTGCGATTGATCTCGACATCGGCGTCGGCCGCATCGGCGGCGGCTTCGATGGCCGATTCAAGCTGATCCAGCGCCGCGCTGGCCAGCGCCAGGAACTCGGTTTCATTGAGGGGGGGCATGCTACACTCCAAGGCCGCCGGCAGCCCGTTCCGACAGGCATTGGGGCCGGCATCAATTGATGGGAACCGGGGACGCTGCGCGCCTCCCTCAGCCATCCGAAAGCCATTCAGACAATGAAGGACTCCCCGATGCTGCGTCGTGGTGCGATTGTATCGGCCTTTGCCGCCACGCTCGCGATGACCCTCGCCGGTTGCGGCATTCGCGGCCCGCTGTATATGCCGAAAGTGCCGCCCGCGCCCACGCCCCCCACCGTGGCCGATCCCGGCCTTGGCCAGCCAGGCGCCGTGACGCCGGCCCGCCCGATGGGCGAGCCGGCCACCTCCGCGCCAGTCCCCGTCGAGCCCGCAAACAAGCCTGCAACCGGCAGCTCCGCCCCCTCCGCACACTAAGTGCACGCCAGAACATGACTGATTTCTTCCATCGCCGCGATGGCGCCCTGACCGTTGAGCAAGTACCGCTGGCCCGCATCGCCGCGGAATTCGGCACGCCGACCTACATCTACTCGCGCGGTGCGCTGACCACGGCGTACAACGCGTATGCAGCGGCCTGCAAGGGCCGCAACGCGCATGTGCAATACGCGGTCAAGGCCAACTCGAACCTGGCGGTGCTGCAGGTCTTCGCCCAGCTCGGCGCCGGGTTCGACATCGTGTCCGGTGGCGAATTGCTGCGCGTGATTGCCGCGGGTGGCGATCCGCGCAAGGTGGTGTTCTCCGGCGTGGCCAAGAGCGAGGCCGACCTGGCCCTGGCACTCGAACACGACGTGCGCGGCTTCAACGTCGAATCGATCCCCGAGCTCGACCGGCTGAATGCAGTGGCTGGCCGCATGGGCAAGCGCGCGCGCGTGTCGCTGCGCATCAACCCGGACGTCGATGCCAAGACGCACCCGTACATCTCCACCGGCCTCAAGGGCAACAAGTTCGGCGTGGCGTTCGAGGACGTGTTGCCGACGTACCGCACCGCCGCGGCGCTGCCGCATCTCGACGTGGTCGGCATCGACTGCCACATCGGCTCGCAGATCACCGAGGTGGCGCCGTACCTGGAAGCCCTCGACAAGGTGCTGGACGTCGTGGAAGCGCTGGAAGCCGAGGGCATCAAGCTGGAACATATCGATGTGGGCGGCGGACTGGGCATTACGTATGCCGACGAAACGCCGCCGGACATTACGGGCTTTGCCGCCACACTGCTCGACCGCGTGGCCGCACGCGGCCATGGCCATCGCGAAGTGCTGTTCGAGCCCGGCCGTTCGCTGGTGGGCAATGCGGGTGTGCTGCTGACGCGCGTGGAATTCCTGAAGCCGGGTGCCGCCAAGAACTTCTGCATTGTCGATGCGGCAATGAACGACCTGGCGCGCCCCGCCATGTACGAGGCCTATCACCGCATCGAGCCTGTCGCTCCGCGCGGCGAAGCGTCGGTGACCTACGACGTGGTCGGTCCGGTGTGCGAGTCGGGCGACTGGCTCGGCCGCGACCGCCCGCTGGCCGTGCAGCCGGGCGACTTGCTGGCCGTGATGTCGGCGGGCGCCTATGGCTTCGTGATGAGTTCGAACTACAACACGCGTGGCCGTGCGGCGGAAGTCATGGTTGATGGCGACACCGTGCATCTGGTGCGCGAACGCGAACTGCCAAGCGACCTGTTCCGCAACGAGCGTCTGCTGAAGGCCTGAACACCGGCCCCGAGCCGCAATGTAAAAGGGCGACGCTACGCGTCGCCCTTTTACATTTCCATCGAGCCGTAACTATCGAGCCGCAGCCATGGCATGCGGCTTGCGCACCCGCCACCAGACCCGCATCCCCAACAGCACGAACACCACCGCCGCGTAGATCGACACCTCGCCGAAATCGTTCTTGCCAGCCTTGTGCCACCAGTAGTGCAGGATGGCGAGCACGGCGATGGCATAGACCGCGCGATGTAGCGCCTGCCAGCGCTTGCCGCCCAGCCAACGCACCATCGCATTGGCCGACGTGGCCGCCAGCGGAATCATCAGCACGAACGCCGCGAAACCCACCGTGATAAAGGGCCGCTTGCCGATGTCCTTGATCATGTACGCCAGGTCAAACCCGCGATCGACTGCGAGCCATAGCAGGAAATGCTGCGCGGCGTAGAAGAACGTGAACAGGCCTAGCATGCGACGCAGACGCAGCAGCCAGTTCCAGCCCGTGATGCGGCGCAGCGGCGTGATGGTCAGGGTCACGCAAAGCATCACAAGCGTCCATGTGCCCGTCGAGCGGGTCACGAACTCCAGAGGATTGGCGCCGAACTGTGCGGTCGCGCCGAGGTAAAGCAGCCGCGCGAACGGGAGCGTGGCGAGCAGCCACGTCACCACCTTCACTGCGCGTACGCGAGCGGGTGAGAGCATGGCCAGACCGGTCCCGGCGCGGCCGGCCTTCGCGGCCCGGCCGCCGGTAGCCGTCAGCAGGTCACGCTCGGCCATCAGAAACTCTTCCTCAGGTCCATGCCCTGGTAGAGCGATGCCACTTGCGCACCGTAGCCATTGAACGGCAATGTCTTGCGCTTGGGCGCAAACAGCGCGGAGAATCCGCCGCCACCCTTTTCTTCGCCGATGCGGCGCTCGGTGGCCTGGCTCCAGCGCGGATGATCGACGTCCGGATTCACGTTCGAGTAGAAGCCGTACTCGTTGGCTGCCGCGATATTCCAGCTCGTCGGCGGTTGCTTGTCGACAAAGCGGATCTTCACGATCGACTTCGCACTCTTGAAGCCATATTTCCAGGGCAGCACCATACGCACGGGTGCGCCATTCTGGTTGGGCAGAACCTCTCCATACAGGCCGAACGTCAGCAACGCCAGCGGATGCATCGCCTCGTCCAGGCGCAGCCCTTCGCTGTACGGCCACTCCAGCACTCCACTGCTGATGCCGGGCATCTGCTTCTTGTCGGCCAGCGTGATGAACTGCACGAACTTCGCGCCAGGTGCCGGTTCGACGCGCTTGATCAACTCGGCCAGCGGATAGCCGATCCACGGAATCACCATCGACCAGCCTTCGACGCAGCGCAGGCGGTAGACACTTTCTTCCATCGGCGCGAGTTTCATCAACTCGTCGAGGTCGTACACCTTGGGATGCTTGACCAGCCCTTCCACGGCCACCTGCCACGGACGCGGGCGCAGTGTGCCGGCGTTGCGCGCGGGATCCGACTTGTCCGTGCCGAATTCGTAGAAGTTGTTATAGGTGGTGACGTCCTCATAAGGCGTGCGCTTGTCCGTCACGACATAGGCATTGTTGAGCGTGGCCGGAAGCTTGGGAAGCTTGCCAGGTGCGCCCTGTGCGAACGCTCGCCGCGCGAACCACGGCGATGCCAGGCCCGCGGCCCCGGC
>FTCV01001634.1_pt1 | contig 10695 bp, 8 predicted proteins | sample 1639691 | NCBI WGS metagenome assembly FTCV01 (sample SAMEA3914864, study PRJEB12502) | metagenome | biome: forest; material: soil | place: USA | collected 2012-03-12 | depth 0.3 m
AACTCCAATAAATCCGATCACGGCTGTAACCATCAGACTCCTCGAACGCCCGATAAAATACCACAAGAACGAGCGCAGCATCTGCCCGCCATCCAGGGGATAGATCGGCAGGAGATTAAAGATCAGAAGGCCGAGGTTTGTAGCAGCCATCGCCCTCAGCAAATGGTGGGCATCGGGCATGGTTTCCGCGAAGCCCGTCATCCGGCTTACGATCACCAGTCCCACGAAAACTGGGATGAGCGCAACATTCACGAGAGGTCCGGCAGCGATGCTCCACAGGGTCGCACCAGGACGTTGCGGCGGGGTCACGTAAGCGATGCCGCCAAGCGGCCAGAGCATGATTTCATCCGCCTCCCCACCCACGGAGCGGCAGGCAAAGGAATGGCCAAATTCGTGAAGTAGGACGATCGCGAACAGCCCCAGGTACTCGAGCAGATTGTAAATCGGGGATGTGTAAGCTCCGTTCCGCGCCGGAAATGCAATCACGGCAAAGATCAGCCAGTAATAGTGAATGTACACATCGATCCCTGCGAAGCGGAAAAAGTGAAATGCGCCGGAGCGTTGTTGTGCCATCGAAGGACCGTTAGCAGGAGCCGCGTCCGCCGCAATGCTTTTGCGCCACGCCCGCCTCAAAAGCGTCGCCCTGTTTCGGCCTGCAACTCGCGCCGGGGCACCTCAGCGCTTGAGCCGGCCCGCGTCCCTTAAGTCCCTTCCGTCCTTTAGGTCCCTTCACTTCATCAACATCCCCTTTCCAAATCATCAACAGCGAACCGCACGGTAACAATTCGGTAACACGCTTCTGGTTCACTCCTCTCCAAGCAGGAAGCACAACGCAACCCGCAAAAAACCTCCAGAAGCACTATGAAAAGAACCCGTCCCTTCGCCTTCACCCTTATCGAATTGCTCGTGGTCATCGCGATCATCGCCATCCTCGCGGCGATCGCCATGCCGGTCTACTCAAATGCCATCATTACTGGCCAGATGTCCGATGGCGTCAGCAACATCCGCCAGGTCGCACTCGGCCTGCGGATGTACGCCAATGACAACAACGGCAGCTTTCCCGAGACCACGAATAGTTACAACCAGTCGATCGTCACCGCCAACGACGCGTTCCGCAGCCTGATCCCGACTTACATCGACAACGAGAAAGTATTCACCGTCTCACGCTCCAAGGTCGGCTCGAAGGCCGACAACAAGATCGAACCGGAACAGGAGATCCTGCGCCCAGGCGAAAACGCCTTCGCCTATATCTCCGGCCTGAACCAATCGTCCAACTCGAGCTGGCCGCTCGCCGTCGACGGAACCGACGGCTCCGGACACTACACCAACGTGGAATCGAACTACGGTGGCACATGGAAGGGCACCAAGGCACTCATTGCGCGTGTCGATGGCGGTGCGGCAGCCGTCGCCCTGCAAGGGCCGAGCACCCAACGCTTCATCCCTCGCTACAATGATCCGACCAAGGACGCCCTGGTGGTTTCCGATTACATGGGCTCGGATGCAAAGCTCCTCGAGCCTGCCCGTCCGTAACGTCTGAATAATTGGATTTACGGCCCCATCGATCGCCCGGACACTGCCTGGATATGACTGAGCTGACCTCCAGGCAGGTCCGGGCCTTGATCCTCCTGCTCATCCTGGTCCCGCTGATTCCCACGACGCTCCTCCTGCGCCTGATGCACGTGACCATCCAGAGCGAAGAATCGGCGGCCCAGGACCGGGAACGCGACTTGTATCTTCAGGCCCTCCACGCAGCCGGAATCGCCCTGAAAGCTCACCTCGCGACCGCCAACTTCTCGCCCTCCGAGAAGCCGTCACGCGTGCTGGAATACTTCCAGCGCGCATTCGCGAAAGACACCGTCGTGCGTCTCCTTGACCGGGATGGCCAGACGATCGCCGGTGCCCCGCCCTCTTCACGCCCTCCGCTCGCCGAAACCACGCTCGGGCCCGAACTCGGTGGCTGGAGAGTGCAACTCCTCCCTGCCGATGCGAGTACTCCACCCGATGATTTCGTCGCGCAAATCCTCAGCGATCCTCTGGAACGCTCGATCGCCATTGCCATCATCGCGAACCTCACGATTGCCGGTCTCGGCGGATATGCGCTCAACCGCCAGATTCGCCTTCAGGAAATCAAAAGCTCCACGATCGATACCATGGCCCACGAGTTGAAGACCCCGCTGGCATCGGTGCGCGTGCTCCTCGATACCCTGCTCACCCATCCCTGCCCTCCGGAGCAAACGCGTGACTATCTGGAACTCATCTCCAACGAAAACCTTCGTCTGAGCCGAATCACCGAGAACTTTCTCACTATCGCCCGGCTTGAACGCGGCCTTTTCAAGATTACGCAAACACCCGCGCCCCCCGATGAAATCATCGCCGCAGCGCTGGAAGCGGTTCGCCTCCGCACCGAATCCGCAGGATCACAGATCGCCGTCCATACCGAGCCAGACCTTCCAGAAATCGCCGTGGATCGTGAAGCCATGACAACCGCGCTCGTGAATCTCATCGACAACGCGCTGAAATACTCAGGCGAATCGAAACAAATCACCGTCTCGGCCCGCGCACTAAAACACCGCGTCATTATGGAAGTCACCGACAACGGAATCGGGATTCCTCGCCGCGAGCAGAAAAAGATCTTTGAGCGCTTCTACCAGGCAGATCAGCGGCTATCCCGCCGCCACGAAGGCTGTGGGCTCGGATTAAGCATCGTAAAATCTATCGTGGAAGCGCATCACGGCACAGTCCGCGTCCAGAGCCGAGAAGGTTCTGGCAGCACCTTTTCCATCGAGTTACCCGCCGCTCAGGCTAACCTGCTTGCACCCCTCCCCGCATGAACCCGCCAGAAAAGGAACTCGTCCTGATCATCGAAGACGACCGCGCCATGCTTCGCGGCTTAAAGGACAACTTTGAGCTGGCCGGTTATCGAGTGGTATTCGCTACCGACGGTGTAACCGGCTTCGACGAAGCGTTACGGGTGATGCCCGCGCTCATCGTTCTCGATCTGATGTTACCAGGCATGAATGGCTACGAACTCTGCCGATCCCTGCGCAAGGAAGGGCTGGAAATGCCAATCATCATGCTCACGGCAAAAGACCAGGAATCGGACATCGTCCTAGGGCTCAATCTCGGCGCCGATGACTATGTGACCAAGCCTTTCAGCATCAAGGAATTGCTCGCGCGCGCGGAAGCCTTCCTTCGCCGCCGCCGATCTTCAGAACCGAAAAGCTACACCTTTGGCGACTGTCATCTGGATATTGGCGCGCGCCGATTCACCCGCGACGGCAAGGAAATCAAGCTCTCCCCGAAAGAATTCGAACTGCTTCATTACTTTCTCCAGCGAGCTGGCTCCGCACTTACACGAGATGCTATATTGAATGCCGTCTGGGGATATGACCAACTCGTGACGCCGCGAAGCATCGATCGGTTTGTCACCGGCCTGCGTCAGAAGATCGAGCGCGATCCCCAGCATCCGGCCTTTATCCAGACGATTCGGGAATTTGGATATAAGTTCGAAATGCAGTAGCGCTCTAGTGGAAGGGCTGACAGGATCCGGGCGACTAGCCCGCTCCATCAGACCAGCGCCCACTTTCATCCGCTCATGGAACTCGCTCTCATTGATGCCATCGGCCCTTTCTTCCGCGGGGTCGACAAGCGCCGGATCAATTGGTCGAAGATTCACTTCACTCGCCTCGCGGTCGATGGCCCTGGATGCGAGGCACAATGGCAGCGGATTCGCGAAGACATGGCCACCTTCGCGCAGAAAGTCTCTGCGATGGGTTACAACGCCGTCACACTCGACGATGTCATGCACTTGTCCGATCACACGTGGTTCGAAGCGCCCATCCGCGAACGGGCAGCATTCCTCCGAGGACGCTTTCGCGAAATCTTCGCTATCCTCCGCGAACACGGACTCGCCATTTACATTACGACCGATTTTCTCACGACCTCGACGGAAGTAGACGCCCGGCTCGGCAACAACCTCCACGCAGCCACGAGCTGGTTCGGAGAGGTCATCGGCGGCTTTCTCGATGATTTTCCAGAAGTCGCGGGAATCATCCTCCGCATTGGCGAAAGCGATGGCACGGATGTTCACGACGCCCTTCGCAGCCGGCTCTTTCTGCGCACGGCTCGCGAGGTCAATCAGATGCTCCGGGATCTGCTGCCCATCTTTGAGAAGCGCGAGCACCGCCTCATCTTCCGAACCTGGACCGTCGGCGCCTATCTAGTCGGTGACCTCATCTGGCATCGCGGACGCCTCAGCGAAGCGCTCGATGGAATCGACTCCCCCGCCTTCGTGCTCTCGATGAAACATGGCGAGAGCGATTTCTTCCGCTTCCTGCCGCTCAACCGCCATTTCTTCCGAAATCGCCTGCCCAAGATCATTGAACTCCAGGCGCGCCGCGAATACGAAGGCGCCGGAGAATTTCCCAGCTTCATTGGTTGGGATTGCGAGCAATACGCCCGCGAACTCGCATCCGCTCCAAATGTCATCGGCTTCTCGGTCTGGTGCCAGACCGGCGGCTGGCACGCGTTTCGTCGCCTCGCATTTCTCGATTCCGCATCCGTATGGATCGAACTCAATGCCTGCGCCGCCATCCGAATCATTAAAGATGGCCAAAGCGTCGAGCAGGCCGTGACCGCGTTCTTCGGCCCGGAACGCACGGCAGCCGCGCTGGAACTTCTCCAGCGCTGCGATTCAACGATTCGCAATCTGCTCTACATTCCCGAATTCGCGGGGCAAAAGCTCTTCTTCCGACGAGTCCGCATTCCACCGCTGCTCCACGTGTATTGGGATTCCATCTTCGTGAATGATCCGGTGCGAAAGGTCATCGCCCATTTCGTCCACGATCCCGAAGCTGCGGTCCGCGACGGCGAGGCAGCCTTTGCCAATTTCGACCGGATGCACGAACTCGCCGGCATTCTCAAAACCGGGGGCGATGACCTGCTATTCATGCGCGACACGTTCGCGATCCTTCTCCTCGTCCGCCGTTACTATCTCCTGCCTCACGATCCCGAGCTCGAAGCCGAAATCAAAGCCGCAAAGAAGGCCTACAAGAAACGCTGGCCCCGAACAAAAAGGCAGCGCTACCGGATCCGGATTTCCTTCGGTCCATCGCGTCTCGGCAGGCGCACGATGAAGTGGCTAGCGCTCTTATTGATCCGGCGTCAGCGTGGTTACCGGCAGGTGCTCGACCGCCTCTTTACGCTCACCACGCTGTCGTGGATCTACCGCTTCTTCCACGTGCGCCATCGTCGCGCGATGCCCAAGTTCCTCCGAAAATCGGCAATGGGCGTGGACGCCGTGCTAAGATAGGCGGGAATCCGCGGATTGCTTCTGGGTATGTCATAGCCAACCCTTTGGCTGGGCCACCTGCCGATTGGGGTGGTATAAACAAAGCGGCATTGCAGTTCCTCCGCGAAGCACCTCCCAGATCAAATTCCCCTCCCCATGACGATCGACATTCTTGAAGCGCCCGCGTCACCGGTGACGAAGCCGTCGCCACCGGCACCAACTGAACGCGTCGGCTCCATCGACGCCTATCGCGGCCTCGTCATGCTGCTTATGATGGGCGAAATCCTTGAGTTTTCAAAAGTCTCGGAGGCCCTTCCGGGTAATGGCTTTTGGGCCTTCATGGCGCATCATCAGTCCCATGTTCCCTGGGTGGGTTGCTCATTGCATGATCTGATTCAGCCGTCCTTTTCCTTTCTCGTCGGCGTCGCGCTGCCGTTCTCGCTCAGCAAACGTTCGGCGGAAGGACAATCCTCCACCCGAAAAACGCTGCACGCGTTCTGGCGGGCCTTCATTCTCGTCATCCTTGGCGTTTTTCTTCGCTCCCTTTACTCCCAACACACTAACTGGACCTTCGAAGACACGCTGTCACAAATCGGCCTCGGATACGGGTTCCTCTATCTCCTTTCACTGTGTTCTGTTCGCACGCAATGGATCGCCTTTGGAACCATCCTGTTTGCTTACTGGCTTGCGTTCGCTCTGTACCCATTGCCTGGGCCCAACTTCGATTGGACAAGCGCCGGCGTCGCGGCCGATGCCCCTGGGCGGCTCTCCGGATTTGCCGCGCATTGGAACAAGAACACCAATCTCGCCTGGGCCATCGATAAGTGGTTCCTGAACCTCTTCCCGCGTGAGGCGCCCTTTACGCACAATGTCGGCGGCTATTCCACCGCCAGCTTTATCCCGACGCTCGCGACCATGATCTTCGGCCTTCTCGCTGGAGGCGTCTTGCGTCGCAATCAATCACCAATCGCAAAAATCCGCTGGCTCGTAGTCGCCGGCGCGATCGGCCTCGCAGCAGGCTGGACGCTCGGAGCAATCGGCGTATGCCCGGTCGTGAAGCGCATCTGGACGCCAAGCTGGGTGCTCTTCTGCGGCGGGTGGAGCTGCATTTTCCTGGCTGCGTTCTATCTTGTCATGGACGTTTGGAAAAAGCGGGCGTGGGCATTCTGGCTAGTCATCGTCGGGATGAATTCGATCGCAGCCTATCTCATCGCCCATCTCTTTCGCAGCTTCATCGCCCACGCTCTTCCGCGGCATCTCGGGCCTGAAATCTTCCTGCTCGCAGGCCCCGCATATCAGCCGCTGCTCCTCGGCGCAGCCGTGCTATTTGTCGAGTGGCTCATCGTGCTTTGGATGTATAAGCGGAAGCTCTTCCTGCGGATCTGAACATCCGATCGCGCAGGCCGACGGGAATCCAAGCCCATGCTCTCGCTATGTTCACATAGCGAAGCGCATCGATTCTTCTACTCCCAAAGCCTGACTTGGCCACGCACTTCCTTGCTTCCATTCGTAGGGCAATCCGCTAACAGTTGCTGGCGACGACCCTTAATCTATGGACATTGTGATCGGCATAATCGTCGGCTTTATCGCCTGGTTCCTCTCCCGCTATCTCCTTGCCGGGCTCTACACAGTCAATCAAAACGAGCGCGCAGTGAAGACGATCTTCGGCCGCGCCGAACGCATTGGCACACAAACAACACTCGACGATCCCATCGCCGAGACCCTCGCCCCCGAAGAGCGCGAGCGATATTGCTATCCGCAGGTGCGCGTGATCCCTCCCGGTGGGCCTTACTTCAAGTGGCCGTGGGAACGTGTTTACAAAGTCACGATCTCCACGCAGACCTTGAACATGGCCTTCGATCCGGAAGATCCGCGCGCCAATCTCGGCGGCACGCAGATCAGCGCCGTCACCAAGGATCAACTCGACACCGGACTCACTGGTCAGATCCGCCACCGCGTGTGCGAGCGCAACCTCTACGCCTACCTCTTTGGTGTGAAAGCCCCGATCATTCATGTGATGGGCTACTTCGTCAGTGTGCTCCGCGAACGCATCGCTAACTTCGCGGCGCCAGTATCGGCCACTGAAGCGGCCGACAACACCGTCGTCGCGGGCATTTCGATCAATGACCTGCGCAAGAATCTCTCCGCGCTCAACGAGCACATGGAAAAGGAATGCGCCAGCTCCGCGGCACGTTATGGCATCACGCTAGATGCCTCACTCATTACCGGCATCGACCCACCACCAGATGTCGAAAACGCGTTGGCTGCGATCAACACCGCGCACAACCAGGTCTCGAGTGATATCAGCCTAGCGCAAGCCTCAGCCGATCAAAAGATCGTCCAGTCGAAGCGCGCGGTGGAAATCGAAACGCTCAATGCGCAGGCCGAGGTGGAACCCCTCACGGCGCTCGCCGAACAGCTCACCGCCTTGCGCGCCAGCGGCCCGGACGCCTTGGCCGCCTACCGCCGAAACGTGCGGCTCAACCTCTTCAAGAAAGCCAGCCAGGTCATCATGGAGGACAACCAATGAACTTCCTAGTCAGCGCCTTTTGCACATTCATCGGCATGTTCATCATCGTGCCAATCATCTTCAGCCTCATCCGCTCCTTCGGCGTCTATACCATTGTCGAAGAAGGCAAGGCTCATGTTTATGTCCTCTTCGGCAAAGTCATTGCTGTCCTCGATGAGCCGGGCATCTATTTCCTGTGGCTCAAATTAGGCTTGGCAGCCCCGATCGTGAATTGGCTCGGCAAGTGTCACGTCCTGGATCTGCGTCTCGACCAGACCTATCTCCGCAGCCAGGCGGTCAATAGCGAGGAAGGCGCCCCCATGGGGATCGGCATCTGGTACGAGATGTTCATCAGCGACCCCGTTTCTTATCTGTTCAAAAATGCCGATCCACGCGGCTCGCTGAGCGCGAACGTAAGCAGCGCCACCGTCCGCTGCCTGAGTAACATGCCTCTCGCCGAGATGCTGGAAGACCGCCATGCCATGTCGCAAACCGTGCGCAATGAAGTCTCTCCGAAGTCGACTGATTGGGGTTACAAGCTTGGCAGCGTGTATATTCGCAAGGTGCACTTCCGCGATGCCGGAATGATCAAGCAGATTGAGGAAAAGGTAGTCAACCGTCTCCGGCAGGTCACCAGCGCGATCAAGCAAGACGGCGCGAATCAGGTCAGCATCATCACGAGCACCGCGGAACGTCAGGCAGCGATTGAATTCGCAAAAGCCGCCGCCATGCGTCCCCGGATCGTCGGCGAGGCCCTGCAGAAGATCTCCAGCGATCGCGAGATCATCGACAATATGTTCGAGATCCTCGAGATGCAGAAGATGATGCAGGGCGACGTCCGCGTCACCTTCGTGCCGCCCAGGAGCGAAGTGCTTCAGCAATTCCTCGCAGCCGCACCCACACCAAATGGCCGCACAGCTACAGCTGCAGCTACCGTCGCCCAAGTTCCTGCCCTGAGGGGCTAGCTTCCGATTTGCCGGCGCGAGAAGCGTCTATACAGACACTTCCCGCGTACACACGCCTCGCCTGCGATTCGCAACCGCTTCATCGCGCGCGAGCTTGCGCTGCAAGTCTATGGTTTCCGTCCGCAGGAGCCACTTTGAGATGACGTAACGGCGCTCGGAGATGCCTTCACACACCACTCTCGCAAAGGGCCACACCTCTCTTCGGGTGGCTCATGGCCATGCGCTTAAAGCGCCTCATCGGCATTTGGGAGCGCGAGGATAAACTCCACGTCCTCCGCCTCGAGCCGCGCAATGAGTCGGCCTCCGAGAAGCGAGGCAAATTCCGCCGCCAGGGCGAGTCCGAGTCCATGATGACGCCCATCGCTGCGCGCTTTATCCTTACGCCAGAAACGCTCGAAGAGATGGGGAAGATCGGCATCCGTAAGATCCCCTGCGCGATTCCGGAATGAGAGCAACGTCATGCCGCAGCCCCGTGCGGCGGAGACCACAACTGGCGAACCGGCAGGCGAATGCTCCGCAGCGTTGCCACTAAGATTGTCGAGAATTACTCCGAGAAACGCCGAATCAGTGTTCACCGCGAGTTGCGCCGGAATCGAAACGCTGAAAGCGAGATTCCGCTCGTGGGCAAGCGCAGTCCATTGCCGCCACGCAGCCGCGACGGCCGATTCGAGAACTACCGGTTCCTTTCGAATGGTGGCCGCCGCATTTTCCGCACGCGCCAGATCGAGCAACGCAATGGAAAGCGATTCCATCCGGAGCGTTGCGGACAGCACATCACGCCAGGATTGCGCCGACTCCGCTTCACTCGGAGGGAGCACAATATTACCTTCAGCAACGGACCGCAATTCCGCCAGAGGTGTTCGGAGTTCATGTGCCGCAGTCGCGGTAAAACGCCGTTCTCGGGCAAACGCGCTTTCCAACCGCACCAACAGCTCGTTCAGGCGCACAGCGATCGGGCGTAATTCAAGCGGCAATACCTCCTCCGAAAAGCGCGTCTCCAGCGACTGGGCATTCACACCATCCACGGCCTCGCTGAAGCGCACGATCGGCGCCACCGCACCGCGCACACCCCACTGCACGAGCAGCGCCAGCGCTACAAGAGAAGCCGACCCCACAGCCAGCAGACTTGCGCGAATCGCGGCAAGCCGATGATCCAGCGGCGCGCGATCCCGCCCCACGATCACCGTCGCAGCACGCCCTGAAGTCGATTCATGACGATAGCCCGATGCCTCTCTTCCCTCGTGCTCATGCTCCTCATCGCGCTCTGGAACAAAACATAGCCTGAGGCATCGCATCATACGGCCGTCCGAAAATCGGACATCGAAGGTCGCGGGATGCTCAGCAATTGTCGCAATGATCGGAATTTGATTTGCTCCAAGCGAACGGGAGCGCGCCATTTCCTTGCCGAAAGCGTCCCGCAAAACAAATACGGCAGATCCGCCGGACCGTTCAAACTCGGGCATCTGCTCATCGGCAAACTCCATTTTCAGGCCATCGCCTTTTGCTTCGGTCGCAGCTGCCAGCGATTGCGCTGTCGCGCGCAAAGTCTCATCGAATTCCGAAGTCAGTCCCTGCCGGATCTGCCACTGCAGAAAGAAGCCCGCACAGCCAAGTAGCAGCGCGCCTCCAACAAGCAAGCGCAGCATAAGTTGAGATCGCAGCGATTTCACGGCTCGGGTGCCTCGAGTATGTAACCCAGCCCCCGCCTTGTGCGGATCAGTTCAGGCCCAATCTTCCTTCGCAAACTGTACACGGCGGAATCCACGACGTTGCTCATCGGCTCGACAAGATCGTCGTAGATATGCGCCTCGATCTCGTGCCGCGGAACGACCTCGCCTCGGCGCATCGCCAGATACTCGAGCAATCGCCATTCGCGGGCCGTGAGTTCGATATAGCTTCCATCCCGCATCAGTCGGCGTGCGGAGAGATCG
>FTCV01002369.1_pt1 | contig 10689 bp, 7 predicted proteins | sample 1639691 | NCBI WGS metagenome assembly FTCV01 (sample SAMEA3914864, study PRJEB12502) | metagenome | biome: forest; material: soil | place: USA | collected 2012-03-12 | depth 0.3 m
ATCATGGACACGCCTATCACAACGCGCTTCCTCAATGCCGCGATGACTCGCGCACTGATTTAATCAGTGATTCCCTAGGGAGGATTACTAGCGCTGGCTGCGCGGCGCAAGCCGAAATTTCGCGCGTCAATTATTTTACATAATGTAAATTATGTGCCTTTCAAAGCACACGAAAGACAAGGGGTCTGAGTGTTTGAGATTGCCGATATAAACCGGTAAAGTGCCTTTGATGGCGGAACCCGAACCGCCTCTGATCGGAGCAATGCGATGTTGTCTAGAGATGTTGAGCAAACCTTACTCAGCCGCTGTGCTGCAGCGGCAAAGGGTGAGCTCGCGCGCGCTACCGACCAACGTGAGGCGAACGTTTTTCGGCTCGCCTCGATGATCCTGCGGCCGCGGATGCCGTCCGAGGCGGATAGACTTTTGACCGCCAGTGAATCCTATTTCAGCCAGCACCCTACCGATCTTGTTGCCAGTGGTGACGTTATTCGGAATGGATGGGTGCTGAGCGTGCCGCGTCTTCGGGACATGTTGACTATGCGGTTGCGCCACGCTTGATATGCCTGACGGCTTCTACACCCACACCGCACTCGCTGAGGGCCTTCGGGATCTAATGACGCAGCTCGAAGGACGTCTGTTGTTGCAAAAGCCGCTGACTGTGTACCTCGCGGGCGGAATGGCTGTTCATCTGTACACGGCCAGCCGAGTGACAACCGATGTCGACGCCGAGTTCGCCGGTCGAGTGATGCTGCCGCAGGATTTGCTCGTGGACGTGAAGCTGGAGAACGGTGTCACCCAGGCGATCTACCTAGACACCAACTATAACCCCACGTTCGCGTTGATGCACGAGGACTACCAGGAAGACTCTATTCCTGTGGACCTTGGTCTCAAGCAAATTCGGGTGCGAGTACTTTCCCCGACCGATCTAGCCGTCAGCAAAATCGCCCGCTTGGCCGAGAATGATCGGGAAGACATTCGCTCACTGGTGTCGGAGGGGCTGACATCGGCAGCGGAGATCGAAGCACGAGCGACAGAGGCGCTTGGTGGATACGTCGGCGGCATCGAGATGCTACGCGCAAACCTCCGGGATGCTGTCGCCATTGCTCGGGAAGAAGAACGCGCCATTGACGCCAACCGGTCCGTGGACCGGCCAGAGGGCTAAGAGCCGAAACCCAGGGGTCGTTACCTGACGACGTTCATGTTGGGAGTCGATGACTCAAGGATCGGGTGGAGGCTCTGGCGGCGAAGATTCGCGACGTCAACGAACGCCGGTTCAGCCAAAAGCCTTAACGTACGATCGATGCCTCTGGTCGTCTGACCCTGGCTAAACCTTGTCCATTCACCGTCGCAGATACATTCCACTCCAGGAAAACTTCGTAGTGGCCGTTCGGGCCGTCCAGCTGGCAGGGCGCCTGTGGGGGATCGCCTAGTATCGTCCGGCTTGCTGCGCCGAGTCGAGGTGTTGCCTTTGGCCTCTTCAGTGATGGCCAGCTATGATGACGCCCGCGCTGCGCTGGAATCCCAAGGCCAACTGATGGGCAGCACTGGATTTGCTGATTGCCGCGCACGCGCTGGAGACGGGTGCGGTTCTGGTGAGCAATGACCGGGCGTTCTGGCGCGTCCTTGGTCTAGTGGTGGAGGACTGGTCGGTGCCGACCGAAAACTGACCGGGCCGCAGGCATAAAATGCGTCACTGCGATCAGACCGGTGGCTCCGGCCCAGCTGTGTACGGGCCGCATTTTTACCGCGGCGATCCCGCGTCCGGTCTGCAACAGCAAGGCCAAGGGGCTCAGCTGGTAGGGCGAGCCGGAGCCAGCGTGGCTGTGGCGCATAGTCAACGCGGTGCGGCCCGTGGAGTTCTTTGTGTCGATTAGGTAGGATGAAGGCCTCCCACTGCTGTCGACTGCGTTTCGTAACATTGTAGGGGCTGGGAGTTGAGAGGTCAGCTGGAGCATCGGTTGGGCGGATATCACAACCATATCACTACCCCCTCTGACACACCTCCTGACAGGCGCTCAGTGTGACCCAGCATGCGGCGAGACGAATGGAGACGAGTATATATTTCGCAGCAGAAGCCGATTCCTGATTGTCCGGGCTAACATCCGCCTGCTGAATTATCCTTACATCGCATGCCCATGATTTCCCTCACTGAAGCGCTGAACAATCTGACCGTAGACGGTCTGAAATCGCTGATGCGCTGGCTTCCGGATGCTTCACGCATCGGAAAGAAGAGTGGGCTGGTTGAAGAAATCCTTCGAAACCTTGCCGGCGACAGGCTGCGCACTCTGTGGGAAGGACTGGACGAGACTCAACGTCTTGCGGTAGCAGAGGTCACTTATGCGGAGAATGGCTGCTTCAACCCCATGCGGTTCCGAGCGAAGTATGGGCGTTTGCCGAGCTTTTCGATCCGTGACGAACGGCGCCGACACAGCGAACACTATGGGCCGCCCACAGCGTTGTGCCTGCTTCTGTACTATCAGAATGGAGTGCACTGCGTACCCGCAGACCTGAAGGAACGGCTCATGACATTTGTGCCGCGGCCCGAGCCCGTGCAATTGGTCACGACCGGTACACTTCCGGAAACTTTCGGTGAAAGCCCATTGACGGTGCGACTGTGCGAGCGCGATGCCTTGGTGGATCTGCCGGTCATGCTGCGCCTGGTAGATCAGGGAAGGGTTCAGGTCAGCGAGAAAACGTCGCTGCCGGGCACAGCGACGCTGCGCTTGTTGTGCGGGCAAATGTCTGGTGGTGACTACTACGCTGACCACGCGCTGAATTCTACCGATCAGGAGATTGGGCCGATCAAGGCCTTCTCTTGGCCGATGCTGCTCCAGGCAGCCGGCCTTGTGCAACGAAATAGCGGAAAGCTGGCGCTGAGCAAGGCAGGACTGAAAGCCCTAACGGCACCCATGGCAGACGTGATTGCGGGAATCTGGCGGAAATGGCTGAAGGCGACACTGCTGGATGAATTCAGCCGCATCGATGTCATCAAGGGGCAGAAGGCAAGGGGTGGTGCGATGGCTGCAGTGGCGCCACGTCGCGCGGCGATAGCCGAATCGCTGCAGTGTTGTCCGGTCGGGGAATGGATCAGCATCGACGCGTTCTCCCGGTTCATGGTGGCAACAGGTCGTACTTTCGACGTGGCACGAGACCCCTGGAGTCTGTACATCTGCGAGCCGGATTACGGCAGCCTGGGGCACAGCGGCTACCATGACTGGGACATCCTGCAGTTGCGCTACATGCTTTGCTTCCTGTTCGAGTATGCGGCGCCACTTGGCATCATTGACGTTGCATACACCGAACCGGCGGGAGCTCGCCCCAATTTTGGCGATATGTGGGGAACGGATGAACTTCAGTTCCTGAGCTCCTATGATGGGCTGGCATATTTTCGCGTGACCGCGTTGGGCGCCTATTGCCTTGGCGCCAGCGGCAATTACACGCCGGATCCGGTTCGCTCCAGCGTGAAGCTGTCTGTCATGTCCGGCATGCAGGTCAAGGTCATGGGGAACGGTCTGTCGGCGGAGGAGTCGCTAGTTTTGGACATGTGGGCGACAGAAGAGGCGGACAGACTTTGGCAGCTCGACCTTCAGAAGGCGATCGTAGCTGTCGAAAAGGGGCATGACATCGACGAACTTCGCGAATTTCTGCGGGCTCGGGACGATCAGCCGCTGCCGGACACGGTGGAATCCTTCATCAAGAACGCTGGCAAGCAGGGAAAGGCGCTGAAAGTTGCGGGGACTACGCTGCTCATTGATTGCAGTGACGCGCAAGTGGCAGCCATGCTGGCCACTAATAAAGAGACCGCCCAACTGTGCCTGCTCGCCGGTGATAGGCATGTGGTAGTGCGGCTGGAGGATGAAAAAAAATTCCGGACACATATCCGCGCGCTGGGCTATGGGATGACGGTCTGAGGCTTATGTAAGTCCGGTAGTGTCATGCCGCAGGCTGAACCCCTGGCGGCGCGAAGACGGCGCAAATGCAGTGCCCACTTGTGGAGACCGGGCAGGTTCTCGCCAGCGCGAACGGAGACGAGCTCGCTTTAGGCGGCAATCGTGGCGCTCCGAAGAAAGTCGCGGCCGGACAGCGCAGCAGGAGTGGGTATCGTACGCCTTTGTCGCTGCGTCAATGGTAGAGCATCAGGAAAGGGACATCGGCCGCCATGGTGGATTCGGTTTATCCGCAGTTCTTTCGTCCGCTCACGCTGAAGCGGCGTCGGCTAATCGCGGCCTGCATTCGCGCATTCTATGCGCGGCTCTATGGTTCCCATGCCGACTACCGATCCATTCTCGGGCGCGAGGACTTACGTGATCTGTTTGTTCAGACGATGCAGTCTGCTACGCCGCCAGCCGACCCAGCCGGGGAAGATGGCGAAGATGGCTTCACTGCCGGCGACCTTGCCGACGACCAGAAGCTGGCAAGCGCCATAGTGCGTCTCCTCGTTGGGGACGGTTGGCTCGAAACCGCCGAGGACCGCGTTCGGTTGGTTACAGCCTATCGCTTCACCCGCATCGGCAAGATCTTCGCTCAGGCGCTGACGCTGGCCGACCGTCCACGCGAACGGACCCGTCAGCGCAACATGCGCTCCTGCAAGAATGCGCTGAGCGCCTTCATCGAGCGCCGAGACGTGGAGGACCTGCTCGACGCCTACGAGTATGCCGATCGGGTCATCGCCGACCTCTCCGAGGACATTGAGCTCTTCTACGACTTGGCACGCAAGATATTGCTCGATGCGCATGTGCAGGGCAATTGGGATGGGTTCATCGAGTTCGTCGAGCGACGTTTTCGTGATGAGTTCTCCCCTAGGCTGGTCTATGACAATGCCGAGCGCCACCGGTTGGACATCGGTGCCCTGATCGAACGTCTTAACGAGTTGAGTGCGGCCGAGATGCAGGCCATCGACGACGATCTGGCCAACCACGCGGCTTGGGCCGCGCAGGCGGCGCCCGACGGGGCTATATTGAGATGGATGCTTGATCGGATCGACGAGATGGTGACCGCCGCCTGCCGCACGAAGCAGCCGGAATTGTTCCGCGCCATGGAAAGCTACGTCCGCCGCCATGTGGTCTTGTTGTCGCAGAGTCTGTATATGGGGGCATCGGGCAGCGGAGCGGCATTGTCAACCCTGATCCGCTGTCTGGGAGAGATGCCGGAGCGCGAGCAGGGCGCCTGGCTGGAGCGGCAGGGCGCGGCGCTCACCCCGGTAAGCGTCGCGCTGTATGATCCCGCCGCGGTGCAGCCGAGAAAGGCCAACGAGCGTAACCGAGCACAGGCCGTGAGCATTGTTCCGGAGATAACACGAGAAGAGCGTTTACGTCAATTCATGCGGCAAGCGGAGGAGCGCGCCTTTTCGTTGTCGCATCAAGATGTCGTGGATTACTTGCTCGGTTCCATGCGTGGCACGGGCGCGCTGCGCCTGTCCGAGTTACCGGTCGGCGATGCAATCCAGGCATTATCCTTGTTGCGTGCAGTCGAGGCAGCACGGGACCATGAGGGACTGGAGGTGGCGCGGCTAGATGCTGAGCCGCTGGACAATGCCATCATGTCGGGCACCGACTATGCAATCAGGAGGCGCTACATCGGCCATGGATGAAATTACGATTGGGCAATTGGTGGAAGCGGAGCTGAAGGCGGGCGGCGTCAGGCCGGAGGCGTTCCGGCAAATTCTTGGCCGCCTGTTCGGGCTGTCCATCCTGCACCGGGAGGACAGCGCCATCGAGCGCCAGCTCTACGACGACGCCGTGCGTATCGAAGGCCTGCTCAATGCGTACTTCGATGTGGGTGGGTTCAGGCTGCTACACGAGCGGCATCAGAATTATTTTCGGCTTTACCCGCCCGGGGCGCGCGTGCCGGGACTCCCCGCCGAGGACGATGCCATCGCGGTGGACGCCGTGCGGGCGAAGCTCTCCGCAGATTTCGTGGCATGTTGCCTGGTGCTGCGCTTGCTGTACAACGAATGTCTGCGTCAAGGCTCGATCAACGATCGCAACGAAGCGCTCGTCACGGTGGAATACCTGAATGCCACGCTGACGGCGCAGGTGCGCCGCTCACTGCCGGCCAAGACTGCGCGGGAGAGGCTCTTCGCTGACCTGAAGCGCGCCCGCCTCATTGATTACCGGGCGGATTCGGAGGTGGAAGACGCTGACGCGCTGGTCGCCATTCGTGGGACGATCTTGCAGTTTGTGGCGGATTCCGCCATCGATGCGCTGCTGGCCGAAACTTCGACGCCCGTGTCGGCCGTCACGTCGCCGGAGCGTAACGATGAAGCTTGAGAAGCTCATCCTGATTAACTGGGGTTTCGTGGTGTCTCGGGAATACCCCTTTGGGCACACCACCTTGCTCTCGGGTTCGACCGGCGTTGGGAAGTCCTCTTTCCAGGACGCGATCCAGCTGGTCATGACGGGCGGCAAGCAGCACATCAACGTTTTCAACTCTGCGCAGGACGAGAGCGGCGCCTCGCGCGCGGGTAACAAGGTGAGGCGGACGCTGGCGTCCTACGCGGTGGGCATGCGTGACAATCTCTGCGTTCGGCCGTATGGGTCGCACACCTATGTTGTCGCCGTCTTCGCACCCGATGAGGGGGAGTTCGCCGAGCCATTCACCGCTGTTGTGGCCGTAGAAGCCGCCGTGTCCGGTACGCGCGAGCAAGGCCGCAACGCTGACGTGGCGCGCAAGCTTTACTTTGTGCTACCGGGCAGTCGAGCGATTGAGGCGGATTTCATTGAATCGCGCAAGGGCAATTCGATTACCGCAGTGAAGGTCGAGGATATCTACCATAGGCTGCGCCAGCGCTATCCGCGCGTCCTGCAGTTCGAGAACAGTATCGAAGACTATCTTTGCAAGCTCTATGCCGAGTTTCGCGGTGGCGGCAAGACGCTGGTTGGACCGCGCGAGGCCGAAGCGGCAGCGCGGGCTTTCGTCCAGTCTATTGCCCGCAAGACCGTCGGCTCGGTGGACGAACTGATCCGGGAGCAGGTGCTGGCCGAGCCTGACTTTTCCGATCAGATCGGGCATATCGCGTCGCTCATGCAGAACGTGCAACGCCTGCGCAAGATTGCCACCGAATTGCTGGCGTGTCGGGAACGGTTGGTAGTGCTGAAGGCACACGCAGATGCATTCCTTGCCGCCTTCGAAGAGGCCATGGAGGCCGAACTGGGCGAAGCGCTGCGCCGCCAGCAGGATGTCGAGGAGGAAATCCAACGATTGGAGGCCTGCCGGCGCCTCGCTCTGGCCGATGTCGAAAAGCAGCAGGCACTTGCCGACCGGCATGCACAAGCGCTAAAGCGCGCCACGGAACTGCACGGCACTGCCAAGGGGCGACTCAACGGCAATCCGGTGGCGCAGGAGCGCGAGCGGCTCAGCCGCGAGATGGCCGTGGCTACCGAACGTCGATCCCAAATCGCGCTGGACGTCCTGGCCGCGCTGACGGGCTTACGAGGCGTGCTGGATGAATTGGCTGCCTTGGCTAATCAGCCAGTAGCGCCCGCCTGCGCTTACGCATCACATATGGAAGGCCTGATCGTCGAGGCAGCGGCGATCGATGCCGCCGACGGCCGGGCCGCGGCGCGTGAGCTGGCGGCGATGCTGACAGGCACGCAGATTGACCCGGCAAGCCTGCGGCGCGACCGCTTCGCCAGGCTGGATGCTGCCCTGGCTCCTATTTCGCGGCAACTGCACAGCGCCGAAGGCCTGTATGGGGCGGTGGTACAGGAGCAGGCGCGAGAGTCGGACCGCGCTGCCGCGCTGGAAAGGGAAATCGATGATCTGAAGCGGCGCCGGAAGGGGCTGGAAGATGGCCACTTTGACTTGCCCGCGCATGTGGAGGCCGCAGTCCGCTATCTCGAAGCCCAGATGCCGGCCGCCCGTCCCAAGGTGCTATGCAACCTTGTCCAGCCGCGGGAAGGCTCGCGCTGGCAGAACGCCATCGAAGGGCTTTTGGGCGGTAATCGCTTCGTGATCCTGGTGGACTCGCAGTACGAGGCGAGCGCTATCCGGGCGATGCGGCATGAGATGCCGGCGGCTAGGCAAGGGCGAGAGGCTTCCGTGGTGCAGGGTGAACTGGCCAAGCGGAGAGCGGAAAATCAAGCGCTGTCACCCGATGCCATCCTGCAGGAACTGGTGATTACGGACGAAACCGCACGCGCCTATCTGATCGCAAGCTATGGGCGTTATGTCAAGGTAGCCGATGCGCAGGCCCTGCGTGGCGCGCCACAGGCACTGACCATGGACGGCATGGCCAGCGGCGGGTTCAAAATGTTCTCGTCATGGGTAGAGGACGGTGAACTCGCTTTCGGTGCGGAGGCACGGCGCAAGCGCGTGGTGAGGCTTGCCCGGGAGATCGATGAGAAGACGCGGGAAAGGGACGCACATCGCGCAAGCGCTTCGGAGTTGGCCGCATGGGGCGCGCGTCTGCTCGGTCTGAAGCTAGTGCCCGTCGCGCCAATACTGGACAAGCTGGGCGAGACGCAGCGCGGGCTGAGTAGTCTCGCGGCGGAGCTCGCCAGCCTGGACGACTCCGACCTCATCGCGCTGGAGCGCCGCGTCTCGCGTGCAGAGCAACTATTGGACGGCCACCAACGCCTATCCAATACCGCATCACGCTTAGCGGGCGAAGCAGAGGGCCAAGCGCGCGGCTTTGAATCGAACATCACTGACGCCCAGGCCAAGCTTGTTGGGTGCCGGGACGCCGTGAGACAGGTAAACGCCCGCGTCACTGAACTGATCCGGCTCAATCCACACTTCGATCCAGTCCGGCTGGGCCAGCGCGCTCGGGAAGTTGCCAAGGAGCAGACCGCCACGTCCTTCGACGGGCGGCGGCGCCAGCAAGCCGGCCTCTACCGGCAGGAGCGGGAGGCATTCGAGCGCAAGCTGGAGGCACATAATCTCTTGTCTTCCTCGTTCGACGAGCGGGTCGATTTTCAGCTTTGCCAGTCGACGCAAGGGGAGTACGAGTGGCAGGCCTATGGCGGCGTACCCGCCGCCCGGCGGCAGATCTCGGCCATGTTAGAACGGCTCGACCAAGTGCGCATTCTCAATAACACGAGCGAGCTGCGGAGCGCCGAGAAGAGCTTCAACAATACCTTCAGTACGCATTTCGCGCTGGCGGTACGCACCGCGGTCGAGCAGGGCATCGATCCGCTTAAGCGGCTCAATGAGAAGCTCAAGCGCCTGACATTTGGCGAAGACCGTTTCGAGATCGGATATGGGCAGATGGTCAAAGAATACAAGAAGTACTTCGACCTGTTCCAGGAACTAAACCGGCTGGCAGAGACGCAAACGCCTGTGGATCTTTTCTCGGCGGCCGAGGGCGTGCTGTCCGCAGACAGCGTCGTCGCGCTGGATGATATCAAGCTGCTATTGCTAGACACCAACCGCGACCACGCGCTGCGGCGACTGAAAGACATAGCGGATTATCGCAACTATCGGCAGTACGATATACGCAAGTATTCGGAAGATGGACGTGAGGCGTCCTTGGCGAGAATGGCGACGTTCTCGGGAGGTGAGTTGATGACGCCGGCCTATCTTGTACGAGCCGCGGTGCTGGCCCAGGCATTTCGCCAGTTCGAGAAGACGCCCAGCCTGAAGCTCATGATGATCGACGAGGCCTTCGACAAGATGGACGAGGGCCGCACCGCTGCCGTGATGCGCTATCTCAACGAGAACCTTGGTCTGCAACTGGTGGTTGCCATGCCGTCCCGCGCGTCCGGCCCACTGCTCGAGTTGTTCAGTTTCGAGCATCGTTTCTCCCTGATGAAGGTCGAGGGTTTTGCTGGTGAACTCGACAAGATTACTGAGGTCGACAGCTCGCTGTTGAAGGCCGATCGGCTGCATGCTCTCTGGACTGAACGCCGGGAGGCGGTGCGGCGTGAAGCGGCATGGCAGTTCGACTTGCAGGAGGCACGCAAGCAGTTGGTTTCGGACACGGGGACATGAGCGCTAACGACATTCCGCGACACCGGCCCGTCGCTCTCACCGCGTTGCTGAATGCGCTGGTGGATCGCATTGAGGCGAAGCCATTCGCCGAGAGGCGCCGCGATATCAGCTTTCCATTGAGCGCCGGGACGTGGCCGGAATTTTTCGCGATCACACACCACGGTGAGCGTATGTTTGTGTGGCACGCGCTGGAAGCGCTGAAGTCGCAGCCCGGATTTTCGCTCCTACTAGATCAGCGTCGTGGCCAGCGGGATCTCGATATCTGGGAGCGCTCACCCAAGCTCGTCATTGCCGCGCAAGCGGAAGCGTTTCTTCGCAATGAGACGGGACGTCAGCCGAGTACACTGGTCACGTGGATAGGTCAGTGGCGGCAGGCTGTGCCGGCGCGCTTCAGCAACGCTGCGCTGTGCGAGCGGCTGCTGTCCCATCCGATCGTCATTCTGTCACGTTCACCGGAGCAGGTGCTGGAGCGCTTCGCGGGCATTCCGGCGCTTGCGGGCGAGAACCTCATGCTCCACGAGGTGGCAAGCCGGCAGTTCTGGGGATTATCAAAAATCCTTAGCGGCCAGCAGGAGGCCATTGCCCTGCTACTAGGTACGGAAATCTGCCTCTTTCCGAACAAGCCGGTGCAACTGCTGGTCGCCGCCCGCACAGCCGATCCTGCCGCCCCGGTCCTGTTCGTGGAAAACGCGGCAACCTTCGAAGCGATGGCAGCGGGGAGGCTGAGTGCGGCCGAAGGTTTTTTCCTGATATATGCAT
>FTCV01001401.1_pt1 | contig 10682 bp, 3 predicted proteins | sample 1639691 | NCBI WGS metagenome assembly FTCV01 (sample SAMEA3914864, study PRJEB12502) | metagenome | biome: forest; material: soil | place: USA | collected 2012-03-12 | depth 0.3 m
CATATGCGCCCATGCTCGCGCCTGCGATGGCGTCGATTTCAATGCCATTTTCCTCGAGCACCTGGATGACGCCCACATGCGCAAGCCCCTTCGCACCACCGGAGGAAAGTGCGAGGCCGATCCGGCAGCGGGCGATTTCCCGAGCGATGCGATTGATATGCAACGCGAAGCGGCGGTCGGTGCAACCAGCCGGTTCGCTGCAGGGAAAGCCGCGCGCGAACGAATGCACGGGACGGCCGAAACGGCGGAACATCTCGTGAAATTCATCCGCCTTGAAGGGTTCCTCGACGAAGATGATCGGCTTGACGTGGTTCGAGGCCTGGCTGCCCAGCGCCTGGATCAGCAACTCGAAATCGTACAAGCTCTGCACGCTCGGCTGCAGCAGCACGTAACCAAGATCTGCCTGGGTGATGCATTCGGTAATGATCTGCGGCGGCAACTGCGGATCGACATGCAGGAGGACGTAATCGTAATGCCGTCCGCAATGGCCGATGAGCGGAGCGATGGCCGCGGCATAGCGCGGGTCGTTTCCAACCGGAAGCCGGAGTTCGTCAAAGCCCGCATCGTTCGTGTGCAACTGGCGTCCGAAGGAGAATTCGCCGTTGAAGCTGGGCTCCTGCAGCACCCATTCGTGCGGGTGCGCGACATGGCCGTTGCGGATCAGATGCACGAGCAGGACTTCCTGGCGCGTAATGCTAAGGAGCGATGTGCCGAGCGAATTGGCTACCGCCGCACCATCGACACGCGGCGCAAGCGTGAGCAGCGACGCAACCCGCCGCACCCGCGAAGCTCTCGCGGCTTGGCGTTCATCCGCGCGGGTCCGGCGGGTCAGGGTCTGGGAGAAGCGCCCGGCGATCATCGGGTCCTTGGTGAAAATGCCTTCTAGTTCTTCCGTCGGGATGCGCAGCAGCACGCAGTGCGTGGAAACCGTCACGGTGCTTTGATGCGGGTCGTTGTTTAGAAAGGCGCGGTCGCCGAGGGTGTCGCCGGGCCCATAGACTTCCACGACCTGTTCTCCGTCGCGCCCTCGCATCTTGCCCTCACATCGGCCGCTGATGATGAGATAAATGGCATCGCAAGCGTCGCCTTCGTGGAATACCACCGTGCCTTTTGGCTGCTCCGCGATCGCGGAATCAGCGACTAGTTGCTTGAGCTTGCGATATGGGAGAAGCGCAAGGAGCGGATGCGGCTTCAGGAGGTCCGGGCTGATCTTCATTCGAGGGATCTTGCACCCGGGCTGGGTCGCCTGATCTTGCTGCCAGTGCCATCTCCGTTGGTGGGGCGGAGATCAGTAACAGTGACCCGCCGGAGGCTCAGGGTTGTTCAGGTAGTCTTTATAGTGGAATTCACTGAGTGTTTCGGCCCAAGGCCTTGTTTAGGCCGTCTGAGACATGGGCGATTGTGAAATAATAGTGTCCTTCAGTGGCGAACTGCCTTTTTTCTGAAGTGCGGAGCAAACCGAATCGCCCAGCCGCTGGTGGGAAGATAAATGGTTCATCGCGCATGGATAGACGCGGAACCGGCGCGGCCTATTCAAAAGTAAAGCGCCGATGCCGCCAACATATCTAGCATAGTCCGAGCCACCGTCACCGATCTGCCAAATCCCTTGAGACAGCCTGACCCGCGGCTAAAGTCCGCGCGCCCGCGCCATGCATTCCGCCTCGGCGCTTACCAGTATTACAACATGGACCAGGTCGTCGCGCAGGCGCTGCAAACCTTCGAAAAGACGAAGACAAAATCGCCGGCCAGCCGCTCGCAAGTTACCCAGACTGGAAGCGGCCAGCGTAATAGGGACCTATAGGTCCCTATGAGACCCATGAGTCCTATAGGTCCCTTCCTGCCGGACTCGCCGTACCAGCCTCAAATATTTTTGTCCTAACCGCGCCGCCCCACGCTGTTAATCTCCAAACAGAGCATCCTGCCTCGGACCCCCATGAAACCTCTCGCCATTTCCCTCTCCATTCTGGCCACGGCCACCCTGCCCTGGATGCTTTCGACCGCGGACGCCAAACCCGGCGGCGGCCGGAGACAACAAGGACAACCAGTGGAAGCTCCGCCCAAGCCTGCCGCGCCAGAGCCTGCGCCGATTTCGGACGAACTCCCCTCCCCCTGGCATACTTGGAGCGATCCGGCCGGGAACGCGATCGAGGCGGCATTCCGTTCCCTGTACGACGACGTCCTCACGATCCAGACGCGCGAAGGGCAGACCTATCAGATCAATCTGAACAATCTCATACCGGCCGACCGGATCTTCGCACACGACTACGCGAAGAGGGTCCGCGCCCACGCTTTCGCAGACGAATACGTGAAAAAGGCGGCCTACCAGATCGATTACCTCATCGGGTCCACGCTCGTCGGCAAAGGCCAGAAATTCAACGCGCCCGCGACGGACGAGCAATTCCTGCGGCGCATCTATCTCGACGCCATCGGCCGCATTCCGACCGGTGCGGAAGCCGCCGCCTTCCTGGCTGACACCGCGCCGGACAAGCGGGCAAAGCTCATCGACAAGCTGCTCTATTCGTCCGGCTACACGATGCAGATGTATAACTGGCTCGGCGACATGCTGCGCGTGAAGGATACCTTTGGAAAGAATGTCGCGGCGTTCACGTTCGAGGATTGGCTCAAAGATCAGCTCCACGCGGATCGTCCGTGGGACGTGCTCGTGCGCGACATGCTCACCGCCGACGGCAAGATCTGCGACAACGGCGCGACGGGCTTTCTGCTCTACGATGCCCAGATGCCGCTCGATGGCGTGTCGAACCTCCTCACGACCTTCCTCGGCGCGAATGTCGCCTGCGCCCAGTGCCACAATCATCCGCTGGCCGAGTGGAAGCAGCGCGACTTTTACCAGATGGCCGCTTTCTTCGGCGCGAGCGATGGCCTCGATGAACGCGCTCTCGGCCAGGCGAAGAAGCTCGCCAAAGGAAAGGGCCCGGCCAGCCCAGGTCTCAACCTGCCCAAGGCGCAGGTGCAGCGCATCGCCTCTGCCAACGCTTACCGGCTCGTCGATACGAACAAGCAGTCGCTGAATTTTCCGAAGGATTACAAGTACGGCGACGTGCAGGCCAATTCGCCGGTCACGCCTTCGCTCATCAGCTGGACCAAGGAAGACGCAAAGAATCCCGCCTACCAGATCGACACGAAGAATCCGGCGGAATTACGCGAGCAGTTCGCGAAGTGGATGACTCATCCGGACAATCCCCGCTTCGCCGCGAACATCGCGAATCGCGTCTGGAAGAAGGTGTTCGGCCTCGCCGTTCAGGAGCCGGTCTCGGACCTCGACGATCCGTCGAAGGCCAGCAATCCCGCGCTGCTCGAGCATCTCACGCAGGTCGTGAAAGCAGGGCACTTCGATCTGCGCGAGTTCCAGCGCGTGCTCTTCAATTCGGAGACTTATCAGCGGGCCGCCAGCATCTCGCCGGATCTCGAAAAAGGACCGTATCTCTTCCCCGGACCGCTCGTCCGCCGCATGACCGCGGAGGAAGTCTGGGACAGCCTGATGGTGGCAAGCGTCGGCCCTGAAGTGGACACGATGCTGCTGCGCCGTGGCGATGATGAAAAGCTGATGTCCATTCCCGGCAATGCGATGACGCCGGAGAATCTGAAGATGACGGTCGAAAAGCTGCGCGAAGCGGGCGTGCCGATGGCCGGCGGCGGAAAGAAGAAGAACAAAGGCCAAGGAGGCGGAGCGGCTGCAGACCGACGGCTCATCGCGGAATACCACGGCGCCAAGCCGCAGGCACGCTTCGGGATGATCCTCGCCCGGGCCAGCGAATTGCCACAGCCCTCGCCTGAGACCCATTTCCTGCGCCTCTTCGGGCAGAGCGACCGCCTCATTGCCGATACGAGCACAACCGATGGCAGCGTGCCGCAGGCGCTCATGCTGATGAACGGCGGCATCGGCCAGCTCGTCAGCGATCCAAATTGCGCGGCAGTCGCTGCAGCCGGAAGGGCAGGCACCGACAACGCCAAACTGGACGTTCTCTATCTCTCGTTCCTTTCCCGCAAACCGACCGCCGCGGAACGCGCAGTGGCGCTCCCGGCGCTAAAGACAGGCCTCGGCGCGGGCGACCTTGCCTGGACCCTGGCCAACACCCGCGAGTTCCTCTTCATCCAGTAACTTTCCCCACCACACCGCCATGAACACCAACTCCCTTCGCGATCCGATTGAACGCCGCTCCTTCATCGAGCGCTGCGCTCGCTACGCCTTCGGCCTCACCGTGCTGCCGCCCCTCTTCGGCAGCCTGCAGGCCGCTGAACAAGCCGCAAGTACCGGCCTCCCCTCGCGCGGCCCTGGCTTTGGAAAGGCCAAGCGGGTCATCTTCCTCGAGCTGCAGGGTGGCCTCAGCCACATCGATTCGTTCGATCCGAAAGCCGGCGCAACCAAGGGCCCGGGAAATCCGATCGCAACCAAAGCCGATTTCCAGCTCACGGAATACCTGCCGGAAACCGCGAAGATCGCCGACAAGATCACCGTCGTCCGTTCGATGACCGCAAAAGTCGGCGTTCACGCGAATGCGCAATATCTCATGCGCACTGGTTTCGAAAAGCGCGGCACGATCATTCATCCAATGCTCGGCGCCTGGGCTCAGCATTATCTTGGGCCAAGCCACAAGACTCTACCCGCCAGCGTCTGCGTGAATCGCCCGTCCAACCACGGCAACGGCTACTTCCCCGCTTCGTTCTCGCCGCTCCCGATTCTCGATCCTGAGCAGGGTCTTGCGAATGCTGCGCCGCAGGTTTCCGCCGATGTGCAGACCAAGCGCCTCAGCCTCCTGCAGCAGCTCGACGCAACCTTTGGCAAACAGTCGGGCGATGAAAACGTGCGCGCCTATGGTGACTTCTACGACACGACACTGCAGCTCATGAAGAGCAGCGATCTCAAGGCGTTCGATCTCACCGCCGAGACCCCGGAATTGCGTGAACGTTATGGCCGGAACAAATTCGGGCAGGGCTGCCTGCTCGCGCGGCGTCTCGTGGAAAGCGGCGTGCGCTTTGTCGAAGTGCAGAGCGGCGGCTGGGACATGCACAAGCAGCTTGCCGACGGAATGGAAGAGCGTGGCGGCGAATTTGATCGCGCCTTTGCCGCACTCATCGGCGACCTCGACGCGCGCGGCCTGCTCGATTCGACAATAGTTGCGGTCACCACGGAATTCGGCCGCAAGCCGAGCTTCGACGGCGGCGGTCGCGGACATCATCCGCTGGTCTTCAGCACTGTGCTCGCAGGCGGCGGCGTGAAGCGCGGCCACGTCCACGGCTCGAGCGACGAAAAGGGCTACGAACCGGATGAAGACCCGGTCACGGTCGGCGCCTTCCACGCAACCATCGCCTGGGCCGCAGGCATGCCGATCGAGAAGGAAGTCATGACGCCAAGCGGTCGTCCAATGACCGTCGGAAACAAAGGCAAGCCAGTCACGAGCGTCTTCGCGTAAGGCACCCGTCGTACTGATTCCAAGATCGCCTGCCTGCACTCAAGTGCAGGCAGCTGGGGTTTGGCCAACTTTGACCTGTCTGCGGATGTAGCGGTAGATCAGGAACTGAACGGTTTCCTCACTGGAGAGGCTCCTCGCTGGAGGGGCTCTCAATCCCAACGGGATTGAATCTTATAGCCCAGGGTTGCGCGGTACGCGCTACCCTGGGTACGAACAAAAGTGAGCCAACCCTGTATGGGGTGCATCAATCCTTCACTCGAGTGTAGGCAGGATTCAGGCACCAGTCGGCTTCGATGTACGGGAAGCAAATTTCCAGGATTTGCTGCCGTCGAGCGGGAGGAAGTAGAATTCGGGGCCAATTACCGGAGAATTCACCGCCCAGTCCGGGATTCGACTTAGTTTGAGCGCGATGGAATTCTCGCTGACGTTTGGAATGATTTCCCAAGTTACTCCCGGAATCACTGCGGACGGGCATTTCGTGTGTTCGGTGATCGTTCCATCCTGCATCCTCCCGCGAGCGTAACGAATCACTTCCGCTTGTTCCTCTCGAAGCAAAGCGACATTCACCCTCAGCCAGGCGCGCAGGCAACCGGGCGTTAGAATGCCACTAGCCCGGTCCAGCTCCTGGAGGCACAGATCCTTTGAAGTTCCAAAATCCACCTTATCGATGACAGCAACCATGTTGGCAGTCTCCAGGGAGGCGATGGCAGCTTGAAGATGGTAATAGGGCATCTCCAGGGAGCGATTCAACCATCTCGGGAGACCGACGACGACCGGAAACGGATTGCCGCTTGGAATGTCGGGGAAGCAGGACGGATCCGCCCAGTGAAGGACGGAAAACGCCTCGTACTGCAACGCGCTCTTTAGATTCTTCCGCTCGCTGTCGGCACGGTCCCGCATCCGTTCCAGCGCATGGGGCTCTTCCGGCAACTGCGCGACGCAGGTAGCCAGCAGGCATTCCACGGCACAACTGATCATTTCGGCAACGAGCGAACGCGAATTACGGAAGCCCTCGCTCACGCGGAGAGCCGCACTCACGGCATCCGCAGCACCTTGCATGTCGCCATTGGAACTGCGGCGAATCGAATCTACCCCAATCATCTGACAGAGCTTTCGAAGTACCAATCCAGATGGCATCCGCTGGGACAAACCGGACTTGGGATCGAACTCCCAGGCGGGCGGCTCCTGTGCCAGAATGGCTTTGTAAATGCCTTCGAGCTCGTCACTTTTCGCGGTCAGATGTGGACACGCGGAATCAGCCGATTCAGTGCGATCCGAAGACATCGGCAGTTTCGACGTATAAAAATCCATCACTTCGCGGGGTAGTTCGAAGTTATTGGAACCGGGGTCTCCGCCATCGTTCCTGTAGAGGGTCTTGACTCCCCAGGGCTGAAGCATCTTGAGAAGCGACCCCAGGGACGCGTTCTCCTTGATCGGCAACAGCCCTTTCGCAAACTCCGGCATTGGCCGGCCAATCTCTGCCCATCGCTGGTCAGCTTCCGTGCCTATGCGGTTTGCTCGCGCGTCCATTACATACCGCACTGAGCCGAATCCCAGCAACGCAACGAGCAGGAAGCAGACGGATGCAGCGGACAAATCGACAAGCACCGAACGCCAGGACAGCACGCCGGTGTCTCTCGTCCGTTTCCGAAAGCAAACCCACGACACGCCCAGCATGAGCACCGCCGGCGCGAGAAGGTCCGAAAGAATGAAGTCCAGGCCTGAACGCCCCTGAAGATGCAATTCGATCGAGGACAGCCGTTCCCATTGCCCCTGAACGGCGGCTGCGAAGGCCGCAATTCCAAAAAGCATCACCGTCCAAAACGCAATGCGGAGGCCCCTCGGAAGCGCTGCGCCTTTCATCAATGCTCGCCGGCCACAAAAGAAGGCAAGGGGCGGGGCAACGTAACAAAAGAAAAGAAATCCGTAGCCGTCGGAATTAGCGATCAAGAGAGCTGAATGAGACGACATCGCCGGATGCGCAGGATCGCCGTGGTAACGCATCAATTCCAGCGTTGCCACAAACCACACAACCACTGCAGGAATAGCCCAGGCGAGCCACGATAATACCCCGCGATACGATTTACTCATTGATATAGTAATGAACGACCAGACCCCGGAGGCTCGGTGGCAAATCGAACTTACTCAAGTCGAAACAACAAAGATGTTACAGTGATCGGATAAGCTCATACTTACACCAAAACCTCTGACGACATCGGAAGCGACTCCGGCGAGCGCGCTGCACGGCACAAGAATCGATTAAGAAAAGCCAGCTACTCAAATCGCCCTAGCTTCTGCGCTTTGCTGCAACCCGCCAACGCGGCGCGACCGGCGGCTATTCGCCCATTTCTGGAGCAGCCACAGGATTCCGGCGAGCAGTACGAAAGCGCCGAGTTTCAACCACCGGTCATAAGCGCCCGGCTTTACGAGGGTGAGTTCCAACGCGGCGTTGCCTTTGACTTTCTTGAAATGCAGCACCTCGCCTTCGGTCGGAAACTCGATCGCAAGCGAGAGACGCCCTTCCGGCTGGAGCAGTGGCCGAGCCGGCACGAAGCCCAAAGCGCCAGCTGCGGCCGGTACCGATTGGCCGCCGGCCATCAATCCCGGAACGGAAGTGATTTCTGACCCACGCTGTTGATTGACGATTCCTGCCTGCCCAACCCACCCACGATCGCTCGCTCCGTTGAATGGCTGCCGGAAAGCAAGCCCGACGCCTGCGGAGGCAGGCGCATCGAGGCCACCGCTACCTGCCACCTGACCGGCGTTCGATGCGTTCGCACCCGCATTCGGTGCAGCAGGTAATGCCGTGCCCGGCAAAATCGGAGCCAACGTGTAAGTGCCGTGAGCTCGTGTTTGCGACAGTGACAACTGCGACGAAGGCGAGCTGTTGGCAGTAGAAGCATTCTCAGTCTGCGCCTCCTGCTGCGCCACGATATTTCCACGTGCCGTATTCAGGACCGAGTCTTTCTGATCCTTCTCCGTCATGTCGGCCTTGCTCTTGGCCTCCGCAGGCTTCCCGGCCACAGCGTAGGAGTCTTTTTTGGGTTCGATGCGACGAGCGAATTCACGTTCCACAACCGCCCCCTCGGCCTGTTTGCGTCCAAACTGCAGCGCCTTCCATTGCTGCTCGTCGCCCAGTTTGCTCGCATCCTCGCCGCCCTTGGCCATTGCCTTTGCCTGAGCGGGAGCCTCCTGCTGCCGGAGCACCACGTTATCGTTGAGATACAGGCTCTTCTTCGCCGCTGCCGCCGCCGCGCCCTTCGGTTCCGCCGGAGGAACGGCAAAGGGAGCTTCTTCCTTGCTCGGCGCCTTGTTGAAGCGCCAGTTCCATTCCTTGCGTCCGGCCTGGACGGACTGCTGGGTCTGCGACAGGGACGGCTCCTGGGCAGGCGCAAGTTGCAACCCCTGGACGCTGTAGTCGGCCGCCGCGTTGGGAATAACCGGCACGTCCGCGTTGGAATCTGCCAGTTCCATCTTTTGCTTCTGCAGTTCCGCCGCGAGTTCCTGCCGTTTTCCCATCGCCCATTGGTTTTGGGATACAGCAGCCTTTTTGCTGACATTCCTGGCCGCGAGCGTTTCGTAATCCGTCCCGCCCCTGCTCAGCATGTCATTAAAGGTATTGAAGGTCTGGGACGCCGTGGTCTCGAGGCTCTTTTCGAGCACCCGGCAATTCTCGAGCGCGCGCATCCGAGCTTCCTTGTCCACGCCCACGGAGGACGCGATTTTTCGCAAGCTTTTCAATTCCTCGACGGCGCCTTCGAGCTTCGCAGTTTCGGAGACTTCGCCGATCACCGGCTCCATGTTTCCGTTGAAACGCCCAAGATTCCATCCCGTCGGCAGCCACACGTTCCAGAAGGTCTGTTCGACGGTAATGCCCACGAGTTCCGGATCCTTGAACTTGCGGCTCGCCCGCCAGCCCAGCGCCGAATGCGCGGTGCGGAAGACGACTTCCACGTCGTAGGAAAGCTCGCCAGGCTTTGTCTTGATCAGCGGAATGAGGATCACCTCGTGTTCGCCGACCTTGCCTGAATCCGGCCGGACACTCTGGCCAGCCACGCGCGCGCTCATCAATTCCGCACCCTGTGGCAGGCTCACTGGCAGGTATTGCAGCGTTCGATTTTGCAAATGCCAGATCGCGCGATGCCATTCCGTGCCATCGCTGCGCAGCGCGGTGGTCAACTCCGCCCACGCGCAGAAAGCCGCGCGAGCCGTGGCCTTTTCAAGGCGTTCGACGCCCACCTTCACCGACCAGTTTGGCTGCACGCGAAAGATCTGCGCGTTGCGAGAGAGATCCGGCAACCACGGAACTTCCGAGGCTGGCACCGAATCGACGCCGGAGCTTTCGATCTTCATCTCGCCCTCGGAAGCATTGTCCACCATCACGTATCCGGTCGACCGCTGGGCATCAGGAAACGCGAGCGCGGGCAAGGTCAGATCGCCGGTGTTCGGAATCTCCGTGTCGAAGGTAAACTCCACGCTTTCGGTGACGTCCGCCTGGAACTGGACTTCATAAACGCGGTTAGCGCCCTCCACGGTCGAGCGCGTTTCGCGCACATCGCTTCCAGAGACCCGGACTTCCGGCAAGGCCGCCGGGAGTGTGAAGCGCACGCGATCGATGCTGCCCTGGCGGAGCGAAAGCTGCACCTTCGCGCCGAGCGCCGCCCAGCCTTCGTGGGCCTGCGCGTCCATCGTCCAAATCGCGAGCATCTTTGCAGGCGCGGGCGTGAGCGACACTTTGGCAGCGAAATTCTGCTCGGTGAAAGTGAAGCCGCGTTTGCGTTCGAGCGGCGGCACCACCTGGTAATCGGTCGCCGCGCGTTCGGGTGCGACTTCGCGAGCGCCGCCGCTGAGTTCCATGGCGACGTTCACGCCTTTGAATGCAGCAGTCGCCGCTTCGCCAGTCACTTTGCGGAAGCCTTCGAGGCTGAGCGGACGCACCTCGAGCGAAGCCGGCGCGGCGGCCTCCTGGCGCACGAGATACAGCACGAGCGGCGTGGACTGAGGCGTCTCTCCACGGAAACGAACGTGCAGGCGATCGCCCTCGCGCCACCAATCCTGGAGCCGTTCGCTGCGCACGGCCTGAACATGGAAGCCCTGAGGCAGCGAGATCTCGGTGGAGTACAGCTCGCCGCCATTTGAGAACAGTTCCAGCGAAGCGAAGAGTTCGATCTGCCGGCGATTGACCTGATACAGGTAAGCGATGCGCGCCTCGCGTTTCGTCGGCGCTTCGGCAAGGTGCCAGCCGATCCC
>FTCV01002422.1_pt1 | contig 10677 bp, 10 predicted proteins | sample 1639691 | NCBI WGS metagenome assembly FTCV01 (sample SAMEA3914864, study PRJEB12502) | metagenome | biome: forest; material: soil | place: USA | collected 2012-03-12 | depth 0.3 m
CGCCTTCATCAATCCTCGCCCTTAAGCGCAGCCGCTAGCTGAATTGCGCGCGCATAAACGGTGCGCTTTGGCAGCCCAACTTCGGCAGCAACAACAGCAGCAGCGTCCTTGACGGTTAGACCAGCCATTGCCTCCCTGAGGCGAGCGTCGAGGTCGAGTTCGGCATCTACCCCTAGCTGGGGAGGCCCGACGAGAATGACGATTTCTCCTTTAGGCTGCGGCTCATTTATAAAGCGCTCGACCAACTCCGACAGTGTACCGCGCCTGACGGTCTCGAAGGCCTTGGTCAGTTCACGTGCCACAACAGCATCTCGACCGCCTAGGACCACGACTAAATCCTGCAACGTTTCCGCTAATCTATGAGGGGCCTCAAAGAAGACGAGCGTTCCAGGAACATTTTCGAGTTCCTTAATTCGCCGCCGACGCGCAACCTCGCGCGCAGGCAGAAATCCTTCGAAAAAAAACTTGTCGCTCGGTAGGCCGGATACAACGAGACCTGCAAGCAAGGCTGAGGCGCCAGGGACGGCAAAGACAGCAATTCCTTCGGCTGCCACATCCTTCACGAGGCTGAAGCCAGGGTCAGAAACCAATGGGGTGCCTGCGTCCGACACCAGCGCTAAAGTTGCACCCGCGACAAGCCGCTCAATGATTTGGTGCCGGCCGGTTGCTGCCACATGTTCATCGAAGCGTTCGAGCGGCGTCGTGATTCCATAGTGAGCCAGCAGCTTGCGCGTGACCCTCGTATCCTCGGCAAGGATGACATCGACGGCAGCCAGAGTGGAGAGACCGCGCAGCGAAATATCGGCGAGGTTACCAATTGGAGTCGCAACGACATGCAGCCCCGGCGCAAGGGAAGCAGCCTCGGCACGCATGCCGAGCGCGACGAAAGAGGCGCCCGCGCGATTTCTGCCGCTAGGTTCATACACGTCGGCGGTATCCTTCACGAGAAGCGCGATAGGCCTAAGCCCGCACGGAATTGAGACGCATTGTTAACAAAGAATTGCAAAACCGTTCTTATTCCGCGAACCTGCGGTTGCAAATAAAAGGGTTCGCGGCGGCGAATTCCTGCCAGTGTATCAAGTCTAGGGCCAGGACATGCGATTTTTTCGGGATATTTCGGGCCGCCCGCCTTTCTTCAGGCATCAGATTCGACGAATCGTCACCATTGCTTTCATCGGAGCGGCGTTGAGCGCATGCGTGGGTGGCTCAGGTCTCGATCCCTTGCCGCCTCAAGGATCGCAAACAGGAGGACAATCTGGCGATTCCAGCACCATTGGCACCGGACAGGTCAAGATTGGTCTGCTGCTGCCTCTCACTGCCTCGGGCAATGGCGCAGCTGTCGGAAACTCTCTGAGAAATGCGGCGGAGCTGGCCATCGTCGAATTCAACGAGCCAAATGTGCAGTTGCTTGTCAAAGACGACAAGGGCACGGCGGAAGGAGCGGCGGCAGCGGCTCGCGAAGCCTTTGGCCAAGGCGCTGAATTGATCATAGGCCCGTTATTCGCGCCAAGCGTCAAAGCCGTTGCCGATATTGCAAGGCCGGCGGGTAAACCGATTATGGCTTTTTCGACTGACGCCACAGTCGCGGGCCGAGGCGCCTACCTCCTCAGCTTCCTGCCCGAATCGGATGTCGAGCGCATCATCTCCTATGCGGCTTCGCGCGGAAAGAAATCCTATTCAGCCCTGATTCCGCAAACAGCCTATGGCAATGTCGTCGCTGCGGCCTTCCAAGAATCCGTGGCTCGTAATGGCGGACGGGTGGTTGCCCTGGAACGTTATACTCCGGGCACTGGACTAGCTGCTGCGATGCGCAATGTTAGTCAGGGAGCAAACGAGATCGACGCGCTGTTCATTCCTCAAAACGGCGAAGAGTTGGCATCAGTAGCGCCGCTGCTTGCCTCGAACAAGATCGACACAAAACGCATCCAGCTTCTCGGAACAGGCCTGTGGAATGATCCCCGTGTTTTCCGGATGCCACAGCTTGTAGGCGGCTGGTTTGCTGCTCCAGACGCGACCGGGTTCACGAGCTTTGCAGCACGATACAAGGCGAAATACGGTTCCGATCCAGCAAGGATCGCAACGTTATCTTACGATGCAGTGGCGCTGGCAGCGGCGTTGGTACGGACGCGCGGATCGGAGCGTTTCAGCGAGACGACCCTTACAAACGCATCAGGTTTTGCTGGCCAGGACGGTGTTTTTCGTTTCCGCAACGATGGACTTAATGATCGCGGTCTTGCTGTGCAGCAAATCGGAAACGGCACTGCGTCGATCATCAGTCCGACGCCAAAATCCTTCGGTACGAAATCGTAAACAATGGGCGTCAGGCGGCGAGATCTGCAACGACAGAGTCGAGCACTGGCATACCTTCGGATGTCACCCTGATGTGCCCCTTCGGTGTGCGAGCGATCATGCCATGAGCAATCAGGGACTGGATTCTAGATTCATCCAGTTCATGACCGGAATGGCGTGAGAACCGTATGGGATCAATGCCTTCGCGCAAGCGTAATCCCATGAGCAGGAATTCGTCGCCTTGCTCTTCGGGAGAGAGGACTACATCCTCAACCAGACCATGCCCCCAAGACTCCACAAGAGCCAACCAATGCTCTGGGCTTTTTTCAGTCGACTGCGCGCGTCGTCCGTCCAGCGCCTGTAGCCGGCCATGAGCGCCAGGTCCAACACCTGCATAATCGCCATAACGCCAATAGACGAGATTATGCCGACTTTCGGCGCCAGGACGGGCATGATTGGAGACTTCGTAGGCAGGCAGACCATGTGCCTCGCAAACTTCTTGCGTCACATCCCACAACGCCCTGCCGGTATCAGCGTCCGGGATTGCTAGCTTGCCCGCTGCATAAAGCCGCTCGAACATCGTGTCCGGCTCTATCGTCAATTGATACAGCGACAGGTGTTCAGCGGCATGGCCAATGGCCTCAAGCAATTCCGTCCGCCACTGAGCTGGAGATTGGCCGGGCCGAGCGTAAATCAGATCGAACGAAAAACGCTTGAAGATTGAGGAGGCTGTCTTAACTGCAGCCAAGGCCTCCTCAACCGTATGCATACGCCCGAGCGCTTTCAGATCGGCATCACGTAATGCCTGCACGCCAATCGAAAGGCGATTCACACCGGCTAGCCTATAGCCGCGAAATCGCTCAGCTTCTACGCTGGTGGGATTGGCTTCCAGCGTCACCTCAGCGCCTTGAGCAACATTCCAATTAACCGCAATGCAATCAAGGATTGCGGCAACCGTCTCCGGTTTCATCAGCGAAGGAGTGCCCCCGCCAAAGAAAATCGACGAGACGGTCCGGCCTGGCGTTAATGACGCGCGATGTTCGATTTCACGTCGGAACGCAGCCACATAGCGCTCTTGATCGATGGCGCCCACGCGGACATGACTGTTGAAGTCACAATACGGGCATTTGGCCAAGCAAAACGGCCAATGCACGTAGACGCCGAAGCCTGATTCGGAATTGCTGATCATGGCCAGCAAGCTAACACAGGTCTTGGAAGACCTGGGATGTCCGATGCATGTATCAATGTGCGTTCCGTCGCGGCGGCAGGCAACGCTCGGCAAGTGCGAGAAAAGCGCGCGCACGATGCGAAAGAGCTTTTGGCGGCGAGGACCAAGTGATGCCGTGCTTCGCCTCGCTGGATATTTCACCAAAGGTGCGGCGGTAGCCCTTTGGCTGGAACATCGGGTCGTAGCCGAAGCCCTTATCACCGCGAGGTGGCCAGACTAGCTGCCCAAAAACGCGCCCTTCAAATGTCTCTTCATGCCCATCCGGCCAGGCGAGGCAAAGGGCCGAAACGAAATGGGCTTTTCGCAAGGCGGGCGTAACAGCGCCCCGACGGACCAATTCAGCATTGACCCTGGTCATCGCTGCCGTGAAATCTTTCGTCGCCCCGGCCCATCGGGCGGAAAAAATGCCGGGAGCGCCATCAAGAGCGGCGACGGCGACGCCGGAATCATCGGACAATGCCGGAATCCCGGTGGATTTTGCGGCGGAATGCGCTTTTATCGCAGCATTTTCCGCGTAAGTCGTACCGGTTTCATCTGGCTCCGGCAGCCCTAGCTCTCCAGCTGACGTCGCCTCGATTCCGTAAGGCGCCAGCAGTTCCCGCATCTCGACGAGCTTACCTTTGTTGTGCGTAGCGATAACGACCTTCCCAGAAAGAATACGGTGTTCCATCAATCACCCGACGGCCATTTTCTGCAATTCGACCAGCCGCGCGACGCCTCCTTGCGCAAGCGAAAGCAGCGATAAGAGCTCGGCCTGCGAAAATGGAGTGCCCTCAGCGGTTCCTTGCACTTCGACAATACCGCCAGAGCCTGTGATGACGAAATTCGCATCCGTCTCGGCGTTTGAGTCTTCAAGATAATCAAGATCAAGGACAGGGGTGCCCTTGTAGATGCCGCAGGAAATTGCCGCGACGTGATCCTTGAGAGCCGGTCCCTTCAGCATGTCCCGCGTTTTCATCCAGGCCAGGCAGTCATGCAAAGCAACCCAAGCGCCCGTGATCGAAGCGATGCGGGTGCCACCATCCGCCTGGATGACGTCGCAATCCAGCGTGATCTGGCGTTCACCCAACGCACCCAGGTCGACCACCGCTCGCAACGACCGGCCGATCAGGCGTTGGATTTCCTGGGTCCGGCCAGAAGGTTTTCCCGCAGTCACCTCTCGCCGGTTGCGCTCTTGGGTGGCGCGCGGCAGCATGGAATACTCTGCCGTCACCCAGCCCCTGCCCTGCCCGCGCAGCCAGCCCGGAGCCTTGTCTTCGAGCGAGGCCGTGCAGAGCACATGCGTCTCGCCGAATTTGATAAGGCACGAACCTTCAGCGTAGCGGGCCACGCTGCGCTCCATGCTGACTTTCCGCAATTCGTCGGCTGAGCGTTTCGACGGCCGCATGATTCTCTCCCGAAAATGCTTGGCGGGCGTTGTAGGTGCTGTCTGCGGCTGCAGCAAGCCGGAAGGCGCTTCATTGTTTCGATCAACTGGCCGCAGGCTTGCACCCGAGCGCATAAGGCTTCAGTTTTCGCTCATGTCGGAAAACAGCAAATTCACCGGAGCAGACCAGAGCCCCCTCGCGCAACTCAACGAGCGGTCCCGCGAAATCTTCAAGCGCATCGTCGAGAGCTATCTCTCGACGGGTGATCCCGTGGGTTCGCGGAACCTCTCCCGCATCATCCCGATGACACTTTCGGCAGCATCCGTCCGCAACGTCATGGCCGACTTGGAAGCGCTCGGGCTAATCTTCTCGCCGCATACCAGCGCCGGGAGAATGCCGACTGAACTCGGTCTTCGGTTCTTTGTCGATGCTGTCATGGAGTTCGGCGATCTAGATGCCGAAGAGCGCGCTAGGATCGACTCTCAGGTCCGAGGCGCGGGAGAAAGCCGGCCTTTGAATGGCGTATTGGCCGAGGCCTCGCAAATGCTGTCCGGCCTTTCGCGCGGGGCGGGTGTCGTACTGACAAGCAAGGCTTCCAAGCGTCTGAAGCATATCGAGTTTGTCCGCCTCGACACAACGCAGGCGCTAGTCGTTTTGGTTGGCGCGGATGGCCTGGTTGAAAACCGCTTGATCCATCTGCCTGTAGGATTGCCCGCATCGGCCCTGAGCGAGGCGGGCAACTACCTTAATGCTCGGCTGCGTGGACGCTCTCTCGATGACGTCAAGTTGGATATCGAGAATGCACGGATCACTGCCCAACGCGAGTTACATGAGTTGACGGCCCGGCTTGTCGACGCCGGACTCGCGACCTGGGCAGGAACCGAAGGAGAAAAGGGACAATTGATTGTTCGTGGGCAAGCCAACCTGTTGGAAGATCTGCGGGCGGCCGAAGATTTGGAACGGATCAGGCTTTTATTCTCCGATCTCGAAACACAGGATGAACTGATCGACCTTATGGTTCGCGCCGAGGCCGGAGAAGGCGTGCGTATCTTTATTGGTTCAGAGAACAAGTTGTTCTCGCTCTCCGGTTCTTCGATGATCGCGGCTCCTTTCCGCGATGAGGCTCGACGAATCGTCGGCGTTCTTGGTGTGATCGGCCCTACACGGCTGAACTACGCACGGATCGTGCCGATGGTGGACTACACGGCGCGCGTAGTGAGCGAATTTCTGGAACGCAAAAAGTAACATCGCGGACCAACATCGCGAAAATTGGAACATCTGAAACTCCCCGTTGTTGTCTTTACAAGTCAGCAGCCATTTGCTGAGCAACAGGGAGTTGGGATAATGTTCAATCGAACGAAAATACTGGCCACCGGTGCTGCATTGGCTTCGGTGATTGCTTTCACCGCAATCCCGGCCCAAGCCGAACACGGCCGCAACGCTGCGGCGGCGGCAGGTGCTATTGGCGGCCTAGCCGTGGGAGCAGCGGTAGCAGGTGCTGCCAGCCAGCCTCGCTACTACGACGCTCCTCCTGCGGGATATTATGATGATGGGGGCTATTCCTGTCATTACGAACGCCGTCAGGTCATGATCGATGCCGCGCGCTATCGGTGGCAGCGGGTTCGCGTTTGCGACTAATCCAAGCTAACGGCACGTTCGAAAGGGCCTTTCCTGATGGAAAGGCCCTTTTCTGTTATGCTCGACCTGCAAATCACAAAATGGTTCCGCCTTATTGATTCTTATTGCTTCGCCAAGCAGCGACGACCAGATTTATCAGGGCTGATCGAAAAGCCGAGCAGTAGCGAGGGTTTTGAGCCACCAAACCACCTATTCGATACTTGAATCCACGCTCGGCCTGCTCGAAGAATTTATATGTGTCAGGAAATGCGAGCTTTTGATCGTGGTCGTAGCGCCGTTTCTCTTCCAAGCTTGATAGTGCTGGGCTAGTGTCCTCGAACGGTGCCCGATGGCACCAGCATGGCCTAGCCGCTGGGATGAGACGATGTCGTGGTACAATAAGGTCCACTGGAAGGAAGGGCTCTTTCTTAGGCCGCATCATTTCCAGCAGAACGATCGATATCACGAGCATCTTCTGGAAGCGCGCGTGCGCTCGATTTCGCCTTATCCATGGGGCTTTTCGGCAATAGAGGTGGACCGGGATCTGGCCCAGCAGGGCAAATTTGCCCTGAGACGCGCCTCGGGCGTGATGCCCGACGGCACGCCCTTCGATATGCCGGCAGATTGCCCGCTGCCAGCGCCGATCGATATTCCCGAAAATGCAAATAAGCAGCTTGTCTGGCTGTCGTTGCCAATGGCGACATCCAACGCCCGCGAAGTCGACGAGCCGAACTCGGAAAGCGCCAGCCGCTACCTTGGAGCTGTCGAGACCTTCATCGATTCGACGTCCGCTCTGCGGATCGAGGAGGAAGTCGATATCGCAACGCCGAGACTGGCTCTCGAACTCCGGAAAACGCCGAAGCCCGGCTATGTTTCGATAGGCATCGCTCGTATTCTCGAAATCCGGGACAAAGCCGTACTGCTCGACGATGCTTATGTGCCGCCAGTGCTGACATGCTCGACGCATGCGACAGTCGATGGCTGGGTAGATAGGGTCCTCGGCTGGATGGATAATAAGGTTGAAGAATTGGCTCGTTATGCTGCCGATCCTTCGGCCGGCGGTGGCTTGCAAAGTGTCGATTATTTCGTGCTGCAGCTACTCAATCATCATATGCCGGTGCTGAAGCATTATCGCCGCTCGCGCTACATTCATCCCGAGCGCCTCTTCGAGGAATTGCTGCGCGTCGTTGGCGAATTGGCTACCTATTCCTCACAGGAACGCAAGGCGAAAGACTACCCGCCCTATGATCACGACAATCTTGAGGAAACCTTCGCACCCGTAATTCGGGATATCCAAGCTTACCTCTCAGTCAGCTTCGGCCGCCGCGCCATTCGTCTCGAAATCATCGAGCGTGCGCCGAATGCATTCGTTTCGACCATTCGGGACCGCTCGCTGTTCCGTACAGCCAATCTCATCCTTGAAGTCTCGGCGCGCCGACCGCTGACCGAAATCCAAAGCCAGTTCCCTCATTTGTTCAAAATCGGTCCCAACACGAAGATGAGCGAAATTGTCCACGCTCATCTTCCGGGCGTAGGACTCGTGCATTTGCCGACACCGCCGCCACAGATCCGTGCCATCGCGGATCACGTCTACTTCCTTTTCGATCGCAACTCAGCGCTCTGGCCGGAGTTCAGCTCGGCAAGCGCGATCGGGATGCACTTCTCCGGCGATTGGCCGGAGCTTGAAATGGAATTGTGGGCAGTTCTTGGAGATCGTCGATGAGCGACCCGAACGATCCATTTGGACGTAACGAGCGGACCATCATTCGGCCCAACCCCGGCGGCCGGCGGCCGACCCAACAGGCGCCCGCAACCGCTCCGCAGCAGCAACCAGCTTATCAACCACCGCCACCTCCGGCGTACCAGCCGCCGGCGCCTCCAACTTATCAACCACCATCGACAGGCCCGATTTACCAACAGCCGGACCAATATTCCTCGGCGGCCCCGAATCCGCATCGTGCCGACGACTGGATGCACGCGCCACCGCCCCCGCCACCGCCGCAGAATGATGGCGGCATGCGCAAAGCGCTGCTCCTTAAACGGGATGTTCCCGTAGCGGCCAACGAAAATATCATGATCGAGTCAGCAGGACCGTTGCTCCTGCTGCTTGGCCGTCTGCGCACCTCGCTGATGCACGCAAATTTCGCCAACCTCATGGAGCAGGTGGCGGACGCGATCGAGGATTTCGACAAGCGGATGCGAGCTGCCAGCGTGCCTGAAAACCAGGTCGAGATGGCGAAATATTCGGTCTGCGCCACAGCCGACGACATCGTCCAGCATATCCCGAGCGAAGAGCGTCACGTATGGACGCAATACAGTATGCTCAGCCGCTTCTTTGGCGAGCGTGTCGGCGGCGTTAGGTTTTTCGAGAAACTTGACCAGGCCAAGGCCGACCCGGTCGTGAATTACAATGTTCTGGAACTGCAATATGCCTGCCTGGCGCTCGGCTTCCAGGGCGTGCATCGCACGTCGCCTTCAGGCCCTGCGAATCTCCAAATCATTCAACGCAATCTCTATGAGATATTGCGCCGCGTCCGGCCTCGCACCAGCAACGACCTCTCACCTTATTGGTATGGTCAAGAAGTGCCAACGGAGCGGGCGACTTTCCGAATTCCGTTCTGGGCGATTGCCATGTTGACCTTGGCGTTGCTCTTTGCTGTTTTCGTAGTGCTTCGGATTTTACTGGCCGGCAATACCGAGGCCGTCACTGATGAGATGGGGCGGCTCTTTCCGGATACCGCTTTGGCGCTCGAACGACAGACCGTTCCTATAGCGGCACCAGCCGCTCCTCCACCGCCACCTCGCGCCTCGACCCAGCTTGAACGTATTCGGACAGCACTCGCTGACGAGATAGCGGCCAAGAAGGCGGATGCAGTCGAGAATGGCAATACGATTATCGTACGCGTGGGCGATTATGCCTCTTTCACGCCGGGTTCTGCGACGGTCCTCGACAGTTTCAAGCCGATCGCTGCAAAAATCGCGGATACGCTGGAAAAGGAGCCTGGCGACATCCGAATTGTCGGCCACACCGACAGCACGAAGATATCAAATGCCCGGTTTCCTTCGAATTACGAGCTCTCCGTCGAGCGCGCCAATGCCGTTGCGGCCTTGTTGAAACCAAAAGTCTCCAAGCAGGACCGTTTCAAGGTTGAAGGCAAGGGCGATACCGTTCCGATCGGCTCGAACCAGACTGTCGAGGGCCGTGCGCGTAACCGTCGTGTCGAAATTTCGATACCGCGTGAGGAAACGCTGAACCGTTAAATGTAAGTGTGATCAAAAGCTTCTGCGGCACATAGAGGACAAGTACGTATGCGTGGCGGTCGTTGGCTGAAGCTGGTCTTTTATGCAATCGGTCTGGTTGCATTTTGCGCGCTGTGCTGGTTTGCCGGGCCGTTGATTTCGGTCGGCGACTTCCGCCCGCTGGACAACAATGTCATGCGGATGATCTTCATGGGAACTGCCGCTCTTGGCACGTTCGCCTATGTCATCCAGGACTTGTCATATCGCCGGCGCCAGGCTGTGCAGCTCGCGATGGGACTTGTAGATGGCGCGGGCGGGGCAAGCGGCGCAGTTGCGGCGGCAGGTGGTCATGCGACGCCGGGCGCGGTCGGTGGCATCGGCGCGCCGGTTCATGACGACACACCCGAACTTCAAACCCGAATGAACGATGCGCTCGCGACCCTGAAACAGGCAAGCGGCTCCAAGGGAAATTACCTCTATGAGGTTCCTTGGTATGTGATCATCGGACCTCCAGGCTCTGGCAAAACCACCGCACTCGTCAATTCGGGCCTAAAATTCCCTCTGGCTCGCGGCGCAACCCCTGCGGCGATCGCTGGTGTCGGGGGCACGCGCTATTGCGACTGGTGGTTTACCGAAGAAGCCGTGCTCATCGATACAGCCGGCCGATACACTACACAGGACTCGGACGCGCAATCCGACAGGAGGAGTTGGCTTTCCTTTCTTGAGTTGCTCAAGAAAAACAGGCCGAAGCAGCCGATCAATGGGGTGATCGTCTGCATCAGTATTGAAGATATTCTCAGCATGCAGCAGCAGGACGTTCTGGCTCATGCGGACGCAATCCGCACGCGTCTTATCGAACTCCATGACCACCTCAAGGTGGATTTTCCAGTCTACGCCCTGTTTACCAAGGCGGACCTGATGGCCGGCTTCATGGAA
>FTCV01002615.1_pt1 | contig 10667 bp, 8 predicted proteins | sample 1639691 | NCBI WGS metagenome assembly FTCV01 (sample SAMEA3914864, study PRJEB12502) | metagenome | biome: forest; material: soil | place: USA | collected 2012-03-12 | depth 0.3 m
ATAGCCACCCGCCACAGCCTCCATCACCACATTGATGAAGGGAGTAGGGGTTTCGTGGCGTTCGTCGATCCCGGCAATGCAGGCGAGGTCGTAAGTGCCGCAGCAGCTCGCCTGGACATTGCGCCGCAATTCGAACGACCGGTCCAGCATCTGTGACAAGCATTGCGCGACGAGATTGCCGATCATCCAGGCAGTCGCGAGTGGCGCCCGGCACAAGGCGGCCGGAAAGCTTGCATTGGCGAGGCTCCCTTCTGGCGCGATGATGTCGAAGCAGCGCATTAGGCCGCCTGCCGACCACGGAATATCGCCCGCCAGCATTGGCAGGAAGGCGAGCATGATGCCACCACGGCAGCCACCGTAAGTGCAGCTGATAACCCCCGCCTGACGATCGGTGCCGCTAAAGTCGAATATCAGATGACCATCCTTCTTGGTCATCGTCAGAGTCACCCTGTGCGTTTCCCGGTCACCCAGAAAAGCCTGGTCCTGGAAGCCCGTTGCTGTCCAGACACCATCGGGCGCCTGGCGGAGTTTGTCGCGCAAGCGGACTTCGGCGTCGTTCATCATCCGCTTCATCACCGCCTTGACCACGTCCGGGCCATATTGGTCGATGACAGCCAGTAAGCGCCTGCGGCCGATATTGTTGGCTCCGACCTTTGCGCGAAGATCCAGACCGATGATCATGGGAACGCGTGAACGGCGCGTCCATGCATCCATCAGGTCATGTTGGATTTCCCCCTTCCGTACGATCTTGATCGGCGGCGTCGGGACGGATTCATGGAAGACATCGACATTGCCAATGGGCATCGAACCGATCGCCGAGCCTCCAAGGTCGGGTTCGTGGCAGATTGCACTGGTCCAGGCGAAAAGCTCTCCCTGGTAGAAAATCGGCTGGAAAACGAGCACATCACCCTGGTGGAGACCTCCTCCGATCCAGGGATCGTTGCACAGGAACATGTCGCCTTCTTCGATCCCGGGATTATCGACCCTGTTTTCGAGCGTCCAGGACAGCGCCATGTCGATCGCGCCGACCAGCATCGTATTGTACAGGCCAACCTGCACGAGCTGGCCCATCTCATCGTTGATCGTGAAATCGAAATCATTTGAGTCGGTAACGATCGGCGACCCGGACATGCGCTTGAGGGTCTCTCCCATTTCGTCGGTGACCGACCAGAGCCGGTGGCGCACCACCTCGTAGGTCAGCGGATCGAGTGCGCTGACCTGATCGGCTGTCACGCTATGGATTGCCAGCCTGTCGGCAATCCTGCGTCGCAATGTCTCCGGATCGGTCGGCCGCCCGACAAACTTCTCTGATCCCGGGATCATCGGGCGGCACTCCTCTCGGCGAAAGACATGGCGATCACGTTCGACCGCGTCTGGATCCGGAGGTTGCCAAATTTGTCGACGTCGGCCGCCATACCGTCGGGCACCACGACGGACGTCGTGGGAACCTGGATGATCGCTGGACCGACGATATGATGGCCGCCGCGCAGCTGGCGATAGTCATATATGGGTGTATCGACAAAGCCGACCCGGCCATCGAGGCAAACGGGACGCGTCGTCAACAATGCGGGTGCCGGGTCAGCGCCATCGGCGCGTTCCAGTGGATCGAATTTCGGTTCGACACGGAGCGCGCCGATACCGCGAACGCGCAGCGTGATCCCGTGGATTCCGGCTTCGCGGAAGCCGGAGCCAGCGCCAAAGAGGCGCGCATAGCGGCGCTCGAACTCCGCGACGCTATTGGACAGAACCGATGCATCGATTGGACCGGACGAAACCGGTGTGCTGACCTCGCCAAGTTGCAACCCGTAGCGCATATCGATTTCGCGGTGGAGCTCAATCCGGTCCAGCGGAATTCCCTGGTGTAGCATTGCTTCACGGACCGCAGCCTCGAGCCGGTCGAAATTGTCGTGCGCCCACACAGGGTCGAACGGAGCAGTCATCGGATCGGAATGCTCGCGCACGAGCACGATATCCGAGACCGCGAGCCCGAAGGCCGAAAATGCTGAAGCCACGGGCCCCAGCGGCACGACGACCTCGGCCACACCGATTTCTGCTGCATAGGTGGCGCAATGAGCGGGACCGGCGCCGCCGAAGGCGTAAACCGTGAAATCGCGCGGATCATGGCCGGTTTCCACGACGATCTTGCGAAGCAGATCCCCTGTCTGCGCGTTCTGCACGGCATGGATGGCCGCCGCCGCCGCCTCAACACTGAGGCCGAGCGGTTCAGCGATACGCGTGCGGATCGCTTTTATGGCCAAATCCTTGCGGATCGGGCGGGAGCCTTCCAGCAGCCCGGTCTCGGGCAGGATGCCGAGGACGAGGTTGGCGTCGGTATTGGTCGGCTCGGTTCCTCCTGCTCCATAGCAGGCGGGGCCAGGCACGGCCTGCGCGGACTTCGGGCCTACCCGCAGATTGCCGCCACTGTCGAGCCAGGCGATTGCGCCGCCTCCAGCTCCGATCGCTTCGACCTTCAGTGTCGGAACGTTGATCGGATACTGGTTTACGACCGTCTCAGATGCACGAACCGGCTCACCATCGACGATCAGCCCGGCGAGGAAGGTGGTGCCGCCGACGTCGGTGGCGATGATGTTGCGGTGACCGAGCTGATCGGCAAGCCGTACGCAGCCCACGACACCCCCGGTGAGGATACCGCCAATCGTCGTGATCGCGGATGCCGACGCGGCGGCTGCCCTGATCGAGCCGCCGGAACTCTGCATGACGAGAAGCGAGCCGTTCAGGCCGCGCCGCCGCAGTTTTTCCTCGAGTTGCGACAGATATTGATCGAGGCCTGGGCCGATCTGAGTGCTCATGATCGTCGTCGAATGCCGCGCGAACTCGCGTATCCGAGGGCTCACTTCACTCGATAGCGCGACAAACACGTCCGGATCCTGCTCGCGCACCAGTTCGCGCAGCCGTTGCTCATGAGCCGGATTACGGAAAGACCAGAGCAGCGAGATGGCGATTGCGCGAATGCCGTCCGCCAGCAGCTCACGGATCACTTGGCGCGCTTCCTCCTCGTCAAGGCTGACGATGACACCGCCCGCACGATCGATCCGTTCGGTCACCTCGCGCGCCATTTTGCGCCGTACGATGGGCCGCGGTTTGCTGTGGCGCATGATGTCCTGCAACTCGTGCTGGGGGCGCCCAAGATAGCGGCCCTCGACATTCATGATGAAGATTGAGTCTCGATGTCCCTTCGTCGTAATGAAACCGACGTCGGGCACATTGCCCATCACGAGCGCGTTCAGCGAAGATGTCGTGCCATGCGCAACATAGTCGGTTTCGGCGAGCAAATGCTCGACCGGCACATCCATTTCCCACGCCAGTCTCTCGATGGCGGTAAGGACGCCTTCGCCATAATCCGTTGGGGTCGAGGGCGTTTTCGAGGACAGTAAGGCACCGTCGGCGCCGATGAACACCGCGTCGGTGAAGGTGCCGCCGACATCGACGCCTATCACGTGCCCCATATGTCCTCTCCTGGATCTGGACGGGTGAGAACCTCAAACGGAGGCCGGCAATATCGCTGCTCTTTCCGTCTGCAATTTTGCTGCGATGATCTCTCGCATCAGAGGTTTGGAAACCTTACCCGAAGTCGTCGCCGGCAGGTCGGAGACGAGTTCAATGCGTTCGGGCCATTTGAACTTGGAGAGGCCCTCATGGGTGAGATGCTCCGCGAGCTGACTCAATGTCACCTCGGACGCATCTTCACGCAGCACGATGAAGGCGCACATGCGTTCGCCATAAAGGGGGTCGGGCATTGCGACGCACGCTACAGCGCCGATCGAGGGATGGCGCGAGATGGCAAGCTCCACTTCGCCACAATTAATCTTCTCGCCACCGCGGTCGATGACATCCTTGACGCGACCGTTGAAGACGAGATTGCGTACCCCCTCAACAATCCGCCAGCTCATGAGATCGCCCGAGCGGTAGAAGCCGTCAGCGGTGAAGGCCTCGACGTCGCGCTCCGGCGCATCGAAATATCCGCGGATCGTGGACGGCCCGCGCACCAAGAGCTCGCCGGTCTCGCCATCAGGGAGATCGTCCTCCGTGCCGGGCCGCACGATACGGATTTCATCATGAGGGGATGTGGACCGCCCGACCGTGAATTCGATCGTCTCGTCGGGATCACCCGGAACTGCGAAACCCAGCAGTCCTTCGGTCATGCCGTACATCGGCACGCAGGGAGCCCCCACCATTGCGCTGAGTTGTCTGGCGCTGTCCGGCACCGCAAAAGCGCGCACATTGTCGAAGGTCAGGCGTTGGGTCACGCCATTCTCGATCAGGCGCAGCATGTGAACTTTGGCGAGTGCTATCCAGTTCGGTCTGCGCGCGGCGAGGGCCGCCTCGATATCGACGAGCGAAGGCCCGTCGGCGATCACCACCTCGCCGCCGGAAAGCAGCGTCGGGCCCCAGAAACAGGCCATCGGCGCGTTGTGCATGAACGGATTGGGAGTGAAGGTGACGGTGTCGTGGTCGATCCCGATGAGATCGATCACGGAACGCATCGCGTAGAGATATTCGTTGCTGAAGCGCGGAATGATCTTCGGGATCCCGCTGGTGCCGCCCGACAATTGGAAGACGGCAACCTGATAGGGGTCGTGCGTCATGCCCTCGATCAGGCCTCGCGCCTCGGCGCTGTCTTCGCTGGCGATCAGCGCTTCAAAGGCCAGCGTGCCGGTCGCTGGTTCGCCGATGCCGCGAACCGTGATGATGTGGGAGACGGAGGGAATGCGACAGGCCATCTCCTGGGCGAAGGCAACCGTATCGAAGCGGCTGTCGTCACCATGGACGAAATGCGCCTTCGCGCCCGCATGATTGCCGATATAGCCAATCTCCGCCTCGCGGTGCGCGGCGAGCGTGCAGACGGGAATGACGCCAATCTTGAGGCAGGAGAGAAAAGCATAGACCAACTCCAGACAGTTGCGCATCTGGAAGAGCACGCGATCGGTCGGTCGTAGTCCCAAGCGCCATAAACCCGCTGCGCCTCGATTAGTGATATCGTCAAGCTCGGCATAGCTGATCGTAAGGCCGGAACCGGAGAGGGCAGTGCGGCCTCCAGCGAAGGCGAACATATGACGGTAGGCGCCGATGAGCGTTTCCTTGCCGAAAATGCCCTTGGCTTCATAGCGGGCCAGATCCTCTTCGGGCATGTAGACGACGCCCGGTATCGGGGATTGCACACCAGCCATGTTCGATCTCTCCATTGATTTTCGAAGGGCGACCCGGCGACGGGGAGTGGCTTACCGTACCCATGGTGCACAGGCGCCTGCCCACAAGGCGGGCTGGTCCAATGCCCTGTCTCCCCCGCTGCGGATCGCCCTTCCCGTGCCGGCATTCGAATCTGAAGCCGTCAAACAGGGCTTCAGAATACGAAACTCGAACTAAATGTCAATAAACTGACTCTAGAGTTCGTATGCTGACTCTTCGCCGGAAAGCCGCTGTCAGGAGCCTTTCGCCAGATATCCGCCGTCGACGACCAGCTCTGATCCCGTCATGAACTGGGAATCGTCGCTCGCCAGAAACAGGATGGCGCGCGCCAGTTCGACCGGCTGCGCCATGCGGCCGAGCGCGGTCGCGCCAAGGATGACATTGGTCGCGTCGCCGCTTTGCGATTCCAATACAGGCGGGGTCGCGACGACGCCGGGGTGGACCGAATTGATCCGGACATTGTCCGGCCCGCAAACGACGGCGGCATGCTTGGTCAGCTGGCGCACGCCGCCCTTCGTAGCGTGATAGGCTGCGCCGAAGGCCACAGCTGCATTGCCCCAGATGGACGACAGGTTGATGATGGATCCGGCTTTGCGCTCGCGCATGTGCGGCAGAACCGCCCGCATGCCGAGAAAGGGGCCGGTAAGATTGACCTCAAGCACTCTGTTCCAGGACGACATATCTTCGTCCGTAATGGGGGCCATGCTCCCACCGATCCCCGCATTGTTGACGAGGATGTCGATCCGCCCCTGCTTCTCGATAACGTCGGCAACCAGGTCGCTCCATTCATCAGAAACGGCGACGTCGAACGGCACGAAGTGGATTCGCGTCCCCGTGAAGGGTTGCGCCGGTGGCTGGACATCGGCCGCATAGACCGTGGCACCTTCCCCGGCGAAAAGTTCTGCCGTCGCCCGGCCGATGCCGCTACTTGCTCCAGTTACGATGGCAATCTTGCCTTCCAGTCTGTTCATCGCCTGTCCTCGATAATGTGCCGGCCATAGCGCCGTGTCGTTGCTGAGCTGCGAAGGGGCTGCAAAGGCAAAGCCATGCCTTCGCCGACTCTGGTGACAGGCTTTCGTCACTGGTGAATAAAGTCAAGCCGGGGCGGCGCTGTGAACGAGGCTTGATCCCACTCCTTGCCGCAGCGCCTCACAAGCGGATCGTACTTCTTATCAGCTGAATAACTTGACCGATGGCGCGAGGATCGTCGCGGCACTGGCGATCGGGCTTTGCATGCCACCCGCTTTACAAAATGGTCCTACGTGTTAAAAATAATGACACAGATGTCGATTCTCGACCAGATTCCCTGCGCAGTCCAATGGAGGGGCTTTTGAGCGGACCCAGCTTTCGGATCGGGCAGATTGTTCCGAGTTCGAACACGACCATGGAAACCGAGGTGCCCGCGATCTTGCGCGCGGCGGGAGCGGTGTCAGGGGCCAAATTCACTTTTCATTCCAGTCGCATGCGTATGAAGCATGTGACCAAGGAGGAACTGGCGGCGATGGACGCCGATTCCGACCGCTGCGCGCTGGAACTGTCCGACGCGCAAGTCGATGTGATTGGCTATGCCTGCCTCGTTGCGATCATGAGCATGGGGAAGGGCTATCATCGCGAGTCCGAGCGGCGGCTCTATCAGCGCACCATCGAGAATGGCGCCCCCGCCAAACTCGTCACGAGCGCCGGTGCGTTGATCGAGGGCTTGGGCGTGCTGGGTGCGAAGAAAATCGCGATCATTACCCCTTACATGAAGCCGCTGACCCAGATGGTTGTCGATTATATCGAGTCCGAAGGCGTTGAGGTGCAGGATCGCGTCGCGCTCGAGATCCAGGATAATATCGCGGTCGGCCGGCGCGATCCGATGGCGCTCGTCGAGATCGCCAGCGGTCTCGACCTTGCCAATGTCGATGCGCTGGTTTTGTCGGCTTGTGTGCAGATGCCTTCGCTTGCAGCCATTCCGGTCGTCGAGGCGAAACTCGGCGTGCCGGTGATTTCCGCCGCCGCCTGCACGGCCTTTCGCATGCTGCAATCGCTCGGACTTCCGGCCGAGGCACCCGATGCGGGCGCGCTTCTGTCCGGACGCTTTGCCTATGTTGATCCGGCCATCTTAATCCAGGCGGCGGTCTGATGGCAGATGCGAACTCGCACCGCGCGACCGCGGGTCTTCGGGGGGCATTCTGGGATCCTTCGCGCATCCCCGATGGCGTCCGGCTGACCGTGCATCCGCTTCAGACCGAGGATGGTAACGTCGTCTCGGGCTATCTGCTCGCCAGAGGGGAGGAGGAGGTGGTGGCTGTGCTCGCCCATCCCCGCGAGCACATCGTTGCCAACTATCTGGCCGCTGAAATCCTGCGGACGGGCGCGGCGGTCTTTCTTCAGGCGCCGCGTCTGGTCGGCAACGACATCCGGCTGGAACATGAGATTGCCCTTTATGACCTTGCTGCGGCGATGCAATTCCTGCGCGGCGCGGGTTTCAAACGGGTAGTTTCCGTGGGCAATTCGGGCGGTGGTCCGCTCTGGGCCTTTTATAATCAGCAGGCGCTGACCGCCCCCGACAAGCGGATCGCGTTCACGCCGGCCGGCCGACCTACAAAGCTTGCCCAGGCAAATCTTGTTCCTTTGGATGGCCTAATCTTCGTCTCGACCCATCTGGGGCAGGGCAAGCTCCTGATGAGCTGTATCGACGGCTCGGTGACGGATGAGGCGGATGCCCTATCCACTGACCCGTCGCTCGATCCCTTCTTGCCGGTCAATGGTTTTTCCAGATCGGGCGCCAGCTATTCGCCCGAGTTTGTAAAACGCTATCGAGAGGCGCAAGTCGCGCGCGTCGCGCGGATCGATGCGATCGCGCGCGAGCAGGTGGCAGAACGCGCCGCGGCGCGCAGGCGTCTGAAGGAAGGCGGAGGAGCACGCGACCGCGTCCGGGCAGCCCATACGCCGGTCTTTCCGGTCTGGCGTACCGATGCGGATCTGCGCTGCTGGGACCTAAATCTCGACGTGTCGGACCGGCGGATCGGGTCTCTTTGGGGAGCGGACCCTGCTGCATCAAATTATGGGAGCATAGGCTTTGGTCGGCTGTGCACGGCCGAGAGCTGGCTTTCGACGTGGTCGGGGTTGAGTTCGAATGCGTCGCTCGAGGCATGCGCGCCCGCGATTGAGCAGCCCACGCTGTTTATCGAATATACGGGCGATCCGGCGACCTTTCCATCCGACAACGAGGCCATCTTCGGCTGGATTGGCACGCGCGACAAAGAGCGCCGTGCGTTCAGCGGCGATCACCAGGGGCGGCCGGTCAATGAGGGCGATGAGGATAGTCGTCCGGCGGTGGGCCATGCGATCGGCGAATGGCTGGTCGACACCTTCGCAATCCCCTCGGTCGCCTGATCCTGACAAGGAGTGCGCTCATGAACATGCACGACCAGCTCATGCCAACGGCTGCAGAAGGTGTCGTTTTGCCCACACCGGCGCTGGCCGGCGTCCATCACACGGCACGCCCGACCTGGAAGCTGGAAGAGACGGTCCACTTCTACCGTGAAGTGATGGGTCTGAAGCTCTGCCACGCGATCTCGGCCGCAGGCTGGGGGCAGGATGAGCATCCAGACTTCCTCCATTTCTTCTTCGAGTCCGGCAATGGAAGCACGATCGCCTTCTTTTATTATTTGAAGTGCGAGAAGCCTGCCGACCCCGTTCCATGGGACAGCTGGCTCTATCGTTCGGTCCACACCGCGTGGCGTGTTGAGGATCGCGAGACGATGATGACGTGGAAGGAGCGGCTTGAAGCCTTCGGCTACGACGTTCTCCTCGTTACGCATGAGGTGGTGGAATCTATCTACGTGACGGATCCCAACGGCTACATGGTCGAAATCGGCTGGCAGTTGCGGCCATTCACTGATGTCGACTCGATCGACGCGACGCTGACGCTTGAGGCTGCGTGCAAATATGAACGCGAGCAGGGGCGACGCGTCGAAGCGATCGAGGACATCTGGCGCGGGAAGGCGGATCTGGTCGAGCAGTTCGCGGCAGAGGGAGCCGCCTGAATGCCCAAAATCTATGTTCCAAACCTAGCTGAATTTGTGGGTTTGATCGAGGATGCGCGCCGGCGGGACGACTGTCAGGTTCGCGAACTGGGCGCGGCCTACACGCTGATTGAAGGCAAGGCGCCCCTGCGCTTCTCTCGTCGGGCGGTCGGCGTGCGGCCAGCGATCTGGTACAGCATGTTCAGCGGCGGCCTCGACGGTCGGCTGGTGGATTTCGGATGGAACGACGTCACGATTCTCGACGCATGATTGGCATCGGGCACAGGCGATTGATCGGCGTGCGGCCATGACGGACGATGAGGACTTTCGTGATCGGTTGATCGGCCGTGCGCCTGTGACCGTTCGCCGCCGTGTCCTGTGGGGCGACTGTGACCCAGCCCAGGTCGTCTACACGCCAAGATTTGCTGATTATGTCGCAAGTGCCGCCGACTGGTTCTGGCGTGTCGTCATGGACGGCCATCCGCCGAGTTTGCGCGACGCTGAACTTTACACGCCCGTCAAGCATCTCTCCTTCACCTTCCACCAGGTACTACGGCCCGATGATCTGTTCGATATGACCGTGCGGGTGACAACCATTCGCACCCGGACGCTTGACCTTGCTATCGAGGCGGTGGGAGTGGATGGGACCCCCCGCTTCTCCTCGGTCCTGTCGCCCATCATCATTTCGTCCAAGGACTATCAGGCGCTGTCCCTGCCCGAGAATGTGCGGGCAGCGATCGAGGGTTATGCGACACGTTGCGCCGTCGCGTGAGAGGCAATGAAGGGCAAGACATGGGCCAACGGCCCTGTTAGAAGCGCCTCATGGAGATGAAAGCGCGAAAGCCCCGGTCCAAAGCGGCGACGGCCAAGCCCGTCAAGACGTCAGATACAGACACGCAGGACGTGAACATCGCAAATTTGGACCAAGATAGCGCAAGGCCTGTGCGTCATCGCACAACCGTTCTTCGCCGAGCCATCCTCGATACCGCGGCAACAATGTTTGCAGAGAAGGGCTTTGTCGGCACCAATCTTCGCGATATTGCGGATGCGCTGGGCATGAGCCGGCCTGGTCTTTATTATCACTTCCCCAGCAAGGAAAATCTTCTCGAGGCCATTGTCGAGGAGCTTACTCTATCGGCCGAGCGCCAGTTGGTCCGGATTACAGAGGACAAGGGCGGCGAACCTGATCAGGCGCTGCGACTGGTCGTGCAGGCCACCACGGTCTGGCTTCTCGATCATCGCGTTTTCTTCCGCCTGCTCGACCGCGCGGAAAGTGATCTGCCTCCTGAAGTCAAAGCCAGTAACGAAGAGTCCAAGCGCAAGAATCTGCAATATTTCGTCGGCATCATCGAGCGCGGAATCTCCTGTGGAAAATTCCGACCGGTCGACCCGCATATCGCGGCGCTCGCGATTGCAGGCATGCGCAACTGGGCAGCATGGTGGTAC
>FTCV01000449.1_pt1 | contig 10649 bp, 11 predicted proteins | sample 1639691 | NCBI WGS metagenome assembly FTCV01 (sample SAMEA3914864, study PRJEB12502) | metagenome | biome: forest; material: soil | place: USA | collected 2012-03-12 | depth 0.3 m
GTTCAGCGACGAGCTTAAGGAACAAGCCACTGAGCTTGAACAAGAGGCGGCAGCAAAGACGCCATCCCGGCCTCCCGAGCCAGACAGAGACAGCACACCAAACGCGCCTAAACCCGGCGGGTCCAATGACCCGGAGTCCGAAGCCTAGAAAGCAAGAGCGATAGATGGTTCAAGCTTGCTACGGCATCCAGTAGCCGCATCCCCACCCTGCATTGTGAGCAAGGCGCGAGGCTTTAAGGGCCTTGGAAGACCGGGGGCTTTCCATCGCCTCGCTCTTGCTCGACGCACGATTGCCGCACGGCGCCACCGCGCAGGTAGGCGGACCTACTCCTCCGCCTAAAACGCCCAACACCTAAAGTGACGGAACCACCCGCGGCCACGGCAGCGGCGGTTTAGACAGCATCGCTTCCGTTCTTGCGGCGATTGCACTCAACCGCCGCTATTAAATCTCGCAGTGAATAGGGCTTCTCCAGTGCGGGGCGGTTGCCTTGGCCACGGGCAGCGCTCAACAAGATTAAAGGCACGCCTGCTCGATCGAGCAGCCTGATCACCTCCTCCGTGTGCATCGAGAAAAGGTGGCGGTGAGAAAGTGTCGACCGGCAGCGTCCAAAAATCCGCCGGCATCCTTCACTACTTGGCGAGGTCCTGAGCCATTTTGAGATGTTGCTGCAGATGCGGCAGCGTCTTGCCAGCCCAGTCCTTAAGCGCGGCGTTCTCGCCACTCTTTCCATAGCGTTCGAACAGCGAGACGGCGTCTTTGTGAGCAGATACCTGCATCGATTCGTATTCTTTCACAAAGTCCTTGCCGTCTAGCTTGTTTAGTTTGTCGAGCTTTTCCTGATGGGCCTTGTCCATGCCCGCAGGAAGCGTCGCCGTCACCTTGCCGGCGTCCACCAAAGCCTTGAGTTCGGACGAGGTCTTAGTGTGGTCAATCACCATCTGGTCCGCAAATGCCTTGTCTTTGGTGTCCGACTTGGTGGCCACTAGCTTGCTGCTGGCAATTTCCAGCATGTCGCTATTGGCCGCTTCCGTTACGAAATCCTGCGTCTTCGGTGCGACACCTAGCACCGAATTGACGCCGGTTTTTTCCGCCGTGGACTGGGCCAACACCGGCGAGACCACAACGACGAATGCCGAAGCAGCTAAAAGTAGCGTTTTCATGCTTTTTCCTGGGTTGCAAGGTAGGCAACGATAAACGCTCCAAACGGAAGGAGCGTTGCGGTCCGCCATAAGTACGATCAGTTTTTTTGTTAGGCCGACTTTCACAGCTATGCGGAGCGAATTCACAAGGTTTTTCCGCCGCATCGATTCGAACTCACGGAAACCGACATAGCGAAGTCAGCAGCGATGTAGATGTCCGTCTTCACTGGAAAAGCGCGACCGTCAGTGCCTAATTAAGCAATGCGTTGCTGGCGAGGGCTTCGAGCAATCGCGCGTATTGGCGCCTCATAGTGCTTCTTCTTCCACATTCACGGCGGACTTCCTTGTCGATTTGCGGCGAACGTCAGCCCGCGAATAATCCAGGCCGTCGTCCCGCGCGGCGGACGTACGATTTCGTACTTAGTCGCCGAGTTATCCTCGTCTGAGTAGCGCATCGGCCGACGCCGGCGTGGTCCCTCCCGGCGAGGAGGATGGCTAGGCCCACAATGGCGACGTAGCCACTTAGTCGCCGGCCGCCGAAAGAGGAAAGGCACTTTACTATAGGCCCGACAAGTGGTCAGGCACGGGCTGGGACTTCAGCCACTCGTGCGCCTCGTCAACGCTCAAGAATATGCGGTTCGGTCGGCCCTGGCAGCCGGCCGAAGACCCAGGGGTGGCGCGCGTGACACGTGCGGCGTACACCATGCAGTCCGGGAACAGCATGAGGGGTTACGCTGCTACCGTCGTTCCTTGGTCCGGCGCCGCCATACCGCGCTCCAGTGCGTGTAACGCCTGCTCGATTTCCTGCAGTCGCAACCAACGGGTTTCACTGGCGGCGCTTCCGCGCTGATCGAAGAGATACTCGTCGAAGGCGCGGTTCATCAGGATGGCGCGTTTGTCGTCCACCGAGAGATGCGTATCGCGAACGACATCCATCGCGGAGGGCTCCGCCGAAGGCTCGTTCGGCCGAGGTGGGTTTGCGTCGGCATCGGCCATCGCCTGGCCGTACGCTCCCTGCAATCCGCGAAGCCCAAGGCGCCCCAGAGTGGCATCCGAAAATGTGCGACGCCGGCGTGCTCGCCGGTCCCTGGACTGCCCAGATCGTACGTCGTGGTGAACGACGTACCGCAGGCCTTGTCGTTGGGCGTAGGATATGGCGGCCTCCAGTGTTGGGAACGAGAGTTCGAGTTGGGCCAGCGGGTCGCGGCTGCCAGTCCAACCCATCAGCGGATCGATAAATGGTGCACTGCGCTGCTCGAACACCAGACGCCAATCCTGTTGTTCCGTCGGCGCCGACGTCATGGCAGACCGCGCCGGACGCTCGATGCGTGCCACCGCGTCTTCTGGAAATGCGGCCAGCGCGGCAGGCAGTCGCCGTAACGCACCCGCGTTGGCCACCGGTCCATTGGCAAAGGTATCAGCACGACCCGTTTGCACAAAGGTTTGCATAGAATTGCTCCGCAGCGGAAGGTCCGCTCCTGCGACGGCTCGCCGGGAGCGGCAATCCTCGCTCAATGGTTGATCGAAATCCGCTTAGCCTTGGACTGCGCCTCGGGGTTCTTCGGTAGAGTTACTGTCAATACCCCGTTCTTGAAGCGCGCCTCGGCCTTGTCGGCCTGCACCTCGACGTCGAGCGGTATGCGGCGTTCAAAGCGGCCGTAATAGCGCTCGGAGAACTGGCGGTCCTGGTCCTCGGTCTCGGAGCGCTTCTCGCCCCGCAACGTCAGCACACCGTCCTGCAGCACCAGCTCGACGTCCTTTTCCTCCATCCCCGGCAGATCGGCCGTGACGGTAACCTCCTTGTCTGTCTCGGCGAGGTCCACGTGCGGCCAGCCGCCATTGACCCCCCCATTATGGGCAACCGATTGTCAAATTCGCGGAAGAGGTCATCGAACACCCGGTTTATCTCGCGGTGCAGCGACAGGAATGGACTGCGATCGTCGTCGCGATAGGGGGCAGGCATCCGGTTGTTGCTGCGCCCCCAGGGAATGAGATCACGCACACTCATCGTTGGTCTCCTTTCAACTGGTTGGGTTCAGAGTCCGGCACGCGCCACGACCGTACAGGCATCGTCCTGGAGGGGAGATCCCTTCCGCCGCGACGAGCAACCGGCAGCCAGGCGATTTAGGATTTCCGCGCGGTCCGTCAAGACCTCGGCGCAATACTTAAGGCACTTGGCTCACGTCGAGGGCGTCTTTCTCGCTTTCCAGCCACTCCTGCAGGGCGATCAGCTGTTCGACCTGTAGCGGCCGCGGCACGTCAACCTGAAGCCGGTCGCGAGCGAATTGCACCTGAGCGCCTTGCAAGCCGTACCGTGGGGCAAAAGCGTCTAGCCGCGCCTGCACCTCGTGGCGGTCTTCCTCGGACCAAAGGTGCCCGGCCGGGATAAAAGCCCAGTTGAAGGTCCGGCCGACCGTCGTCCCGGCTGGTGTCTCACTGACCTCTATCTCCGGATGACTGAAAGTGGGCAATGTGGTTGACCGTAGCAGGCGCACGGCCGCCTTGAGCGCTGTGACCAGTTCCTCTCGGTTCATTCCCTCGATGGATCGGCCCATCCAAGTATCGTCGCCGCTCACGGCTAACTCCCGTTGAACCAGCAGCACGGCTGTTTAGCCTGCGGCCTCCAAATTCGTCACCCGGTCGGGCAGGCGCATCGCCGGCGTGCGCACGATCGGGTTAAGTAGGCCTCGATAGATCGCCAGATAGTCTCTCGCCATCCTCTCTGCTGTAAAACGTCGCTCGAACGTGGCGCGAACCTTGGCGCGATCGATCTCGCCTAGCCGCTTCACTGCCGCCGCCGCTTGCGTGACATCGTCGACGACAAAGCCCGTCACGCCATGGTCGATCACTTCCAGCACCGATCCCTGGCGAAAGGCAATCACCGGCGTCCCGCAGGCCATGGCTTCGACCATTACCAGGCCGAAAGGCTCAGGCCAGTCGATGGGGAAGATGAGCGCTCGGGCGTTACCGAGAAATGTGGCCTTTTCTCGCTCGTCGATCTCGCCGACGAACTCGACGTTGGGATGCACGTCGACCAGGGGCGCGATCGTATCGCGCCAATATATCTGGTCAACTGCGTCGATCTTGGCCGCGATCTTGAGCGGAAGACCGGAGCGTGCAGCGATCTCGATTGCGCGGTCAGGTCGCTTTTCCGGCGCAATGCGTCCCAGGAACGCGAGGTAGTCGCCGGACGGCCGCAGCGTAAAGGGCAGTAGGTTGCGCGGCAGGCCGTGCGGAATGGTGCCCACCCAGTTGACGGGTGGCATCGGCCGCCGCTGCGCGTCAGAGATCGACACCAGCGGATAGTCAGAGAACGCGGCATAAAAGGGTTTCAGGTCGACCAGGTCGAGCCTTCCGTGGAGCGTGGTCACCGTGCGGCCGGCCAGGTCGCGCATCAGCGGAAAGTGGTGCAGATCGACATGGAAGTGCAGGACGTCAAACTCGTCGGCCCTGCGCCGTACTTGGTCCAGCATGACGAGGTGAAGGGGCAACGGATCCTTTACTGCGGAATTAAGCCGCAAACCCATATCGGAACAGCGCACCAGCTTAGCCGAGGTTCGCGAATCGCCGCTGGCGAACAGGGTGACGTCATGGCCCTGGCAAACGAGCTCCTCGGTCAGATAGGAAACGATCCTCTCGGTACCCCCGTACAGTCGTGGCGGGCATCGCTCAAAGAGCGGCGCAATCTGGGCGATTTTCATCGCAGGAACTTTCCTCCTTCTAACTATCGACAAAGAGAGGGCGGCGCTGAACTACGCCGCCTGACGGATAGAACGGAACACATGGGACGCTGGGGCACCCTTCGGACGGCTAAAAGTCCATCCCGCCGGCCGGGGTGGCTGCAGGCACCGGCTGCTCCTTGGCCTTCTCGGCGACCAGAGCCTCTGTCGTGACCAACAGCGAGGCGACCGACGCTGCTCCCTCGAGCGCCGTGCGCACGACCTTCGTGGGATCAATCACGCCTGCCGCCACAAGATCCTCGTAGCCACCGGTGGCCGCGTTGTAGCCCCAGCGGTAGTCGCTGTTTTCGAGCAGTTTGCCGACGATGAGCGAGCCGTCTTCGCCTGCGTTGACGGCAATCTGGCGAGCCGGAATCCGCAGGGCGCGGCGCACGATCTCGACGCCGGCTTTCTGGTCGTCGTTTGCCGTCTTGACGCGAGAAAGAGCCGCCGACGCCCGCAACAGGGCAACGCCGCCACCGGGCAGGATGCCCTCCTCGACCGCCGCGCGAGTCGCGTGCATGGCATCGTCGACGCGATCCTTTCTCTCTTTGACCTCGACTTCCGTCGCTCCGCCGACACGGATCACCGCGACGCCACCCGAAAGCTTCGCCAGGCGTTCCTGCAGCTTCTCGCGGTCGTAATCGGAGGTGGTCTCTTCGATTTGCGCTTTGATCTGGGTAATGCGGCTCGTGATCTCTTTCTTCGATCCACGGCCCTCGATGATCGTGGTGTTATCCTTCTCGACAACTACTTTCTTGGCGCGGCCAAGCATTTGCAACGTCACGTTCTCGAGCTTGATGCCCAGATCTTCGGAAATGGTTGTCCCGCCAGTCAGGATTGCAATGTCCTCGAGCATCGCCTTGCGCCGGTCACCGAAGCCGGGGGCTTTGACCGCCGCGACCTTCAGACCGCCGCGCAGCTTGTTGACGACCAATGTCGCCAACGCCTCGCCCTCGATCTCCTCCGCGATGACGAGCAGGGGCTTGGCTGCTTGAACTGCCGCTTCAAGCAGTGGAAGCAGCGCTTGCAGCCCGGAGAGCTTCTTTTCGTGGATCAGGATGTACGCATCTTCGAATTCGACCAGCATCTTCTCGGGGTTGGTCACGAAATAGGGCGAAACGAATCCTCGGTCGAACTGCATGCCTTCGACAACTTCGAGTTCGGTCGAAAGCGACTTCGCTTCCTCGACGGTGATTACCCCCTCGTTGCCGACCTTCTCCATGGCCTCAGCAAGAAAGCGGCCGATTTCCCTGTCGCCATTTGCCGAAACGGTCGCGACCTGCGCGATCTCGTCGTTCTTCATAATTTTGCGGGACCGCTCCTTCAATTCTTCGACGACTGCTTCGACTGCCAGATCGATGCCGCGCTTGAGGTCCATCGGGTTCATGCCGGCCGCGACCGACTTTGCACCCTCGCGCACGATCGCCTGCGCCAGCACCGTGGCAGTCGTGGTGCCGTCGCCGGCAGCATCGCTGGTCTTGCTGGCCACTTCGCGCACCATCTGGGCGCCCATGTTCTCGAACTTATCCGAAAGCTCGATCTCCTTGGCCACGGTGACGCCGTCCTTGGTGATGCGCGGCGCGCCGAAGCTCTTGTCGAGTACGACGTTGCGGCCCTTCGGACCCAGCGTCACCTTCACCGCGTCGGCGAGAATATCGACGCCGCGCAGCATCTTCTCGCGCGCTTCAGTCGAGAACTTCACTTCCTTGGCGGACATTGCCACTAACCTCCTTTCAACGTTCAAGGGAATCGGGTGGAATCCTCAGGCGGCCCTCTTCAGGGATTGGTTCTCCTCGACCACGCCCAGCACGTCACTCTCCTTCATGATCAGGAATTCCTCGCCATCGATCTTGATCTCGGTTCCCGACCACTTACCAAACAGGACTCGGTCACCGATTTTCAGATCCAAAGGAACAAGCTCACCCCGCTCGTTGCGGGCGCCCGGTCCGGCGGCCACGACTTCGCCCTCCATAGGCTTTTCCTTTGCGGTATCGGGGATGATGATCCCGCCTGCGGTCTTCTCCTCCGCATCGATTCGGCGCACGACGACACGGTCGTGCAGCGGTCGGAAATGCATGCAATTCCTCCTCGTGCAGAACAACGATGTCACGGACCCTTGCCTCTTCGGCATCAGGCAAATCGGAATTAGGAAGGGCGATTTAGGCCGTCAAGGTTCGGCCACAAATTTTTAGCACTCCAATGCCATGAGTGCTCGTTAGGCTCCCCTCCCCGCCCAGCCGCCAAGGCAGAATGTCGCCGGCACGGGTTTCCGCGTATTAAAGCCGAAAACCACTTTTACACCGTACCGGATTCATGGAAGCCTTTGCTCATGATCTTTTGGCGGCGTTTTAGGCAACGCGCGCCCGAAACCGCTTTTGGCCGGCCTTGATGAGTTTGTGTGCACGATTTGGTCCCTTGCGGTCCAAGACCTGCAGCTCCTTTCCGTTCAGGCCGGCGTAATGAGTAAAGAAAGATTCCACCTCGTCGAGCAGATGAGGTCTCAGATCTCCGAGCGTTTTGAGATGCTGATGCGAATGGGCATGCGTCGCCACAGCGAACAAGCGGTCATTGCGCAGCCACTCCTCCCCGCTCAGGCGTTGACGAACCTCGAGCACACCGATCAGTCGGGCGGTGGCGACAGTCGGGGGCGGAACGCCATAATCGAGGAATAGCAGCACGTCGAGCGGATCGCCGTCAGCGCCGAGCGTCGAAGGCACAAAGCCAAAATCGTAGGGGAAGGCCAACCCCTCACCTAGCACCGCCGTGAGTCGAAGGGCGCCGGTGGAAGGATCGTATTTGTACTTGTTCTGGCTGCCCTTCGGCGTCTCCACGACTACCGTCACGTCGCCCGTCTCTCGATCGTACATCGGCAGGAAAAGCAACGGCGCCGTAGATTTTTTCAAAGGCATGGATCGTCCTCATCTTCCGCTTTTGGGGAAGTGCCCGCGCCTTTGCCCTTCAGCCCTATTTGCCGTTTTACTGGCCTTCATGCAGATACCTGCTGGTAGATCTGACGAAGGATCGCCATCCGATCGACATCTCCTTTCGCCAGCGCCTCGAAGAACTTCTTGGTCTGTTCAAAGGTCGTATGCGGCGGCAGCGCAATTACATTGGGATCGGCGCGGACGTCGATGACGACCGGCATCCGCGCCGCCAACGCACGTTCCAGCACGGGAACCACATCGTCAGGCCCTGCTATACGGAGACCGGTGAGACCAAGTAGCTCAGCATAGCCCGCATAATCGAAGTTGGGGACGTCCTGTGTTTCGGGGACTTTGGGCGAGCCTCCCAAAGCACGCAACTCCCATGACACCATGTTGAGGTCGCCGTTGTTCAGCACTGCCACGATGAGGCGCGGATCCTCCCACTGTCTCCAGTACTTGGCCGCGGTGATCAGAGCGTTGATGCCCATCATCTGCATCGCGCCATCCCCCACCAAAGCAAAAGCGGGCCTCCTTGGATAAGCGAATTTGGCCGCTGTCGCGTAGGAAATGGCAGGGCCCATGGTGGCGAGGGTCCCCGAGACCGCCATTCTCATCCCAGAACGCAGCCGAAGAGCCCGAGCGAAGAATGTGGTCGACATGCCGGTGTCGACGGCCACTATGGCGTGGTCGGGAAGCCTGCTCGACAATTCCCAGTAGAAAAGCTCCGGGTTCAGCGGGTCGGCCGGCAGGTGCGCGCGCTCGCCTTCCTCTTCCCACCAATCCCGCGCATTGCGTTCGACCGTCTGCCGCCACGGGCCGTTCGCGCGGCTCTTCAGGCGCGGCAGCAGCCCGCGCAGGGTGAGTACGGCGTCGCCCTCGAGGGCTGCCTCCATCGGGTAGCGCAGCGAGAGCATGCGCGGGTCGATGTCGATTTGCACGCCGCGCGCCTGGCCTTCCCTGGGCAGAAACTCGCTGTAGGGGAACGTCGAACCGATCATGAGGAGCGTGTCGCATTCGTTCATCAGCGCATACGAGGCTTTGGTGCCGAGCAGCCCGATCTGGCCCGTTACGAAGGGCAGGTCATCTGGCAGCACCGCCTTGCCGAGCAGGGCCTTGGCCACGCCGGCGTGCAGCCGCTCGGCGACCTCTTGGACCTCAGCTGCAGCGCCGGCCGCGCCGGCGCCAACCAGGATCGCGATCTTCTCGCCCTCGTTCAGGATATCGGCGGCGCGTTGGAGATCTTTCTCAGCCGGCATCACCTGCGGCCGCGTGAAGTCGACGCCGCTGTGGATCGTGCCGTGCATGTGCGCCGGCGCGTCGATGGCCGGGGCCTCCTGCACGTCGTTGGGAAAGATGATCGCGGTGACGCAGCGCTGGGCCTTGGCGATACGCAGCGCGCGGTCGATCAGGTGGCGCGCCTGCTCCGGACTGGTACAGATCTGCACGAACTCGCCGGCAACGTCCTTGAACAGGGAGGCGAGGTCAACTTCTTGCTGGAAATGACCGCCCAGTGCGCTGCGCACCGATTGACCGACGATGGCCACGACCGGCTGATGGTCGAGCTTCGCGTCGTACAGGCCATTGAGAAGATGGATTGCCCCCGGACCCGACGTGGCGAGGCAGACGCCGACCTCGCCCGTGAACTTTGCATGACCGCAGGCCATGAAGGCGGCTTCCTCTTCGTGCCGCACCTGGACGAATTCGATCGCATCGTCCGCTCGCTCTCCGGCCCGTCCCAGCGCGGCCACGATGCCGTTGATGCCGTCGCCCGGATAGCCGAACACGCGTTTCACGCCCCACTGATGAAGGCGCTCGAAGAGAAAGTCGCCCACCGTTCTTGCCATTCCGCCGCTCCTTTGAGGAGAAACGGACGATGCCGTCGATGCGTTGCGGCCGGGCAACCGCCCGGGTCGACGTGTCGTTGAACCTGCATGCCTAAGCAAACCCCGACGACCTCGCCCGAGAAGGAATACGAGCGGCTCAATCCCGGCGGCGGCCCGCCCGGCCAGCAGGAGGAGCGCGCCAAGCGCGATCCGAAGACTACCCGCGACGACGGCGGCGCGGCCATCCCAGGCGGTTCGAACAACGATCTCAAGGGTTTCAAGCCCGGCCGAGGCCCTCGCGGTGCCGGTACTTAATCAACCGCAGCTGCTGTCCGCCGCTGCTCCAGCCGGCACTGCACTCGCCTTGCCCGATCCCAAGATACTGTAAAAACGGAGCCGCCCTTGCCCGATCCCAAGTTGTCCGATCCTGTCTCGAAGTATCGCACCCCCCGTTCACGCGGCAGCCGTGGCCCGGCCTCGCTGGCAAGATGGATCCCAAGCCGGACCACGGCGAGATGAGCTATCGTGGTTCAGAGGAGCCCGACGCACAGGAAGTCATCGCGCTGATCAGGCGGAGAAGCGCATCGGGCTGGCGATCCCCGGCGACCTCCGGGACGCTACGTTCTGCCGGGAGCTGGTCGCCAAGGCGGTGCAAGGGCTGCGCGGCCTCGACACCGTAGTGAACAACGCGGGTCGGCAGCAGATCCAGGCCTCGATCCTCGACATCACGAACGAGGAATTCGACTACACGATGAAAACAAACATTTGTGCGCCGTTCTGATCATCAAGGCGGCGCTGCCGCACCTGAAGCCGGGTTCATCGATCATCGGCACGATGTCGGAGCAGGCGTACGATCCCTCGCCCGAGCTCTACGACTATGCGCAGACTAAGGCGGCGACAATGAACTACGTGAAATCGCTGGCCAAGCAGCTCGGCCCCAAGGGCATCCGCGTGAACGGCGTGGCGCCCGGTCCGATCTAGACCGCACTGCAGGTGAGGGGCGGGGCCACGATGGACAAGCTGGAGAAGTTCGGCGGTCA
>FTCV01000579.1_pt1 | contig 10609 bp, 8 predicted proteins | sample 1639691 | NCBI WGS metagenome assembly FTCV01 (sample SAMEA3914864, study PRJEB12502) | metagenome | biome: forest; material: soil | place: USA | collected 2012-03-12 | depth 0.3 m
GAGCGAGACGCTTCGACAGGGAGACGGCCGGCGGCATCGGAATATCCGAGAGCAAGGCCAGCACGCCGAGGCCGGAAAGTGCGGCAAGCCCCGCCACGAAAACCATCGTCCAGCGCCAGTCGCCAAGTCCGCCGATCACAGCTCCGGTTGGCGATCCGAGAGCCGTCGATATGGTCAGCCCCGCGATCACGACCGATATGGCGAAACCTCTCCGCTCAGGCGGGACAATCATCGTGGCGGCGCCCGTCGCCGTGGGTGAGAACATCGCGGCGCCGAGGCCTGCTATGGCGCGTGTCGCCAATGCGATGCCAAAGGTCGGCGCAATGGCAGTGCCGAGATTGGCGACGACGAAGATCCCAAGGCCGATGAGCAGCAGGCGCTTGCGCGGAATGCCGGCCGCCAGCGCCGCAATGGTCGGCGCGAGCAAGGCGTAGGTGACGGCATAGACGGTGGTCATCTGGCCAGCGGCTCCGATGCTCACGCCGAAACCTTGCGCGATTTCCGGGAGCACGCCAGCGACGACGAAACTATCCGTTCCGAGCGCGAACATACCGAGAGCCAAAACCAGTAGTCGTCGATCCATGCGGGTGCTCCAAGGCGCAGATAAGTTGCGTGACGAAACGGTTATCGCTCAAAGTTGCGTCACGCAACTTATCTGGAGTATGAATTGGGTGACGAAACTCACATCGAAGACAGGCAGCGGATGTATCGGAAGCGCTTTACAGGCATGAACTGCTCAGTCGCTCGGGCTCTCGACGAGATAGGCGAATGGTGGACGCTGCTGATCGTTCGCGAATGCACGCAGGGCACGACCCGCTTCGATGAATTTCAGAAGCAGCTCGGCATAGCGCGTAACGTCCTGGCGGACCGGCTTCAACGCTTGACCGAACTCGGCATTGTCGAGCGTTTTCCACTCGAGGACCGCGCCAATACCGATGGCTACCGCCTGACCCGGAAGGGTGAGGAACTTTATCCGGTGCTTGTCGCGCTGTATCAATGGGGCGACCGCTGGCTCGCGCCTGACGGTAAATCGCCCACGGTGCTCGTTGAGGACCGGACCGGCGAGCCGATTGGGCGGCTTATGGTCCGAGGCAGCAACGGTCAGGTCCTGAGTCCAAAAGACATTCGGTTCGAACGGGGACCGGGCGCGACCGCGACCACCGATGCGACGATCGAACGTCGCAACCGACAGGTTCTTGGCCGCACCGGCTAGGTCACGGTGAAGCCGTCGACATCCCCTGCAATTGCCGGAGCGGATTGAGCGGCGCCAATGGGATGAGCTCGAAGCTCATGAGATGGGCTTGGCCCAGCGGCAGTTTTTCAAGCATGTCATGCGCAGCCGCCTGATCAGTGACATTGAGAATAAACGCAACGCCGGGCCGTGCCTGCAACGAGTACCATTGGTCGATCTTGCCATCGAGGTAGAGTTTTACGGTTTCGCGAACCTCAACCGGCAGGATCGCGCGAACCGCTGCCAAATCGACGCCGGGATTGACGGTCCCGATGGCGAGAATCCGTGTCGTGGGTGTGGCCGGCGCGCCTTGTTGCGCCATGGCGTGTGGCAGGCTCGCCAGACAGATGAGCGCTGATATGAGGCCGGATAGAATTGAATTTTTCATGAGCTTTTCCTTGGCTGGCGACGAATGAAAGCCAGACACATCGCTTAAGCAATATGCCTGGCGCGCTGATTACTTGCCCTGGTTCTGGATGAGCATTCCAAGCGGTGCGAGCGGGCCGACGGGGATGAATTCGTATTTGGCGAAACCATCGGTCACGAGCGGCAGCGTGCCCACGGTTTCTCTGGCCTGCTCGACAGAGTCGACATTCATGAGGAAGACGACCCCCGGCGCGTCCGAGCGGTACCAGAACTGCTCGATCTTGCCGTCCAGATAGAGCTTGAGCGTCGCGGGCACTTCGCGAGGCATGATCTCTTGGCGCTGCTCCGGCGTAACCGGCTTGGTGATTGTTGCGATCGCAAAGACTTTCATTCCCGTTCTCCATTCGCGCTCTGATGAGGTGACGAAGTAAAACTAGACGGGCGTCGCCCATAGTCGAATTGGCGTAGGTGACAAAAATAATATGATTTGCGCCAAAAGAAGTTGCTGGGTCAGTTGACCGCCATGCATATCGCCGCCATGCTCGCGCATGCGATCCTGGGACCGCGACCGGCAAATCGATGTTTGTCGCTTATTCCAGCAATGAGGCCATTTACGCCATGCGCGTCTGCATGCTTGCCCTGGACGGTCTCTTCGATACCGGCCTGATGGTGATCCGAGATGCATTCGCCATCGCGAACCGGTTTGCGGCGCGCGAAATGGGCGGAGCCATCACATTCGAGGTGACGACGGTCGGAATGCGAAAGAAGGTCCGCTCGGGCCAGGGCCTGCAAATCCCGGTGCAGCCCGTGACCCCCAATCTCCGGCCTGACTGGGTTATCGTACCGGCCTTGATCACCTCGACACCTGATCTGCTGGTGCCGGCCCTTCAACGATCCGATGTGAAGAAGGCACAGGACCAGCTCAGGGCGTGGCGAGCCGATGGCGCCTTGGTCGGGGCATCGTGCATCGGCACGTTCATACTAGCGGAAGCGGGCCTGCTCGATCATCGCGAGGCGACGACAACCTGGTGGCTCGCTCCCCTGTTTCGACAACGCTATCCCAAGGTGGCTCTGGATGAGACGCGCATGCTCGTGCCGACCGATATCGGCGTCACGGCAGGTGCCGCGATGGGGCATCTTGACCTTGCTCTTTGGCTGATCCGCAAGGCCAGCCCTGAATTGGCGTCCATTGTCTCGCGCTATCTGCTTGCCGACCTGCGTTCTTCACAGGCGGCCTACATCATTCCCAACCATCTGGCGCAGGCCGACCCGCTGATCCTGCGCTTCGAGCGATGGTCGCGCGACAATCTCAAGCAAGGGTTTTCGCTGCAAGACGCGGCAAAGGCACTGGCGACCAGCACGCGGACACTGCAGCGGCGTTGCGAGGCTGTGCTTGGCAAATCGCCGCTTTCCTACTTTCAGGATTTGCGCGTCGAACGGGCCCGTTCGCTCCTCCAGACAAGCCATCTGGATGTCGATTCGATTGCCGCCGAGGTCGGTTATGTCGACGGTACAACCTTGCGCACGCTGCTGCGTGATCGACTTGGCCGAGGTGTCCGCGATATTCGCGGAGAACTACGATGATGGGAGGGAACGCATGCTGGCAAATCTCAATGGGAGACCAATCAGCTTCATCGGATGAGATCTGTCAAACCTTCGGCAGAACCGGCACCGCTGCAAGCAAACGCTTTGTGTAATCGTGTTGCGGCGCGTCATAGACCGCGCCAGCTAAACCCTCCTCGACAATGCGCCCGCGATACATGATTGCAACCCGATCGCAGAGATGCCGCACGACGGAGAGATCGTGCGATATGAACAGCAGCGTCAGCCCAAGCTCCATCCTGAGCTTCATCAAGAGGTTGATGATCTGCGCTTGAATCGAGACATCGAGCGAGGCGACCGGTTCGTCGCAAACCACAAGATCGGGTTGCATCGCGAGGGCCCGCGCGATGGCGACACGCTGGCGCTGTCCGCCTGAAAACTGATGCGGGTAACGGTTGGAAAAAGCAGGATCGAGACCGACCGCTGCGAGCCATTGCTCGACATACTCCTTGGCGGCTTTTGCAGAGACGATGCCGTGCGCGACCGGGCCCTCGCCAACGCTTGCGCCGATTTTGAGGCGGGGATTGAGCGAGGCGAATGGGTCTTGGAAAATCGTTTGTACGCTAGTCGTGGTTTTGCGAGGACGGTCGCCAGCGCTCATCACCGGTGATCCATCGAGGCGTATCGTGCCCTCGTCCGGTGCGTAGATTCCCGCAGCGAGGCGTCCCAGTGTCGATTTTCCCGAGCCCGATTCACCTACGAGACCGAGCGCCTCACCTCGCGCGATCGTCAATGAGACGCTGTCGACGGCGATAAGTGGCTCGCGTCTTGTGACAATGCCGAGCTTCTGCCCCGCCAATCGGAATAAACCGGTCTTTGGTGCAAAAGCTTTCGTTACATTCCCGATCGTCATGAAGGGCGCGCCGACCGCAGCGCGCACCTCACTCTTACTGGCCACACGTTCGGGTGGCACGGCATCCGGGACACCGCCGCCGCGCGCAAGCATTGCGCCAGGCTCGGCCCGCGACGGCAGCGCGTCGAGCAGTGCGATCGTGTAGGGGTGCTGCGGCTTCAGCAGCACCTGCCGCATCGACCCTGTCTCGACCAGCTTGCCATGGCGCATGACCGCGACCTTGTGCGCGATTGATGAAACCGTCGCGAGATCGTGGCTGATCCAGATCAGCGACGTCCCAAGCTCAGCCACGAGCTCCTTCATCTCGCCCAGGATTTCTGCCTGGACCGAAACATCGAGCGCTGTCGTTGGCTCATCGCAGATGATCACTTCCGGCCGGTGCAGCAGTGCGATGGCGATGGCGACGCGTTGGCGCATGCCGCCGGAAAACTGGTGCGGATAGAAATCGATCCTTTCCTCGGGATTGTGAATGCGGACTTGTGTCAGCGCTGCGATCGCGCGCTTGCGCGCCTCGCTGGCAGAGAAGCGACCATGCGCCTCCAATGCCAGCCGGATCTGCGTTCCGATCGTCAGAACGGGGTTGAGCGTCATCAGAGGGTCCTGAAAGACCATCGAGACTTTGCTGCCGCGCAACGCACGCAATTCTGCGGGCTTCAGGCCGACGAGTTCACGTCCAGCGAGTTTGATCGAGCCGGAGACGATGCGCCCCGGCTGGTCGATTAGGCCGATGATCGAGAAGCCGGTGATGCTCTTGCCCGAGCCGGATTCGCCGACCAGGCCCATCACCTCGCCTTTGGCGAGGCTGAAGGAGACGCCGTCGACCGCCTTCACCAGCCCGGCGCGTGTCGGGAACTGCGTGATAAGGTCGGTGACCTCCAGAATGGGTGTCGCCGGGGTCATCGTTTCAATCTCGGATTGACCTGGTCTCGAATGCGGTCGCCGACGAGGTTGATCGCGACGATCAGAACGATCAGGGCGATGCCCGGATAGATCGAAATCCAGTAACGACCCGACAGCATGTACTGGAAGCCGTTGGAGATGAGCATGCCGAGCGAAGGTTCCGTGACCGGTAAGCCGACGCCCAGAAACGACAGCGTTGCTTCCAGCGCGATCGCGTTTGCGACCTGGACGGTCGCAACGACGATCAGCGGCGGAAGGCAATTCGGGAAAATATGACGCCAAAGCACGCGCTGCGCCGGTAGTGGCGTAGACAGTGCCGCCTCGACATAATCCTTGCCGCGCTCGGCCGACGCCGCGCCATGAGCCGTGCGCGCGAAATAGGCGTATTGGGCGGCGGCCAGAGCGGCAATCAACTGTGCTTTGCCTTGGCCGAGCATGGCCGCGAGCACCAACGCAAGCAAGATCGCCGGGAAAGCGAGCTGCAGGTCAATCACCCGCATGATGAAAGCCTCCCAGCGCCCGCCGAGATAGGCAGCGCCACAGCCAAGCAGAACGCCCAAGGCAAAGGCAAAGGCTCCCGCGATCAGTCCCATCTGAAGCGAGATACGGAGGCCATAAAGGATGGCCGAGAACACATCCCGACCTTGAGCGTCGGTGCCGAGCCAGTGCGTGTAGCCTGTCGAGCCAACAAAGCCGGGCGATTGCCTCGCGTCGGACAAAACCAGATTGGCAAGATCATAGGGGTTCTGCGGCGCTATGAGCGGGGCCGCGATAGCAAGGCCCACGATCAGCAAGACGACCAGGAGGGCGATGACTGCAACACGGCTCTCACCGAATTCACTGGTGAGATTGCGCAACGGCGAAGCCGCGACAGAAGGGGAGGCAATTTCACTCACGAGCGTTCCTTCCGCATACGCGGATCGAGCGCAACGTAGGTAAGGTCGACCAGAAGGTTGATCGTGATGAATACGAACGCGACGAGCATCAGGTAGGCAACCATGACAGGTCGGTCGAGCGATTGGATCGAATCGATGATCAGCTTGCCGATGCCAGGCCAGGAGAAGATCGTCTCGGTGACGACGGCGAAGGCGAGCGTCGAGGCGAATTCGAGGCCGAATACCGTCACCAGCGGGATCGCGATCAGGCGCAAAACGTGCCGGCTCAACACCGTCCATTCGGAGAGGCCGGCGGCGCGGGCGAACTTCACGGTGTCGGACAGCATGACTTCACGCGTGCCGGCCCGTGCCAGACGTGTCATCAGCGCGAGCTTGAAGAAAGCAAGGTTCAGCGCCGGCAGCAAAAGATGTGTCAGACCGTCAGGCGTCAGGAAACTCCATTCGATGCCGAATAGCGTGACGGTCTCGCCGCGCCCGCCCGCGGGCAGGATCTGCAACTCGACGGCGAAGGTGAAAATCAGGACGAGGCCGATCCAGAAGGTTGGTACCGAGAAGCCCAGAATCGAGATCGCCATGATGGACTTGGCGAGAAAGCTTTCCGGGCGATAGCCCGCATAGATGCCGGCCGGCACTCCGACAGCCGCAGCGCCGATCACGGCCGCCAGCGTCAATTCGAGCGTTGCAGGCAGGCGTGACAGGATGAGATCGAGCACCGGCATGCCGAAAACGAAGGATCGGCCAAAGTCGCCGTGCAACACGCGGCCGAGGAAGGTGAAATATTGTTCCCAGAGCGGGCGATCGAGCCCGAAGCGCGCGATGGTTTGCAGCCGGATATCCTGGCTGACGTCAGGCGCGATCAACACGTCGATCGGATTGCCGACCGCGTAGACGCCAAGGAAGACCAGCGCCGACATGACGAGCATGACAAGCAGGGCCTGGGCAAATCTTGAGGAAAGATATCCGATCATTCAACTCGGCGATTTTGGGCTTTTACCAGCCATGGCTTTGGAGCGCGGCGGGCAATATTAATGCCAGCCGTGCTCCAAGAGGATGATTTAGCTCGCAGGTTTGATATCCATCGCCAGCGTATCCTCATCGGTGCGCGGGCTGATGGTGACCTTGCTCTTCTGCATTGCCCAGGCCGAGCCGACTGAGACGATCGGCAGTCGTGGCCGGTCCTTGGCGACCAGCGCGGCTGCTTCCTGCAAAAGACCCCGCCGCTTCGCTTCATCCATTTCAATGCCGGCGCTTTCGATCAGCTTATCCATGACCGGGTTCGAATAGCCGCTGACGTTGAACGCGCCGAGTTTCTTGGCTGAATCGTTGGTATGGGCGATCGAGGAGATCGTGTAGTTCGCTTCGCCGGTCAGCGTGCCCCATCCGGACATGCCTGCCGCGAATTCTCCACGGGTGCGGGCGGGGAAGAAGACCGCGCTCGGCTGGGCATTGGCGGCAACCTCCAGGCCAACACGCGCCAGCATCTGTGCGATCGACGTGCCGACCTGTCGATCACCGGGCAAGCGATCACTGGTGAAGGACAAGGTGAACTTGAAGCCATTAGGGTAACCGGCCTCCGTGAGGAGGGCCTTGGCGCGTGCGATATCCACCTTTGGAGTTGATATATCCTTGTTGTACCCAAAGATTTCCGGGGTCACCAATTGGCTTGCCGGCTGTCCCAGGCCTTCCATGGCAATGTCGGCCAATGCCTGACGATCGATGGCGATGTCGATCGCTTCGCGTACCTTCGCGTCGGTGAACGGGTTCTTCGGCAGGGCCGAACCGTCCTTTGCGGAGACACCCGGCGGATTGTCCTTGAACGACATCTCCATATTGAAGACGTAGATCGAATTAACGGTCACAACATTGAGCTTGGTGTCACGCTTGAGTGTCGGCACGTCGGAGGCGGGCGCGCGCACGATCAGATCGACCTGACCTGCCTTGAGCTGGGCTACGCGCGCGGCATCATTGGGGATCTCCTTGCGGATCACCTTGGCCCATAGCTGCTTGTCACCCCAAAAGCCGTCGAAGCGATCGAGGACAAGCTGGTCCTTCGGAGTCCATGAAACGAACTTGTAGGGACCAGTACCGATTGCGGCCTTGCCGGAATTGAAGGCCTCGTTCGCATTGTCTCTGGTCAGGCCGGCGGCAGCCTTGTGCGAGACGATGAAGAGGCGCACGAAATCGTTCGGCAGCGTCGGCGCTGGACCATCTGTCGTGATCCTCAGCGTCAACGGGTCGACGATCTCCATTTTCTGCACGCGACGAACGTAAGGCGTCGTCGGATTTGGTCCCGACACGATGGGGACGCGCTCGATAGAGAACTTCACGTCTTCGGCAGTGAAATCCGAACCGTCGTGGAATTTCACGCCCGGTCGCAACTTGAATTCCCAGACATCGGGAGCAACCGCCGTCCAGCTCAATGCCAGCCGTGGCTCGAGCTGCAATTTGTCGCCGGACCAGACCAGGGTATCGAAGACATGTTTCAAGGCTTCGGCGTGGGTGCCAGTCGCGGTATAGGACGGATCGATCGATTCCGGCCCAGCACGAACGCCAATCGTCAGCGTCTGGGACTGGCCCTCCGTTACCGCCGCCAAGCTTATGATCGCAGCAAATGCCGCCATTCGCACATGTGTGGACATAGAGTCGCTCCCCGCTGAACTGCCCGGTAAAATCCATGGATTAGAGCATCTTAGTGGTTGGCGACCGCCGAGCAACACAAAGAATCTTTGTTTCGAACGAGCCCCGATTTTGGTGAGTATGATTTAGTTCCTGCGGGAATTAAAAACGAATCTCATTCGAGTAGCGCCGTTGATCGAAATCCGAAATGCACAGAGGTGACCAGTCTCTAGTGTTACGGACAATCTTCTCATCTGCCGCTCAGTAGCCCATAATGTGCGCAAAGACGGGGTGGGAGCTTGGTCAATTCGCGCGATAAGGTGCTTCGTAGCCTTCGAGTCGTGATGGTCGCATGCATTATCGCTCCCGTGGCTCTCTTCGCTTATGCGAGCTATGCAAACTATCGGGAGGCTTTTGCGCGTGTAGATGAACGCATCGATCGGTCGCTCGATATCGTTTTTGCGTATACCGGCGATGCGCTCCAGGAGGTTTACGCCGCGACGCAGGCAATTGAAAAGCGCACATCGGGGCGATCGATTGCTCAACTTCGCTCCGAGCCCCTCGCTACGGCCGCTGGTCTTGAGGAAATCCGTACTGCATCGCCGGCAGTTAGATCAGTGCGCCTTCTCGACGATGCGGCAAACACCGTTGCAATCGCTTCACCAATCAACGGTCTCACCCTCGATGGACGCCCTGAAGCGCTGGAAACGTCGAAACCGCAAGTAGGCGAAATCAGTCTCGAAAACATCACATCGGTTGAAAGATTCCCGATCTGGTTCCCTCGTCGGGAAGACGCGGGTAGGGCATCTGGATGGATCGAGCTTTCCTTGTCTCCGTCCACATTCGAAAGCTTTTTCTCTCGGGTCGGTTATAGCCCGACTGACAGCTTTGCTCTGTTACGCGAAGACGGGACTATTCTTGCCCGCTACCCGCTTCCGGCGACGACCGGGATTAAGCTTGATCCGGGGAGCGGATTTCGAAGGACAGTCGCGGCGAGCCCTGCCGGCGGATACTATACGACAGTTTCCGGAGTTGATCAGACCGAGCGGCGTTTCGCTATCAGGAGGCTTCCCGGCTATCCGCTCTACATAAGCTCCAGCCTGGTTTTGAGCGACGTTCGAAACACGTGGTTGAAGCAGATGACGAGCCACCTGATCTTCGGTCTGCCCGCCACGATTATACTCGTGATTCTACTCCATTTCGCCATTCTTCAAACGAAAGCCTTGTACGATCAGGTCGCCAGACGGGAGCAGGCCGAGGCGACCCTTCGACAATCGCTCAAAATGGAGGCGATCGGTCAACTGACCGGCGGAATCGCGCATGACTTCAACAACCTCCTCACCGTCATCATGGGCAATCTGCAGATCGCTCAACGACAAAACCTCGAGGAGAAATTGCGCCGTCAAATCACCAACGCATTCTCCAGCGCTCAGCGGGCCGCGCAGTTGACCAAACGGCTATTGGCTTTTTCCAGGAACCAACCGCTCGACCCCCAGCCTGTTGATCCCAATCGTTTGATTTCCGGTATGTCTGACCTGCTTCATCGGACATTGGGTGAGACAATTGCGACTGAAACGGTTCAAAGCGCCGGCCTCTGGCAAATCGAAATTGACGCGGTCGAATTGGAATCAGCCCTGCTTAACCTCGCCATAAACGCGAGAGACGCGATGCCGCAAGGCGGTAAACTCACCATCGAGACCGCGAACACGTTCCTTGATGAGCGCTATTGCGCATCGCATGAAGGTCTCAAGCCAGGACAGTACGTGCTGGTTTCTGTCAGCGACACGGGAACCGGAATGTCGGCAGAGACAACCAGCAAGGCGTTCGACCCGTTCTTCACGACCAAACCGACGGGTGTAGGGACCGGCCTTGGCCTCAGTCAGGTGTACGGCTTTGTCAAGCAAAGCCAGGGGCACATCCGAATCTACAGCGAGCTCGGCGAGGGAACCACGATCAAAATCTATCTTCCTCGATTGCATGGGGAGGCGCCGCAAACACGCGAAGCGCCGACCATCGCCCTGCTTGAGGGGCGTGGCGAACGCATCCTTGTGGTCGAGGATGACAATGACGTTCGAACCTTCATCGTCGAAACTCTGAACGAGCTTGGTTATCGCGTGGCGGACGCGGCAAGGCCAAGTATGGCGC
>FTCV01000596.1_pt1 | contig 10595 bp, 8 predicted proteins | sample 1639691 | NCBI WGS metagenome assembly FTCV01 (sample SAMEA3914864, study PRJEB12502) | metagenome | biome: forest; material: soil | place: USA | collected 2012-03-12 | depth 0.3 m
CTATAGAATAGCGCATCCTCGACCGAGAGCTCGAGCGGCACAATATCATCCTGTGGCACGTAGCCCAGCGCATCGCGGAGATTTTCGTAGTTCTTATAAAGGTCGGCCCCATCCAGGAGCACCTGGCCGGAATCCGCCGGCCTCAAGGCGCAGAGCGCGTCGAGCAGCGTCGACTTCCCCGCCCCGCTCGGCCCTATGACTCCCACAAAGTGGCACGGCGCCACACTCAGTGAAACATCCGCGAGGATGCGGGTTTGCCCCGCTACCTTTTTCTCGAGCTTCCTTGCGTCGAGCCGCGCTCCGGTTACCCCTGCTGTTTCACAAAGATTCCGTCCATCAAAGCGAAGATTAAACGGACCAATCCGCAGCAGATCGCCGACCACCAGCTCCTCGCTCTGAAAGAGCCGGCCGTTCAAAAAAGATCCGCTGCGACTGCCCAGATCCTCCACCCTCCAACCCACCGCGGTATGATGCAGGATCGCATGGCGGCGGGACACGGCCCCGTCCGGAAGAAGAAACCCTACGTCCGCGCCGCGGCCGAGCACCAGGCCTTCCTTCAGCGGGATCGGAGCCAGCCCAACGGTTGTCGGAATCTCGGAACTCATGGTCTCGAATCAGCCGGCGATGTTCCGGAGGGCATCGCATCCGTCATTCCGGAGATCCCCTTCGGCCTTAGGGCAGGACGGCCCAGACTTCGACCACGCGGTTTTTGTCCATGTTGACATCGCTAAACATTTCCGAGCTCCCCATCCCAACCGAATGGATGATGTTGACCACGCCCGAATCCTTCAGGGCCTTTTCCACGCTCTCGGCCCGCTGCAGCGAAATGGCCACATTCTTCGCGGGGTCGCCCTTCTTGTCGGCGAAACCGAGCACTACAAAAGCCACCGTCGGATCTTCGGAGAATTTCTGAATCTGCGGCAGCTTGATCTTCTCCTTGAGTGCCGCGACCTCGGCTCCACCTACCGAAACTTTTCCCGAGGAAAAAGGGATCACCACAATCTTGCCCATCCCCCTCGCCCGTTCCACCTGCACGTAGAGCTTGTCCTTCTCTTCTGGCGTCAGCTTCGGCATCACGTCGATTCGGGCCAGCACTTCGGCCTTCACCCGCTGGTTCTCGGTGTTGGCCTTGTCCATATTTACCTGCGCAGGCGCCACGACCTCGCCACCGCTCTCTTCGGGAGCGGCACTCGGTGCTGGGGTCGGGGACGGTGTCGGAGTGGACTTCTCTGGCACTCCCGCATAACCCGGCTCCGGCGTGGGGGTTGGCGTGGCGGCGGCGGGCTTCGCCGGATGACGCTCACAGGCGGCCAGGCCGCAGAGCACGAGGGCAACGAGTATTTTGCGCATGATGAAGTATGACTTAGGCCAGCTCCTTGAGCGCCTGTTCGATTTTCTCGAAGCTCGGCAACTCCTTGGGGCTGGGCGTTTGCTCGCTATAGTGAATGACTCCGTCTTTTCCGACCACGAAAGCCGCGCGGGCCGATGTATCGCCAATCTCCGCCAGATTGGGGAAGACCACGTCATACGCGGCGGTCGCTTTCTTGTTCAAGTCGCTGGCCAGCTTGATCGTGATCTTTTCCTTCTTGGCCCATGCATCCTGCGCAAAAGGGCTGTCCACACTGATGCCGATGACTTCCGCATTGAGTCCCGCATAAAGGTCCATCCCGGCGGAAAGATCACAGAACTCCTTGGTGCACACCCCGGTGAAAGCCAGAGGAAAAAAGAGCACCACCGTGGCGCGCTGGCCAAAATTGGCACTCAGCGTCACATCTTCCAGGCCATTGGGGCCCATGCTCTTGAGGGTAAAATCGGGTGCTTTTGTACCAACGGGAAGTGCCATAATCCGCAAAGTCTGCGCCTTGCCCGCGCAGGTGTCAACCGCCTGCATCCCCTCTCCCCGCGTTCGCGGCCATGTCAAAATTATGCAGGTTGCGAGAGGCCGCACTTTGGACTAAATTCTTTCGGGATCAAACGCACCTCATGAAAGCCAAGGTTCTCATCGTCGACGGGCATAGCATGATCTTTCAGTGGCCCGATTTGACCCTCGCTCACGCCAAAAAGAGCTCAGTGGCGCGGGACTCCCTCGTCAAGATGCTCACGGGACTCCATGACAATACCGACTGGCACGTCGCCGTCGTCTTCGATGGCAAGGGCCCCAAGCAAAACGAGGCCAGCGAGCCAGGCGGTATCCAGGTTTTCTATTCCATGGACGGTCAGACCGCGGACACCCTCATCGAACGGCTCGTCGCCACCTACGCCGACCAATACGAGGTCACCGTTGCCACGGACGATCATATGGAGCGAACCACCGCCGAGAGCTTTGGCGCCTCGGCCATCTCGGCCTGGCAGCTTCGGGAGGAAATCGACGCCGCCGGACGCAATCTCAGCGAACGCCTCAAGCAGCTTCGTCGGCTTTGAGCGCCCGCTGGCGATTCAGCCAGACTTTCGACGCACTCTTCATCCGCGTCAGGATATAATAGACAGTCTGGCTCCGTTGGCGCACCAGATCGGCTCCGACTATCTTGGGCACAAAATCTGCCGGTACCTCCAGGACATCCGTCGGAGTTGCGCCCTCCAGCCCATGGCAAAGGATGGAGGTCATCGCCTTGGTCAACGTCTGCACTTGCGGTCCCAGCGTCACCCGAAAATGCGACGCCTGATTCTCGGGATTCACTTTGAGAAAAATCCCGACCGTATCGGTGCACTCCTCATCCTTGCGCACGTCTTCGAGATCGAAGGTCTCCCCTTCTTTTGGGCCCTGATTCTTCGCGCTATCGGCATACGAGATCAGTGCCTCGCGCTTTTCAGCGTCCGGCAGCATCTCAAACAGCTCGATGATTTCTGAGAGCTTGGGCGGATAATCCATGCCTAGCTGCGCTCGATCGGAGCCCGCACGCGATTGCCCCACTCCGTCCAGGAGCCATCGTAGTTCCGCACTTTCTTGTGGCCCAGCAGATAAGTCAGCACAAACCAAGTGTGGCTCGAACGCTCTCCGATCCGGCAATACACCACGGTGTCGCCATCCGGCTTGAGGCCCGCTTCGCCTTCATAAATCGCCCTTAGTTCCTCGGCTGATTTAAAGGTCGCATCGTCCTTCGCAGCGCGCTTCCAGGGAAAGCTCAGCGCCCCGGGAACATGCCCGCCGCGCAGTACGCCTTCCTGTGGATACTCCGGCATGTGGGTGACTTCACCTTTGAACTCACCAGGCGAGCGCACATCGATCAACGGCAGATGATCCTGGCTGTGTTTCAGCGTCTCATCATAAAAAGCGCGGATCTCATCGTCGTGCCGTTTCGCGGGCACGGGATATTCCGTACGGGGATAGCTCGGCACTTCGCGAGTCAGCGGGCGCCCTTCGGCGATCCATTTATCGCGGCCACCATCCATGATCTTGACGTTCTCATGGCCATAAAGGCGGAAAGCCCAAAGCGCATAGCACGACCACCAATTCGACTTGTCGCCATAGAAAATGACCGTGGTATTTTTAGCGATACCATTGCGGGAGCAAAGCTCGGCAAAAGCCTCGGGCGAGATGTAATCCCGCATGGTCTGGTCCTGCAAATCGGAGCGCCAGTCAATGTGCACCGCGCCGGCGATATGCCCTACGCTGTACAGGAGGATATCCTCATTGCTTTCCACCAGGCGGAAATCGTTGCTGCCCAGATGATCAGCCACCCAATCGGTGGACACCAGGGCTTCGGGATGTGCGTAAGTCGGGTCAGTCATAAGAAAAAACTAGAGTGGTAACTTCCGATACCGGGAACGGGAAGTCAAGATGGGTGCGGTTTGAGAGGAATCAATCCAGCACTCTTTCCGCCTGAACAGCCGCGCGCTCTTTGGCTTCATTTACAGGTGAGCCACCATGGAATGCGGTTTCTCCGGGAAACAAAAAAGCGGCAGGAAGGCGCACCTTCCTGCCGCTTAAAAATGCGAACGAATTATTCCGCCGCCGCAGCGCCGGTATCCTCGCCCACCAGGTAGCGGGTGAAACGGCGAACCACGATGTTCTCGCCCAATTCGGCGATTTTGGAACTAACCAGATCCTTGACCGTGATGTCGGGATTCTTGATGAAAGGCTGCTCGAGCAGGCAGACGGTGCCGTAGAATTTGTCCACCTTGCCGTCGACGATCTTGTCGACGATGTTGGCGGGCTTGCCAGTCACCTGCGCCGCGAAGATCTCACGCTCGGCGAGAATGAGCTTCTCTGGCACCTGGTCGCGCGAAACGTAGAGAGGATGTGATGCCGCGATGTGCAGCGTGATATCTTTCACGAGATCGCGGAAGATGTCGTTCTTGGCCACGAAGTCGGTTTCGCAATTCACTTCGACGAGCACGCCCACCTTGCCTTGCAGGTGGATGTAGGAGGCGATGGTGCCTTCCTTGGCGACGCGGGAGGATTTACCTTCCGCTTTGATGATGCCCTTCTTGCGGAGAAATTCTTCGGCTTTGGCAATATCAGCGCCGTTTTCGTCCAGGGCCTTTTTGCAATCCATCATCCCCGCGTTGGTCCTTTCGCGGAGTTCTTTGACGAGGGCGGGAGTAGTAGCAGACATGGTGGTGAAATAGTAGAGAGTTTAAAATTGAGAGCGCTGCGCAAGCGCAATCCCGCTTCGGTTCACGAAGCGGGATTTAAATGAGCGCGTTACTTATTCGGAGACAGCTTCGAGATCGCTAGGAGCCGCGGCCACTGCGGTCTTCCCGCGAGCACCCTGCGATTGAGCGATTACGTCGACAAGCTTCTGCAGGATCACGCGGATCGAGCGAATCGCGTCGTCGTTGCCGGCGATGGGATAGTCGATCTTCTCGGGATCGCAGTTGGTGTCCACGATGGCTACCAGCGGGATCTTGAGACGGGCGGCTTCCGCCACCGCGATGCCTTCACGATTCGTGTCAATGATCACGATCGCATCGGGCAGCTTGTCCATGTTGAGGACGCCTTCGAGGTTGCGGCGGAGCTTCACGGCTTCGCGGCGCAGGGCGGAGGTTTCCGCCTTGTTCATGCGGGCAAAGGCCGGAGTCTTCTCCATTTCCTCGAATTCACGCAGGCGGGCAACGCTCTTGCGAATGGTCGAGAGATTGGTGAGAGTTCCGCCCAGCCAGCGCTGATTCACCCAGTACTGTCCGGTGACTTCGGCGGCTTCCTTGACGGCTTCCTGGGCCTGCTTCTTGGTACCAACGAAGAGGATCTTTCCCCCACCCTTGACGATGTCGCCGAGGAAGGATGCCGCCTTGGCGAGCTGATCCACGGTGATCGACAGATCAATGATGTAGATGGAGTTTTTCTCTTCGAGGATGTAATCCCGCATCTTGGGATTCCATCGCTTGGTTTGGTGTCCGTAATGAACGCCTGCTTCCAGGAGTTCGGTCATAATTTCGACGTTTGAAGGCATGAGTAGTTAAAGTAGCGGTTAGCTTGCGGCCTTTTCGGGTTCGGCTTGCAGGGAGTCGCCAAGGTTGACGATCTCGATGTCGCGGTTGGTCGGGAAACCAGTACCGGCGGGAATGAGATGGCCCATGATGACGTTTTCCTTGAAGCCGCGCAGACGATCCACCTTGCCGAGGGTAGCGGCTTCGGTGAGGACGCGGGTAGTATCTTGGAACGAGGCTGCGGAGATGAAACTGTCGGTCTCGAGCGAGGCTTTGGTGATGCCGAGGAGAACCGGGCTGGCCTCCGCGGGTTTACCGCCCTTCGCGACCACTGCTTCATTTTCCGCCTGGAACTGCAGGCGATCGACTTGATCACCCCACAGAAGGGTCGTGTCGCCGGGATCGGTGATTTTCACCTTCCGCAGCATCTGGCGCACAATGATTTCGATGTGCTTATCGTTAATTTCCACACCCTGTAGGCGATAGACTTCCTGAACCTCGTTGAGCAGATGCTCTTGGAGTTCCTGAGGTCCGCAAACTTCCAGGATTTCGTGAGGAACGACCGGCCCTTCCGTAAGCTGCTGGCCCTTCTTCACCAGGTCACCCTTGAAGACGATGATGTGCTTGGACAGCGGGATGAGGTGCTCCTCTTCGGCGCCGGTATCGGTATCCTTGACCAGCAGGCGGCGCTTGCCGCGCACGGTGCCACCGATTTCCACCGTTCCGTCGATCTTGGCGATCTCGGCGGCGTCCTTCGGACGACGGGCTTCAAAGAGTTCGGCTACACGAGGCAGACCGCCAGTGATGTCCTTCGTCTTCGCGATTTTGCGCGGAGTACGGGCCAGACGAGTACCGGCCGGAATCTTCTGGGACTCTTTCACTTCGACGTGAGCGCCGGCGGGGATCGAGTAGCTGGCGAGGATTTCCTTCGCGTCGCCCACAATCACGATCTGCGGGTGCAGATCTTCCTTGTGCTCGATCACGACGGTTCCCATTACGCCCGTGGCTTCGTCCACTTCCTTGCGGATGGTGACGCCAGGGATCATGTCGCGGAATTCGACCTTACCGGCCTTTTCCGTGATGATCGGCACGTTGTACGGATCCCATTGGATGAAGGCATCACCCTTCTTGACCGTACCGCCGTCCGCGATGGAGATCACGGAACCGACCACGATGTTGTAGCTTTCGAGTTCGCGGCCGTCCTTGGCGTGGACCGTGACAGAGCCATTCTTGTTGAGCACAACCCAGTTGCTCTCGGTGCTTTCCACGACCTTGAGGTCGTTGAAGCGAATGACACCTTCGTTCTTCGCCTTAATGATCGGCACTTTGAAGGTCTGGCTCGCCGTACCACCGACGTGGAACGTACGCATGGTGAGCTGCGTGCCAGGCTCGCCGATCGACTGGGCGGCAATGATGCCGACCGCTTCGCCGAGCTTGACCGTAAGGCCAGTCGCAAGATTGCGGCCGTAGCACGAGGCGCAGATACCGCGCTTGGATTCGCAGGTCAGAGCCGAGCGGATCTTGAGTTGCTCAAGACCGATCTTCTCCAGCGCCGCAGCGGTTTCTTCGTCAATGATGACACCAGACTTGACGATCGATTTGCCCGTGACGGGATCCTTGACCGTTTCGCAACTGGTACGACCGATGATGCGGGTCGAGAGGTTGACGACTTCTTCGTCTCCTTCGTAGATCGGACGAACCGTAATGCCGTTGACCGTGCTGCAATCGTCGATCGTAATGATCACGTCTTGCGCCGCGTCGACCAGCTTGCGGGTCAGGTAACCGGAGTCCGCCGTCTTGAGCGCGGTATCCGCCAGACCCTTACGGGCGCCATGGGTGGAGATGAAGTATTCGAGCACCGAGAGACCTTCGCGGAAGTTCGAGATGATCGGGCGCTCGATGATTTCGCCCGAGGGCTTGGCCATGAGACCGCGCATACCGGCCAACTGCTTGACCTGCGTGCGGTTACCACGAGCACCGGAGTCCACCATCATGAACACGGAGTTCATTTCCTTGCGGCCGTCGTTGAACTCGAGGGTGCGGAACAGGGCGTTCGCCAGCTCTTCGCCGGTGTGCGTCCAGATATCCTGCACCTTGTTCTTACGCTCGCCGTCCGTGATGATACCGCGGCGGTACTGCTTCTCGACTTCGCCGATTTCCTTGTAGGCTTTCTCGAGCTGTCCCGCTTTTTCCTTCGGGATGATCATGTCGGTGATACCGATCGAGATACCCGCCTTGGTCGCGGACTTGAAGCCCATTTCCTTGAGGCGATCGAGCGTTTCCACTGTGCGCGACTGGCCAACGGCCTTGTAGCAGCGCCAGATGATGTCGGAGAGCTGCTTCTTGCCGCAGACCTTGTTGTAGAAACCAAGCTCTTCAGGCCAGATCTGGTTGAAGATCACGCGACCAGCCGTGGTCTCAAGGATCTTTTGTTCCTTGTTGCCATAGATGGTGTCGGTGCCCAGGTTCGGGTTCTTGAAGCGAATCCGGGTGTGGGTTTCCACCGCCTTTTCAGCGATGGCCAATTCCACCTCGGAAGGCGTCTCGAAGAGAGGCAGGCGCTTGTCGCCATTCTCGCCGCGGGGCTTCTGCGTGAGGTAGTAGCAGCCGAGAGGAATATCCTGCGACGGCGTGGTGATGGGCTTTCCGCTGGAAGGCGAGAAGATGTTGTTCGGGGCCAGCATGAGCATGCGGGCTTCCATCTGCGCTTCGACCGACAGAGGAACGTGCACGGCCATCTGGTCACCGTCGAAGTCCGCGTTGTAAGCGGTACAAACGAGAGGGTGAATGCGAATGGCTTCGCCTTCGATCAACTGGGGCTCGAATGCCTGGATGGACAAACGGTGCAGGGTCGGAGCACGGTTCAGGAGAACCGGGTGTCCCTTGGTCACCTCGTCGAGGATATCCCAAACCTCGGGCGTCTGGCGCTCGATGAGCTTCTTGGCGCTGCGCACGGTGTGCACATGGCCCTGCTCCTTGAGGCGGCGGATGATGAAAGGCTCGAACAAGACGAGAGCCATCTTCTTCGGCAGACCGCACTGGTTGAGCTTGAGCTCAGGTCCGATAACGATGACCGAACGGCCGGAGTAATCAACGCGCTTGCCGAGCAGGTTCTGACGGAAACGGCCACCCTTGCCCTTGAGCATATCGCTGAGGGACTTGAGGGGACGATTCGCGGCACCCGTCACAGCACGGCCATGGCGGCCGTTGTCGAAGAGCGCGTCCACAGCTTCCTGCAGCATGCGCTTTTCGTTGCGGATGATGACTTCGGGCGTCTTCAGCTGCAACAGCGTCTTGAGACGGTTGTTACGGTTGATCACGCGGCGATAGAGATCGTTCAGATCGGACGTGGCGAAACGCCCGCCTTCGAGAGGCACGAGCGGACGCAGGTCCGGCGGGATCACAGGCAGCACGTTCAAGATCATCCATTCAGGACGGGTCTTGGAGTGCATGAAGCCCTGGACGAGTTTCAAACGCTTGGCCAGCTTCTTGCGGAGCTGCTTGGAGCGGGTAGACTCCATCTGCTCTTCGATCTCATCATTGACCTTTTGGAGATCAATCTGCTCGAGAAGCTTCTGGATGGCCTCGGCACCCATGCCGGCGCTGAACGCGTCGTTGTACTGGTCTTCGGCCTCGCGGAACTCGACTTCGGTCAGAAGTTGGCACTTCTGCAAAGGCGTATTGCCGGGATCGATGACGATGTAATCCTCATAGTAGATCACCCGCTCGAGCTGGCGGCTCGTCATGTCGAGCATGAGGCCGATGCGCGAAGGCATGCACTTGTAAAACCAGATGTGCGACACAGGCACGGCCAGGTCGATGTGGCCCATGCGCTCACGGCGCACACGGCTCAGGGTAACTTCCACGCCGCAACGGTCGCAGACCACACCCTTGTGCTTTATCCGCTTGTACTTGCCGCAGGAGCACTCCCAATCCCGGGTCGGACCGAAGATACGCTCGCAGAAAAGACCGCCCTTTTCGGGCTTGAAGGTCCGGTAGTTGATGGTTTCCGGGTTCTTGACTTCGCCCTTGCTCCAGCTGCGCACGTTATCCGGCGCGGCTACAGTAATGGCGACTTCGTCAAATCCGGGCTCCTTCTGCTCCCCGAAGATCTCTCCAATGTTTACTTCTTTCATAGCTGATATGCTGTTTCTTACGTTTTTCCGGGACTAAATTAAGCTGCTGCGGAGTCGTTGAGGCTTGGCTCTTTGCCACCCACACGAACATCCAGGCAGAGACCCTTCATTTCCTTGATCAGAACGTTGAAGGACTCCGGCACACCGGCTTCCAGTGAGTTATCGCCCTTGACGATGGACTCATAGATGCGGGTACGGCCTTGGACGTCATCCGACTTGACGGTGAGAAGCTCCTGCAGCGTATAGGCGGCGCCGTACGCTTCGAGCGCCCACACCTCCATTTCGCCGAAGCGCTGTCCACCGTACTGGGCTTTACCACCCAGCGGCTGCTGGGTAACGAGGCTGTAAGGTCCGACCGCACGGGCGTGGATCTTATCCGCGACCAAGTGACCGAGCTTCAGCATGTAGATGTAGCCAACCACGACCTGCTGGTCGAATTGCTCACCGGTGCGGCCGTCATAAACGGTCGATTTGCCGGTTTCGTTGACCCAAGTGTAGTTCTCCTTGTGGGAAGCCTCGCGGAGATACTCCTTGATTTTCTCTTCCGAGATACCGTCAAACACGGGCGTCGCGACCTTGAAGCCGAGAGCCTTGGCGGCCACCCCGAGGTGGGTCTCCAAAACCTGTCCGACGTTCATACGGCTGGGCACGCCGAGCGGGTTCAGCACGATGTCGACTGGCGTACCATCTGCGAGGTACGGCATGTCTTCCTCAGGCACGATCTTCGCGACCACACCCTTGTTTCCGTGGCGACCGGCCATCTTGTCACCCACCGAAAGCTTGCGCTTGCTGGCGATGTACACTTTGACCTGCTTGATGATGCCAGGATCGACGTCGTCACCGCTTTCGATACGGCCGAGGTTTTCGTCCTTCTCGCGCTCGAGGTCTTCGAAGCGATGCTCGTACTGGCCGATGATCTCGCGGATCTTGTTGCGGATCGGGCTTGGGTCGATTTCGATGTGATCGTACACCGCAGCCAGCTTGCGCAGGAGCTGCTTGGTGATCTTGCGGTTTGCCGGGATGATGATCTCACCGGTTTGCGCATTCACCACATCGAGAGGAATCTTCTCGTTGAGCAGGATGTTGGAG
>FTCV01002804.1_pt1 | contig 10588 bp, 9 predicted proteins | sample 1639691 | NCBI WGS metagenome assembly FTCV01 (sample SAMEA3914864, study PRJEB12502) | metagenome | biome: forest; material: soil | place: USA | collected 2012-03-12 | depth 0.3 m
AAGCATACTTGAAGAGGGGCCGTATTTTGCCGGCGCCGCGTTCTCGCTTGTCGATGCCGTGTTTGCGCCCGCCTTCCGTTATTTCGATACTTTCGAGAAACACGCCAATCTTGCAATCTTCGCTGGATTGCCGAAGGTCATCGCCTGGCGAGAGGCGCTTGCGGAAAGACCATCCGTCAGAGCTGCCGTCACGCCAGACTATCCTGAGCGTCTCGAAGCGTTCCTGCTTCGCGCCGATGGCGAACTCGCCCGTCGGATGGCCGCTTAGCTTTTCGGTCCATAGGGAGGGCGCGGGATATCGATATGCGCCCGCCTCAGCGCCGCCGACCAGCGCTCTCGAAGATCGTGGAAATAAGGCTCGCCCGGCTCGATGCGCGTGTTCTGCTCCCATTCCATCCCGTCGCGGCGCAGCACCACAAAATCAAGCGGCATGCCGACGCCAAGATTAGAGCGCATGGTCGAGTCCATCGAGATCAGCGCGAGCTTCAGGCCCTCATACAGTTCAGTCTTGAAGGTGACGGCGCGATCCAGGATCGGCTTGCCGTATTTGTGCTCGCCTATCTGCAGAAACGGCGTGTCGGAGGTCGCTTCGATGAAGTTGCCGGCCTTGTACATCATGTAGAGCCGCAACTGCCGGCCCTTTACCTGTCCGCCGAACAGCATCGAGACATCAAGTGATGCTCCCGTCTGCTCCAGGGCGATGCCGTCCGTTGAATAAACATGCCTGATCACTCGGCCGACGAATTGCGCGGCCCTGAACATGGTCGGTTGATCGACAAGCTTCTCCAGCCCATTCTCGCCTTCGAGCCCTTCGCGCAGCACGCCGACGACGGATTGGGTGAAGGCGAGATTACCGGCCGTCGCCAGCGCGAAAAGCCGTTCGCCCGGTTGCTCGAACACGTGCAGCTTGCGGAAGGTCGCGATGTCGTCGAGCCCGGCACTCGTGCGCGTATCGGCGAGCATGACCAGCCCGTCCTGCAGCACGATGCCAACGCAATAGGTCATCTCTTCCCGTCCCCCACCGAATTCGATCAGTCTATAGCGGTTGTGGCGCTCAGCCTTCAACCAGCATTCGCCCCGCCGTGACATGCACGGCGACATTCATCGTCTCGCCGTCGCCACCGATCCGCGATCCCCTGACGGGCGCGGCGTCACGGGAGTCCAGCCCGGTCGCCACACGAATATAGCGATCCGTGACGCAGACATTGTGCGCCGGGTCGAAGCCGATCCAGCCGATGCCGGCAATATAGGCTTCCGCCCAAGCGTGGCCTGTCTTCTGCACATCGGGATTCTCAAGCAGGAAGTAGCCGCCGACATAACGGGCCGGGATATCGATCGAGCGCGCCGCCGCCACATAGATCTGGGCGAGGTCCTGGCAGACGCCGGCCTGTTCCTTGAAGGCTTCCGCCGCGCTGGTATGCGGTGTCGTCTCGCCCGCCTTGTAGGTAACCTGCCGATGGATCGCGGCCATCAGTGCATGAGCGGTCGCGAGGATATCGCCACCCTCGGCATTGGCGACATCCCGAGCCATATCCTTGATCGCGGGATCGGGCTGGGTCAACGCGCTCTCGCGCAGCCAGAAGCCGCAGGGCAAGCGCTCCGCCGAGCCGCGCACCAGACCGTTGACGTCGAATGTATCGACCTCGCCCTCGACGACGACGCGCATTTCCTCGATCGGTCCTTCGATCGAAAAAGTGTGGGTGATGTTGCCGAACGGGTCTTCGTCGCGCGTCAGTCGGTAATCGGCATCAACCTCCACCCGCCATTTCTTGACGAACTGGCCTTCGTAATTGCGTGGCGTCAGGCGCAGAAGCTGGATCGCGGCGTGGGCCGGCGCCGCATACTTGTAGAGCGTTTCCTGACGGACCTTGAGACGCATGGGGCGGATAAGCCTATTGCAGATATTGCTGCGAGATCGCGATGCCGAGTTGGTTCGTGTCCTCGATGAACTGTTCCACGAATTCGTGCAACCCCTGCTGGAAGAGCGTGTCGATCTCCATGTTCTGCAGCTTGCCGAAGGTATTGCGCGCGATCCGTTGGCTCGGTCCCTGCCGTCCATAGGCCTCCGAAAGCAGGTCGAGATACTGGTTGATGTTCTGGTAGGTTGCAATCAGCGAGCGCGGCTGCTCCGGCCGGAGGATCAGGAAATCGGCGACCAGCCAGGGTTTCACGGATTCGCGATAGACCCAGTGGAATGAGGTCAGCGCTGAGACCGAGCGCAGCAGTGACGACCACTGGAAATAATCGAGCCCACCGCCGACCGGTTCCGCCTCGGGCAACAGCACATGATACTTTACGTCGAGCAGCCGTGCGGTGTTGTCCGCCCGCTCGACATAGGTGCCAAGCCGCTGGAACCAGAAGGAATCGGACCGCAGCATCGTGCGATAGGCTGCCCCGTCGAATTGCAGCGAGACATCCTTCACGAATTGCAGGAAGCGACCGAGTTCGCCGCCGCGAATATCCTTCAGCTTCAGCTTTTGCAGTCTCAGCCAGGCCTCGTTGATGACCTCCCACATCTCCATCGTCATCGCGGTCCGCACCGCGCGCGCATTGGAACGGGCAACTTCGATGCAGTTGCGGATCGAGGAAGGATTGGCTTCCGAAGCGACGATGAAGTCGATGACGTTCTCGCGAGTCACCTTGCTATAGGCGGCCTTGAATTCATCCTCGCAGGCGGCGGTTGCGATCGCGCCTTCCCATTCGTTCGAGGTGCCGGCATAGGCGGAGGGCAGGGCGGCGAGGCGCGAAGCGACGTCGAGCGTACGGGCCAGGTTCTCGGCGCGTTCGATATAACGCGAGACCCAGTAGAGATTTTCGGCGGTGCGGCTCAGCATGCGATTGGCGCCCTAATAACGAAGATCGTTTTCATCCCGTCACCCATGTGTCCTTGGTCCCGCCGCCTTGCGACGAGTTGACCACGAGCGAGCCTTCCTTCATGGCGACGCGGGTCAAGCCGCCGGGCACCACGCTGATACCATTGGCGCCCGAGAGCACGAAGGGGCGAAGGTCGACATGGCGCGGCGCGAGCCCGCTATCGACGAAGCAGGGCACGGTCGAAAGTGCGAGGGTCGGTTGCGCGATGAAGCCTTCGGGATTGAATTTCAGCTTCTCCGCGAAGGCCGAGCGCTGTTCCTTGGTGGCGTGCGGACCGACGAGCATGCCGTAGCCGCCCGACCCGTTGACTTCCTTGACCACCAGGTCCTGCAAGTTGTCGAGCACGTATTTCAGCGCTTCCTGTTCGCGGCAACGCCAGGTCGGCACGTTATGCAGGATCGGCTCTTCGCTCATGTAGAAGCGAATGATGTCCGGCATGTAGGTGTAGATCGCCTTGTCATCGGAAACGCCGGTGCCGACTGCGTTGGCGAGAGTCACATTGCCTGCTTTATAGGCAGACATCAGGCCGGGCACGCCGAGCATCGAGTTCGGATTGAAGACGAGTGGATCGAGGAACTCGTCATCGAGCCGGCGATAGATCACATCGACCCGCTGGGGGCCTTCTGTCGTGCGCATATAGACGACATTGCCGCGCACGAAGAGGTCGCGCCCTTCAACAAGCTCGATGCCCATCTTGTCGGCCAGGAATGAGTGCTCGTAATAGGCCGAGTTGTATTGGCCGGGCGTCAACAGCACGACATTCGGCTCGCCGGAGGCGGTCTTGGGCGCGACCGATCGCATCGTTGCCAGCAGTTTGTCCGGATAATCATCCACCGGTCGGATTGGCATTTGCGCGAAGACTTCCGGGAAAAGCCGAAGCATCGCCTCCCGGTTCTCCAGCATGTAGGAAACGCCGGATGGCGTGCGTGCATTGTCTTCGAGCACGTAGAATGTATCTGCATCGACGCGGACGATATCGATGCCGGCGATGTGGACGTAGATGCCGCCGGCCGGTTCGATCTGGGTCATCTCAGCGCGAAAAGCAGGATTACGCAGAACGAGATCTGCCGGCACGATGCCGGCCTTGACGACCTCCTGTTCGCCGTAAACGTCGCCGATGAACATGTTCAGCGCCTTGACGCGCTGCTCCAGCCCCTTGACGAGGCGGCCCCACTCGCCGCCATCCAGCATGCGCGGCACGATATCGAAGGGGATCAGGCGCTCTGTGCCCTGAGTGTCGCCATAGACCGCGAAGGTGATGCCGATGCGGCGGAAGAACTGCTCGGCTTCTTGTCGTCGATTGGCCAGAACATCGGATGGCGTCTGCGCGAACCAGGCTGCCAGTTGCTCGTAAACCTGGCGCGGCTTGCCGTCGCTCAGGAACATCTCATCAAACGCTTTTGGTTTTGACATGCGGTATGCCCGTCTCCCTCGGGGCATCCATGCGAGCAACTTAAATGCCAATTGCCAAGTGGAAAATTTCGCCTCGCGCCATTGTGGCTGTGCAGCGGGCTGAATTCAGCCTAATTGGCAAGGGATATGCGTTAGCGATTCCGCCGATTTTCGAGGGTTCTCAATGCTTCAGCTTAGCATCGTCACCGCCGCGCTTTCGCTGGCGCTGGCGCTTCATGGAATATTTGCGGGAGCAGGCGTTCCCCTCTATGTCGCGCTCTCCGGCTTCATCATGGCGGTCATCGTCTGGCTGTCGCGCCCGATCTCGACCTTCCTGAAGGTCTTCGTGGTCATGTATGCGCTGGGCTACATGTTCCTCTCGGTCATGACGCTGCTCGGCGTGACGGGGCTGCTGACGGAGAACATCCAGGCGCTTCTGCCGCCGCCCTTCATGGCTTCCGCCACGGTCGGTTTCGCGGCAGTCGTCTATGCGGTTTCATTCATTCCGGTGGTCCGCACCGTGATGGGCCTGACCGATCCCTATTTCCAGACCAAGGAATCCGTCGGCAACGATTACGGCTGGCTCAGCCGCTTCTTCAGCAGCCGCGGACAGGCGGCGCGCTGGCTGCTCGGCTTCATCGTGATGGAGAATTTCCTCCAGGTCGCGATGACGATCCGGCTGAACCTCTGGTATCGCGACATGTTCAACGCGCTGCAGGAGAAGAACGCTTCAGCCTTCTGGTTCCAGATCTGGTGGGTTTTCGTGCCGCTGCTCGTCGTCTGGATCATCGTGCAGATGATCGACCTCACAGTTGATAGTTTTATGCAAATCCGCTGGCGCACCTGGCTGACGGAGAACTACTTCACCCGCTGGCTCGGCAATGGCACGCATTATCGCATGCAGCTTTCCGGCATGAATACGGACAACCCCGACCAACGCATCGCCGACGACGTCGACAGCTTCATCTCCCAGACGATGACACTGTCGATCCGCATGTTGTCGCAAATGGCGACGCTGGTATCTTTCACCGTCATTCTCTGGAGCATTTCGAAGGATTTCGTCTTTCCTGGCACGGCTGTCGTGGTTCCAGGCTTCCTGGTATGGGTTGCCTTGGTCTATGCCTTCATCGGCACCTGCGTCACTCACTTCATCGGTAGGCCTCTCATTGCGCTGGACTTTCATCGCCAGCGCGTCGAAGCGAATTTTCGTTTTGCTTTGGCCCGGCTCCGCGAATATGGCGAGCAGGTCGCATTGCTTTCCGGTGCTGACGCCGAGCAGCAGCGCCTTCGCTCTCGGTTTCGCGACATCGTCGCCAACTACATCGCGGTTCTTGTCCGCAAATTGAAACTGACCGGTTTCACCTTCTCCTGGTCACAGATGAGCGTCGCCTTCCCGTATATCCTGACCGGCTCCTATTTCCTGGCTGGCAAGATCACGCTCGGCCAGCTGCAGCAAGGCTCGTCGTCCTTCGGTCAGGTGAACAGCGCGATGTCGTTCTTCATCAGCGCCTACCAAACACTCGCCGGCTATAAGGCAATCATCGACCGTCTGACGACCTTCAACGACAACATGGTGCGCGCTGACAAGCTCGACCCAGAGGTGTCGCATGGAGATGCGAAGGGGAACGAGGTTTCTGTCTCTGGCCTGAAGCTAAAGCTGCCGAACGGCAAGACGATCGCTGCGGCGCCGGGCCTGACCTTCCGCGCTGGCGAGCGCACGCTGGTCACCGGGCCTTCCGGCTCCGGCAAATCAACCCTGTTCCGCGCGCTTGCGGGAATCTGGCCCTTCGTCAGCGGCGAGATCGCGGTTCCGGCTGGCAAGAGCGTCCTGCTTCTGCCGCAGCAGCCCTACGTTCCACAAGGCACGCTACGCGACGCGCTCGCCTATCCCGAGCAATCCGCTTCCTATCAGGATGTCGCCGTCCGTGATGCGCTGACAGCGGTTAAGCTCGGCCATCTCATTCCGCATCTCGATGAGGAGAGCCTTTGGGCGCAGACGCTTTCGGGCGGTGAGAAGCAGCGCCTCGCGGTTGCGCATGCTTTGCTGGCGCGCCCCGATTGGCTGTTCCTCGACGAGGCGACGGCAGCACTCGACGAGCCGCTGGAGGAAGAGGTTTATCGGGCCATTGAGAAAAACTTGCCCGATACGACAGTGGTTTCGATCGGCCATCGCGCGACGCTGATCGATCTGCACCAGCGGCAGATCAGGCTGCGTCCGGGTGACGATGGCGTTTCGGTGCCGGAGGACGTCTCCCCGGCCTTCGCGAAATAGGCGCTAGAACCCGCGCCGGAACTGCAAGGTGCCGGCGCGGCTTTTCACGGTCAGGATCGGGCCTTCCATTGTCCAATTCGGTCCGGAATGCAGCGCATAGAGGAAGGTGCGTTCCTGCGCCATTATCGCCGGCGCACACATCTTCTTTGTCAGCGCCACCGGACCCATTGCAATCCGCTGCCCTTTGATCGGATAGGTCGCGGCCGACCAGCTATTGCATCCCGCGAAGCCGGAACCGCGGAAACTGCTGTCGATCGTCAGCGACTGTCCCTCGTTCACCGGCTTGCCATTGATGCTGATCAACTGGAAAGTCGCATCGAGCGGAAACAGCTTGTCCTGCGGGTCGGTGAGGCGCGGCCTTTCCAGTCTCGACCACTGGGCCGATGCGCTTTGTCCCGCGCAACACAGCAGGCTGCAGGCAAGAGCCGTCGCGCGCAGCATCAGGCGGCTCCGTTCGCGCCGATCCGCGCGTCGAGCCGTTCCTGCAGGGCATTGGTCGGCGAGAAGACATAATCGAGCGCGGCGACGCCGACGCTGGTCGCCCCCTGCGCAATCAGCCATTCGGCCAGCATCGCCGCCTTGTTCTTCGGGCATTGGAAAGCAACCTGCCCGCCCTCGCGTCGCCACGCCATGCCATGCGTCAATTCCGGATCAAGGCCGGGGCCGATGGCTGCGGCATCGCCTGGCATCACGGCCCGCACCTCCCGCGTGGTGCGCGCGCGTTCTTCCGCCGCGATCCGGGCAAGAATAGTCTTGGCGGCCGCACGTGCGCCCGTACTCCAATCCGCGCTGACGGACGCGACAAGATTGGCTTCCGATTGCAGGATTACGCCATCCTCGACCACCTTCAGCGCATTGGCCGTGAGCGTAGCGCCCGTGGTGGTGATATCGACGATAAGCTCCGCCGCTCCGCTTGCCGGCGCACCTTCGGTCGCTCCGAGGCTTTCGACGATACGGTAGTCGCTGACGCCATGCTCGGCGAAGAAGCCGCGTGTCAGGTTGAGGTATTTGGTCGCGACGCGCATGCGCCGCCCATGCTTGGCATGGAAGGCTGCCGATACATCCTCGAGATCGGCCATGGTTCGGACGTCGATCCAGGCCTGCGGCACGGCGACGACCACATTCGCGCTACCGAAGCCGAGCGGTGCGAGCAACTCGATCTTGCTATTGGCGGACGGGATGCTCTCGCGGATCAGATCCTCGCCCGTCACGCCGAGATGCGCCGTGCCGCTGGCGAGTTGCGCGGCGATTTCCGACGCCGAGAGGAACAGCACCTCGACATCCGGCATGCCGGCGATCGTGCCGCGATAGTCGCGCGCACCGCGTCCCTGCTGCATCGAGAGCCCTGCGCGGGCGAAGAAGGCGCCGGTGTTTTCCTGCAGCCGTCCCTTCGAGGGAACGGCGATGACCAGCGACCGGGTTGTCGTTTCCGCGCTCATGCCGCCTCTCCGAAACGCTCGACCCAGATGGACCAGCCAACCGCAGGCACCGGCTCCGGCGCGCCGAGACGCGATAGAAGATTGTCGTACCGGCCTCCGGAAACGAGCGGGCGCTCATGACCGTCCGCGCCAAGCTCGAAAATAAAGCCGGTGTAATAGTCCATGTTTCGCGAAAACCCGATATGCGCATCCACTGTCGCGATATCCACGCCGCGTGCGGCCATGAAGCCGGTGCGGCTGTCGAAAGCCTCGAGAGCGGCTTCGAGGTCGAGGCCAGCCTGCTTTGCAAGCGATCGCGCCGAGGCGCAGACATCGTCCGGATTGCCCCTCAGCGCCAGGAAATCCTTGATCGTCTTGCGCTGTTCGTCGGACAGGGATGCCGAGGCCTGCCCCGATTTGGCGAGGAAGCGCTCGGCGATGTCGCTGACCGACCGGCCGCCGACCGAACTCAGTCCCGCGATCGAGAGCACATCCTCGACGAAAGCCTGCGCCTGCCGCTTGTCGACGCCTTCGAGCGCCTTCAACACACCGGCATAGTCGCCAAGTCCGGAAACGGCTGTCGACTGCTCCGCTGAGAGGATGTTGTCGATGGGTTGCCCGGTGGCGAGCGCCTTGCGCAGCCGGCGCGCAATGTCCGCCGGAAGGTTCAGAGCCCCAAATAGCGCATCGATCACGCCGACGTCGCCGATGGTGATGAACGGCGTTTCCTGCCCGAGCGCGATACAGGACTGGATGGCGAGGTCGAGAATTTCCGCATCCGCCGCGGCACGGTCGAGCCGACCGAGCGATTCGATGCCGGCCTGCACGAATTCCCCGCCGCCCTGCGGGCGATGACGGAAAACCGGGCCGATATACCAGTAATTGGCGGGAGAGGCGCTCGGCCGTTCCGCGAGATAATCGCGGCATACTGGAATCGTGAATTCTGGCCTCAGGCAGAATTCGCGGCCTTCGCCATCATAGGTCAGGAACAGGCGGCGGCGGATATCCTCGCCCGACAGTTCGAGAAAATTATCCGCAGGCTGCAGCAGCGCTGGATTGGCGCGGCTGTAGGCGGCGGGCTCGAAGAGCGCAGCCAGCGCGGATTCGCGCGCGGAGGGGGATAAGGCCATGAAATCCTCGTATCTTTGGCCGTCCTCATAACAAATGCCTGTTCGCTGCGCGACCTCAATGGCGCAACAACGTTTACGGCCGTTACGGAATGTCCATGCTGCTGTTGCCGCGCTGCAACATGCGGGGCAAAGCGAATGGTTTGCCTATTTTATGGGCGGAATGGGCGATCAATCTACACGACAAATTGACGATATCCGGCAAAATGGTCGCAGTTGATTGCAGCGGGGTGTTTCGATCATGAAATTTGTAGCAATTGCCATTGCGACGCTTGGCCTGATGGGCTCAGCCCAGGCCGCTGATTTGCTCGTCAAGAAAAGCCCACCGGCGCCGGTGGCCGCGTCGACGACCTGTTTGGAAAAGAACAGTCTATCGAACGACACTTTCGGCTTCACGACCGGCTCCGATGTGAATGATGTGGGCGCTCTTTCACTGTCGGGAACCTATGGTCTGAACCTCGGCACGCGCGCCGGAAATTCGAACGGGCATTTCGGCAACATTCAAGCGACCTATAGCCCCTATCTCTGCGTCGAAGTCGATCCTTACGTCTTCGCCGGCGTCACCAATTCGAAGAGCTTCGGCTTTTCCTCGCATGGCTCGCAGTACGGTGCCGGCGTCGAAGCCAAATACAAGATTCTGGGCCGCGACACGCATGGTTTCGGCCTGACATTCGATTTCATCGCGCAGGGCGCCGGCACCAGCGGTGCCTATTATACCTCGCTCGGCGGCCGTTCCGATAACACCTGGGACACGATCTTCTCGGTTTTCGCCGATAAGGAACTGATTTCCGGCAAGCTTTACGGCGCGCTGAACGCCGGTGTCGATTTGAATTTCACCGATCTTGGCGGCCCGCGCAGCGGTTACGACAATACTCAGACCTATCGTGTCGGTGGCGCGCTGTCTTATCAGGTGATGGACGGTCTCTTCCTCGGTGTCGAAGGAACGCATTACCGCAAATACGGCAGCGTTCTCGGCTTCGGCAACGAGCGCGGTTACGCCAACTTCCTCGGCCCGAACTTCTACTGGGCCTTCGCCAAGGGCTGGGCCTTCTCGGGCTCTTTCCAGGCTCAGGTCCAGGGCCACTCGCCGCGGCTATACTCCGGCGCCGGCAGCGATCTCGATGTCACCAACTTCCCGCATTTCCAGGCAAAGCTGAAGTTGAACCACGACTTCTGAGTTTGGGATCAGGTTATGGAAAAGGCGGCTTTCGGGCCGCCTTTTTTGTCGCTGAGGGCTTTGATCGGGATTGGCCGCACCCTCGGCCGTCATCGGCTGACTTGATCCGCGCACCCCGATCGAGTGAGCCGCGCCGATAGACTACTTGCCGCGCTCCAGCACGCGCCGCACGCCGGCGACGATGTCCTCGACCTTCACCGAGAACTGCGCTTCGGCCTGCTTGGCGAGATACTCGTTGCGATCCTTGATCGCGCGCAAAGTCGCGCCGAGCTTCAGGTCCTTGAGCTGCACTTCGCCTGCGTCGCGCTCATTCGAGCCCTGAATCACC
>FTCV01002749.1_pt1 | contig 10581 bp, 6 predicted proteins | sample 1639691 | NCBI WGS metagenome assembly FTCV01 (sample SAMEA3914864, study PRJEB12502) | metagenome | biome: forest; material: soil | place: USA | collected 2012-03-12 | depth 0.3 m
CCCGCCGGGTCTTTCCAGACGCCGAAGGCGCTGTTCCCAGCCTCCCCGCCGAGCAGAAGATCGAGCGCACCGCGGACCATCGGATGGTCGTGCGTGAGGAAACCGATTTCCTCGCGGCTGAGCGCCTTGGCGCGTTCGAAGGTGACGGATGTTCCTTCCGGCGGCAGCGAGGGAAATGCATCGGTGAGAAGATGCCCGGGAAGCACCAGATAGGTGCGTGTTCCGAGGTCTTCGGTGTGCACGCCGAAGTGGTCGAGGATGCGGATGAAAAACTCCTCGAACTCCTCGTCGGCATCCAGCGCCCGCACGCCTTCGATGAGTTGCTGTGCCTTTTCCGGACGGCAGGAAGCGAGCGCCAGGAGACGGTCGTGGCCCTTCTCGAGTTTCTTCACGACTTTCGAGCGCAGCTCTCGTGAGTGCTTGATGAAGGAGTCGAGTTTCGCGGCGTCGAATTCCTCGACCAGCGGCGTGAGGTCATCCTGCAATTCGTGGCGGATCTCCGTCGCGCCATGCAGGTTTTCTTCGAACGCCTTGAGGCCGTCGTGGTACCAGCGCGCGAGCACTTCGGACTCCGTTCCGCGGAAATACGGAACGTGGATCTTGATCGTCGCTGTCTGGCCGATGCGGTCCAGACGGCCGATCCGCTGTTCGAGCAATTCGGGATCGGACGGCAGATCGAACAGGACGAGGTGATGAGCGAACTGGAAGTTGCGGCCTTCGCTGCCGATCTCCGAGCAGACGAGAATGCGAGCGCCTTCTTCCTCCGCGAAATAAGCGGCGTTGCGGTCGCGCTGGAGCAGCGTGAGTCCTTCGTGAAAGACCGCGCAATGCACATTGATCTCGCGCTGCAGCGATTCGGAGACGCGCTCGGCGAGTTCGCGCGAACGGCAGATCAGCAACACCTTTTCGCTGCGCAGCTTCTTCAGCAGTGCGGCGAGCCACTTCACTTTGACGGTGACTTCGTCGCCATCAGTCGGCGGATCGAGCGGTGCGAGCAGGGCCTTGCGTTCCGGGAACCCAGAAAGCGCCGCGCGCGTATTGCGGAACATGACGCGGCCTGTGCCGAAACTATCAAGCAATTCAGCGATCAGCCGCTGACGCGCGTCAGGTTCGCCCGCCACGAGCTGTTCGCAGGAGCGGCGGATGCGCGAGGAATGTTGACCAAAGAGCTTTTCGTCCTGCTTGGTGAGCGGCTTTCCATCGAGCAGACGATCCACCGCCTTCGCCACGCGCTCGTATTGATCGGCCTCCTTGAGAAAATCGCCGAGATCGGAGTAGCGATCCGGATCGAGCAGACGGAGCCGCGCGAAGTGGCCTTCGAGTCCGAGCTGCTGAGGCGTGGCTGTGAGCAGGAGCACGCCGGGCGTCTGCCGGGCAAGCGCTTCCACGATCGCGTACTGGCGGCTCGGGGCTTCGGCGCTCCACTGGAGATGATGCGCTTCATCCACAATCAGCAAGTCCCAGCCCGCCTTGAGAACCTGAGCGGCACGCTCGGGGTCCGCCGATAGAAACCCGATGCTGCAAAGCACGAGCTGGCTGTCGAGGAAGGGATTCGTTTCCTCCTCGTGAAGCTGAATCGCCTCGCAGCGCTCTTCATCAAAGATGCTGAAGAGCAGATTGAAACGCCGCAGCAATTCCACAAACCACTGATGCACGAGCGGCTCGGGAACGAGAATGAGCACGCGTTCCGCGCGGCCGGTCAGGTGCAGCCGGTGCAGGATGAGTCCGGCTTCGATCGTCTTTCCAAGGCCGACTTCGTCGGCGAGCAGCACGCGTGGAGCCAGGCGGGTCGCGACCTCGCCTGCGATGGACATCTGATGCGGGATGAGATCCATCCGCCCACCGCAAAATCCGCGCAGCGGCGAACGCCGCACTTCGCTCCGGCGCTGGAGCGCTTCCATGCGCAGCGTGTAGGTGCCGAGATCATCCACCTGCCCTGCCAGCAGCCGATCCTCCGGCGTGCTGAAACTGATAAGATCAGAAAGTTCCGCTTCGGAGGCTTCGCGCTCGGCGCTTCGATAGAAGAGAACGCCTTTGCGATCCTCGACGGAGTCGACCGTGAGATTGGTCCCGTCGTGAAGCTTGATGCGATCGCCCTCCTTGAAATGCACACGACGGAGCGGAGCCGACTGCATCGCGTACTGGCGCTGCTCCCGGGCGGCGGGAAACACGACTTCCACCCGCCCGTACTCCGCTTTGACCACAATCCCCAGTCCAAGTTCCGGTTCAGTGTCACTTACCCAGCGTTGTCCTGCGATTGGCTTGTCGATTGGCATTGAAAAAAGGGCGGGAAGAGTACGCGCCCCCGCGAATGCGGCAAATGTTTTCCGCATCTCTGATCGAAGACCAAGCCTCCGGGCCGCGCTTGGCGCGCCCGGGCATTGTCATAGGCAATCGCAACGACTCCAGATGATGGCTGGATCGGTTCAAGCACTCGCCGCGTGCGGAGTGAGATCTTCCGTCTTTGTGTTTAGAACAGCAGAGGCGCGAATTGGGTGAGGTAGTTCCGCCAGACCGGCCAGCTATGGTTTCCTTCGCTGGGCACCCACGTGTGATGAATCCCCTTTTCGGTCAACGCTTCGTCGAGTTTGTGATTCCGGTCAAAGAGACCGTCGCTCGTTCCGCAGGCGATCCAGAAGAGCTTGAGCGCGCCATTGACGGCCGCAGGATTGGAGAGCGCTTCGACGTTGCTGTCCTTTCCAGGAATGCCCGCGCTGAAGGTGCCGAGCCAGGCGAAGGTATCGAGATGGCGCAACCCGGTGTGCAGCGTGTGGCCGCCTCCCATGGAAAGCCCTGCCAGCGCGCGATGCGCGGGATCGGCCTGTACGCGGTACGTGGACTCGATCATCGGAATGATGTCCTCCAGCAGTTCATGCTCGAAGGCGTCCTGATTCGCGGCGCCGTATTCATCACGCTTCCGGGATTCCGGCGCGATGGGATGGCCATCAGGCATGACGACGATCATGGGCTTGGCCTTTCCTTGGGCGATCAGGTTATCGAGAATCCAGTTGGCCTTGCCGTGCACGCTCCAGCCTGCGTCGTTGTCGCCAAAGCCATGGACGAGATACAGCACCGGGTATTTCGTCGTGGCATCGCGCTCGTAGCCGGGCGGCGTGTAGACATGGAGTCGGCGGCGCGCCGAGAGCGTCTTCGCGAAGTAATCATGCCAGTGCATGGTTCCATGCGGATTCTCTGCGCAGAAATCCCACGGGGCTGCGGGTTCGGACGGAATGTGCAGGATGCTCGAGCGCGGTGAACGCTGCGGTTTGATCGCCGGATTCTCCGGATCGATGACCTGCGCGCCATCGATGGTGAAGGAGTATTCCCAGATGCCCGGCGGCACGGGACCGACCGTCGCCGTCCAGACTCCGGCTTCGTCCTTTGTCATCACCGTTTTCGGGATCGACTGACCGGCGACGCTGACCTCCGACGCCTGAGGCGCTTTGATGTGGAATGTCACGTGCCCATCGGGATGGATCTCGGGCTCATTGGTCGCCGAGGGGGATTTCACCGGCGCCGCGCTGGCGTGAATGGTGAATCCGGAAAGGCAGACGGAAGCGAGAAAAGTATGAAATTTCATAGAGGGGAAAATGCGCGGAAATGAATTATCCGCTCCGCACGAGGGAAAAAGCGGTTATCGTTCGGATATGTTAGAAGAGATTCGCGCACTCCAGGAGGAAGTTGCGCAACTGCGAGCCGAAGTGGAAGCCCTTCGCGCCCGGGGCTGCTCCAACCCGGAGCCAGCCGCGGCGACAACGGCTATTCACACGGTGACTGCGTTGGAAATTGGCGATGGCACCAGCAGCGGCCGCATCAAGCTCACCTCCGGCCAGGACGGACCGGGAATCTATCTCTACGACCGCGAAGGACACTGCCGCGCATTGCTGGAGATCCGGGAGAAAGGACCGAGCGTCGAGCTTCGGAGCGAGACCGAGGAGCCGCTAATCGTGCTCCGGTCCGTGGACGGGCACGGCCAGGTTTCGACCGCCGGTCCCGACGGAACGCCACGCGCCGCGCTGCGCTCGACCAAGCATGGCGGCGTCGTGAAGGTGATGAATTCGCGCGGGCGGCCGCTGGGTTACTTGCTCGGCTCGGATCGAGGCGGCGAAATGGAGCTGCTGAATGCAAGCCACCGAGCCTGCTTCTCCGCTTATGCGGATGACGACGGCGGCACGATCCGTGTCCACGAAGGCAGCGGCGAGGTCATGGCTTCGCTCTCGGCCAATGGCGACTCAGGCTTGCTCACGGTCTTCGGGAGCCTCGGCGAACAGGCCGTCACGCTTTGCGCCGGCGACGACGGCGGCCATGTCCTGCTCTGCGACAACGACGGCAACGTGACGATCGACATCAGTCACGAAGCCGAACCGCCGGAGGAAGAATCCGCGGCTGACGAGGAATTCTGAGCCGAAGGCGGTTCAGACTGTTACGGGCGGCAGCACGATACCATGCAGCCCCGCGTTTACTTCGCGAAGCCCATCGCGACGAGACGGGCAAAGGCCGCCAGCGTATTGGCATCGCGGATTTCTCCCGAGGCGATCATCGCTTTCAGTTCATCTAGCGAGAATGCCTTCGCTTCCGTGATCGCCTCATTGGCGTCCAGCTCCTGTCCATGACCGGTTGGGATCACCGGACGGACGAGCAGAAAATGGCTGTGCTCATCGGTGAATCCGCAGCTTGGGAAAAAATGCCCCAGCGGAATCACCTCTCCGCCTGGCGCTGGCTCATAGCCGCTTTCTTCGCGCAATTCGCGTAGCCCTGTTGCACGGATGGCGTTGGCGTCGTGATCGGTCGCTTCATCGATCTGCCCGGCTGGAAACTCCCAGATCGTCGCGCGAATCGGCACGCGCTCCTGGTGCACGAGAAGATACTTTTCCTCGGCTGTCTGCGCGATCACGACGACTGCCGCCTTGCGATGGCAGACGGTCCATTTGAAGGGCGTCGGCCGCGTGGGCGAAGTCACCGTGACGGTGTGCACCGCCAGGTACGGATTCGCGTACTGTGTCTCGTCCTGCAGCGTGGACCAGCCCTCGCCGTCCTGAATGAAGGAGTGGAACGACATTTTCCCGCTCAGGCTCAGGCTTGCGTTGCTGACGCCGGCGCGGGCTCTTCCGGCCCTAGCTCGGCCGTCCAGCGGGACAATTGCGAGGCCACGTTCGCCGGAGACGGAGCGCCGATGGCTTGCCGGGCCGCCATGGCTTTCTCAAGCGTGAACATATCGAAGAGATCCTGCTGAAACGCCGGCGAGAGCGCCTGATAATCCGCGAGCGTCAGGTCGGGAAGCTCGCAGCCGCGCTCCGCGCAAAGCCCAACGGCGCGGCCGATGATTTCATGCGCCTTGCGGAAGGGCACGGCCCGATTCACTAGGTAATCGGCCAGGTCCGTGGCGAGAAGATTCGGATCGCCCACCGCTGCCGCACAAGCCGCCGGATTGGCCCGAATGCCGTGCAGCATTCCGGTGAAAACGGCGAGCGCAGCCTGGATGGTATCGACGGAATCAAAGACCGGCTCCTTGTCCTCCTGCATGTCGCGATTGTAGGTCATCGGCAGGCCTTTGAGGATCGTCAGGAGCGACATGAGATTTCCGTACACGCGCCCCGTCTTACCGCGGGTCAATTCCGCCACGTCGGGATTCTTCTTCTGCGGCATGAGCGAAGATCCGGTCGTGTAGGCGTCGGAGATCGTGATGAACTTGAATTCGCTCGAAGCCCACAGGATCACGTCCTCGCTCAGGCGCGAGAGATGCATGGCCACGAGGCTCAGCGCGCTCAGCAATTCGACGGCGAAATCGCGGTCGCTCACGGCATCCATCGAGTTCTGCGTCACGGCCGGGAATTCGAGGAGACGCGCAACGAGCTCGCGATCGAGCAGGATGGTCGAGCCGGCGATCGCTCCCGAGCCGAGCGGCAGCACGTTCAGGCGCTTGCGGCAATCGGCGACCCGACCCAGGTCGCGCTGAAACATTTCCACGTAAGCAAGCAGATGGTGCGCAAAATAGACCGGCTGTGCGCGCTGCAGGTGCGTGTAACCGGGAATGATGATGTCGCGATCACGCTCGGCGAGATCGACGAGCGCGCGCTGGAGATCGCGGAGAGCCGCGGAAATGGCATCGCATTCCGCGCGCAGATAAAGGCGGATATCGAGCGCAACCTGATCGTTCCGGCTGCGGGCCGTGTGAAGCTTCGCCCCGGCATCACCGATCCGACGCGTGAGCTCGGCCTCGATGTTCATGTGGATGTCTTCGAGCTCCACTTTGAAGGCGAAATCGCCACGCTCGATCTCCGCGCCGATTTCACGCAGTCCGGTGACGATCTTCGCGCGTTCCTCGGTGGTAAGCAGACCGGCCTTTTCCAGGGCCGCGGAATACGCGATGGAACCTTCAATGTCATGGCGCCAGAGCCGCCAATCGAAGGAAATCGATTCGCTGTAGCTCTGAAGCAGTGCGGCAGTTTGTTCTTTAAAGCGGCCTTTCCACATGGGAGGGCAAGTTGTAGCGAAAATTCGCCGCGCCGCTACATTTTCCCGAGGCGAACCTTGTGCCCTCCTTACATCCGCGTCCGCCTTTGCGAGGCACCCGTCAACGACGGCCTACTCGCACTTCGCGCCTTTTTTGCACGAACCGTGGCGCTTCAACTCATCGCAGGTGGCCTCGATCCGCACGACCTTGTTGGCCGGTGAAAAGCCGAGCCGCTTGGAGATGCAGTCTTCCAAGGTCTCGATGTTGCGATCTTCAAATTCCACAATGCGATTGCAGTCAACGCAGATCAGATGGTTGTGGCTCGGATGATCTACGTAGTTCGGATCGTAGAACTTGTGATCCTTCCCGAAGTCCATCTCCTTGAGCAAACCGCTCTCCACGAGCAGCGGAAGCGTCCGGTAAACAGTCGCCCGCGAGACGGATTTATCCACCTCCCGCGCCCGCACGAGCAGGTCCTCGGCGGTATAGTGCTCCGTCGTGGAAAACGCCGCCTCGATGATGGCGTCGCGCTGAGAGGTTTTGCGCAAACCCTTCTGTGCGAGAAAATCGTAAATACGTTGGCGGACGTCCTGATCCATTCACTCAAGCATAACAGCCGTGCGGGGGCAGTCAAACGCGCGAAATATCGGCGTCATCGAACAAGAAAACTAGCGATATTTTCACGCTCCGTCGTGCCTCTGTGACAGCGTCGACGGAACAGAGGTTTTACCCGTTCGCCATCATTGGCCGCGAGACTAGCCTCGCCCGGCGAAACCGCAAGAGTAACGAAAACGGCGGAATTCATGTCAGGAATTCGCGTTTTGCTGAACGTTATGTGCCTGAGTGTGCGCCCGCTATCTCCGGCTTTAAGAAAGTTGCCAGCGTCCGTTGATCACGGTCTCAGCCCAAAATTGCATGTATTTGTCCAAGTCCTCGCGTCCTTCAGAAGCTCATCGAAGCCTGCAAACGAATGCTGGCCCGCTCTGGCGGGTCGTGACGGCTCTGCTTGCAGCCGCTGGGATTGCATTCTCCGCCACCGCGTCTGCAGATGAGATTTCCGCTGCTCGCGGTGTCCTGGAACGCACGCTGGGCAAGGATGCCACCCTCCGCATCAAGCTCGAGAAAACAGAGCGAGGCCAGAGCGGCGACTGTTTCAACTACCAGGCCAGCGGCGGAACCCTCACCGTGCGCGGAAGCAGCACTGCGGCGCTATGCCGCGGTGTGTACGACTACCTGCGGGAAAACCGTCTTGGTACGGTTGGATGGGCGGGGCCGCGTCTGCACCTGCCCGCCTCGTGGCCGGACTGCGCTCCAAAGTCCGGCTCGACGCCCTTCCATATCCGGCATTGCTACAACGTGGTGACCTTTGGCTACACGACCGCGTTCTGGGATTGGTCCCGATGGGAACGGGAACTCGATTGGATGGCCTTGCATGGCTACAACATGGCGATGGCCCCAGTCGCGACGGAGACGATCGCCACTCGTGTGTGGACCGACCTCGGGCTCACCCGAGAGGAGATCGATGACTTCTACACCGGCCCCGCGCATTTGCCGTGGCAACGGATGGGCAATATCCAGGGAGTGGGCGGCACGTTGAGCGATGCCTGGCACACGGACCAGATCGCCCTGCAGAAACGGCTTCTCGCCCGCATGCGCGAATTGGGCATCGAGCCAGTCATCCAATCATTCGCCGGATTCGTGCCGAAGGGTCTAAAGCGCGTGACGCCTTCCCTGACAGTCCACGAAACGCTGTGGAATGGCGGCTTTCCTCCCAAACAGCGCCCGGTTGTGCTGCTGCCAGATGACCCAGTCTGGGCGGACATCATGAAACGCTTCGTGACCCGCTGGAAGGCCGAGTTCGGCGACGCAAAATACTTCCTCGTCGACAGCTTCAACGAGATGCAATTGCCACCAGGCGATCCGGTCACCTTGCTGGGAAACTATGGCAGTAAGACCTATGAGGCGCTCACAGCCGCAGCCCCAGACGCGGTCTGGGTGCTGCAAGGCTGGATGTTCAATTACCAGCGCAACATCTGGAATGCTTCCACGGTCAAGGCCCTGGTCGAGTCCGTGCCTGCCGACCGCCTCCTGATTCTCGATTACGCCAACGATTACAAATCGAATTGGGACGATTTTTCAGCCTTCCACGGTCGTTCTTGGATGATGGGGTACGTCCCGAATATGGGAGGAAAGACCGCATGGACAGGGCGGATGCAATTCTACGCCAGCCAGGCGGCAAAGACCGTAGAGAGTTCACGCAAAGGCAACCTCGTCGGATTTACCATCTCGGGAGAAGGGCTGGAGAACAACGAGGTGCTCTATGAGCTAATCACCGATAGTGCCTGGTCGACCACCGCCATCGACCTGAGCACCTGGCTGACGGCCTATGCTGCAAACCGTTACGGTCATTCGCTACCCGAGGTGGACGCCGCCTGGCAGAAATTCCGCTCGTCCGTTTATTCGAGTTTCACGCCGCATCCAACCTTTGGATGGCAGGGCGGAGCAGGACTTGGCTTTGGATCGGTTTATCGGGATCCCGCTTTCATCGATGCCGTGAAATTGTTCCTCTCCGCCGCACCAGCGCTGGGACAGGATCCGAACTACCGGGATGATGCCGTGGAAATGGCCGCCATTGCCTTGGGGCTGCGCGCACAGGAATGGTTCAACGCTGCTCAGCAGTCCGCGTCGCTCACTGATTCTGCTACCACCACTCGAGCAGGCCAGCGCGGTATCGATCTCCTTCTCGAGGCGGACCGCTTGCTGGAATCCCACTCGCTCGATCGCCTCGAGCGATGGATCGATTTCTCCCACAAGCACGATGGCACTGCAGCGGACAAAACTGCCTGGGAAAAGAGCGCCCGCCAGATCGTTACGACCTGGGGGCCACCAGTGAACGACTATTCCTGCCGGATCTGGTCGGGGCTCATCCGTGATTTTTATGTCCCGCGGATGCAGCGAAAACTCGCCGCCACCGTCGACGGCACTCGTTTTGACAAAGCAGAATGGGAAGCGGCATGGGTCAATGCCACAGGCGTCAGCAAAATCGAGCCCTTTGCAAATCCGGCCATGAGCGCGGCGGAACTCGTCAATGCAGCCTACGCCGAATCCATCCCGAAGGCTGAGGCCACAGCGGGCGAGGTTATCGGCACTTGGAATCCATCCACTGTCGGAACCGATTGGCGCGTGGTCGAGTGGCCATTGACCTCCGAACAATTTGCGCGCTTGAAAACCGTTCGCTTTGTCTTCACGTCCGGCAACCACCGGCTCGCGATTCGCAAGGTTACCGTCGTCGCCGATGGAGCCGTGGTCGGCGAGGACAGACACGACGGCTCAGCGGGCAATGCGCATTCCAACAACGCATACCGTTTCAACCTCGCTCCGGGCATCTCTGCCAACAACAGCCGCGTGCTCCGGGCCGAGATTCGCAGCGAGGGCGGGGATCAGTCAAACGGCCAAGTCCTGCTCGCCCGTTAGTGCGCTACTCGTACCGCAGAGCGTTGATCGGATCGAGGGCCGCCGCCTTTTTCGCAGGATAGAGACCGAAGAAGATCCCGACGCACGCGCTGAAGGCAACTGCAGCAGCGATCGTGGTGATGGGCGTCTGTGTCGGCCAGCCAAGCGTGCGATGAATGATCTCCGATACGCCGAGACCGAGAGCGATCCCGATGAAGCCGCCAGTCAGCGAAAGCGCCACGGCTTCGATGAGGAATTGCATCATGATATCGCGACCATGGGCGCCGACAGCGATACGAATGCCGATCTCGCGCGTTCGCTCAGTCACGCTAACAAGCATGATGTTCATGATGCCGATGCCGCCGACGATCAGCGACACGCACGCCACCGCAAAGAGCAGCATCGTCAGGATCTTGGAATTTGCGGTCGCCATCTCGGCGATCTCCTGCTGATTGCGAACCGTGAAATCATCGTCGTGGCCGCCCATGATATGGTGCCGCTGCCGAAGGAGCAGCGTGATCTGCTCTTCGATCTGATTCATGATTTCCGGGGTCTCCGCCTGTGCATTGATGGAGCGCAGACGGGTATCGCCGGTGAGGCGCTTCATCGCCGTGGTGTATGGCACGACGATCAGATCGTCCTGATCGTTTCCCCCAAGTGACAGGCCCTTTGCC
>FTCV01000193.1_pt1 | contig 10551 bp, 8 predicted proteins | sample 1639691 | NCBI WGS metagenome assembly FTCV01 (sample SAMEA3914864, study PRJEB12502) | metagenome | biome: forest; material: soil | place: USA | collected 2012-03-12 | depth 0.3 m
CGGCCCCATAGCCGGGCTTGAGCAGCATCCTCACGCACGAACCTCGAGGTTCGGTCGATTCATGGGATCGAGAGAAAACAGTTCGGCGATGACTGCTTCCATCAGTCTCTCGGCGACCGTGCGAGAGGCAGCGAGCTGGGTTTCCAAATGGTCTACGAGGGCCATTAGTTGATCGACTTTGGCTGCTATTCGACGTTGTTCGGCGAGGGGTGGGAGCGGAATTGGCGTCTGCTCTATCGCTCCAACATTCAATGTGGGCTGTGCGAGCGTCCGCGTCGTAGTCGTGAAATATGATTGAATCTGTGGACTGCGCAAGACAAGGAGCAGGTAGTCGCGATTGACTTCAGCAATCGGAGAAATTCGTGCCACCGCACGAGCGATGTTAGCGCCAGCCCAAGAGGCGGGAGCAACTCCTAGACGTCCGATGGTTGCGCCGACGACGCACAACAATATCTCACCGCCGCGCAATCGGGTTCGCGCGTAGGGTTTTTCGATTTCGGGTGCGATTGTCTTATTGGGCAACTTTGCAGGGTTGTTGATCGACAGATCTTGAACTCGAACGAATGGAATCCCGGAAGCAACGTCGGAACCGGGAACGAGGACGCCGTAGGAGATCGTGTTTTCTGGGTCGACAAGATTGGCAAAACGCTCGACGCACCATGAGGAGGGCAGTTCTGCTTCGGAGATGAGTTCTACGGATTCGTCGAGGGCCTTGCGGCGAAGGCTTTTTGATCGAATTGTATGCGTCCGCTTCTCCATCGCATGATCGATCACGTCCCGGGTATTGGGGTCGTTGGGGTCTTGGCGGACAAGTTTGCCTTGGACGGCGAGTGTGAGGATGGATTTTCGGAAATCGGCGGGCGGGATTGTGTAGGACTTGTGGAAGAGAAAATTGAGGTTCGTTGGGGTTGGCGCATCGGCAAACCGGGCGAGCGATGCGCTGGCGAGCGCGGTGTGCTTCGTCTCCCTTTCCTTCTGCTGCGTCTCCAGCCGTTCGCACAGCGCCATTAGCTCGTCGACCTTTGTCACGATCCGTTTCTGTTCCGCGAGAGGCGCTAGAGGGAATGGCGATGTGGCGAAATAGGTGGTCGGTACTCGCTTCTGCCCAGCGGACCCGGTCATTTGGGGGACGCCGCGGGCTATGAATCCGGGTGATTTGAGGTAGATGAGAACGAACTCAGGTAGAACCGTGGCTCCATGTCGCCGGAACACATGAAGTTCGGTAGTCCCTGCGCCAACGCCTCCGGTTAGCCCATTCAATACAGCCGACTTCCCGTTCTCAAAGCATGGTGTGATCTTTGCCATTACGACGTCGCGATCTTTGAAATGGGTGTAGCTCTTTTTCAGTTCGCCCCAAAGCCGTTCTTCATGGCGGGGTTGGCAGCCATACTTCGCAGGAATTGAGGCCATCGGCACAAAGGCACACTTAGCGTCGTCGGGAACATTGTTTCGTGGTTTAATCTCCCCCAGCTTCTCCAGCGTCGTCCATTTCCAATCAGAAGGAATCGCAAAGGGCATTCCATTCTCCACTACGCTTGTTTCAGCTCCACTGCGTTCGTTGGATAGCTTTCCTTGGACCGCGAGTTCGAGCACCAACTCGCGCATTTTCGCCACAGCGTCGGGCGCGTCCGCGAGCTGGTCGAACTTGTCGAAGAACGTTTTCAACTTCATGCGGCTCAAACCGTCGCAGTCAGGGCGTGGTGAAACTCCTGCTTTAGAGCGGCGCGCGTTTCTGCGATCTGGGCGAGGAGCATTTCGTATTCAGGCAACAAGTGGTCTACGTCGCCGGGGCCCGTGTCGGGGTTGTGCGGATTTCTGAGGTCGAGGTTGAAGTTGCCTGCCTTGATCTGATCGATGGAGACCCGCCAGGCCTGTTCATTCTCTTCGCGTTTGCCGTATTTGCCGGGTTTCCCCCACCATCTGCGCTCGGCCTCGAACTCCTCGATACGGATCGGTTTGCCCTTGTTGTAGCTCTTTGCGCCGGGTGGATACGGGTGTTCGTAATACCAGACTTCGGTGGTGGGTTGGCCCTTTGTGAAGAAGAGGAGGTTCGTCCGGATGCCGGTGTAAGGACTGAAGACGCCGTTGGGCAGGCGGACGATGGTGTGGAGGTTGCACTCGGTGAGGAGGGTCTCCTTTATCCGAGTCTTCACGCCTTCGCCAAAAAGAGTTCCGTCGGGGAGGACGAGGCCGGCGCGGCCTCCCGGTTTCAGGATCTTCATGATGAGCACGAGGAAAAGGTCGGCGGTCTCGCGCGTCCGAAACTCGGCGGGGAAGTTCGACTCGATGCCGTCTTGCTCCATCCCGCCGAAGGGCGGATTGGTGACGATCACGTCCACACGCTCCTTCGGGCTCCAGTCGCGGAGCGGCCGGGCGAGGGTGTTGTCGTGGCGGACGTTTGAGGGTACGTCGATGCCGTGCAGGAGAAGATTGGTCATGCAAAGGATGTGCGGCAGATGCTTTTTCTCAATGCCGAAGATGCTATCCTGGATGAGCCGCTCGTCGGCCTCGGTCTTCGCCTGCTTGCGCAGGTGTTCAATGGCACAGACGGGAAAGCCGCCCGTCCCGCAGGCGGGGTCCAGAAGGGATTCGCCCAGACGCGGATTGACCTGCTCGACGATGAACTGGGTGATGGCGCGTGGGGTGTAGAACTCCCCGGCGTTGCCGGCGGACTGGAGGTCCTTGAGCAGCTTCTCGTAAATGTCGCCGAACATGTGGCGATCATCGGACGCGTTGAAGTCGATGCCGTTGATCTTGTTGACGACCTGCCGCATCAACGTGCCGTTTTTCATGTAGTTGTTGGCGTCCTCGAAAGCCATGCGGATGAGGCCGGCGATCTTGTCGCCGCCGCCGGTGAGGGCCTTTAGCTTTGGCAGGAGCGTATTGTTGACGAAGTCGAGCAGGGCTTCGCCGGTGATGCCTTCGTCGTCGCTGGCCCAGGTGGACCAGCGGAGGTGGTTTGGGAGCGGCGACTTGTAACGCTCGCGGAGGATCTCCATTTCCTTCTCGCGGTCGTCGAAAATCTTCAGGAAGAACATCCAGCCGAGCTGCTCCAGCCGCTGGGCGTCGCCGTAGGTGCCGGCGTCTTTGCGCATGATATCCTGAATGGTTTTGACGAGGTTCGAGACGTTGGGCATGGGCTAAGCGGCTTTTTGGTAAAGGGCGGTTTCGAGTTCCCGGATCGCGGCGAGGTAGGCGGATCTCCCGCCGAAGAGATTGACGATCTCGACGGGGGTTCCGAAGGACGTGAGCGGGTCCACTTTCAGGATCTCCAGCGACTCGACGCTGGCAATGCCGCTGTCGGCGTACTTTTGGAGGAGTCCATCGAGGACGGCCCGGGCCTTGCCGCCGTACTTGCCAAAGACGTTGCGCTTCTTGACCTTCTCGGCGCGTTCCTTTCGCGTGAGGGGCGGCTGATCGAACGCAACGTGGCAGACGAGATCGAAGGCATCGTACTCGCGCCCAACCTGGGCGGCGAGTTCGTCGAGGAAGACGCCTTGTTCGGCGAGTGCATCCAGAATGGCCTGCTTCTTGTCGGCGTCGTTCCAGACGGTGAGAAATTCGTCGAGTGAGGCGTAGGTTTGGCGGACGGTCTTGCGCGAGTAATCTTTGAGCGATTCGGTGATGAGCCTTCCGCTGGCGTCGAGGTATTGGACGCGCTCGGTGGCGACGCGCACTTCGACGTTTTGAACCCAGTACCGAGTGGGCCTGGGGCCGGGTGGGTCTTCGATGCGCGTGTCACCGTGGTCGGCTGGCGGCTCCTGTTCGCCGTCATCCGGAGGGATGGGCGGGTCGCCGGCGCCTGGTTCGTATATCTGCACCGGGTCGCCGTCGAAGTCAGGATCAGCGAACAAGGCGGTGGCCCGACGGAAGTCCATGATCGTGAAGAAGAGCTTATTGTAATCCTCATTGATGCGCGTGCCGCGGCCGATGATCTGCTTGAACTCGGTCATCGAATTGATGCGGCGGTCCAGGACGATGAGGTGGCAGGTCTGGGCATCTACGCCCGTGCTCATGAGGCGGGAGGTGCAGGCGATGACCGGGTAGATGGATTCCGGGTCGATGAAATTATCGAGCTGGGCCTTGCCCTCGTCATTGTCGCCGGTGATCCGCATGACGTATTTCGAATTGGCGGCGGCGAGGTCGGGGTTGGCATTGACGAGGGCCTGGCGCATGCGCTCGGCATGGTCGATGTTTTCGCAGAAGATGATGGTCTTGGCGAAGCGGTCGGTGGCTTTTAGGAACTCGGTGACCTTGCCGGCGACGACGGCGGTGCGTCTTTCAAGAATGAGGTTGCGGTCGAAATCGCGGTCGTTGTACTCGCGGTCTTCGATGACTTGGCCGAATTTGTCGCGCTGGCCGCCCTCGGGCCTCCAGCCATCGAGGTCTTTGTCGAGGCCGATGCGGACGACCTTGTACGGGGCGAGGAACCCGTCGGAGATGCCCTGGCGCAGTGAGTAGGTGTAGATCGGCTCGCCGAAGTATTCGATATTGGAAACGTCCCTTGTCTCCTTTGGCGTCGCGGTGAGGCCAATTTGGGTGGCGGAGGAAAAGTAATCGAGGACTTTGCGCCAGGAGGCATCATCGGCGGCGCTGCCGCGATGACACTCATCGATGACGACGAGGTCGAAGAAGTCCGGAGAGAACTGCTGGTAGATATTCTGTTCCTCCTCGGTCCCGGTGACAGCCTGGTAGAGGCAAAGGTAAATCTCGAAGGATTTGTCCACGGTGCGGTTCGTGATTTTGGTCATCGCCTGGCCGAACGGTTTGAAGTCGTTGGTCTTCGTCTGGTCGGCGAGGATGTTGCGGTCGACGAGGAAGAGGATGCGCTTCTTGGCCTTCGACTTCCAGAGGCGCCAGATGATCTGGAATGCGGTGTAGGTCTTGCCCGTGCCGGTGGCCATGACGAGCAAGATGCGGTTTTCGCCGCGGGCGATGGCGTCGACCGTCCGGTTGACGGCGATGAGCTGGTAATAACGGGGGGCTTTTTGCGAGCCGTCATGGTAATACTCCTGTATCGCGATCGCCTCCTGCGTGGCGGTGTAGCCCTTGGCGGCTCGGAAACGAGCCCACAGCTCTTCGGGTGTCGGGAACTTCTCGAGCGGGATTTCGCGGGTGACCGTGCCAGTGGTCGCGGTGCGGTCGTGTTCGAGGAAGGCGCCGCCGTTTGAGCTGTAGGCGAAGGGAATGTCGAGAGTCTCGGCGTATTCGAGGGCCTGCTGCATTCCGTCGCCAACACTGTAATTGTTGTCCTTGGCTTCGATGACGGCTAACGGGAGGTTCGGCTTATAGGAGAGGATGTAGTCGGCCTTTTTGGCTTCCCCGCGTTTCACGATCTTCCCCCGGACGATGACGCGGCCTTTGGTGAAATAGACCTCCTCGCGGATTTGGGTCATCACATTCCACTTCTCGCCATTCGGACCGACGAGCGCGGGAGTAATGAACTTCGTGCGGATGTCCGCCTCCGTGAGGGCTTTCTTGTTCATGCAACTCGCGCTGTGCGGTCCGGGTCGGCGGCCAGAACGCTGGGTGCGGCGGATGGGTCTGTTCGGGGGCCGTTTCTTCTCATAGAAGCCGTTGGGTGGTCCCCTTTTATGGCCTCTGTGTTCTGGCGCGCAAGGATTAACTGGTCTTCCGGTGCGTCAAGAAAGAGTTGACAGACTGCAGAGCGGATATGGCTGATTCCACCGTCAACGCATCCGCCGTCCTCGCCAGTCCGAACGCCGTCATCGGGCGGGGGACCGCCGGCGTGACGATCAGCGCAGGGCAGCCGCTCTACTTCGATCCCACCGCCGGAACCTACAAGCTCTGCAACGCGAGTGGGGTGAGCCCGGCCTTCAAGTGCGTGGGCGTGTCGCTGCATGAGGCGTACGCAGGGCAGCCGATCGCGTTTGCGGTGAATGATCCGCAGTTTACGCCTGGGTTCGACATTGCCCAAGGCGATGTCATCATCGTCTCGGGGCATGCGGCGGGCGGTGTGGCTCCTGTGGGCGACAAGGCGAGCGGTTGGTACGTGACCGTTCTGGGGGTGGGCATCGGGAACAATCAGATGAACCTCAATCTCACGGCGGCTGGGCAGCCGGTGCCTTACGGGAGCTGAGACGCGTTAATCTGAAATGGCGAGTCCTGAATGGCTGGAGATTTTCCGGAGCTACGCGCCGGATGAGCTGGCGGCGCACGTCGGCACGCTGAAGCGGCAGATTTCTGTCTTCACGCAGCAGGCTGTCGGGAGCAAAAGCTACGTGAAGGATCTTCGCGAGTTGAAGGAGCAGCTTTCGGCGGCCGTGCGGGTTCAGAAGGAGCGGGCGCAGCCGGGTAATCCGGCCGTCGGCATCACGGATTTCAGCCGGCTCACGACATGAGCCGTGCCAACGACGGCAAGAAACCGGCGGAGCGGCTGAATTGGGTGGATCGCATTGTGGCCTTTGCCCGGCCGCAGGCGGGGCTGATCCGCATGGCGGCGCGGCAGGCGTTGCACGAATTTGGGTATAGCGACGATCCGACACGACGCGGGGATTCGGGCGGACAGGTGAAGAATGCGCCGGCGGAGAGCTATTCGCAGCATCGGGACCGGATCAAAGCGATGTGGGACGCGCGCGACCTGGCGACGTACGACTGGATCGGCGGCGTTCTTGCGCGCGTGGTCCTCTACGTCTGCGGCGAGCTGGAGTGCAAATCGAATACGGGCGTCGATGACCTGGACTCGCTCTACGACGAATACTTTCACAATTGGTGCGGGGACGAGCAGGACGAGGACGGCTTCTATGTCTGCGATTTGAGCGGGCGGCATCGTTTGCTCAAGCTTATCCAGATCGCCCTGCTCGCCATGTTCGTGGACGGCGATCACGGCATGATCATCCGGCGGCAGCCGCAGGAAGGCGAACTGCTCGATGCGGCCAGCGGTCCGCCTTGCGTGCAATTGATCGAGGCCGACCGCATCGGTTCGCCCATCGAGGCTCAGCAGCAGGAGAACTACATCGGCGGCTTCACCATCGACGTGGAGACCGGGAAGATTCTCAGCATTCGCGTCTTTCGCCGCACGCGAATGGGGATGTACGTCGAGCCGCGGGAGATCGAGCCGGCGAATTTCATCCATCTCTGGGACCCTGATCGGGGCGACCATTACCGGGGGCGGACCCTCCTCCTGCGCGTTCTGCCGGATTCCCGGGACATCCGGGAGTGGATCGAAGCGGAAAAAATCGCCGGGAAGACACAAAGCCAGTTTGCCGGCTTGGTCGGCACGAAAGATCCGTACGCAAAGAGCGGCGTCGGCGCGTGGGAGGGCAAAACCAAGGAGGGCACGCCCACGCAGAATGCTATGTGGGGCAAAATCCTGAAAATGGCGGAAGGCGAAAGCTTCTCTCTCCTCGCGCCGCCGAACCGTCCGAGCGGTGGCTTCATGGCCTTCATTCAGATGGTCATCCGCAAAATCGCCGTGGCCCTGGGATTCTCCTACGGCTTCGTCTGGGATCTGGCCTCGCTGGGCGGAGTGACCGCGCGGGTCGAGGTCCGCGCGGACGAACGCCGGATCAACTACTACCAGCGCCTCCTTGTCGGCCACGTCCTTCGGCGCATTCGCAAGATCGTCCTGGCGCATGGCGTGGCATTTGACGGTTTGCCGGCGCATCCGCAGATGAACCGCTGCACCTGGCATTTCGGCGCCCGGATCATCACGGATGTCGGCTATGAGGTGCAAAACGATCTCTCTCTGCTCAATGCCGGCCTGGTTGCCGCCGATGATGTAGCCACGAAGTACAGCGACGGCGGCGGGCTGCGCGAGATCGCCGACCGCAATGCGACGATCGTGAATTTCTTCCGGAAAGTGGCGGCGGAAAACGGCGTGCCGATCGAGATGCTGGCGCGCGGGCTTTGGCCGGACGCCTCGCAACTCCTGGCGGCGATGAACAGCGAGCCGGCGCCGCCGCCGAAGCCGGGGAGCCTGGAGGCAGTGGGGGACAAGGGCGCGGGGCAGATTGTGGACCTGCTCTCGAAGGTCACGACCGGGCAGATGGAACGGGAGACGGCGGTGCAGGCGCTTGTGACGGTGTACGGGATTCCTGCGGAGACGGCCGAGAGCATCGTTCCCGCCCATGGAAAGCCAGTGGAATTGATCTCCAATAGGTAAATCGATCGCCGGCAATGGGTTGTCTCGGCGAGCCGGACCCCATTGGCTCAAGTGTCAAACCGAATCTAAAAATGAGAGATTGAATGAAAAACTACGCCAAGTACGTTCTCGGAATGAAGGCACGATTGTGGGCCTCACTCCTTATTTTTATCAGCGCCTACTCACCGTTGCTCGTGATCCTTTGCATCCGCGATTTGGATTTCACCGGCTGGCATTTGGCGCATCCGAAGACTGTTTACTGGCTTTTCGGAATTGCCGTGTTCTCCGTCATTTTGACCTGGATTGTACTCAGATCACTCAAGGGGGGAACGCCAATTCGAGTAAAGAGCGCCACGAGTCGCGCAACGGATCTGATGAGTTACGCTCTGCCGTACATTGCCTCATTCGTGGCATTCGACCTCGGAAGTGGGAAGGACATGGCCAGCCTCGGCTTTTTCTTGAGTATAATGTTCATCCTTGCTGTTAGGACGAATTGCATTTTTATCAATCCGGTAATGGCATGCTTTGGCTACCTCCTTTTCGACGTGGAGTATGATGATCACGGAGTGACCAAAACGTCTGACATGCTGATCAAGGGGTACCCAAAAAAAGACGAAAATTTTCAAGTTGAACGCTTGGCAACGAACCTTTTGCTGGTAACGTCCGCGTATGGCAGCGGAAATTCTCCCAGACCCGAAGTTGGCCCTGAAGAGGCTGAAGGCAATCAACTTCAAAGATGCTCAAGCATCCTTGTGGATCATCCATCGCCATCTCCGGGATAAAATTGGCATATATAATGCTCTTCGTGTGAGGACGGAAGCGGCGTTGGAGGCAAAGATGGTAAACCTTGTGAGGAAGAAAATCGAGACCTCCAATGGCGCAGCAAACTACTCCTACGAATCAACTGATCTGGATGATAGTGTGATGGTGCATTCCATCGCAGGAACTGAATTTCCGAAAATTGCCGAAGGAATAATGGCCGGGACTGACGCTCCTGTTGCAGAAAGCGTTGAAGATTTAAACGATACTTGGGCGACGGTGATATTCGTCGATATCGCGGGTGGCAAGAGGTGCGTCTTCGCATTTCGAAAACTGCAGGAAAGCTGGAAACTGAAAAAGCTTAATGGGTTGATAAATCTCGTCTTTCACGGCGGAAAACTCACTGAAGTGGAAACGGACGCAGTGCTTCGGCTGGATCAAAATATCGACTTTTTGGCGTACCAGGATAGCCTCCTCATTCTCAACAAAGCGCGATTTGAGCAGGGGTTGAATTTTCGCCATGGCATGGAAGCGAAGCGAGATCAGGTGTTCGGAGAACTTGGAGCGCTAAAGATTTTTACAAACCAGGAGCCACTCGTAAAGCGGTGCGGTAGCAACATGCACTACCTGCGCAAAATTGTAGATATCAAAAAGTCTGGATATTACAATGATAAGAATTTCATGACGTCGCTTCAGAAAGTGGCAAAGGAGGAGAATTGGCCGCTTGAATTTGTCGACGGACAGATTGTCATGAACGACGACAATATCGACCTCATACTTACGCTTTTAGGGAACAACCGGGTAAAGTCATTTGTTAACCAGGAGCGATTCGACGTTGAAGGCGTTAAGAAGCCTTTTTGATTGCACCTCTGCTAAAGCTAAAGGCCCTTCGGAGAATGAGATTCCTGCGGAGTTGGCTTGGGATTTATGCCGGAACTGGGGAATAGTCACTTCGCCGCTGCCGTTCAGAGCTGCCAATTTGGATTAAGATATCCAAGTGGAGCGGTGTGTGCGCATCGCGTTTTGCCGCGCCAAAGCTTCGATCGAGCATTGAGTCCGTGCCGAGAAATCGGTGGGTCTTCTTAACGTGCCGCTGTCTTTGGTCCTTCTCCGACCTCTGGGGCCAACCCGTACCACACCAGATCGGTGCTTTCGCCGCGCTTTGGCGTGAGCCAGATCTCGTAAGGTTTGGGATCGTTGGGGTTTCCTGTCTCTCCGCGCACGCGGAGTTCGTAGGCATCCGCCGACTTGAGTTCGTAGCGAATAGGCTGACCAGAAATCGGATCGGGCGACACCGTAGCCATGAAACTGGGGGCCAGCGACGCCAACGTCGCCGGAAGTTCCCCGCGCTGCCGCCTGTACTGTTCGATGGCAATCGCCACCTTGGCGAATGTCACATACGTTTCGGTGACGACAACTCGGCAGGCGGCTCGCTCGAACGACGGAACCGCACGTACCGCAATGGCGTACCGATACTTCTGCCAGCCATCGAGCCCTTCAAGATCGTAAGCCGCGGCTGGCTTGATTTCTGGATGCCAGCGACCATCTGCGGATATCCTTTGGCCCGCAGCGTCCCACCATTTATTCGTTAAGAACTGGTTTTCACGAATGAATCCTGTCGACGCGCCGGCCAACGACCAAAGGATCATTTCCTGACGATCGGGGCTGTTCTCGAAATACTGCTTAAA
>FTCV01001105.1_pt1 | contig 10524 bp, 4 predicted proteins | sample 1639691 | NCBI WGS metagenome assembly FTCV01 (sample SAMEA3914864, study PRJEB12502) | metagenome | biome: forest; material: soil | place: USA | collected 2012-03-12 | depth 0.3 m
CATCGCCACCCGGCAGGGCTTCGAGCTGCAGGATACTCTGCCAGATCGGCGCGATGGCGGCCGCCCGCGGCGTGAGTGGTTCAGCCACGACATCGCCCGGAGAGCGCAACAGGCAGGAAAGCGCCGCGCGATCGATCTTGCCATTCGGGAGCTGGGGCAGGCTTTCGACGATGGCGATCTGCTGCGGCACCATGGGAGTCGGCAGCTTGCTGCGCGAGAAATGCTTCAGTTCCTCCGGCACGCAATCCGTGGCATCCACGACCATGGCAAGCGCGCCATGATGCAGGAAGACGGCGGCGTCGCGCACTCGCGGATGCGAACGCAGCACCGCCTCGATTTCTTCCGGCTCGATGCGAACACCGGCGACTTTCATCTGCCGGTCCTTGCGGCCCATGTATTCGATGAGCCCGCTCCCGGGATGACGGCGGCCGAGATCGCCGGTGAGGAAAAGTCCGTTCGCAAAGCGATCTTGAGGACCGTGGAAATAACCCGAGGCCATGACGGGGCCCCGCACCACGATTTGACCGGGAAAGCCGTCGGGCGCGGCCCGTAGTTTCTGGTCGAGAATGAGCACCTCGGCATTATCGATCGGCCGGCCAATCGAGATGGAAGCACGCGTGAGACTTTCCGGGGTCACTTCAAAGGATGTAACACCGCCCGCCACTTCGCTTGATCCGTAGAGATTCAGCAGCTTCGTGCCCGGCAGCAGCTCGAGCAGGCTCTGCGCGAGATCCTTCGGCAGGACTTCACCGCTGGAAACGATCAGGCGAAGCGATCCCAGCCCCGCGCCCATTTCCACCAGGGCATGCAGCAGGGATGGCACAGCGATCAGGCGCGTGACCCGGTGCTGTTCGATCGAATTCGCGACCGCCTCCGGCAGCGAATCTTCCGGAATGACGAGCGGAATCCCGGCCCGCAAAGGCGCGAAGATCTCGGCGACGGAATCGACGAAATTCAGCGAGGTCTTGTGAATGGCGACCTCGTCCGACGCGAAGGGATGGCAGCGCTCCATCCACGCCAGGCGGTTGATCGTCGCATGGTGAGTGCCGACCACGCCCTTGGGACGCCCCGTGGAACCGGACGTGTACAGGATGTAAGCAGGATCGCCGCCCATCGGCGCGGGCTTGCCTTCGCTGCGGGTGGTGATTTCCAGTCCCGCTCCGATGACCAGCTTGGGAGCCGCATCGGCCAGCATGAAATCAATCCGCTCGCGAGGATACTTCGGATCGAGCGGCAGATAGACACACCCAGCCTGGAGCGTGGCGAGCAGGGCCACGATGGCCTCCGGCGAACGCTCGATCTGGATCGCCACGATATCCCCGAGCTCCGCTCCGGCTTGCCGCAGGACTTCGGTCAGTGCATCCACCCTGCGGGCGAGTTCGCCGTAAGTGACAACTCCAGCGTGCGAGATGAGCGCCGGGGCGGTGGCCGGGGCCGACGTCAGCAGACCCGCCGTAAGCGAAGGGCTCGAAACCCGAGGCGCCGGCGATGCTGGAGCGAGCGCACCGGCAAAAAGATCTTCAATCGTGATTTCCGGATGGGCCGCGGCTCGCTGCACCGCGCTCACAAACTGCTCGGCAAAGGCGCGGATGGTCTCTTCGGCGAAGAGCGCCGTCGGGTATTCGAGCCGGCCGTGGATCTCCGTTTCCTCCTGGGTGAGTTCGATCGTGAGGTCGAACTTCGCACCGCGATTGTGCCGCTCCTCGATGCGAATATCGAGCCCGCCGTCCATGCGCTCGCCTGCAGGCGTATTGAGGACAAAGAAGGCCTGGAAGATCGGCGAGTAGGCCAGGTTCCGCTCAGGCTTGAGTTCCTCGACCAGGGACTCGAATGGGACGTCCGGATGCTCGAAGGCACGCAACGTCGCCTCCCGGACCTGGCGCAAAAGATTCGGCAGCGTCATCCCCGGGTCGATGCTGGATCGGATGACGAGTGTGTTGACGAAGAAGCCGACGATTCCCTCGATCTCCGTGCGCGTGCGGCCGGCGTACGGGGTGCCGACCAGGATGTCGGGCTGGTCCGTGGCCCGCCAGAGCAGCGACTGAAAGATCGCGAGCAGCACCATGAACGGCGTGACTCCCTCGCAGCTCTGCTGGATTGCCGAGATATGCTGCGCCGGCACGGTGAGCCCAACCGTTCGTCCTTCGTGGGATTGAAGCGCCGGTCGCGGGTAATCCGTGGGGAGGTCCAGCAGCGGCAACGAGCCGCGGAGCGACTTGGCCCAGTACTGGTACTGATGCCGGATCGCACCGCTGCGGATCCACTGCTGCTGCCAGGCTGCATAGTCACCGTACTGGATCGGGAGCTTCGGCAGCGGGGCGACGGGATTGGCGTAGAGCCTGGACAGCTCCTCGGCCATCACGGCCACCGACCAGCCGTCGGAGATGATGTGATGCGTGGTAAAAAAGAGAACGTGGTGCTCGGGACTGAGATGCACCAGCGCGGCGCGAAAGAGTCGGCCCTTTTCCAGCGCCATCTCCACCGTCGCCATTTCATCGGCCAGCTTCTCGTACTCCGCCTCCGTCTCCACGGTGAACTCAGGCAATTCGACGGGGACAGGAGCGAGGATCTCCTGGACCGGAACCCCGTTTTCGAGCCGAATGGCGGTGCGCAGGGTCTCATGACGCTCGACGAGGATGCTCAACCCAGCTTGCAAACGAGCGGCGCTGACCTTCCCGCGAATGCGGTATGCCGTGGCGATATTATACAGACTGCCCGCGGGCTTGATCTCCTCGAGGAGCCAGAGCCGCTGTTGCTGCAGGGAAAGCTGGGCGCGGCTCGGATTGCTCCGGAGCGGGATCTCCTGGGCGCCTTCGGTCAGCGCATATTCGGCCGCCATCGCCGCTTCCACATCGGTGCCATCGCTCGGATCGAACTGGCCTTCGAACATGTCGATGATGACGCTGCAGAAGGTTCCGAGTTCCGCAATCGTGGGCGATTCGAAGACAGTATTGGTCGTGATCTCGATCTGAAATTCCCTGGCCAGACGGCTGGCCGCGCTCGCCGCTCGCAGCGAGTCTCCGCCCCGATCGAAGAAATTCTCCTCACGTCCGATGGCTTGCGCGTGGAGGATTTCGCAAAAGATGCGGTGAATCCGCTCCTCGACGCGGCCGATGGGCGGATCGACGTTTTCATCCTCCGGCGGTGGCACGAGTCCCCGTCGATCGATCTTGCCATTGGGCAGTTTTGGCAGCGCTTCAAGCGGGATGAACCGCGCCGGAACCATATACTCCGGCAGCTTCGCGCGCAGGTGTTCGCGGGCCGCGTCCTTCGACACCACCGGCGGTGCGAAGTACGCGTGAATGACATTCCCGCCGGGGCCTTGCACCACGGCGCATTCCTCGATTCCCCGCACGCTCTTGAGGATGGTCTCGATTTCGTAGAGCTCGATCCGGTAGCCGCGGACCTTCACCATGTTGTCCTCGCGGCCATGGTAGAGAAGCGTGCCATCCGGCAGCCACTCGCCAAGATCGCCCGTGCGGTAGAGGCGACCGTAGATGAAGTGGTCGGTGAACTTTCCGGCAGTCAGGTCGGGCCGATGCAAATAACCCTCGGCCAGGTTTGCACCGCTCACAGCGATTTCGCCCCTGGCACCAAGCGGCGTTTCTCCGCCCATCGGGTCGAGCAAATGGATGCCCGTATTGGCAATCGGACGGCCAATGGGCACGCCGCCTTCGACCGGATGAAGGACCGGGTAATAAGTCGCGTCACCGGCCACCTCCGACGACCCGTAGTAATTGAACAGGCGGGCTTCCGGCAATGCCGCGAGTGTCGCGGAGACCAGGTCCGGCAGCAGGGTTTCCCCGCTGGAGACGAGATGACGCAGCGACCCCAATTGCTCGCGATGTTCGAGCAACACGCGGAGCAACGACGGCACGACGACGAGTCGCGTCACCCGGTATTTCTCGATCGCAGCGGCAAGGATCATCGGGTCACGGGCCGATGAATCGTCCAGCACCACGGAAGGCGTCCCCGTCAGGAGCGGCCCGAGAAACTCGGCGATCGCATCCACGAAGTTCGGCGAAGTCTTGGCGCACGCGACGTCATCGGGGGCGAAAGGAAATTCCCGCCACGCCCACTCGAGGCGGTTGAGCGTGGCGCGATGCGACCCAATCACGCCTTTGGGTCTTCCAGTGGACCCGGAGGTATAGAGCACGTAGAGCGCATCACCGGAGCACGGAGCGCTCGTGGTCGCGCGTTCCGTGATCGTCACGGTCGAGCCGGATTGCTCGAAAACAAAGCGGGCCTGACAATCCTCGAGCATGAACTGCGTCCGGTCCTCCGGATACGCGGGGTCCATGGGGACGAAGACCGCCCCTTTCTCGATGCAAGCCAGCACGGCGGCGAAGAACTCCTTCGAGCGCGGCAGGCGCAGGGCGACTCGCTCACCGGGAAGCACGCGCTCAATCTGACCCACGTAACGATCCCGAAGCGCGGTCAGCTCGCGGTACGTGACGGGGCCATCGCCGGTCAGCAGCGCGACCCGATCGGGATCCTGCGCCCGGAAAAGCGATGAGATCGAACGCTGTGGGAACGAGGAGGCCGTCTGGTTGAAGGAGTCCAGCGTTGCGCGCTCGGTTGACTGCGTGGAGCGGACCTCCGCGACCCGGCGTTGAGGTTCGATCTGTGGCAGCAGGCTGGCCAGATGCTCGCCGATGCGCTGAGCCAGTTCTTTCTCTAGCGATTCGGCGGCGAAAGTAAGCCGGCAGCCGTTGTCATCCGCGATCAATTCGAGCGGATACTCGGGCTCGGCCCCGACTGCGCCTGCCCCTGATGCGCTTGCTCCATTCAGGCGCACTGCACACTGGCATCCGGCCGAGACATCCTCCGCGGCAAAGGCCCGCTGCTTCAGATCCCCGAAGGTTGGATTGTCGCGCAAGTCATCGACATACACTCCCTTTCGATCCGACGACTGAAACGCCAGCGCAAAGCACGGGTTGTTGGCAAACCGCGCGAGAACCGTACGAAAGGCCGGGAATAGATACGGATGACCCGCTGAAATCCCGGGGATCGGGAGGGTCAGGCGTTCCTCACGGCGCGCCGCGCGGGTTCCGGGAAAAAGGAGCGAAGTAGGTTCCACTGCTGCTGAAAGAGACACGAATGTCGCGAGTTACAAATCCGTGGGATGATCCAACGCACCCTGGATGACGTTCGGTCGTGTGCTCATGCGGTGGAAAAAATTCGGACTTACTTGGAAGGATTGGAGAACTCGTCTCGCTAGCGGTGCTTGATGACGAGCAGTGAAATGTCGTCCTGGACGGTTGCGCCCTGCATGAAGGCATTGAGATCGTCGATCAACGCGGCGCGGATATCCGACGCGGTTTCGAGATGGGAGAACGACTCCAGTGCAGCCACCAGGCGATCCAAGCCATACAGCTCGCGGGTCGGATTTTCCGCCTCGGTGACGCCATCCGTGTAGAGCAGGACGATGTCGCCGGGCTGTACCTCGATTTCGCAGGTGCGGACCATTTCGTCGATGTCGTCAATCAGCCCCAGGGGAAGGCCGAGGTCCTGGGTGTCCAGGCGCTCGACACGCCCGCCAGTGCGACAAATCAGCACCTCTTCGTGCTGCCCGCAGATCGTCAGGACGCCACCGGGCTCCACGTGCCGGTAATCGACGACGGAATACGTGAGGTTCTTGTCGTTATCCAGACGCCGGGTGAGCCCGCAGACGGTCCGGTTCAGCGTGGTAAGATAGTGCGCGGGATGGCGCATTTCCTGGATGTTCTTGCCAGCCTCGAAGAGAGCGCGGCCTGCAGCCATTGTCTGGAGCATTACGACGCCGCTTTCCAGGCCGTGGTCGGTGACGTCACCCACTGCAAAGAGCAGGCGGCCTTCGGAGCACAGCGCGTCGTACAGGTCTCCGCCGACCCGCTCAGCGGGTTGCATGTAGCCCGCCAGGTCGAGGTTCGGATGCTTATCCTGCAGCTCGCGATCGGTCGGCAGGGCCATGATTTGCAGCCTCCGCGTGATGTCCAGCTCGGTGCTCATGCGCTGGTTTTCATCGGTCAGCCGCTCATTCAGTTCGGTGATGGCCCGGTTGGCGTGCTCCAGTTCCGCAGTTCGCGCCGCCACGAGGTTTTCCAGGTTCTCGGTATGCTCGCGGATCTGCGTAGCCATGAAGTTAATGCCCAGTGCCAGGTGGCCGATTTCGTCCCGGTGCGGGACGTCCACCTGGACGTGATAGTTCTTGGCGCTGATCGCCGAGACTGCCTGCGAAAGCGTGGAGATGCCTGCGGCTTCCGACCGGAAGAAGGTGACGAGGATCAGGAGCAGGATGCATCCGCAGACGGCCACGACGACGGTCTGGGAAATCAAAAGCGTGGAAGTCGCTTCCTTGAACTGGGACTGCCCTTCGGTCACTGCCTCCAGCACTTCCCCTGTCGCGGCGACGTTGCCGACGATCCAGGTTTCCTGCTTCAGCGGTGGCGAGAAGTCCCAGAAGGCGAACGGGGTCATCGCCCGCAGGGTAATGAGATACTCGCGGCCCTCGTACTGGATCTTCCGGCTGATCGACGAACCCGTGGTGTACCCGGTGGGAAGGTTGTCGACGAGCGCTTGCACGTCCGGGTTGGTGCTATCCGAGAGGTTCAGCTCGAGGCCGGTGACGGATCCGCTCTTGTTGGCCTTCTTGAAGCCTTCTTCGAAACCGAGGATGCGCAACCCATCGTGATTGCAGGCCAGCACCTTTTTCGCGTCCTTCCGGAGCAGGAAGGCAAAGCCCTGTTTCCCGATCTTCTGGCTTTCGACGATTTCCGTGAGCGTATCGAAATCGACATCGACGCCAAAGATGCCATAGACCCGCTTCTGCGCGTGATCCCACACGGGGTGATAGACCGACATGACGAAGCGCCCGGGATTGAAGGCGTCCGCATAGGGCTGGATCACGGTGTCAATGCGATCCGGACCGGAGAAGATATCGTCGAACGTGAGCTTCGGGTCTGCCGCAATCTTCGCCTCCGCCGCCTCGTAACGCTGGGTCCACGATTCGAGCAGCCCATTCCAAAAGAAGGACCAGGTTTCCTTGTTGTTTCCGCCCGGATAGGCTGTCTCGGTGTTCTTGACGACGTCCACCCACGGGCTGTTGCGGAAGAATCCGGCGTTCTTGCCGCCTTGGAAATAGACCTGCGGCTTCTTCAGGCCCGAGCGTCGGATCGGATCCAGCAGGAGCTTGAGCAGCCGCGTCTCATTGATCGTCTGATCTGCGGTCGCATTGACTCCCACGATCTTTTTGCCTGGGCCAGGGAAACGATTGAACGCGTCTCGGCGCGCGGGCGTTTCTACCATATTGCCATAGATTGAGAGGACGTCGCGAGGGTCAGTCGGTTTCGTCTGGATCCAGTTGCCGTAGTTGTGGCTCTCGTAGCTGCGGAGGATCACCGGCTGGCTCACGTCGAAATCGAGCACCTTGACCGAGTCGGGATCGCTCGTCGGCAGGGTCAGTTTCTGATCTGTCCACTTCCAGTCGCTCACCTCCAATTTCTTGCCCCCCTGTTCCAGGATGAGGATGGTCGCCGCCTTTTTCTCCATCGGCGCGATCTCCGCCGGCACGGTGATCTCGACTGAGTCCGTGGCCTTGGCCCGCGACCACGCTCCAGCCGCGAGCGTCACGGGTTCGGTCGGTGGCGTGGTCTCCAGGTACGGCTCGGTATAGACTCCCTGATCGGTGGTCGGCCCAAAGGTCGCGAGAAAGTCATTCAGCGGCTTGAGATCCTGGCGCTGATCCACCAGGCGCTGGACGATCGACGCACCGACACTGGCCTCGGACATGGCCTGGCTCACGGTGTCGTCGAGGCGCTTTGCCGACATTTCACCCAGGTTATCCAGCACGGTGACCGCAGTGGTCTCAGCCCGTTCCTTCATCTCGCGGGAGGCCCGGTCGCCCATCTGCGTAATGCTGTAGGCGCCCACCAGGATCACTACGATCATGACGAAAAGGACGCCCAAGCCCGTCAACAGGAGGCACTTGGTCTGGAAATTGGCCCGCCAGCGCGCGGCCAACCGCCCCACCCAGCTGAACATTCCGCCAATTTCGGGCCGCAGGATTTGGACATCGTCAGCGTTCATGTTTCAGGAAAAGATCAGGGCTCGATTGAAGTCGGCTGTGTGAAATAGAAATGAAATCCCCCTCCCCCGATCAAATATTGGACGGGAGGGGCGCGGATGGGACGCAGTTAGCTACGGGAGGTGGGGTAAGAGTGAAAGAAGTTTTTAGGGAAAGTACGTGGGAATACGCAGCTGGGGTAACTGCGGATGCGCACGGAGTGCTGGAAAGCCTCGAAACCGGTGGTTCCGCTCCCGCGCTTCAAGGACTTGTGACTTCCGCCCGTCCGAGGATCAGATCCTCGCCAAATTCATCGACCAATTGCTCATTGCATCGCATTCCCTGCCGACAGACGATCCCGACATCGATGTCACCTTCGAACTCGTCGCCCGACCGCAGCGTCACAGCACCATGACGACAATCCTCAAGCGGTTCCCTCTGCCGCTTTTCATCGCCATCACATCCACGTTCTGCGGCTGCGCCAATTGGGCCACACGCAATGCCCCAGTGACATTCGTTCCCGAGGTCCTGAAAGCGATTGAGGCAGCCCCCTCCCGCCCGATCCAGCTCACGAACTCCCAGCGCGACCAACTTTTCGCCTCGTTGCACGGCCCGGTGCGCCGGATGTTCCTGTCCGATAGCTTGGAGCCTGAGGTCCTGGCCTCGTGGTGGTATCGACGCGATTGTGTGACTTTCGTCCGCTCCGCAAAAGACAAAAACGGCTTCGTATTTGTAACTTACCTGCCCAATGGACAGTTATTCGGTTCCGGCGGCGGCACCTCGGGAGAACCACCATGGACTCTTTGAACTCTGATCCAATTCTGCAACCAGCGGCGGAGTCCGCGGAACAACCGGTGTGGCGTCTCATGCGGCTGGACGACAACGGAAACCACTTTGAGATCGCGCGCGACCTGTCGCGCCAGGAAGCTCAGGCTAGGCAAAAGCATCTGGAAGACGCAGGCCACAAGCAATTCTATTGGATCCAGCCCCAAGCCTAGTGACCGGTGTCCTGAGTGAGGAATAAGCGATACTAGATTGGGAACGTCATTCGACGCCTGCTATCCATTGCGGGCAGCGCATTCGGACCTCAAGCAATTAGGCCTGACGATACAACGCATCTTCCAGCCTCTGCTCAGTAGCGGTTCGTGTTCTCATCAAGCAATTCCTGGCGTCCTGTGAAAACGCTGACCAACGAAGAGTGTTCCGAATGGCTCGCTTTCCACAAGCTGCCAGCCGATCCGCATGGCTCGGCGGAATCCAGGCCGCCATTTTGCGAGCGGTTTCGACTTCCGCACCATGCCTTCGGCATTTCCGCGCTTTTCCGTTCGGTCCTCTATTGTGTCGAGCCATACGAGACAGCGCTACTCCGTATAACCGATTGGGGACTCTACGAACCCGACCAGATGGCGGTCATTGCCGACCTACGCAAGGCGCACGGCGAGCACCGCCCCCTGATCGAGAGCCCTGGCCAACTCTTTGCCGCCACCGAGCGCGACTTACTCATCGGCGTACTTTCCCTCGTCACCTCCTACGGCTGGACAGCCTACCTCTACTTCGACCACGGTGCTGCGCTTCTCTCGTGGGAAGGCGATCTATTGGACTTCTTCAGCTCGAACTCCGAACACCACAACACCGTCTGTGCGGCGATGCAGCACCTCGGCGTTTCATCCAGAGCGCCCCGAAACACCTGACGATCCGCCGTGTTCGTCACACGGCCGATCATCCCAGTGCCAATCTATCGGATCGCCGCACTTTGGCGAAAAGTAGTCGGTCGCGCCAATCCAGTCCCCGTACTAATGGTCGTGGCCGCGGCGTACCGGAATCCATCCGAATACGCCGCTCACGAATCAGGCTTGTTACGGCTTTAGCTACGGCGGCGGCGGAAGCGACCGAGGCCGGCCATCGTCCCGAGGCCAGCCGCGAGGATGGCCGCGGTATTCGGCTCCGGAACGGCAAGCAGCGCGATGTCATTACCACCACCGACTCCTCCGTTGAAGAAGGTGGTCGCAGTGGAGTTATAACTTACCGCGAATTCATAGCCATTCACGCTGATTGATGTGAATTGCGCGCCACCGAAGAACAACGGACTGCTGTCGGTGCCGGTATTCCCGAAGACACCGTTCAGCACGCTGCTATTATTCAGGCCGATCACGAAGAAGTCTCCTTGAGCCGGCACATAGCCATTCACAAGCGAAAGCTGGAGGCTCGCGCCGGTACCACTATCAGGGTTCAGGTCGATCCCGGTCGCGCTTAGCTGGCTATAGTGCCCCGCCCCGGTACCGCCCAGCGAAGCTGAGAAGGTCGAAGCGGAATCGAGCCTCAGAATGCCCGTCACTGTCAGCGTTCCGAGCCCAGGGGCAACGGTGCCACTATTGGAGATGAGCGACCCTGTAATCGAGCCGACTCCACCAACGATGCCGTTATTCCCCACGGAACCGTTCACCGTTACCGTATTGGCAATGCTGCCATTGTCGATCAGC
>FTCV01000013.1_pt1 | contig 10492 bp, 7 predicted proteins | sample 1639691 | NCBI WGS metagenome assembly FTCV01 (sample SAMEA3914864, study PRJEB12502) | metagenome | biome: forest; material: soil | place: USA | collected 2012-03-12 | depth 0.3 m
AAACTATATTATCCTTGCGTGCATGCCGGGTATGATTATTTGACCAAAGCGAGTGGTGCCGGAGAATCCTCGGGAGAAAACGTCGCGCGGGTCAAGGTCTGGCATGTGATCACGCCGGCGACCCGCCACACCGCGCATTATTTCTTTGCATACGGGGCCGATTTCGCCGTGGGCAATCCGGAGATGGCCTCGGGCATGCGGGACGCTCTTCGCCCGACGCTGGAGGAGGACATGATGGCGACGCGCGAACTGGAACGGATGATCCAGGCGTGTGGGGCGAAAGCGGAGAAGGAGGTTCTGCTCCGTTCCGACGCGACCTGTGTGCGCGGCCGCCGCATCTTCGAGGATCTCATTCGCGCCGAGATGGCTGGATAGCGGGTGCTTTCGCCGCCGGCCGGTCATTCTCCCTGACCGGCCGGGCTGTCGGTCCCTTGGGCAGCATCGCTTGCGATGCCGCCCTTCTTTTTTAGTCACCATGTGCGGGCGTCGCCGTTTCACCGTGGCCCGGCCGCCGAAGGATTGCCGGCGGCGACCGGGCCACTGGAAGCCGCGCGCCGAGGTCACCGCGAACCCGAAATGGCCGGATTTCCTCGGTCAAACAATCAAGCGAAACCTTATATCGCCGCGCTCGAAGTGTTCATACTATGTGGAATACGACGTTATGCGGAATATCGCGGCTTGAAATCAAAATTCAAGGCTCGATGGAGAGGGCGGTGTCTACTGGTGGCCGGGTCCCCGCGAAAAGGGTGGGAAGGCTGTTCGCGTCGGTTGCCGTGCGCGCTTCCGATGGGAAGAGTTGGTCGAGCATCAAGGAAAATGGGCGAGGGCGATCCCGCGGCCCGCATGGAGGAATGCAATGTTCGTTAGGAATTCGTGGACGATCGCTGCGTTGGCCAAGGAGGTTACGCGCATCAGCCCGCTCGCCCGTACGATCATGAACGAGAAGATTGTGCTGTATCGCACGCGCTCCGGAGAGGCGGTCGCGCTGCTGGATCGCTGCCCCCATCGTTTTGCCCCCCTTTCGGTCGGCAAGGTCGTCGGCGACGACCTGCAATGCGGCTACCATGGCATGGTGTTCGACCGGCGCGGGCTCTGCATCGCCAATCCGACCCAGCCCCAGGACAAGATCCCGCGCGCGGCCCGCGTTAAATCCTTTCCAATCGTCGAGAAAGACAATCTGCTCTGGATCTGGATGGGGGACGCGGAGCGTGCCGACGCCTCCCTGGTTCCCAACTATCACTATTATGACAGTCCCGAATGGGCTTCGGATCTCGGCTACCTGAAGGTCGAGGCCAACTACATGTTGGCACTCGACAACCTCATCGACTTGACCCATATCGCCTTCGTCCACGCCGATATTCTGGGGAACGAGCATGCGGCGACCCAGACGTCGGAGGCCACCGAGGTCAGCGAGCGCGGTCTGGTCGAGCGTCGATGCATCTACGGTGCGCCGGCCGTGCCGGCGTGGAAGGCGGCGTTCAACGACTACGACGGCGATGTCGACACCTGGATCGACATGTATTGGGAAGTCGGGTCCAACCTGATCCTCGACGTCGGGGTCACCCCGGCGGGACGTCCGCGGGACGAGGGGATCGGGCTTTGGCAATTGGATTGCCTGACGCCGGAGACGGAAACCTCGACCCATTACTTTTTTGGCGCGGCGCACAAGTACCGCATCAAGGAGCCGGCGATCACGGCCTTCTGGATGGGCGCGTTGAACTACGCCTTCAACCAGGACAAGACGATCATAGAAGCGGTGCAAGAGAATATGGGAGCGGAATGGGATGTGCTCCAGATGAATCCCGTTTTGAACAAGGCGGATCGCGGAGCGCTTCAAGCGAGACGCATTCTGGCGAGCCTGGTCGCTTTGGAGAAGGAAAGCCGGGCGTCCGCCTGAGGCTGGTGGCGCCTCTCCGATTTGCGAGAGGCGCGCCCGGCTCTGCTTTCAAGCAATAAATCTGAAATCTGGGAGGGGATGATGAGCAATTTCAGTGCTCATGGCGCCTTTGCGCGCGCTTTCCGCGGCCTGCCGCGGCGTACGGAGGCTTTGGCGGCATCGGCGTGGGCATCGGCGTGGGTGGTGACGTGCTTCGCGTTGGCCGGCGCGCCGGGCGCCAATGCCGAGTATCTGGTGCAGAACGACGATTATTATGTGAGGCTTAACAACACGCTGAAATATAGTGGATCGGTTCGTGTCGCTCCACAGTCCCAGGCGGTCTTGAACCGGCTGAATGTGAATGACGGCGACTACGCGTTCAAGCAGGGGCAGCTTACCTCCAACCGCGTCGATCTGTTTTCGGAGTTGGACGCCCAGGAAAATTCCAGCCATCACTATGGCCTGCGGCTCAGCGCCGGTGCCTGGTACGACACGGTCTACAACCGGAGCCACAACGCCGTACCCGCCGACCAATACAACGGGATCGCGGAGGGTGTCGGCAGCTTCAGCGATACGGCCCGTACCCTGAACGGCAAGAACGTCATGCTGTATGACGCACTGGCTCACGGTCAGTGGGATATCGACGGGCACAATCTGTCGCTGCATGTGGGACGGGAAACCGTGCAATGGGGCGAAAGCATCTTTTTCTCCAACAACGGCATCGCGGGCGGCATGTCGCCGGTCGACGGCATCAAGGCGTCCCTGGTGCCGGGCATTCAGGCGAAGGAAATCTACCTTCCGGTCGGCCAGGTATCCACGACCTTCCAGGTCAACGACAACATCACTCTGGCAGGATATTACCAGTTCGAATATCGCCCGACACTGGCGCCGGTTCCCGGCACCTACACCAGCGTGGCGGATTTCCTGTACGAGGGCTCCGAAAGCCTTCGGCTCGCTCCCGGCGGGCCGTACTGGAGCCATGGCAAGGACAAGAAGCCGTCGAACGGCGGGCAATATGGGTTGGCCGTCCGCTATTCCGATCTCGATCTCGAGCTGGACACCGGGCTGTACTGGGTTCACTACACCGCCAAACTGCCGCAGATGTACGTCGATCTGCCGGCCGGCCGGTACCGCTATATCTACCCAAAGGGCATCGACGCCTTTGGCGTAAGCTTTGCCAAGCAGATCCTCGGCGGCAGTTGGGGGCTGGAACTCAACGTGAAGACCAACGAGCCGCTGCTTGGGAACACGCCGTTCTATTTCGCGCCGACCACGGATTCATCCGCCCCGCTTTGGCCGACGGCCAATGTGGCGCACGTCAATTTGAACAACATCCAGATTTTCGGCGAGCAAACCCTGTTCGGCGCCAAGTTGTGGGATGCGTCCTCAGTGGTCGCCGAGGTCGCCGGGGAACATGTTCTTCAGGTGACCGGCCGCAAGGACGTCGACCGTTCCCTGTATCCGAACACCGCGGTGGTGGCGACCGCCATCTTCACGCCGACCTGGTACCAGGCGCTACCCAACCTGGACCTCAGCATGCCGATCACCATCAGCGACGTGCTTCTGGGACCGTCGCCGACCGACATTACCTTCGGCGGCACGGGAGCCACCCGCGGTGGTTTCGTCGGGATCGGGTTGAGTGGGCTCTATAAGAACACCTGGAAAATCGGGCTGAACTACACGTCCTTCTACGGCAGCTCCAAATCGAAGAACGGCGCCCAGACCAATCAGCCGTACATCGACCGGGATTTCGTGTCCTTCAATCTTTCCAGGACGTTCTAGCGTCCTTCAGGCTCGGAACGGACATGTTGGCAGGCTCTGGATCATTGTTTTCGCTGTGCAAGCACGCTTCCGGCGCAGTCGCCCGAAGCAACCAGGCTCCAGCGGAAAAGGCAGCGGGGAGGGAACCGATGAAAACGATACAATTCATGGCGCTGGCGATCGGCGCGGCGACCGCGTTGGGGCTTGGCGCCCAGGGGTCGGCGGCGCTTGCCCAGGTGACGCCGCAGGAGGCCGACCAGCTCAAATCGACGCTGATGCCCACCGGCGGCGAGCGGGCCGGCAGCGCCGACGGCCTGGTCCCGGCGTGGACCGGCGGCTTCGTCTTGCCGCTTGCCAAGCCGGACGGCCGCAACAACGCCGATCCCTTCGCCAACGAGAAGCCGTTGTTCATCGTCACGGCGTCGAATGTGAACCAGTACGCGGATAAGCTGAACGAGGGGCAGATTCACCTGCTCAAACATTATCCCGGCTACAAGATCAACGTCTACCCATCCCATCGCACCTATGCCGCGCCGCAAAGAATCTATGATGGGACGCTCAAGTGCGCGACCGAGGTCGGCATGGCCACCAACGACTGGGTGCCCAAGAAGGGATGCGGCGGCATTCTGTTTCCGATCCCGAAGACGGGAAGCCAGGTGATCACCAACGCCAAGTTCAATTTCAAGGGCGTCGACCGGCAGCTCGTCAACGCCACGACCTGGTATGTCTCGTCGGACGGTTCGCGGACCGTGGCGACCGGCAACAACGTCGATGAGACCTTTCCCTGGTTCTACCCGTCCGACCGGCCGGATCCCTATGGCGGGAAGTTTTATGACCTGGCCTATGTGCTGACGACGGCGCCGCCGTTTTCGGCCGGCGGAGCCTCGCTGTTTCTCTTCCCCGGGGATGACATCGCGATCAACGACGTCGCCTGGCAGTACCTGACCGGTCAGCGGCGCCTGCGGAAATACCCCTCCGCACGGTACGACACGCCGTTTCCCTATACGTCGGGCCTGACGAACTTCGACGATACCAATGGCTTCCAGGGCCCCATCGATCGCTACAACTGGAAGCTCGTCGGCAAGAAGGAGTTCATCGTTCCCTACAACAACAATAAGTTCTGGTTGCAGTCGGACCTGGACAAGCTGTTCGGCGCGAAATACCCCGATCCCGAGGCCATGCGTTGGGAGGTGCACCGCGTGTGGGTGGTCGACGCGACGCTGCGGGACGGGCAACGGCACGTCGTTCCCCATCGCACCCTCTATGTCGATGAGGATTCCTGGACCGTGTCCGCGAGCGACCAATGGGATGCCGACGGCCATTTGTGGAAGACGGCGCTGGGTCTGGTCGAAATCTTTCCCGAAGTCCCGGTCGTGGCCCAGGTGACGCAGCAGTATTTCGATATTCAGAAGGGCGCCTATGTCATCTTCAACACGATGAATCAAGGTGGCGTCACCTTCAAATCCCTCTCTCCCTCTCATTTCACCAATCAGGCGCTGGTCAGCGAGAACGCCAGTTGAATTGCGAAGAGTGAGTTGGGTGGAAGCCGTTGCTGCCGTCATCGACCGCACGGCTTTCCCCGGCGAGCCCTTCCAAAGGGAACGCGCTCGTTGTCCAGGCTGTCGAGGCTCCGTTGAATGAGTAAATCCCTGTTTTCTTCCGCGGCCGGCCGCGCACCCGATCGGGGGATGGCTTTCTGTCTGGCCGCATGGCTGGGCGTTGCCTCTCCCGTCGGCGCGACCGCCTCGACGGATCTGATCCGCGACGTGCTGGCGCGGCCGGCCCCACCCGTCGTCCACAGCGAACGCGCGGCGTTCTTTGGCGTCGATCGGGCGGGGGACCGTCTGGTCGCCGTCGGCGAACACGGCATCATCGCCCTTTCCGACGACAATGGGGTGACATGGCGCCAGGCGTCGGTGCCGGTCGACGTCACGTTGACCGCGGTTCGCTTCGCGAGCGCCGCCGTCGGCTGGGCCGTGGGGCATTTGGGCACGGTTCTCAAGACGGAGGACGGTGGAGAACATTGGGTGAAGCGGCTGGACGGCATCCAGGCGGCCCAGTTGGCGATCGCGCAGACCCAGGACGCCAACCAAGGGGGCAGCCAGGTGGGCGGTGATGACCCATCGTCGGATACCCCGGCGTCGAGGGCGGCCCAGGCCGCGGGGCTGCTGGCCAAGGACGGTCCCGACAAGCCGTTTTTCGACATCCTGGTGATGAGCGACCAGGACGTGCTGGTGGCGGGCGCCTTCAATCTGGCATTCCGGAGCGAGGATGGCGGGCGCACGTGGCGTTATTGGAGCGGCCATTTCGACAATCCCAACGGCTCCCACATCTATGCGATCCGATCGCGCGGCGGTTCGATACTCGTCGCCGGGGAGCAGGGCCTGCTTTTGCGCGCGGGTCCCGACGCCGATCGCTTCGCCCCGGTCGACGCTCCGGCGTCGGCGAGCTTCTTCATGCTGCTGAGCCGGGGGGACGGCACGCTGTTTCTCGGGGGGCTGGGCGGCAACGCCTTCGTCAGCGACGGCAGCGGAAACAACTGGAAGCCGTCGGCCGTGAATTGGCGGCAGCCGGCCGCCCTGAACGGCGGCACCGTCACCTCGTGGAAGGCGGTGCTGGCCTGCGACCAGGCTGGACGCCTGCTGGTCAGCGCCGACGGCGGCGAAAGCTGGAAAGTGGCCCCCCTGGAGCCCGGTGCGCCCTGCGTCGGCATTGTGGAGGCTCCCGATCGCGGCGTGGTGCTGGCCACGATGGGGGGCCTGAGACGTGTCGGGCTGTCGGTGCTGGAAAAGTCGGCGCCGGATCGGAGCGGAAAATGATGGACGTTCGTAACGATGGCGTCGATGCACCGGTGGTCGTGCGGATCGAGGATTTCGATCAGAAATCCGGGCCCTGGCTGGAGAGGATCCTGTTCAACAACCGCCGGCTGATTGTGGCGATCTGCGCGATGGTCACGGCGATTCTGTGCGCTCAGCTTCCCAACGTGACGGTGAACGCAAGCTTCGAGAAGATGATCCCGACGGAGCACCCGTTCATCAGGAACTACCTCGAACACCGGAACGATATGGCCGGGAGCAACGTTCTGAGGATCGTGGTCGAGAACAGGAACGGATCGATCCTCGATCCGGATTATCTTCGGGTGCTCCAGGGGATCAACGACGCCGTCTACCTCATCCCCGGGGTGGACCGGCCGTTCATGAAGTCGCTGTGGACCGCCAACAACCGCTGGACCGGGATCACCGAGGAGGGGCTTTCCGGCGGCCAGGTGATCGATTCGACCTATGACGCTTCGCCGGCCGGGATCGAAAAGGTGCGCCAGCACATCTTCAGTTCCGACAATATCGGATCCATCGTCGCCAACGACTTTCGATCCAGCGTCATCTTCATCCCGGTTCTCGACATCAACACCCTGACCCACAAGCCGCTCGATTACGGCAGCTTCTCGCGGGCGATCGAGGATATCCGCGCGAAATACCAAAGCGACGGCATCGCGATCCATGTGGTGGGTTTCGCGAAAATCGTCGGCGATCTGATCGCGGGCATCGTCCAGGTGCTGCTGTTCTTCTCGATCGCCATCGCGATCGCCACCGTCATGGTGTTCTGGTACACCCGATGCGTCCGATCGACGGCGATCGTCGTGCTGTGCTCGCTGGTGGCGGTGCTGTGGGAGATCGGGCTGCTCCCGGTTCTCGGCTTCGACCTCGATCCCTACTCCGTGCTGGTTCCCTTCCTGGTGTTCGCGATCGGGATGAGCCATGGCGCCCAGAAGATGAATGGCGTCATGCAGGATATCGGGCGCGGCACCCACCGGCTGGTCGCGGCCCGCTACACCTTCCGGCGCCTTTTCATGGCCGGCTTTTCCGCGCTGGTCTGCGACGCCGTCGGCTTCGCGGTGCTTCTCCTCATCAAGATCACCATCATCCGGGAACTGGCGCTGATCGCGTCGGTGGGGGTCGCGATCCTCATCTTCACCAACCTGATCCTGCTTCCCATCCTTTTGAGTTTCGTCGGCGTCAACCCCCGCGCGGCCGAGCGGTCCCTGCGCGACGACATCGCGGAGGTTTCCGCGGCCGAGCGCCATGTGGTCTGGCGCTGGCTCGACGCTTTCACCCGCCCGAAGGGTGCGGCGGCGGCGATCGGGGGCGCCATCCTCCTGGGAGGGGTCGGCCTGTACTTCAGCCAGGGCCTGCTCATCGGCGACGCGGATGCCGGCGCCCCGGAGCTTCGGACCGATTCCCTGTACAATCGCGACAATGCATACCTTGTTCAGCATTATGCCACGTCGAGCGACCTGTTCCAGGTGATGGTGGTGACGGATCCCTACCAATGCATGGACTTCGACACGTTGAGGAGGGTGGACGATCTGGATTGGCGGCTCCGGCAGGTGTCCGGGGTGGAAACCTCGCTATCGTTTCCAGGCGCCATCAAGACACTCATCCCGCAACTGACCGAGGGATACCCCAAATGGTACGAGCTCGTTCCCAACCAGGCCATGATCAACAATCTGATGTGGTATATGTCGCGGGACACCGTCAACCAGGCCTGCACGCTTAGCACCATCCGGGTCTATCTGTCGGACCACAAGGCGGGAACCCTTCGGCGCGTCACGGACACGGTTCAAGCCTACGCCGGGAAATACAACTCCTCGAAGCATCGGTTCCTTCTGGTCGCGGGCAATTCCGGCATCGACGCCGCGACGAACATCGTGGTGGAGAAAGCCAGCGATGAGATGCTGTATTGGGTGTATGGCGCCGTCATTCTGTTGTGCCTGATCACCTTCCGGTCATGGCGGGCGGTCGTCTGCGCGGTGCTGCCGTTGATCCTGACGTCCATTCTGGCCGAAGCGCTGATGGTCGCCCTTGGCATGGGCGTCAAGGTCGCGACCTTGCCGGTGATCGCCCTGGGGGTCGGCATCGGCGTGGACTACGCCCTGTACATCCTCAGCATCATCATGGTCAATCTCAGGCGGGGGTTGCCGCTTTCCGAGGCCTACTATCGGGCGTTGGCCTTCACCGGCAAGGTGGTGCTGCTGACCGGCTGCACGCTCGCCATCGGCGTCGGCACCTGGATCTTCTCGCCGATCAAATTCCAGGCCGACATGGGCGTGTTGCTTGCGTTCTGCTTCCTGTGGAATATGTTGGGAGCGCTGATACTCTTGCCGAGCCTGGCCGTCTTCCTGTTGAACTCGAAACATTGCGGTGTCGGCGTCAAGGACGTCGCGCCCGTTTCGCCCAAGCCCGCCGTCCAGCGGAGCTAGCCTGGGCGCGGTCCCCCTGCTGCTGTCACCGGGTGACGGCCCTTTCGGCCCGGTCTCTCTTGCCAATTGTGGATACCATCATGAAGGACAATGATCTGCTGAACGTCATGATCGCCCGTCGCACCGACGAGGCTGAGGGGATCATTTCTCTGGAACTGGTTCCATTGCCCGGCAAGCATCTGCCGACCTTCGGGGCCGGCGCGCACATCGACGTCCACATTCGGCCGGGGCTCGTAAGGCAATATTCGTTGAGCAACAATCCGGAGGATGCCGATCGCTATGTTACCGGAATTCTGCGGGAACCCAATTCGCGTGGCGGTTCGGAGGCCGTTCACGCGACCTTCGTCGAAGGCGCGTTGATCCAGATCGGCCAGCCGCGGAACAACTTTCCTTTGCTCGAAAGCGCCGGCCACTCGGTTCTCCTGGCGGGGGGCATCGGGGTCACGCCGATCCTGGCGATGGCCTGGCGCCTGCATACGCTGGGTGCGTCCTTTGAACTGCACTACTGCGTGCGGACGGAGGCTCGGGCGGCGTTCAAGGCGCTCCTGGCCGATGCGCCCTTCCGCGGCCGGGTGGCCTTGCACATCGATGACGGCCCGGCGGAACAGCGCTTCGATTTTGAGAAGCACACGCCGTCCTTTCATGCCGGCGCCCACCTGTACGCCTGCGGTCCCGGGGGCTTCATGAACTACATCACCGAATCGGCGAAGCGGCGGGGCTGGACGCCCGATCATGTCCATATGGAGTTCTTCTCCGCCAACGTCGACGTCACCGGGGACGCCTTCGAAGTGTACGCGGCGCGCAGCGGGCTGACGATCACCGTCCCCAGCGACAAGACGATCGCGGAGGTTCTTCTGGAGCACAAGGTGGAGGTTCCTCTCTCGTGCGAGCAGGGTGTGTGCGGGACCTGCCTGACCACGGTGCTGGAAGGCATTCCGGAGCATCGCGATCTGTATCTGACCGATTCCGAGAAAATGAAAAACGACCGCATGACCGTGTGCTGTTCGCGCGCCGCCACCCATCGATTGGTGCTGGATATATGAAGGACTTTTTCTCGCCGGTATGACGCGCCTCTGACCGGCGGTGCCGGCGGCGAGGTCACGTTCACCGTCGACAAAGGGATTCAGGAGGGAAACATGCAATATGAGCTCAGTTGCTTCATTCAGCCGGTCGCCTCCCAGGCGATGACCGGCGACATGGAAATCAGACGCTGCATCGAAAATCTCGAAACGATGCTGGTCCGCACGGACGCCGGTTTCACGATCGAGTTGCGTGACCTGAAGAAAGGCGCCCAGATCTACCATTCCGTTCATGTCGGCGCCGCCGGATAGTCCGGCCTGCCATGTTACCGGCAAGGCCGCCGGCCATCCCGGAACGGTCGACATCCCATTGCTGCAAAGGAAATTCGCATGGTCCTGTCACGCGCCGCGGTCGCCTGGGAAGCCAGGAAGCCGCTGGAGATCGAGGAGGTCCAGGTCGCCGGTCCCAAGGCTGGCGAGGTCCTCGTCCGCATCGTCGCCACCGGCGTCTGCCACACCGACGCCTACACCCTGTCGGGCAAGGATTCCGAAGGGGTCTTCCCCTGCATCCTCGGCCAT